>OLGM01000196.1_pt1 | contig 45419 bp, 65 predicted proteins | sample 1606001 | NCBI WGS metagenome assembly OLGM01 (sample SAMN03283294) | human gut metagenome | biome: human-associated habitat; material: feces | host: Homo sapiens | place: Peru | collected 2012
CATTTAATGCAAGATTTTTTCCGTCAAAACCAGTTGAATGTACACCATCCTTGTCAACTTTGCAGATGATATTTCCATCTGCATCACAGATATAGAACGCGTCTTTTGAATCTTCATTGCTTTTTACGATTGGTTCTAACCTGTTCTCTTGCTTCGCTAAATCTTCCTTTAGCGAAGCAACATCATCATTCGTTTTTTTGAAATTTTTTCCAACTACGGCGGCATCAGCGAAGCCGCCGTCAACGGTTAAGCTTGGATCTGAGCTTGGTAAATCTAAGATACTTCCATATGGCAGCTGTCTTTTTTTTCCGTCTGCAGTTACAATTCCTTTAAATGTATCAGCCATTTTTTATTCTCCTTTCAATAACTTCTTCAGCTCTTGCAGTTCAGATTTCAGATTCTCCAGTTCGACCTGGAGAGATGATATTTTTTCATGATCGTTTTTGATCATGGCGAACATGCACGGAATTATAATACGATAGTTCCAGTTCTCGGCACGTCCATTTATATCATGGTCAACAGCAATCGGAAATCTTCGATCAATGTCTTCAGCTATAAACATCGGCATTTCTTTACCGTATCGTTCATCTTCTTCAGATAAATATTCATCTTTATATTTCGCCCAATTTACATTGATTCTATAAAGATTTTCAAGCTCATCTTCTTTTACGATTTCACCGATAGTTTTATATCTTTCGGAAGATGATGATAAACAGGCTAATGTTTCACCGTCTGACGCTATTACAACATGATCACCAGATGATACATTTGTTAAATGCTTAATTTTGGGTGCTTCTGAGAAAACTGCTGTTCCATCTTCATCAAAATTAATCGGAATTCCATCTACCTCATCACCTAATGCCCCACGATGTCCTACGGAAACCCCTGTTGCCTGAATAAGCGTGTATTTGTAATTGATATCACTAACATATTCTCGATACATTTTTAGTCCATCTGTATTTACCTCTGCCGAAAATCCTTTTTCAGATGGATTAAGTATTCTTAATATTCCATACCCATTATTTTTACCGCCAAGTTTTAAAATGCCACCTTTTGCATAACTGAATGAAATATACAGCTGGTTGCCTTCTTTATAAATTCCTTTAATCGCACCATCATTAGTCAATAAATCAAATATCTGTTCATGGGTTAATGCAGCCACATCAATTACTACAGGAACAGACTGCATATCAAGTTGATTTGTCGTTCCATCTGCTTCATACAGAATAAATCTCACGGATACAATATTACTATCCAGATATTGCACACCGTAACTTACTCTAGCATGGTTTCCACTCCAAGTCTGATAGGTGGTGTAGTTAGAGCCATCTGTAGAAAATTGCATCTGCCACGTTCCACTGTAAGCTGTTCTTAAAGCGTTATCTCCATCCCTATAATATGCGTTCGCACTAATTATACTAGGCAACACCTCATTGTCTTGTCCACGTTTTAAGATATTAGCCGACATCTCAATAAAATATGTTCTACCAGGTACGCCCTTGTCTCCTTTTTCTCCAGCATATTGTTTTGATACAGAAAATCTTTTGCTAACAGATAATGTTTCCAGATAAGTGGCTTTTATATCTATCCATCCATTGTCTGTACTTAATGCAGTTACAGTATATGTTTTTGCTGAGACATCCCATGTTCCATCTACTCCATCGGATTTCGATATCGTATAACTGCAATCAGCTGTAATATCCTGTGTTCCGTACATTACGACTGCCTGCGTAGTCACACCGTTTGGAAACGTCCCGTAATTTCCATCAGAATCAACAGATATTCCCTGATATTCGTTGCTTAATTGCAATGTCATATTTTTAGCAAGCGCAGCTGCTTTCATTGCATTTTCAGCTGTTTGTTCGATATCATTTATGGATTTCCCAACGCCTATCTGCACGGATCCATCGAGATATACTTTTTTTGTATCCATATCTGCCTGGAATATTATATTTCCATCAGAATCCCTTACAGTTAAAGCACCGGAATCTACATAATTCGCATTTATCCCTTCTGCGTATAAAAGCCTTGTTATTAATGTACCATCAACTACAAATCCGTATGGATAAGTTTCACCGCCATCATTGGAAACCCCTATGGCATTACTGGTTAGCTTTATTACAACTTTTGATTCTTCCAGTAATGGTTTATCATGCAAATAAGTAATAACGCTTTTATCTTCAAGTACCTCAAGAGTTTCGAAAAGTCCCTCTGAATTAGCCAGCGCATTTTCAAGTTTTTCAACAGCTTGTTCTCTGGCTGTTTTTTCATTTTTAATGATTTTTTTAGCAACTATTAATGCTTTATCAGCAGATGATAAAAACTTGCTACTCCCTCTTATTGGATTTTCGGCTTTTGTTTTTACATCTGTTGTTCCGTTCAACCTGCTTGATACATCAGTAATTGGCGTTATATACTTATTTTCTTTTCTATCGTAAGTAAAAGCCATATCTCCGAATTCTGTTAACGGGTTGTAAATCAAACTTCCTTCCATGCTCCGGAATGATTTCCCGATTAGATTGTCTCCTATCCAAGCAGCTACAGTTTCTAGATCTTCATCGCTCAACAGATTGTTTTCCAGTTCCAGTACGTATCCTTCTTTTCCGTATGTTGCATCAGATTCTGTGTTTTTTATTTTAATTCCGGAAATTACTATATCATCGCTTGAGAGAGTCGGAGAAGAAAGATAATCTCTCAACCTGGTAGGATTTCCAACACCTTCCTTTAGTGTAAGAAATCCATCACTATCTAAGTACCAGTTTCCGGCATTTGGAGAAATAAATCCATCGGAATCTACGCTGGATCCACCTCCAAAAGCAAGATATCCATCAACTCCTATTGTTGCGCCATAATCCACTGATACGGAATTAAAATCCCACTTAATCAACTGTAAATTGCCGTTTATATCCACCCTTGCATTAGCAGAATCCAGCATTGCTATCCAACCGATCAACTGTCTGAAAGTAATTCCATCCGGTATGCTGTTGATTACCACGTCCCCATGTTCCATGGATGAAAAGCCCATAGAGATCCCAATAGTTTCACAGGCATCTCGGAGCAATGCAAAAGCCGACTGCGGAAGAACTAGTTTGCTTGTATAAGGCGCATTAGCTTTATACATATCATCCAGTGCTGTGAATTCAAGGACTTCACCGTACTGTTCCGGAGTTGTAATGGTGTAAGTTCCTTTTTTTATGGTTTCCACAACACTATCAGTTACTTGCATTTTGAGGTAGGCGTTTAATTTTGCTTTGTAAAAATAGTAATCCTTCCACTGGTCCTCTGTGTTGTCCAGGCTCAGAGTCATGGACTTACAGATTGTAGCTCCAATCGGAAAGCTGCTACTTTCGGCGCAGTCCGTGAAGGTTCCTCCACCTACCAGGATTTCACTGTCTAAGGTTTTTTTCCTTCCATCGGCAAAGGTGATATCCACTATTTCGTATAATTTTTTGCCTTCTGCAAGCACATCTTTGAATGCTTTCGAAACATTAATCAAGCGGATTCACCCCCTGCATATTAAACGATATTTCTGAGTAATAATTTTCAACTTGCCCTATATTGTATTGCATTTTTCCGACATAAAACTCTTCTGAACGCCATTCATTCTTGTGTGCTAACCAGTGATGCAGAATAAATGGCTTTCCTTTAATGATTGCATTTACCAGATTAGTGGATTTCTCATCAACACGAACATTTGTGGCTTTATAGCTATATTGTATAACTGTATAAAGCGGTACTATTATTGCTCTTCCATACTGTGTACGGTTACTTCCCTCTGAATAGGTAGTCTCAAAATTACACTGCATATCCTCATCTGGCTGAGGGATGAGAAGCCCATTTATCTTATATCTATCAGTTATTGATTTACTTATCGAAAATGCCACGTTCTCGCCCCCCCTACGCCAGCTCAAACGGATTTGTACCGCTTGCGTCACGTCTTAATTTTGCTTCTTCTATAACTTCATCAAATATTGTTCTGCGATTAATTTGTGCCGTAAATCGAACGTTTCCACTGCCACCCTGTTGATTTTTTGCAAATGCATCATCAATGATCTCTCTGATTAGGCCTTCCGGTGCTTCTAGGTTACGTCCATTCTTCTGATCTCCAAGCATAGCCAAAAATTCAGATCTAGGTGGAATAACGGCACCTTTTGCAAGATATGGAATTGTAGGAACTCTTGGGAAATTAGCCGTAAATCCAATTGTTCTTGAGCCAAAAGGAGTCGGAACTTTCCATGGTCCAAATGTAAATGCTGATTCAATACCGCCGATCGCACTGTTTACAGTTCCAATAGCTCCATTTACAATGCCGATGACTTTATTGAGAATATTTCGGATTGTATCTTTGATTCCTCCAAAAATTTCAACCACTTTGTCTCTAGCAAATGTAAATTTTTCCACGATTCCATCTCTGATTTTTCCAACAAGATCGCCTATTGTTGCCCACATAGCGTTCCATTTTTCATGGGCATTTGACAACATATTGCTCCAAATTGTAGAAATTTTATTGCCTAAATTACTCAATGTACGAGTTACCGTTTCGCCTAAAGCACGAGTCTTTTCAATCACCCAATCTTTGAGTTTTGTTGCCGCTTCACAAATTTTGTCCCAATTTTTGTAAAGGAGAACTCCAACCGCAATCGCCGCAGTAATGGCAATAGCAAAAATTCCACCAGGACCAAGCGCCGCTACAAGCGCTTTTATTCCGCTCATAATGCCACCAGCACCAGTAATCAATGTGATTACATTTTTTCCGATTCCAATAATTTTGCTCACAGCTCCAATAATAGTCGTTGCAAGGCTAACTATTTTTCCGGCTGCAAAAGCCCCAACCAATACAGACCCAAAAGTTTCCACAATTCCTTGATGTTTTGAAATAAATCCAAGCAAATCTGATACAATATTGATTATTGTAGGAATTCCAGTTTCAATCACCCATTTAAGAGCAGGAAGAATAATATTGTTATAAATAAATTCAAATGTGCTTCCAATTTGCTGAATAATTGGTGCAAAGTTTTGTGTTAGATTCTTGATAGAATCCAGCAACGGATAGAAATCAAGATTTTCCGCCCATCTAGCCGTATCATTTGCAATATTGTTTACGAAAGTTAAAACTGCCTGCAATGCATTTGCTATATTCTGAATAATGGTTGTTCCAACTTCATTTTTCTTCCAAGCTTCGTCCAGTCGGCTTGCGATATTTCCAATTGTTATAAGTACATTCTGTGCGATCTGGAGCATTGTACTTAACATCGTTGTACCTGTTCCATTTGTCCATACTTTTACAATACTTGCTCCAACATCTTTAGCCAGAGTTCCGAGACTGGAAAAGGAATAGATAGCAGCATTAACTGTATTTTTCCCCTCGTTTTTCCATGCGTCTTGAAACGGTTTCCAGATTTTTTTAAGCAAATCAGCCAATTTCTTTGCAGATTCACTAACTTTGTCAAGTACATTTTTTCCTTCAGCCAAATTTCCGTAATCAACATTACCTACACCAGCTTTAGGAATACTATCAAGCCCATTTCCTTTGGATCCACTTGAGCCACTAGGCGAAGATGATACGCTATCATTTGATGTTACTTTATGGATTTCATCTAATGTTGAAAGATAATCTTTAGAAGCTTTTTGAGCTTTCTTTGTTTCTTTGGCTGTTTCCTTTGTTGCATCAGCCAAATCTTCCGCGTTATCCGCAGCCGTTCCATAGCCCTCTGCTGTTTCTACAATATTCGCGCCAGCAATTCCAGCACTTGCAGTCCCGGTTTCTCCAGACGATTTCTTTCCAGTAATCAACTCAGTAAATGACTTAAAAGCATTTGCTAATGTTGCTAATTTAGCAAGAAGTGTATTAATCACCTTTAAGACAGGAGAAAAAATATTAATTAATCCCTGTCCGATAGTTGCCTTTAATGACTGCAACTGTAACTGCATTACTCGCACCTGGTTCGCCCAACTGTCAGAAGTACGAATGAAGTCACCGGAAGCAGCCGATAACTGTTTCTGCACAAAAGCCAAGCGGAGAGCAACTTTCTCCTGTTCGGTCATGGCAGAAGTGGTTTTTCCGTAGCCATTTGCCAGTGCGTACTGGTCAAGTGCTGTTTGGGTCATTACGACGCCCAAATCTTTTAATGTTTCTGTTTCACCTGTAAACACGGATTTCAGCTTGATATAAGCCAAATCCTGACTGATGTTATAGAATGACGCTACATCACCAGTAAGCTGTGTCAGAGCTGTTGACATATCATAAGCCTGTGATTCAGTAAATCCAAAGCTCTTAGACATTGCTCCGAACGTACCGACATACTGCTTTGCCATCGTTTCCGACAGACCTGCGGAAGTCATGGCATTCTTGGCAAATTCGTTGACCTTGTCAGACATGGTTGTAAATGTAACATCTACAACGTTCTGCACTTCTGCCAGATCAGATCCAAGCTCCATACATTCCTTGCCGAACTGCACTAGCTTACCAACAGCAAATGCGCCTCCTATAAGTATTCCGATTTTTTTTACAGCACTACCAAGGCTGTTAAATGACTGTTTAATTTTCGATACTCCATTATCAATTCCAGATGTATCAAGCCTGGTATCAATAATAATTGAGCCATCAGCAGCCATATATCCACCTCCTAACTATTTGAGGTTAAGCATCTCATTCAGCTTGTCTTTGTAAGCTTGCTCCTCTTCGCTGAGACGCGTTTTTATATCAATAATATTTTTGTTTTCCTGATAGAATTTCTTTTCCCATTTATCCAGACGTTCGCCTTTTGCTTTTTTTGACCGGATTCCGACAACCGTGTTAAATAGACATTCGCCAGATTCCATAAAATATCCGAAGAACGTCCACCAGTGCATATACGGAATTGCTCTAATTTCTTTGCCAGCAACCTTGTTTACAGCCGGAACAATCATGTCTCCATCTTGCTCCCAGTCCATTAAACGGGGCTTTGGTTTATTCGGATTATCATCTGACTGTCCACAGTCAATGAACTCAGATGCTTTTTGACAGGCTTCAGATAAGCACTCAGACGGAATATTCTGCCAGTCCTCGAACAGGATCTGCAACATAACAACTGATTTTGCCTGTTCATCTAACTCTGGGTCGTTCCATGCAATCAGAATATCAATGATTGCTCGGAAATCTGTTCTAATAGAAAAATCCACCCCACTTATGTTCAGTGAGGTGGGAAGCTCATAGGCGGTCATTTTGTGTATTTCTCCGTGTATTTATTAACAGCTGCCTGCATTTTCTTTTTTCTCTTTTCAATCTCCGGCGCGATTGCGTTCGCAATTTTATCCAGAATGATGTAGGCAAACACCTGTCCGTTCCCAAACACGGTTGTTGCCGTAACTGGTTCTTTGAACAATTCCCGAGATGCTTCATAGCCAAGAAGATAGTTGATCTTATCTTCAAGCTGCTTGTTCAGTTCAGCCATTTCCTTACCGGAGGAAACTTTCTGAATAGAATCTTTGAGTTTTTCAAAGTACTCTTCCAGCTCTTCTGCCCTTGCTGCTACATTGATATCGGTGGGATTCAGTTTGAAAGAAGAAAAAACTTCGTCTTCGTTATTGGTAAATGTAAAAATGAGAATTCCATCATCAATTTTGGTATTAATTACTTTTGCCATTTTTTAATCCTCCTTGCGTAAATGACGATTATTCGCTGTCAGCTGTAAATGTGCCGGAACTGATATCAAATTTTCCTTTTACGCGCTCACCGACATAGTTGACTGTAAATGGAATCTGATAACCGGATGTATCACCGCCATAAGATGTCGGAACAACATGGCATTCCTGCTGGTATGCTTCGTATTTGCCAGATGTCGCTTCTGTCCAGAGATGGACCTCAACTGCTTTGGTTTTGAGGTTGTCATCCTTATATCTGTTATCTACAATCTTCTGTAACGCCGTGAACAGGTCTGATGTGGTATCTGCATAGAACGGGTTAGCGTCAGAAGAAACTTCGTAGCCATTGTGTTTGAATGTGGATTCTCCAATGATGTTTTTAGATGTTTCAGTATCTGGATTGAGTTCTACATTGTACTCTTCCAGATCTTTTCCAAGGCGCTCATACTTCGGTGTCAGTCCTCCGCAGAGGGAACCTGCGTCAATGTAATGAGCCATATATTTACGGTCAATTCTGCCTGTAACTGCCATAGATTTGTCCTTTCTGCCTATAACTTTTAAAAGGCTGTGTAGGTTAGCGACTATCTCCGATTGATAGCCGGTTAATTGCTATATTTTATTTGTCTGGCAGGCGTCGCGGCTCCTGCATCTCTTTTAACCATAACGGCGAAATCACCGCCATGGTGCGTGGTTGCAACGAAATTCACCACCTCAGACATGTATTACCATTTTTCCCAGTTGTATTCATATTTGACTGTGATAGGGAGCAGCCAGTCCTGAACGCCGTTCTCCTGTGGCTCTGTACCGTAGGAATTATCGCGAATGATACGTTTTATCACTCTTCCTCTTGAAAGCTCTGGAAAAGCGGATAAGCGCGTCTCAGCGCCATCTACTGTGACTGGTTCCCGGCAAATCCATTTGCCAAGATTATCAAGAAACTTCTGAACAGATAGCTTCTGACGTTCCTTTTCGGAAGCGGTACGATATACCACGATAAACGGATACTGGCACACCTGGTGCATCGTCCCACATACATCCTCTTTTTCCGAATAGATTAATGCTCCTGTATCCGCAAAGAATGAAATACCACTATCAGTTCCCAGTTCCTCATATTTGATTATTTCGCCGTCATACAGTCCAGGATACTGATTCAGAAGTGCTTTCATGGCTTCTGTCAAAATCTCATATCCCTCCGCATCCTTGCCGATCGGTTTGTTATCTGCCATACTGCATCCTACTTTCCTAATATTTCAAAATGTGGAATCAGCGTATACGGACCGCCCACACTGGTGATTTTAAATACATTGTCCTTGTTCTGGTTCATGTATTGATAAAATCCGCTTCGGTAATCACTATCAACTACCGTTCCGCCAGTCCACTCGCCCTCCCAGAAGAATGACTCGTCTGAGAATGTGATGGTGTCTTCCAATGCGTTGTTAATCTGCTGTTTCCACTCTTTTGACGGTACCCATGGAAGAATCTTACCATCTTTATCAGCAATGGTTATATCGCCATTCTGAACGGTATAGCGGATGTGTAACTGTGCGTTGTCGGTTGCGTCTGGCCCGTACTTCTTAAGGATTGCTCCTTTATCCGTAATCAGGTCAACGCCAGATAGCACATGAGGATACCAGTAAGCATCTCCAGTTGTTTTACTTTCGTAATAGTTGAAAACTGTTACTGTTTTGCTATACATGATACCCTCTCCTTAATCATTTATTTTTCAGCTTATCCACATCAACCTTGGACGTTCGTTTCCACAATTCCGCAATTTTCTCCCATCCGAACATGGAAATAAACGCCACAATAAATCCAGCCATGATAGCTGCTAAAATCATATACCACAAGATTGTCATATGGATGTACTGCATGTATGCTACAAAAGCGGCTACGGTGATTCCAACGGACAATACAAGCACAAGTGCATCTGTCGGAATTTTTGACAAGAACCCAACATTTTTAATCACCTGTGTAATCACAGACACGCAAAACGCCAAAACACTGATTACTGCCAGAATCAGAGTTACATTTGTAAATAATGCTTCCATTACTCTGATACCTCCTTAAATTCTTCTTCAAACTCATCTTTTGTCATTGTACTGAAATACCCTTCTTCATCACGCAAGATGTAATCTCCAGGATGTATGAGTACCAAATCAACTCTTTCACAATCTCTAAACAGAACAGAAAATGTAGAAATCTCAATGTGCGGTGGGTTAAGGTTGTTATTAATTCTTACCGAATCGCCAACAAACTTTTCAATTTGAGCTATACTATCGGGAGTGGTAAAACACTGAATAGCTTCAACTATAGTCGGTTTTATTCGTACATATTTCATACTCACGCCCCCGCATAAAGAATCGGTATTCCATCATCCGTCCTTACTCCCATTAGAAGCGGCAAAGCTGTCTTTAAGAGTAAGTCGTTTGTTTTCTGCGCATCTCCAACAGCGGCATACACCGCACTCCATTCTTTTGCGCCGGCGCAAATTTGCTGTGGCGTTACATAAGAGATGGATTCACTTCCAGAGGATTTGCTGATCACAATTCCCGTGTTATTTTCACTGCTTACTGCTGAAGCTGTGTGTACCAGGCGGATATTCCCATCACCGTCAGTCACAAGCCCATATTCACCGGATCTGGTTGATACAGATGATCCGTTCATGGTGGCGTAGGAAGTTGCATTTTTTTCTGCAAGTTCCAGCTGATACATAAGTTCAGCTAATGAACAGACCGCCTTTTTGATACGCTTCTGTGAGCGTTCGTTTGTTGGCAGTCCGTCCACCAACCTATCAGATGTCATTAAATCTATAAATTCACTGGCTCGCTCTGCAAGTCGTGGAAAGTCTGTTTCTGGCACGACTGAACCGAAATATGAAGTTGTATAAAATTCATAATCTGCATAAGCCATGCCAGTTACCTCCTACGATCATCATTTTGCTGTTACAGTCGCATGCCCAGCACTCAGTGCTTTATATGTGCTGTCACATTCAACCACGGTGATCACCTGCCCTGTTGCTGCTGTGATGTCAGCTTTGCCATCCCATGCGCTCCAGTTCTTCACATTCTGTCCGTAATCCACAGTTGTCTCAGAAGATGCAACTTTGTACTTGTACGCATTTCCTGCGCTTGCTTTTGTCGGAGTAACAGTCACCTTTGTATCTCCGCTCTTACTTCCTGCCGCAGAGTTTACAGTCAGAGTTCCAAGCGTCTGAGTTGTGTTGATGGTTCCAACAGCAATAGCATCAATGTACTCTGCAAAGAGTGTAAGTCCCATGATTGCGAATGCTTCGGATACTGCTGTGTGGTAGTTGCCCTGTGTATGGAATCCGATAAGGTTTGTCTCGCCAGATACGGTATACACCAGACCTGCTCTCGCAAAGTCAGATTCGTTTGGATCCACATAGTAAAGAACGATGTTCTCCACAGGTGTAGCGATAACTGTTCCTCTCTGGATCTCGCTGTCGGACAGCAGGAAGATTGTGTTGAATCCAAGGAAGTCTTTCATGTACTGGAAACCGAACTGGTTCTGAATAGAAATCTCAGCCGCTCCGATATACTCATACACATCCAGGATGTTCACAAATCCAACAACGCCAGTGACGTTTCTGTGCATCTGTTTGAATTTGTTTTCTACACGGCCCTTGGCCATTGCCAGAGCCATCTGGAAAGTAGTCTCTGTGAATGTGAGGGTGCCGGTTTTCAGATAGTTGTAAAATCTTTCTGTAACATTGGTCTGAAGCTGGAAAAGGAATTCATCATCAGTCATCTGAACAGCGTTCTCATAACCGTGGTCCTTGATTGCTTCGATAGATACAGCCTTTGCGTACTTCTCGATAGTCATTTCCGCATAGTTCTTTTCTTTTACAACGAATTTGCTGTAAGGGATTTCCTCGCCCTCTGCCACTTTTCCGCTCTGTAAAGTACCCTCTGCGTACTTGGACTTGAGTACAGCACCCGGCTGTTTTTTGATAGGTCTCATGATACCCAGAATGTCACGTAAGTGCTGCCAGTTTCTTTCGAATCTGGTTACAAAGTCAATTTCACGTGCTGTGACCTGGATATCATTTGTCATAATAAGATTTTCTTTTGCTGCCATATAAAAAAATCCTTTCTACCCATAATTGTTAAGGTATTGGGTTAGCGGCTATACTCTGATGTATAGTCGGTGTAAAAAAAAATCACTGGAATAACTGGATATTTTGAGCAATGGCTGCCTGTCTCTCAGACGGGTCTTTGATTGCTTCGATATCTTTCTTTGTCATGCTCCCCGGTGACTGCTTCTGTCCAACGTGAGTGGTAAATCTTGCCTGATTCTGCTGGGCCTGCTGCTGAGATTCATCCACGAAAGCGGATGCGTCAGACTGTTTCATCTGTTCAATCAGGTCATTCAGTCCAAGGATTTTACCGTCTTTCAGTTTGAGACCTGCTTCTTTGATGTCCGCCATAACTGACTTCTTAGCTGCTTCGCTGGAAAACTTAACATCATCAAGCGCCGCTTTCAGCGCATCTGAGAAATCACGGTCGTAGATTTTTTCATTGAACTCTTTCTCTGCATCCTCGGCTTTCTTTTTCCATCCAGCAAGCTCTGTCTGAATGTTCGCTGGGTCGAGACCGTCAAAACCTTTTAATGTCTCCTCTGCTGTCTCAGCACGTTCTTTCCAGTTGTCGCGCTCCCCCTCGACTTTTGACAGGGTTTTTGCCACTTCTTTAGCATTTTTATAATGCTCAGAAAGTACTTTCTTGATATCTGCCTGTTTGTCTTCCGGGATTTCAATTCCAAATGATTTTAAAGTGTCGATAAGTTTCTGCATATATATCCTCCTGGTCGTGTTTATTGACCTGCCGCCGCAGGTAATGGATTAAGCCAGTTAGACCACTGGCAGGGTAATGGGAAAGATAGGAATTGAACCTATAGTGTTTACCACAAGGGAACGGATTTACAGTCCGCCGCAACACCACCAATCGTTGCCGCTTTCCCATAACCCGGACATCCGGGTTAGCAATATTTTGTTTTCGCGTTATGCCGTCCGCTATCCGTCTTTCACGGAAAAGGATATTACTCCTTTGTTGAAACGTAAAAACTTAATCCATAAGGAAGTGACGCCAGTAAGCTACCAACTGGCAAATGGATGTGTCGGAAATTGCACCCGCTTTTCAACCTCCAGGCTGCTCAAAGCCTGTTTCTATTAAGGACACACCAAAAGAAAGTAGGAGAAGTTAATGAAGAAGAAAGCAAAAACTCTCAGCCAACAAGCCCCTGCAAGGTCACCACCCCTTGCAAGATTATATTAGCATATTCTTCAAAAAAAGTTGTCCCCACATTTGCAAGAATCAAAGCATATTTCTTACTTTCTCAACGTATCTCTTAACAAGATCGCGCTCTTCCCGGCACTCTGCATCCTTGGACATATCGCTCAATTCTGTTGCGAGTTCGTTCAGGTGTTCTTCTAGGGCGGAAAGCATTTTCCTTTTACATTCCTCGGACTTTCCAGAGCGATAACTTTGTTTTTGTGCCATATAGTCACTATAAGTATCTCGTCCATCGGAGCGACTATAGTACCCTCTTCCTGTTCCGTAGTCGTGGCTTTCATCACCATAAGAGCTGGCGCGGTCATAATCCGGGTACATCATTCTTCCATCACTGCGGCTGTATCTCCCCATGCTTTCTCGTTTTCGACCTCGTTCGCTGTACTGATCGCCATATCCGCTTTTCATCTCATCAAGGACAGTATTGTAATACTCCACCTTCTTGTCCCAATACTGAGTGTTTTTGATATCTTTGTACATATCAATCAACTTATATGCCATATCCAGGTTTCCAGTGGTCAACCCATTGTCAGCGATTTTGGACAGTTCGTCTTCGATTCTTGCACATAAATCTTTAATATCCCTCATAACTGCACCTCCTACGCTTCTCTAGTCACGACAATGTTTGCGTTCGCAACAGAAATCGCCTGATCGCTTGTGTTTTCTACTGCAATATTAACGCAACAGCCACGTGGAACGTCAATATAGATACCAGAGGACACATTGTTATACTGGTCTACTGCTGCCGGTGTGGAAATCATCTGGGAAGATAACACCGGTTCACCAGAGATTGCAATTGCCAAAGAGATAGCCCCGACAGTACCTCCGGTGGGAACCGCAATGTTTCCAGAGAAATCCACGAAGAATCTCGCCTTACACTGGTTTGTCAGTCCTCTAAGCGTAATAATTCCGCTTCCCTCTCTGTGCTGAATACAGTTAGAACCTTTGACTGCTGTATTTGCAAAAACTACATTACCATTTGCTGCTACGGTCTGAGCAGCTACATTTACATATTCTGCCATAAAAATACTCCTTTCGCATCACAAAAGGACAGGTTTTCAGCCTGCCCTCTGTATAATACGGCATAAGCCGACATCCGAATCAATCGAAAGATACTCTCGATATGAAGTTATCAGCAATTGCATCCGGTGTTACATCCACATCCGTAATATGTGTTCGGATTAGGAACCTGATATGCCGGAATCGGTGCCGGATTAATCGCATTAATAAGCTGCTGTGTCTGTGAAGCCATTGCAGTTGTGAGCAGTGCACTCTGGCGATCCTGGGATGCAGCACGTCTGAGATCATTGTTTTCAGCCTGGAGGGAAGAGATCTTCTCATTACACAGGTAGTCCAGAATAGCTCTGGTTCCAGCGTTCTGGCTGTCGATAATGTCTCTTGTGTTGCTGTTCATGGTGTTCTGGAGCGCGCAGGTGTTCTGAGCCATGTTGTAGTTTACGCCCTGGATTGCTTCCCTGGTCTCACAGCAACAGTTCGCAAGCTGCGCCTGGAGTGCGTTGGTGTTCTGCATGTTGGCTACGGTGTCAGCGTTGATCGCCTGCTGGATGCCAAAACCAGTCTGCATGATGTTTGTGTTGATTCCGTTGAATCCGGTAAGCATACCGTTGTTCATTGCGTAGAATCCATCACAAAGACCGTTGCTGATTCCATCAAGCTTGCTGATTACTGCTGAGTTATCGAATCCTCTCTGAATATCTGCCTGAGTAGCTGCTGTAGCTGTATATCCGCCGCCGTTGCCATTATTGCCCCAGCCATTGTTTCCCCATCCGCAAAAAGCGAACAGAAAGAGCACGATAAGCCACCATGCGCCATCTCCACCAAACATTCCATCATTTCTGTTGTTCCCGGTCAGAAGAGCAACATCTGATGCTGTTAAATTTCCATCCATAGTTATAATCTCCTTTTTTGCGTATTTACATCAATCTGGCCAGATTGTAATGTACTATTTCATTCCTTTCAGCATATTTTGAAACTGTCCTGCCATCTGTTGAACCTGATTAAGCTGCTGTTGAGAAATCCGTCCGGACTGCAACATTTTCTGAACCTCTTCCTTTGGGTCTCCTTTAAAATTCTGCTTAAACTGCATAAACTGCTGTATCATCTGCATTGGTCCGTTTCCCTGTGGCATCCCTCCACCAAGTGCGTTAAATAATGGATTACTCATCTGCATTTCCTCCCTTGATTGCTGATTCCTGTACAGTATTAGCCCTAACAGGTTCAGAAAATGAATTTAATCGACTTGCTATAGCTTCACATTTGGCTTTTAAATCGTCATATTCCTGTCTTGTGACGTATTTACTGTCCATGCTCTGAACAGGCTGTTTAGGCGGCATCTGAGCGCCTACCTCGTGATATTCAAACGTCCGTAATGGTTGCGGCATACCAGAAACGTCGGTGGATTTTATGTAGAACTTTTCGCTTTCACTGTCCATCAATAAAACACTCGTCCCGGGTGCTACCAGATAGGATTTTGCACCGACTTCACCTGATACCCACAGGATGCCATTGTTGTTCTGCTGTGGTTGCTGTACTGGTTGAGCTGGCATCTGGACAGGCTGTTGCTGAAACTGATTCATCTGTCCCGGAACGCCGAAGTTATATTGATAAGGATTGTTATATAATGCCATCTTATACACCGCCTTTCTGATTATATTTTTGCATAAAAAAAGAACCGGAAACAGTTCGTTTCTGGCTCTAATTAGTGTCCAAAAAGTATCAGCATACTTTGATTATTTTATTATTCACTCTCCGGCTCAACCGCTTTGCTGTTGATATGCTCACGTTCATCTGTTCAGCGCAGTATTCAAGGGTACATTCCTGACACCTTAGCCGGAACAGTCTTTCTTCATCCGGTGTGAAATTACACTCCAGTAAGAATCTGTCTATATCTTTCTTTGTGAACACATATAATTTCATGAGCATACCTCTTATTAATGCAATTAACGCTGATTCTGCGCAAGATAATTTGTAAGCTTCTGTTTTGTTTTTTTTAATTCTTCCACATTGTTGCCGCTGATCTGGCTATCTAACATAGTCGATAAGACTTCCAGAATAAGTGAATCTCTCTCAGCTATTCTCTTTAATGTTTCAAAATCTCTTTTATCGTGGTCTTCCAGTATTTCTACTCTCTTGTTAAGTCGGAATGCTGGAGCAATCCATTTTACCAGAACGGCAGCCGCTCCGCCTATAATAGATACACCTCCACAGATTGAAAGAAAAAATTGAATAAATTCTGATATGCTCATTTAACTACTCCTTTTCCCAGTAGTATACCGGGATCTCATTACCGCTATCCCATGTATCGTAGTATTTTCCGTCCTGTGCCGTCACCACATGGCCGTCTATGCAGAGAATGTATGTGCCGGTTGGATGATCTGCACAGAAATCCTTGACCGTATAGATATACCGCTCCGACTGCTCCACAAGCGTCCTGTGGAATCCATGCTTTGCCAGGTATGAACCCCATACGTAATTTGCACTCGGCATATCGGATAAGGCACACGCTTGTACCATCAATCCGGTAAACACCGTTTCCCAGTCAAGATCTAAAGCCTTACATATTGCCCGGACAGTACAGTCACCTACACGATTCCCGGCGGGATTCGGATTAAAATACACCCATCTGTCCATATCTACCTCACTTTGTTTTCATAAATCTTTTCGCCCCGGCATTTGCCCTGGACTGCTGCTTATATCCAAAGTCTGCTACCCTGTTGCGGTAATATTGTGCTGCAAGGTTATTTTCCTCACAGAATTTATTATACTTCTTATTCTGTTCAGTCAGCTTAAAAGCCATTCGATCATATTCCGATCTTAGTTTTTCTTTTTCAGAATCCGGTATATCATCTGAGTTGATTTCTTCGTTCTTCATTATCAGCTGGCGTTTAGTCGCTCTGATAGAACGCTCCATAGCTCGTTGCTTCTGGGTATCTTCGTAGATTTTCTTATTCTCATTGGAATCAATCTTGTGTTCGTCCGCCCAGGGATTCTGTAGCCCTTTCGCCCATGGTTGGTGACTGTGACGACAATTCCACCCGTGAAGGCCCGCCGGATCTACAACGGTCCCTTGCCCGCTCTTTGGATCAATATCGTATCCCGTTTTTTCCTTAAGATTCGGATAACCTGGTTCTGATCCACGCAAGCAATACGGCTTCCCTTGCCAGGATGAATGATCTCCGCAAGGTGGTTGTCCTTTCTGTGCTGTTCTGGCTCCCAGATGGGCTGATACAAGGACATAATTTGTCTTCGCCTGCACGATATACTGATTAGTGATCTGCGCCGCTGTCTGGTTCATCGACGTTACCACGCAGCACCTCGCAGCTGCTTCAAGGGTTCTTTTTGCGCCGCTTGTTGGATAATCCACCATGATTCCTTTTTTTGCATAATTGTCCAACAAATCACAAATTGCAGAGGTGTAAGATTGTACGCCGGAAGAAACACGGATTTCGGCTTTGTCCAGCAGATTAATTAGATCACGCTGAGATTGATTTATTGTAGTCCTACTCAGGTTGCTAAGCTCACCCAATGTTTTTTTGAATTCTGCATCCATCACCGCAATGACTTCCGGATTTTCCAATGGCGGACTTATATTCTCATCAATCCCTAAAAGGATATCTTTATCATTATCCCAAGATGTCATCACTGCATTTTGCAGGATTCGTCTAAGTTCCGGCTGTGTCATTTTTGTAAGCTTCTGCAGTTTCTGTTCAATGGCAGCTCTGCTTTCTCCAATTTGTGCGAGTTTCCAGATAAGCCGATCAGCTGTGGCAGTCATACCGCCAGTCTGGAGAATACGCCTGGAAATGTCCGCCATTATAAAATCTTCCAGTTCCTGATAAATCGCAAGGATCCTTTTTTCTTTTCCGTGGAAATACTCTGGTGGAAGCATTATTTACCACCTGCCGTTTCTTTTACAAGCCGCACCCAATCAGATAGATGTTCCTGCTTAGCACGATCAAACCAGTGATCGGACGTTCCCGGTGTATGATATTGTAATCTTCTCCCTGTGGGTGATTTTTTAGGCGGAGATGTCCATCCGATAATATTGCCCTGTGCATCCTTGAGCGGAATGTTCGGACCATATACTTCTCCCGCGTACAGATAATGAGCATAAGGAGTATTGTATTCAATCTCTCCGCCATCAATTCCCTGCGGATATCTTACGCTGCTTCTCAATGCTCCTTGCTGGAAAGGTACATAAGGCTCGCAGTCCGCTACAATCTGCATGTTCAGCTTCTTCTGAGCTTCTTTCAAATTACCATCAATCCGCTTTGTATCAAATTTGATATGTACATTTCCAACATGATTATTGATCTTCATAGGCTATTCGTCCCCAAATAATCCGCTTGCTTTGTTTTCTTTATTCGCTTCATTTGCGAGAGCTTTCGCATCCTCTTCGCTGAATCCTTCAAACTTTACCAGATAGTACCAGAACGGAACCCTTCCGGTGTTTACATAGCTAAACCAAGTCTGCTTATCCTCTGCAAAAGAATATGTGATGTCTCCGAAATCATAATTGACTTCATAGGCTCCGACAGGTGCAAGTCCGTACAAATCAGCATGGACATTCAGTGCGTAGATTACTTGATCTAAACAGGATTCCAGTTTATCCCTTACATCTTTGATAAACTGTATTGTCCTCTGTTGTTCTGCTTCTACCCCTGTAGCTGTCTGTATACCGCTGGATTCGTTAAATACAAAATACCCGTTGGAGAATCCAATCTTGTACCCCAACTGGCTTAAAAGGGCATTTATGCCGCTTATACGGGTATCTGTGTTAAGTATCGGATTGATTTCTTGATAGAACTCTTTTTCATCCTGTCCGAATACATTTTTCACATAATCTGGCAAACTCATTTCTGAGCATCTGTGTTCCATTGCCTGTGGTGTCATGGCAGAGACAGGTGATCCACTCGGCATAAGTAGTCTATCATCCGCCAGAACGGTTCTCTTGGAATCAAGAATTTCCTTTGCGTTCCGGCTGTATGCAATATCAAGATCCTTTAATTCTTCGATAGCTTCGGCAAAAATCGGAAGCCCAAGTGGTGTACTAATGTCTACATTGTTCGCCTGTGGTGTTCTCAGGACTCCGTACAGAGGCCCGTCTAACTTCTCTCCGTTCGCTTTAAGAATCGGTGGTGTATCTGCCATAAGGTCAGCCCATTTGGTCTGTTTAAGGTCGATTTTGTCTCCGATTGACTGAGGGGACTTCGACACATAGGCTCTGTTAGAAACGTAGTACGGATAAGTCGTGACGCCATCTATTGTGGTCTCAACAAACCTGTGATACTCAAGCCTTGTATAGTATTTCCGTCCAACTGTATAAGAATCCTTAAATATAATTCCTTTAATCTCCTGATTGTCGTAATCCACGATCATCAAATCTGCCGGGGTGAATACGTCAAGGCTCTCGCCGTTTGGCTTGATAAACACTGTTCCATAGGCACAACCATATTCTACCCAATGCCGGATCTGGAAATATACTTTATCTATTTGCTTCTGTAGCCATGTAGCCCTTGCGGAACCGTCTATCTGAATGCCGATCGCCAGCGTTGCGAGCCGTGCTGTTTCTGAGCAGACGGATTTCGCAAAGTTGATTGTCTTGATATGGTTTTTATCATCTAACCAGTACGGCGTTCCCCGGTATATATTCGCACACTTGTTAATCAGTGCTTCCATTTCTGGAAACTCTGCTGCCTGAATATTAAAATCCTCTTCGGCTTGCTTCTTAAAAATCATGTTAAACCACCTTTTTATCGTTGTTATAAGTCCCATTTAGTCATCCTCAAACTCTATCCATTCAGCAGGAACTTCTAAAATTTTCCCGTCCATGCTTACAAGTGCAGTAGTTGATAGCATAGAGCCTAGCTCATATCCTCCACATTTTCCCTCTTCACCAGTAAGAAATTCTTTATATTTTAAGAATATCGCACTCTTAGAAATACTCGTTTTTATAATGATTTCTTGTCCGTTTGAGACTACTTTGCTTTTCATAGTTTCGTTTGGATTCGTAACAAAGCATTTTCTTCTCATTATGCACTGTTCCCCCTTCTGTTGAATAGCGGCTCATAAGCATATCTGAGAGCCGATATAGCATGGTCATTTCCATCTGGATAACCGCTTATCACATTGCCTTCCTTGTCTCGATCATACTCATACTCTGTAATTTCCTTGTATGCGTTCGGTGTACGCTTCGGGTCGATGACAATGGTTTTAGTCTGCAAGAATTTGAAGCCATACTCAATACTTCCCGGCCCTTTGATTGCTCCTCTGGCAGGAAGCCCAGCGTCCCTGAAGTCATTCACAGATTTAGGCTCCGCAGAATCACATATCATTGTATAATCGTCATAGCCTTTTTTCTTGATCCATTCAGCAGTCTTTGAATTACTCCATTTATTTACATACAATTCGTCAATCAAGTATATCTTTTCTCTGGCAGAATCATAATAGGTTCGGAGGTAGCAGAACTGGTCAGGATACCAGCCGAAATCTACGCCAGCGAAAATTCGATCCATGTGGCTAATTTCTTCATCCGTAATATCTCTAATCTCCAGATATTCAAATACATTACCGCCATTTCCGTTTGCTATGCCCATGTACTCATGTTCATAAGCATTCGGATTAACCTCTTTCAGGTGCTCTGCTTCGTCAATGAACGGCTGTCCAAGCCATCCTGACGGCACATCCAGATAAGTTGATGAATGTACTATTCTGTTCTCTTTCGGTTCAAGAACGTACTTATTAGCCCAGTTGTTCATTGTCTTTGGCGGATTGAAACTCTTAAATATCCACGCAAGGTCACCACCACGGATAGCTGACTGTTCAATTTTACGAATTTCTTCTGGACCAGAGAATTGATCTAACTCTTCAAACCAGAGAATTCCAATATATCCAAATTCAGGGTTAATAGATTTAATCTTGTCTGGATCATCAGCACCACGGAAGTATATTTTCTGCCCGGTTGATTTCAGTGTAATCTCCATGGGGGACAGTTTAGAATCAAATTCTTCTTTAAATTCCTGTTTTCCAATAGCCCATTTAATTTTGTTATATACAGAATCTTTAATGGTGTTTCCAACTTTACGACAGACAACAGCATGGATATCGTGATTGTTTCTCATCAGTTCTACAATAGTCATTCCGACAGTAGTTGACTTCGTGGATCCACGCCCACCTTTGAACACGTACTCCAGATGCTTTTTATCTCGAATATCTCTAATAGCCCAATGGAAGCAATCAGGAATGTTATACAAATCCATGTGATACTCTTTTGCATTTCTGGCGGCTTCCTCTGCTGCTTTCTTCTCTTCCTGTTCTTGCTTAATCTTCAATGCCTTTTCCAGATCATTCATAGATTTAAGCTGGTCGGAAAAGTCCGGGGCAAATCCGAATGAATCAGTCAGCTCACCTCTCGCGATCATGGAGCGACGTTGCTGGATTTCTGCCAGAGACATGATGTCAGTGCCTTTTTGTTTTTCGATGAGAGACTGTTTTTCGGCTATATACTCAGAAATGTTAAGTTTTGTTAAGTTCTGATTTCCTATCACTCTTGCATTTTTCTTAGCATATCCAGCCTTTATTGCGGCATCAGATGCATTTCCGCCATTCTTTATATATTCATCTGCAAACGCTTTCTGTTTAGGCGTTAAGTCCATCTAATCACCTCTGTCTATCTTCATTTTCTGACTGCCTCCCATATTTCTTTCAGGCACATGACCACATCATACTGGGATGCAGTTCGGAGTATTTCATAATCGCAATCTTTCCATTCGCCTCTTTTTGTGAGGTGGAGTGTAGGCGTTGATATGATTGTTACTGTTATTAATCGTTCCTGCTCATGGCTATAGAATTGAGATGTTCCGATTTTTATAATCAGTCCAGTGGATAATATAGCTTTTTGAAGTTTTCTCATAACTGCTTTTAAGTTTGCCACATTATCACCTCACAAAATCTGCCACATACGGCACATAGTCATAGATATATACTATATTACCATACATGGCAGAAAAATTTGTCCCCACATTTTAATATTAATTGTAATATTATATTTCTCTTAGTTTTCTTAGCGTATCATAAAACATAGCCATTGCCTTTCGTTTGTATGCGTAAAAATCGTCTCGCTTTGCCGGTATGTATTTTGTTTTCATAATACGATCATAGGATTTGTTTGTTACAATGGATTCATACACCAACAGCTCAATCCCTGGAGGACAAGAGCTTATACAGCAGTGCAAGATGTCATGCCGCTGCTCTGGTGTAGCTTTCTGGCATATATCCTTTAGGCGATTAATGTCCTCTGGATATACACCAAAATCAACAAGTGACTTTTGCCTGGTACGCATATCATCACTCCTTTTATTACTATTTACGCTTGCCACCAAAATGTGCTGCCAAGAAAATAGTGCCAAATGATCCAAATATTATTCCAAATGTAAATGCTATTAAACTATCAATCATCTGTATCACCTTCTCCCCAACCCCAGCCACCAAATGCCTGCCCGCATTTCCAGCAGTATGTTATTCTTTTTGAATAATAAAAATTAATATGTGTCATAGCGCCGCACCTGCACTGTATGAATCCATCAGAAGGCTTACTATAATCAAATCCACATTCATCTACAGGCATTTTAGGAATCTGTTTTCCTAATGCCCTAATCGCAATCTTTAGTGATTTATAGTATTTCTGAATTTCTCCTTTTTGATCTGCTGGATAATTATTTTTGATTAGATCGACACGGCTCTGCAAGAATTTAATCGCTTCTTTTTCATTCATTCTTTTCCATCCTTTCTGCTTCTCTCGCCTGTTTCTTTTCAATCCACTTATTAATTTTCTCATCGGAAATCATGTACATTTGCTTTAACATTTCGATACAGATAAGTACATCTGCAATCTCTTCTATCATGTTATCACGGTCGATTTTTCCACGCTTCGCCTTGCTGATTGCCTGGATAAGCTCGGCACATTCTTCCATGCAGACGGTACTTTGATTGTTTTTACCGTAATGCAAAATACTTTCTGCGATAATACCTTTATCAATCTTTATCCCTGTGATTAATCCAGTAAGAGCCTTTACCACAGAATCACACGCCCACGCTTCTTTGAGATATTTCTTTTGCCATTCTTCTTTAATTTCTGAATCTCCCGAGAAACATAAATACTGGTCTCTCATATCTGATAAGATGTCTTTTGCTTCTTTAACGTCCATTTTTTCACCTTTCATCCCCATAATTTTCCGCAAATCACACATTCGTATATATGTCCTCTTCTGTAAGGATGGTATTTAATCCATTGATGTCTGTGCACTTTTCATCTCCTCCAATTTCTTCTCAGCTTCTTCACGGGTAAGAAACCATGTTTTTCCGTATTCTACGTCAAGGCAAATAACGTTCGGGGCATGAATACTGTCTTTATCACACTGTACGAACCATCCTCTTTGTGAAAATACAATGCTGTAAACTTTTTGATGATACACTCTGTTGTTTGCTTTATACCCATTCAGGACATTTAAATCATAATTTGCTTTGCTCGGAATCTTATAAATATCATCACCAATTGCAACTGGCAATCTCACAAGCAAGCCTTGTTCTTCTAAGTCTTCAAATTTTGCAAGACGATTGACCATAGCTTTTAATCTGTCACAATCTCCTGTTCCTTTTGAACAATTATCGCAATAGCAACTACACATGAATCCGGGACTATTATTGTACGTGATTCCGCTAATTTCTCTTTTTGTTAATCTCTCCATCTACTTCACCTCTTCCATCTGACTTTCTATAGCGTCCGTGAGCAATTTCAATGATTCAATGAATGAGTCCGTCAATGCTGTTCTGTCCGGGCATTTAGCAAATGTTCTAACAAGGCTTATTGCTTCTTCAAGCTTTTCTTCATATCCAGCAATTTCAGATGCTTCATACAGCGGAACGCCGTCACTATTGTAAGTCACTGTTTTGCCATCGTAAAAATTTAATAAATTTGGAATTTGGATGTTAATGGGTCTTAAATGATTCGTTCTTGCCCATGTAAATCCTTGTAATTTCGCCATTTTTAAAACTCTCAGATATTCTTCCTGCGTTCTTACAAACACACTCTTTCCTACTAAATCAATCATCTTTTCTTACCTCTTTTCTGTAACTGCGCCGGACTGATGATAGTAACTTTCTCTTTGGTAGCCTGTCCATACCCAAGTCTTCCATTCTGCCTTGAAAAGAATTTCTCTCATTCGTTTTCACCATCCTCCACTTGTCCTGATTCTTCTAACCAATTTTCAACACATGGTAGGCAAATATAGCAACTGCACCAACCTTGTCCTTCTACTATTGCTTTTTGGTTTAACATTCTTTCGCCTTTGGGTATCTGTTTTTCGCATACGCAGCATAAATGAGAAGCCCTTATTTTTACGATTTTTTCTGTCAGATTTGATTCCGAACCATCCATATCCCCTGCGAATATCTGACTATCAATATACATTTCTTCTGGATATTTCAATCAACTCCATCTCCTTCCATTCTATCGTTCTTTGGAACAATGGATCTGTTACCTTCCCAACTTTTACAAGCCTCATAGTCTCCTGGCTGTATGTCTCTACGCTATACTCCGGGACATCCATCGTTACCGGAACCGTAAATAACGCAGCGAAAATATCATCTGGCAGATCACGTTCCGGATCGCGATACCGGCCAACTGATTCTTTCATTGGTCTGCCGCCTATCTGCTCAAAAACAGCTACCCGATCCAGATTCACAATTCCGGTCAGATATTCAATTCTTTTCTCTGGTGGTACTTCATCCCCGAAGAAACAAAATCCAACAGAATCCGTTGTCATTGCCCGTTTTCTCCAGTCAGTATTGTTTGCTAATACTTCACCGCGTTTAAATTTTTCCAGTTCATTTACACTCATAAACCTGACGTACTGCATCGTTTTACTCCTCATCTCTGTTGAAACCCATCTCTTCGTAAATGTCATAATTGGCCAGTCCCTCGAACTCAATATCTATTCCCATATCTTTCTTTGCAAGTTCATAGGCTCTGGCGATTCCGACACGGTCCACATAATCTCTGGCAGCATTGTAATTATCCAGAAAGCGCTTATTCGCCTTGGTAATTCCCCAGGTCATTTTGATGGCATACAGGGAAATAATAATATTTGCCACAGTGATATAGTCCTCAGCTCTCTCTAGTTTCTCCTGAGCTTCACGGATCACTGCGTCTGTTACGATTTCTGTTGTTTGCTGTTCCATCTGCTTCAGGTACGTTTGCAGTACAGAGACCTGCTGACCGGTCATTCCGGCTATCTGTGCCAATGTAAGATTGAGGTTTAATGGCAGCTGACATTTTTCCTGTTCCCGGGCCTGGCGCCTTCTTTCTGCTCGGTTCATTTCTCTACTCCCTTTTTTCTTTTTGCCAGACATTCCAGCTGCCACACTACATCCAGCAGTGCGACTTCTACTTGCAGCGTCTGGTATTGATTTCTGATCAAGTGACAACATTCTGCAACTCTTTCCCAGGCTCCATCATCTTCCAGAAGAATGTCATTGTATTCCTCGTAAAGCTCTCGTACTTCCGGATATTCTTCCCAGAGAACTTTTCGTTCCTGGGATGTCAGCCAGATCATGGCAGCCTGTCGATCCGGACGTAAATCCCTGGGATCTCCGCCCAGAACTTTTCCACAATCTCGGAAGCCACCAGTGCATCATCATCCCAGAAGCCAACTTTTGTCATGCAGTCCTTTAATAGTTTCTGCAGATTGTCCGTATCCGGTTTGGAAAGTCTGTAGGTACCATCCAAATGTTTTCCCCTGGGGAAGCACCATTTTGTGATCAGCCTGACTCCACAGTGATATGGTTCATCTGGTGCATGCTGCCCAAGGTATGCCACCAGTTTCTGTCTGGCTGCTTTTAATTCCGGTGGCTCATAGAACACTGGCTTCCCTCCGGCAACCCTGACCTGTTTTTCCTGATGGGTTACAGTCGGCGGAACCATTGCCATGAAAAATTCAAATTCCAAAATCATCAACTCCTTTTTTCGGGTGATCAAGGTATGGTGCCCACCTGAGTGCGGGGTGGGTGGTCGTCGTGCGTGAGCTTATCGCACGACTACCCACCCCGCTAGGTGGGGTGCGCACATACATATATACGTAGTATATAGTTGCGCACCCCACCTTTTTGCGCACTGCTCACAACCATAAAAACAATGGTTCTGCGCACTGTGAACATCATCATAAAAAATATGGTTCTGCGCACTACTCTGTATCATGGTTGTGAGCACTCCTGCGCACCCTTTCTTCTGATGTATGTTTTTCCATCCTCACCTATATATTTTTCAAATTTATTCCGCAATTCTTTCTTCTGACGCTTGCCCTCACCCAGCCAGGAAAGTAACTCTTTTGCACTTGTTTCAAGTGCTTCTGCCAGTTCCGAAGCAGAGATTTCACGGCCATCAAATTCAATATTCTGGAATGCAATTTCAAACTCATTTAACTTGCGCTCACGGTTCTTTTGAGCATTTTCTTTTCGTCTCTGGGACGCTTTTTCCCACGCAGGCTTATCATCTTCCAGCTGCAGGTCTTTCAGGCTTCCTACCTGATCAATCCTGTGTACCGGATAATCGAACCACATATTGACCGGATCAAACTTCGGAAACTCTCTTAAGGTTCCCTCTATCCTCCATGCAGTACGTGCCTGTACTGCCACTTTTGCAGCCGTTATCTGCTTATCCAGGGCTATTTTCTGCCATTTGTCCAGGTGTGCCTCACAGTAACCCAGCATCTGTGTGCTGCTCAGCAGATCGTCCTGTGAAAGGTCATCCTGCCACTTATAATGCGCATCCAGATATGCTTTACAAGTTCCACAGACAGCCTTATTTTCTTCCTGTTTCATCAGTGCCTCTGTCGGCTTCAGCTCGATCAGATCCAGAAGTGCATCCGGATCACGGGCAAATACACCGGATCCAGAAGCGCGGTCCATGGACTTCTTGCCTCCTTGGTTTCCTTTGCTGTGGTGATGGCAGTAGATCACGGCGCAACCAAGCTCTGTACACACTTTGTCGAACTGGTTACAGAAATTTGCCATCTGGTCAGCACTGTTCTCATCACCAGTAATGACCTTATAAATCGGGTCTATAATGATCGCTACATAATTCTTCTTTACTGCCCTTCTGATCAGCTTTGGTGCAAGCTTATCCATAGGCACAGACTTTCCTCGAAGGTTCCAGATATCAATGTTCTGCAGGTTGTCTGGGACATAGCCAAGGGACTCATATACATCTTTAAAACGGTGAAGACAGCTCGCCCGGTCAAGCTCCAGGTTCACATACATCACACGTCCCTGCGCACAGTGCCACTGCAGCCACTTTTTGCCCTCTGCTATGGCGATACACAGCTCGATCTGAAGAAATGACTTACCAGCCTTGGATGGTCCGGAGATCAGCATCTTATGCCCTTTACGGAGCACTCCGTCAATAAGACAGGGTGACAGCTCCGGAAGATTGTCCCAGACACTTTCCAGACCTTCCGGCTCTGGAAGATCATCGTTTACGCCTTCTATCCACTCATACCATTCATTCCAGGAGGATTTTCCTATGTTGGTATCTACAATGAACTGCTTCTTTTCCCCACGTTCTACACCGGGCATCCTTGACAATCTGGAAGGGTTCCGGTTCTGTGTATCTACATCAATCCCGTTCTTCTGGCAGACTTCATAGAGGTAATCTACACGCTTCCTGTACTCGCTGTAATCCGCTGCATCCACCCTCACGATTGCGTGAAGGCTTTTCTTCCCGGAATACACCAGGCAGGCAATGGGAAGCTCCAGTTCACGCAGGATGGCGTTCTGCTGGTCGATTTCCATGTGATCAGATTCTACAAGGGCATACCGGTAGTCTGTTACATTTTCGTTTTTACAGCCGTTTCCATCCAGTGGGTTGAAACGGATCCACGCGCCAGCTTCCGGATTGTAATCGCCAAGCACCGCCCCTATGTCACCTTTGCAGGTGTTCAGCTGCTCGATCAGCTGCCCTGCAGTACGGTCCCAGCTCCCCTTTTGTGGAAGCCATCTGGTACCTTTCTCGTCAGTTTTCTCCCAGCTTCCAGTTACATACCCTACGTTTTCCCCGGCTTCAAACAGAGTTTCCAGATATGTGATCAACTGCTCTGTCGGGTTCCAGTTCTTTGGTTCCTGGATCTCCCTGCCTTCCAGCCAGTTCTTATCCACTACCACACGGTCACTGTCTATCTGTATGCTGTCGTTCCAGTCCAGCTCATGACCTTTTTCCGGCACCCATCCGCGCTCCATTGCCATCTGTACAATAGTCCCGCCAGTTACCGGAGAGGAGGAACCGGAAAAGCTTCTCCACTTCTTCTCACACTCTCCAGCATGGTACCGTCCAAAGTCCTTCTGGCTCCACTGATCCCAGACGCTTACCGGATAGCCTTCCAGTTTCAGTGCCATTCCGACATTCACCCAGTCCTGATAATCCAGGGAACCGGGATCGATGTATTCAATTATTTCTGTAAGGCTTGTCCTCTGCTCCATGTTTATGCTCCTTTATATTCCTGTGGTATAATGTCGTTCGGGATCTTCCATCCATTCCCGGCAATCCTGTCAATTAAATTCTTGGCTGTGTTAAACTGCCAGGTCCCCACATGTTTAAATCCCCTGCCCTCCAGGAAGCGGATCTGCTTCGGGGTAGTAAGCCCCTCATTTCTACGCTTGTCCAAACGGTCAAGAATCTTAGCTGCCTTCCCTGCATTCTCAATCTGATCCGGCATGATTCCCAACTTTTCCAGTGTCTGCTTCTGTTTGTCAGATGGCGGTCCCATCTCCCATCCAAAGGACGGGACATAACTGGACAGGTCCTCTGCCTGAATTGACATCTCAAACTGCAGCGGATCCACGAGCTTCTTTTTTCGTTTCTTCATCTCTGCCAGCTGTTTAGCCAGGGCTTCCTCACGCTGTGCTACCACATCCTCTGAAGCGGTCTTTTCTGCTTCTTCAATATCAACTGCAATCCCGGCTTCCTTTTCCAGGTTCTCCGTCATCTTCTGGGCTACTTCTTCATTCTCACAGATCAGACTTGCCGGGTGGCACAGTTCATGCCGCTCTGTATGCCAAAGGAAATCCAACAGCAACAGATGGTCTTTTCCAGTTTCCGGTGACAGCCTGGTGCCACGCCCCACCATCTGACAGTAAAGGCTTCTTACCTTTGTAGGTCTTAATACAACAATGCAGTCAACTGACGGGCAGTCCCAGCCTTCTGTCAGGAGCATGGAATTACATAACACATTGTATTTACCAGCATCAAAATCTTTTAATACCTCAGCCCTGTCCTGGCTGTCTCCGTTTACTTCTGCTGCCCGGAAACCATAAGCATTTAGGAGATCCCGGAACTTCTGGCTGGTCTTTACCAGCGGCAGAAATACCACAGTTTTTTTATCCATGCAGTATTTCTGCATCTCCTGGGCAATTCCTTCCAGGTATGGATCCAGCGCTGTACCAATCTCACTTGCCTTGAAGTCCCCTGCTTGTACAGAAACGCTGCTCATGTCGATCTTGAGTGGAATTGTCAGCGCCTTGATCGGGGACAGGTATCCTTCCTTGATTGCCTTAGGAAGGGTGTATTCATAAGCCAGGGATTCGAAATATACACCAAGGTTCCGCATATCCCCACGGTCTGGTGTTGCCGTTACGCCAAGCACCTGTGCTTCCGGAAAATGCTGCAGCACTCTCTGATAGCTGTCAGATATACAGTGATGGGCTTCGTCAATAATAATGGTATTAAAATAATCAGCCGGGAAACTTCCCAGCCTTTTTTCTCTCATCAATGTCTGTACTGAGCCAACCACTACCCGGAACCAACTGCCCTGGCAGGAGCTTTCCGCCTTTTCCAAGGCACATCCAAGCCCGGTTGTCTTCATCAGCTTATCTGCTGCCTGATCGAGCAGCTCCCCTCTGTGTGCCAGGATCAGTACGCGGTCACCTTTGCGGACACATTCCTCTGTTACCTTGGCAAATACCACAGTCTTTCCACAGCCTGTAGGAAGGACCAGCAGGGTTTTTAACACCCCGCTGTCCCACTGTTCAAAAATAGCTTCCTTCGCTTCTTTTTGATACGGCCTTAGTTCCATTTTTAAAAGCCTCCCGGTGTAAATGCAGGTTTACTGGTATCCTTTGGATACAGCTTTTCAATGTAATTGAACTTCTTGTTTGGATCCTTAATTCCAGGCTTCAGTCCGATCTTAGCGCGCGCAGTCTTGCCAGGAAGTGCACTCCAGTCCATCCGGAGTTCTTCTCCCTCCTTCTTAAGACCAACGCCACGGAACAGCTCAGACAGCTTCCACTCCAAACTGGTATGCAGTACATAATTTTCCCGGATGGTAACCTCACGTTCTGGAACATGCACCGTAAAATAAACAACTGCCATATTGCATGGAGGGAGCTTACCCTCCCCCTTAGATCTGCTGCGGTCAAATTTCTCAATTGTTACGTTATAATCCCCTTCTGGAATCGGCTCATAATCCTGGGCATCCTGTTTGATGGAATCCTCCCAGCCTAACTCTCTTCCTTCTGCTGCCATAATCTCTTATCCTCCTTTAATTGAACGGCACCTGCTGTGTCGCTTTCATTTCTTTGATCATTCCATAGACCTGCGGCCATGCCCCGATCAGACAGCCATTGATAAAGTCCATGTCATAATCTTTCACCTTCACATCAGAGGGGTAATACCCTCTTGCTGCCACTACATTCTGGATATCCCATTCATCAACCTGGTTATTCTCCATCAAATCACGTAGAGCTTTAGGGATTCCGGGATCAATGGTGCTGCTCCTTGCTGTCAGTTCCGGAGTCTTTTGTGGTTCATTAAGCGGAAGGTTCATCTGCTCCCCAACAGTAACAGCAGGTTCTGTCTTTGTAGCTTCCTGTACCGTAGTCAGCTGAGCCTGTACCGGTTGCTGCGCTGGTACGGATTTTGGTTGTATTTCTTTTACTGGCGCGGCACTTCCCTCAATGATTATCCGGATGGAATCATAACTGAATGGGACTTCATCTGGCAGACCGTAGCGGTTCTTTGCATCCCAACAGGCATTGTGGGTGGTGTACATTACACGCTCACCGCCCTGGGCTTTCCGCTTTTTCCCTTTATCATCCACTGCAATAGAAAATGTTTTATAATTGGCAAACAGTAGCATGTCCGCCCATTCCTTGATCAGCGGTGAGGTTTGGGACGCAGTTTTCTTTCCCAACTTCAGCTCCCATCTGTCATAAGCCCCCAGTTCATCCGGCTGTTCGAATTTCCGGATCTGCGCATGTGCAGTAAGGACCACGTTGACACCAGCCTCTACAACTTCTGTCAGCTGATTAAGGAATTTTCCCAGTTCTTCTTTTACATAAACATAACCGTTTCCATATCCAAAGTCCTCAATACCGGACTTTCTGTGCTTGTCGCAGATATGCCGGATACACATAGATTCCGCCCAGTCAATGGTATCTATGACCAAGGTCTTGCACATAGTCGGATGTGTGCGGACGTAATCCACCTGGTCCAGCAGCATCTGCCAGCTGGACGCCTTGGGAAGTCTCGCAACATCCATTGAATTGGTACTTCCTTCCGTGTCAATAAACACCGGATCTGGAAACTTGCTGGCAAAAGTGGATTTGCCAATTCCCTCTGGTCCGTAAATGACTACCTTCTTTGCACAGGGAATCACACCTCTGATAATTTCCATTTAAAATGCACCTGCCTTCCATGCTTTTGGCTGTGGTTCTTCCGGATGTTCCTGTCCAACCACATAACCGTCTTCAATAATAATGCTGCACTCATCACCAGTAGAAACTCTGGTAGCAATTGCCTGGAGCCCTTCTGCTTCCAGCCACTCTCCAAACTCCTGCAGCGTCTTTCTGTCCATCTGTTCCAGCTTGTCCAGAAGAACGAAACCGCACTGCGGGTTCAGTTTGCGGACAATTGCGGTAGAAACCTTCAGCCGTTCCGCACCGGACATGTTGTCCCACTTCTGGCCTTTATAGACCAGCTCTCCATCTTTTACGGATAGCTCTGGAAGCGGAAGCTCTGCAGAGGTCAGAAGCTCGTTCTTCTTATCTCTGGTCTCTTCCAGTTGCTTTGTAAGATTGTCGTACTTGGTACGGTACTCTTTGGCGTCATCTTCCGCTTTTTCCTTGTCCAGGTTGGCTCTGACCTTACGGTTGATTTCCTCGATATTGGAGATATTAGCTTCCAGTTCTTCTGTGGACTGATCGGTCAGATCCTTTGCGGAAGTCTCTGCAATATCCAGATCTTTTACAAGCTGCAAATGTTTCTGTTTGGCAGTCTCCAACAACTCAGACAATCTAGTTACTTCCTCATGAGCGCGTTTTACAGAATCCCGGATCTGTGCAGCCTGATCACGCTTTCTCTGGTTCTCGCCATTCCGTGCCAAAATCTCCTGCTGCTGTCTGATCAGCTCAGAGGGTGACACCAGGTCTCTTGGAGCATCCGGGTAATAAGGCTGCTCTTTTGCAAATTTCTCTTTCTGATCAGCGGTACGTCCTACATACAGACGCTCCTGGTAAAGCTCTTTCTCTTCCTGTTCCAGTTCTGCAAGCTGAGGTCCCACACCGATGATCTGTAAAAGCACTTTTGCCTTTTCGGTTCCGGAGGCTTCCATAAATCTTGGAAGATCCAGGGCAAGCTGTTCCACAAATTCATTAAGCAGCTGCTGTCCGGCCTTCTGACCATTCGGGTCTGTGACTTTGAGGGCACTGTTCTTTCCTTTACGCTCTACCACCAGACCATTGTTCATCACAATATGTAAGTTCGGCGGCACCATGGAGCCTTCCCTTGTACTCTGGGAAGGTTTGTAGCGCTCCCCGCCAAGTGCCCAGGCAATGGAATCCAGGACTGAGGTTTTGCCCTGCTGGTTATCTCCGCCAATGATGGTCAGGCCGTTCTGTGCCGGTTCCAGCTTTACAGCTTTGATACGTTTTACGTTCTCGATCTCGAGACGGTTAATCTTCATACTCATATTTGACTTTTCTCTCTTTCTCCTTTACAATAGAGGTTGATAAACTGTTTTTGTCCATTTGGACACCGGATCTTGATGAGCCCCAACTCTCAGTATCCTTTTTCTTTTAACAGCCTGGTAAAATGTTTCACAGCTGCTTCGTAGTTTTTAACGGATTCTTCCATCAGTGCTTCTTCACTATAGATCTCATAAGTGGTCATTTTTCTTTCTGTTGGTTCATCTACCCAAACTCCACATGGATATCCAACTGATCCCATTTCGAAACTTACATGGATTCCACTTGCTATAGCTTTCTTCGAAAGCGCATACAACTCATCTATCATTTTTTCTAAACTCATGTTCTCTTCCCTTCCGGCTATGTGCCCTGTATCAGCATCCAAGCAAGCATTGATAAAGCCAGTGCTCCTGCAACCTGCAGTCCGTCCCACTGCCAGAACGGCAGGTATGTAGCAAGTGTGCCTATGGCACCTGCTAAGATTATATTTTTTTTGATAGTTTCACCTTCTTTCATTTTTTACATGGTATATGCCACATACCAGAGTATGTTACTAATGATTAACAGCGCGGCAGTCAAAAGCCATGCACTGAACCACTTCTTAGTCTCTCTCTTTGCCTTTCTCACGATTTCGGTAGCTAGCATTGTTTCCAAATCGTTCCATGTAATCTTTTCGTTTGTTGCATTTTTTTTGTTTTCCATATTATTTTCCTCTCGCTTATATTGACTTTTTAGCGGATAGAGGATTATAATTTACCTGTATCCACTAAGTCCAGGTTAGTGAGTACACTGCTCCGGGGTGGAGGTTTCAGCTCCCTCCGGGGCGCTTATGCCAAATTTGCTTTTCTTCTGTAGTAGTCCAAGATAATTCTCGAACATTCATCGACAATCCTTTGATTGTCTTCATGTGTATTGTCCTTGCAGTAATCATCATGTATTCTGATTACCCCGCCAGATTCATTTTTTATTGTTTTAATTACTGCCATAAGAATCTCTCCTTTCTACGATAGATTATGATGTTTCTGTTATTTTGCTTCTTCTGCGAAATGTTTCTCCATGAGATCAGCAATCATCAGATATTCTTCTGCGATTTTTCCCTCTCTGGTATTTTTCACCTGTTCGCGGAACTCTGGAATTGTCCCGAAGAAGCAACCGCAGGAAACTCTGACCTGCTTGTCTTTACAACAGAAGAATGTAGTTGTACGGAACTGCGTACCAAAGCCATGAATGGTTGTATAGTCTGCATCGCCGCAGACCTCTGCATCGCCGCAGACCCATGCATTGCCGTAGACCCTTGCATTGCCGTAGACCCTTGCATCGCCGTAGACCCATGCATTGCCGTAGACCCTTGCATCGCCGCAGACCCTTGCATTGCCGGAGACCCTTGCATCGCCGTAGACCCTTGCATCGCCGTAGACCCTTGCATCGCCGTAGACCCTTGCATCGCCGCAGACCTCTGCATCGCCGCAGACCCATGCATTGCCGGAGGACTGTTCAAGATTCTCTTTTTTTTCAATCCATCCACCAGTTTCTCCCTCTTTCACATCTCCAAAAGAGATAAGTGCCTTGATACGAAAAAGTTTCTTTCCAAAGATATTAATTTTTGACTCTGCTGTCAGCTCGAATTTCTTCATTAATTGGTTTTCCTCCTTATATTTTCTTGTTATTTGATTTCTACATCTGGAATAATTCTTTCCGGATAGAAAACTAATTCATAGTGGTATTTGTCCACTGTGTTCGGCTCTGTTTGCTCCATTACATAACAGGTCCAGTCGTTCAAGTAGATGTAATCCTTGAAGTATGTATCCTCACCTGTCTTGATAGTCATTACAAGCTCACTGCTACTGTTATTGCTAAGAGACATATACCCCTCTGCATGTAACATGATAGTGTCGGTTCTGGCATTAGTTACGGTGATTTTTCGGTACACATTGAACTCATCCGCTTCTTTGTTGAGGTTGTAATTTACTGTACTTGCTGTTGAGCAAGCAGTAACGCTTGTTGCCATGATTCCGGCTAATAAAACTGCTGTTAATTTTCTTTTCATTAATGATTTCCTTTCTTATTTCTTCTCGAATAATGTCTTTCCATCCAGATTTGCATGAAGCGCATATCTATGATCTTGATATTGGCTCTCTTGAAGAATCTGTGCTAAAATGTCGCTTGGGTTAACCAATTGACATGTAAAAGTAGCTTGCGGACATTGAAGCTGTGACTCAATATCTGATATCCTCTTTTCAAGAGAGCGAATCTTTTTTTTCTGATTGATTTTTCACGCCTTTCTCCTTTCTACTGATAAATTTTCGTGTTATACTCTCCTTTGGAAAGGAGGTGTAAGGATGACCTATAAAGCCAAAGAACTTCTTGTCAAAATGGCTAATAAGTATGATACTTCTGGACATACTTCTTTTGATTCTGATTTCTATATAGCTTTCCCAGATAGCACTATTACTGAATTAGAAAACAACGGCTGCATCACCATTGTAAATGACATTGTTGGAAGCATTTGTCTTACAGAATATGGCTATCAAGAATCAAAGAAGTAATTTCCAAGGGCTACATGATTTTTCATGTGGCCCTTTTTACGGTGCCCTGTGAGACTCAACCAAAGGAACTTCGGCTTTATATGTTCCCTGTTCTCTCAATTCCCCTTTATTGGAGTAACTTGCAAAGTGTACGGTCGTGTCCACTTCAATATCAATTCGGAAATCCTCTGGCGTGCAGGAAATCATAAAACCTGTACATCCATATCCAAAATCTTCTCCATTGATGCGGAAGATTTTCTTTTCTGTGTCAACTTCGATGGTTTTAAGCTCATGTGGAATGAAAATTTTACTCATAATTTGCTCCTTTCTTACTTTCTTTCTGGCCAGAATCATCAATACTGCAATCAATAACTCCGTCCATATATCCCAGAATATAATGCTTCTTATCTTCTGGAAGCTTATCAATGCGTGTTGTCACATCTCTGATAAGGTTTTTCTTTTCTTCAGACATGCGCTCACTCCTTTCTTGTGATATACTCTCCTGTGAAAGGAGAGGTGTTATGGAAATTTCTGGTTCACAAATCAAATTGTTAAAACGTCTTTATAAAACTGATATACCGTTGTCTGATTTTTCCGAATCGGAAAAAGGAGAAATAGAATATCTCGGGAAACGCGGGTTCATTAAATACAGTAAAGAAGATACCGATTCAAGAATCACACCAACCATTGTCTGCATTCAGTCAGCTGGAAAAGCTTTTTATGATTCTTATGTAAGAGACCGCAGACGGTGGTATATCCCTGTTGCTCTGTCCATTGTTGCCATCGTAATTAGCTTATTTGCGCTGTACAAATCTGGACAGGTAATCAATGTTTACATTGACGAAAACAAAATGAATACGGTCACAGCTGAGAACCCTCCAGCAAATGCAGATAACAAATAGGGGAAATTCGGATATCTGTAAATGATTGGTAATCCGTCACCATACTTGCGCAACGCCCTGTGTGCTTCTCTGGCCATTTTTCCGTGTGAATAATGCGGATCGCTGTTTATGGAATCCAGGATTTCCCACTTAGTCATACCGTCATATTTTGAAGGTTTTCTGTGAAACATTTGTTATCACCTCCTGTGAAGTTAAGAACTTTGAACTTTCTCTTTAAAAAAATAGTCTTGTATATCATCAGCAGAAAGTTCCAACAGATTGACTGCTTTACAAATATCTGACTGTTTCCAAAACAGCTTTCCGTTGAGCTTCAGTGATAATGTACGTTCCGACCACTTCATAGCATTTGCAAAGGAACTCTGATTATCATATTTTTCAATGATTCTTCCTTTGAGCTTACTGTAATCAAATGCCATATTTCACACTCCTTTCTGGTTCAATGTTTTGAACTAATTATAATATAACACTGCGTTTTCATTATGTCAATACATATTTTCAATATTTTTAACTTTAATGTTTTAAGTCTTGAACTTTTGTTTAATATGTGATATATTATCATCAGAAAGCGAAAGGAGAATAATATAATGGAAAAGGTTAGTTCATCGGAAAGATTTAAAACTTTGATGGACGAACGTAATCTGAGACAGGTTGATATTCTTAATCTCGTTCTTCCATATTGTAAGAAATACAATGTGAAAATGAATAAGTCGGATATTAGCCAGTATGTTTCTGGAAAGACAGAACCCAGTCAAGAAAAACTGGTTGTCTTAGGAATGGCATTAAATGTCTCGGAATCGTGGTTGATGGGATTCAATGTAGGACGTGCAAGAAAAGACACTTCCGAACAGGCGAGAGAAGATTTTAATCTGATTTCAAAATTCTCATTATTAAGCGAGCGCGACCAGAAAATTGTTTTAAGTCTAATTGATTCCATGCTTTCTAATCAATAAAAAAAGAAGTGGGGCTTAATTGCCCCACCTCTCCAGAAATAGTTTTATGAATGTGTACAGGTACTCTAATGTGCCTATTTTTTTTATTCCGTTTATCATCTCAATAATTTCCTTTTTGTAATCCATTTTCCGTCCCTCCAATATCACGCAAGCAAGAACATTCGTTCTCTTTTATTTCATTATACCCTCTTCTCAGTGATATAGAACGGACTGGATCATACTTCTCGCCCTCTGCTTAAACAGTGCTCCCTCTCTTTGTCTTGAACGATTGAAAAAGAAATGGCATGTACATTCCGCAGAAGTATTATTGCTTTTATTTACAACAAATGGCTGCTGCTCTGCTTCAGATACAACCGCCTGCGTATAATTATGTATTATGTGTTGATTATTGGCACTTGTTTTAATAATCACTTCGGAATCTGTTGGATCAATACTCTCACATAGTGGCGCACGCACAGAAAATGTGAGCATTATCCCAAACAGAAAAAATATAACCAGCTTTTTTATTCCTTTCATAAAATCCCTCCAAAATTAGTTTATATTATACTCCAAATATAACAATCATACAATATCTCAATCTTGCACAAATTTTCTTACATTAATACGATATTAGACGAAAATCGAGAAAATTCTACATTTCTCAACCAAAAAAGAACTGAGGAGCTAAGTCCCCAGTTCCATTTTATTTTTTAGTTCATCCAGTTGTACGTGTATGAATTATTTACATATACCTCGTATCTATCCGGGATAATATCATTGTAATCCCTGTCATACGGAAAATTAAATTGAAGATAAGCAGTTGATCCAGGATTTTCCACATGAGCGTAATTATAATTATAACCTACAATTCTTCCATTCTGATAAAATACAACTCCTATCTGGGTTGAATAATTTTTCCTACCTACATTTTTCACCTCAACCATTACGTTGTTATCTCCAAAATTCGAAGAATAGCGAATGCCAGAATTATTTGTTATAATATTTGAAGCTTTTTCTATTTTCAAATTTACTTTGAAAGAATCCCATGTTTTATCAGCATTCCAGCCTTGAAGCGCACATTTTGAGTGCGGTGCAAAAGCGTAATTATATCCTTTGCTCGTTCCAATCATGGAACCATTCAGATAATACACAAACTCAACGACTAAATCAACTGCATGGTCATAATGATTTTCCAGAATTGCCACTGCTCCATACGGTGTCGATTCCGCATGATAGGTTACAACATTATTTTTACCGCTGGTATTAGTATTCGCATTCGCATTTGTATTTCCACTAAAACCGCCATTACTGCTAGTGGATGGCTTTTTAACGGTAACTTTACAAGTGTATTTCTTTTTGCCGACCTTTGCAGTAATCGTTGCGGATCCTTTTTTCTTGGCTTTTACGCGTCCTTTAGAAGATACCGTTGCAACAGATTTCTTACTGCTTGTCCATTTCACTTTTCCTTTTGTACCGGTTACTTTTAATTGTAATGTCTGCCCGACTTTTAAAGTGGCTTTTTTCTTATTGATCTTGCCTGCTGCTGATACCGGTACTGCCATACACACAATAAGCAATAAGATTGTGATGAGTGATAAAATTTTCTTGTTTCTTTTCATATTGCACCTCCCATTTTTTTCTTGATTATACCATCTATTTTTATGCAATAATAGTGTTTTGCCGTAATTTGCACTAAATTATTATACTTTATTTATTTTCATATTATGCTATAATCAAAAAAACCGACTCCTGCTACCAACAGGAACCGGTTTTAATAAATAAGATAATCTCGGAGAAAATCTTACCTACACCATGATTATATCATCTCCTGGATTATCACACAAGTTAAAAAAGGAGAATGATAAAATGAATGAATCAGTATGTATCTATTTAAGGAAATCCAGAGCCGATCGGGAAGCTGAAGCGCACGGAGATGGTGAAACACTCGCCAGACATGAACGGATCCTGTTAGATCTGGCAAAGAAAAAAGCGTACACCGTAGGCGCTATTTACCGGGAAGTGGTATCTGGAGAAACGATATCAGCTCGGCCAGTTATGCAGCAACTCTTGCATGAGGTAGAGTCCGGCATGTGGGATGGTGTTTTGGTTGTAGAAGTCGAGCGTCTGGCAAGAGGCGATACTATCGACCAAGGCGTTGTCTCCAGAGCTTTCCAATACTCCGACACGAAAATTATTACCCCTACAAAAATATATGATCCAAACAATGAATTTGATGAAGAGTATTTTGAGTTTGGACTTTTTATGAGCCGAAGAGAGTATAAAACCATCAAGCGCCGTCTGAATGCTGGAAGGATCTCATCAGTAAAAGAAGGGAAATACTGTGGCAACAAACCGCCTTACGGATATGAGAGAGTTAAGCTTGAAAAAGAAAAAGGGTATACTCTCCGTCCTGTTCCGGATCAAGCCAATATTGTAAAAATGATCTATACCTGGTATGCCGGTGATGGATGTGAACAAATCGGCGTAGCAAAGATTGCACGTAAATTAAACGATATGGGGATAAAATCTGCACTAGGTAGTGACTGGACTCCTGCCAGCATACAGGGGATCCTTACAAATCCGGTGTACATAGGGAAAATCCGGTGGAATGGGAGAAAAGTAGTAAAGACTGTACAGAACGGGCAAGTAGTCAAAACACGTCCGCGGTCTAAGGATGTTCTTGTCTGTGATGGGCTGCATCCGGCTATTATATCAGAGAATCTGTTTAATTCCGTCCAGGAGATACGCCAGAAGAACCCGCCCCGTCCGATTAGTATAAAAAACACGGTTCGTAATCCACTTGCCGGAATCGTATATTGCAGCAAATGTGGTCGTGCTATGGTTCGCCGTCCTTACCAGAAAAGTGGACAGGAGGATTCCCTGTTATGTCCTTACACATCTTGCTCTACAGTCAGCAGCAAGTTATCTCTGGTTGAAAAAGCTGTGATTGATGGAATTGAGGAGATTGTAGAAAAATATAAATTAAACAATGATATTAATGTATCATCTGAAAGTATTAGTTCTGGGATAAGCTCTAAACAGAATCTTATAAATGAAAAAGAAAAAGAACTGGAAAGCTTGAACGCTCAGAAAGCAAAACAATATGATCTGCTCGAACAGGGTATCTACACCACAGAAGTTTTTCTTGAGCGCGCCAAAACAATAGCAACGTCCATCCAGGCATGTTCCAGCACAATAGAGAAACTGAAAGAAGAAATCAAGCATGATGAAAACCTCATGGAGCAACAATCAGATTTTATTCCGCGTTGCGAAGAGCTGCTTGATAACTATTGGAGCCTTGACACGGAATCCAAGAATAAAATGCTTAAGAGCTTGATTGAAAAAGTGGTTTACTCAAAAGACACTAAAAATGCTTACGGCAAGGGTAATGAAGTTAGTTTTCAGCTCGATATTTTCCCAAAAATCCAAAAGGAAAATTAATGATATCTTCTATGTGCTGAAGAATCTGTACATTGATGTTATCAATAATAAAAAGAATCCCCCAGGCTGTGACTCCTGGGGGTATTTTTTTACAGTTTTTTCAATAATGTTGCAAAGCCTGCTGCCTTCAGCTTCTTTACCACCTTATTGGCAGCTTTCTTTGTTCTGTAGGTGCCAACCCGGACACGGTATGGGACGGAACCAGATACTTTGCGGATACTTGCTGAAAATCCTTTTTTCTTAAGCACTTTCACAATCACATCTGCATTTTCTTTTGTCCCATAGGCTCCAGCCTGGATGTAATACTTTGCTTTTGGTTGCGCCGGCGCAATTGTGATCGTTTTTCCCAGAATTCCCTCTGCGATCAGCTTACCATGAGCGTCCATTCCAAGTTTTTTCGCTTTGGCATAATCGTCCTGGTTATCACAGAAGAAAGATTCTACCAGGACAGCTTTTGCCTTGGTCTTTCTGGTCCAGTATAAGCCGGGACGTTCTTCAGCTCCTCTGTCATGCCAGACAGTACCGAGCTTCGCGCTGATCCGCTGGGCTTCCGGAAGTCCATTTTCATTGTAGCAGTATGCTTCACAGCCATAAGCCTCTCCATTAAAGGCATTCAGGTGAAGCTGGACAGACAGATCATAGTTCTGTTTATGTTCTTCTTCAATGAAATACTTGATTTCATCATTCAGGGAATGTAACTGACCTTCTGGAGCAATACACAGGGTTGCCTCATGTCCTGCTGCCTTAAGCCATTTGCACACATAGGGCGCCAGTTCCTTGTTGTACTTGTATTCGTTTACACCGCCCTTGCTGGTTCCATCTGCAGATGAGATGACACCACCGCCATAGTTCGCGTGACCTACACAGATAAAATATTTCATGATATCATTCCTTTCATATAGATTAATTCTATGATATCTTCTTCTTTAATAAATTACATCCCCCATTTTAAGCCACAGACTTACGATGATTTCTTTTAACGTCCTCATCACAGGTTTTTGCGTACACCATTGTTGTGTTTACATTTGCGTGGCCCAGCATTCTCTGCACGTCTGTTATCGGTGTATCTTTTCTGAGCATGTCTGTGGCAACTGTATGGCGGAAGAGGTGTGGGAACAGATCCCGTCCTATTCCTGATCGTTTTCCTAGATTCCTGATTACTCTTTCAACAGCTTCCTTTTTTAATCCATTGTGCGGTTTTCTTTCCGATACAAACAAGTATTCAGATTGATCAGTTCTTGTGTTTAGGTATTCTTTTAAATATAGAATAGATTTTGCGCTCAAATAAGAAGTTCTATATTTACTGCCTTTCCCAAATAATGTCACTTCTCCTTTTTCGAGACTTATATCTGATATTTTTACTGTACATGCTTCTGTTACTCGCGCCCCTGTGCTGTACAGAAACTCCACAAGAGCTTTTTCCCGGATTGTTTTACAGGCTATTCTTACTTTTTCTAGTTCAATAGGAGTAAGGCCATCTCTTTCTTTTCTCTGATATTTAATTTTTTTGATGGATCTACATGGGTTTTTCTCAATATATCCTTCGTCAGCTGCCCAGGTAAAAAATGCATGAATAGCAGCCCTACGACTATCAAGGGTGCGATCACTTATGTTTCGTTGCTTTTGTACCTGATATAGATATACTCTTATATCATTTGCTGTGATCTCTTCAAATTCTTTGTTTACTGTAAAAAAAAAGTCGTCCAGATAAAGATTGTACTGTTCCAATGTTTTTTCACTTAATCCTTCTATTTTTCTGCTTACAAAATATATTTTGTAACATCCCGGAAGATAGCCGGTGTACTGTCCAACTGCTGTTTCCCTTTGGCTCAAATCGTAGTCTTCTATGTATAAGAAAAGTTCATTTTTAACTATCTTAAGAGTTTCTTCTGGTATCTTTTCGTACAGATTGGTGATAAATTGGTTTACGAATTGGTCCTTATCCATAAAAATACCCTCCTTTTGGGTTCACAAAGGGAAGGTACTATGTTATAATATAACCGTACCCTTTGTGGTGCTTGGAGTTGGACTTTTTGTTTGGTAGACTGGGAGTCCAGCTCCTTTTTCATGCTTTTTTGATTGTTATTTTCTCTTCATCACATTCGAGAATTACTTTTCGATCTTCTTTCGTAACTCCAATCATTCGGACGGCTTCAGCTGGAAGGGATACTTTGTAATTGACAGATTCTTTTCCAGCGTTGCCGCCGACTTTGTTTATCATGACGTTCCTTTCTACTTTTATTAATCTCACCCCCCTATAATGCTTGTGAGATTATTATATACTATTGGTGTCCAATAGTCAACAAGGAGATTAATTGCTTAACTAAAAGCAGCGGCGAAAAAATCTATTATCGTTCTTTGTCAACTTTTCCCGATTTTTCCCGAAATCTCCAATATTGCTTGCTACCACTCATTACTACTGATATAGTTGAGCTAAGGAGGTGAGCCAATGGCACGACCAAAGAAGGCTATCGAAGATAAGTACAAGAAAATGACTATCAGCTTCGAGCCGGAACAAATGGAACAGCTTGTATCATACTGCGAGCGTGAGGAGCGTACTGCCTCCTGGGTAATACGGAAAGCACTTGCAGAATGGTTAGCCAAGCACAATTCATAGTTTTTTGATACTACCGATACGCATTGAGTTGTATCGGTAGTTAACTATAGACAGTCGCGAATTTTTTTGATTTCTGCCATGTATGAAATCTCCTAAAACATTACAATCCATTCTCAAACCTCCCATAACATGTGATATAATCATATCTGAAGGAGGTGTAGCTTATGGCAAGACCAAAGAAAGATCCTTCGGAGAAAGCCATCAAGCAGTCCATATCAATCAAACCGGATATGATGCCCGTCCTGCTCCGGTACTGCCAGAAAGAAGAACGATCAATGGCATGGGTGATTGATAAGGCGCTGAGAGAATGGTTTCGCGAAAGGGGAGAGGATATTTAATCCTCTCTCTTTTTCCTATGTTTTGGTAGGTTCAAAACTTAAAATAATCATTCGCTTTAGATAAATTTACTCATAAGTGTATCGCATAAACTTGAATATGTGCTTGCTTGTTCTCTCGTCATTGCTGTGCCCAATGTAAGCAATCCATAGTTTTTCGTTTCTCTCCAAACTAATGAAATATTAAATACATTAACCGGAACATCTGTGTATGTATGGTCTGTACTGATAGGAGTACCGTATTCTCCTGTAAAATTTCCGACAACTCCAAAGTTTCCAAGCGTACTTTGGATTACCATTTTTAATGATTGTTTCCCAAAGTCTGCATTTGCTAATGAACCAACATTTACGCCAACATTGTTATCTGTTTTAAGTGAGAGAACTTTATTAGTGGCGATTCCGAACTGAATTATTGTTTTATTATCATCTGCCAAATTGCACCCAAAAATCGCTTCCGTCTGTGTAATTCCTGCGAGACTGTCAGTATTGTATGCTCCAAGATGGATATTTTGCTGACTGCCGTTAATTTTTACTTTCGCCACAGTCGACCAGTAATTTGTACTTGTTGGCAATAATTTCAAACCTTTGTTTGACCACACGTAATCTGAACCAAACGTAACATCTTTTTCACCTGTTTTCAGGTTATATCCGCATTCTGAAAGTGACCCACACATAACTGGAATATAAAGATTTCCAATGGAAGACCAGATCCCATTATTTTTTAATCCATTGATAAAATCCTGCACAGCGAACATTTGCTCCTCTGTGAACTCTCTACTAAATTTAGAAAGTAGTTCTCTTGTATCACTTGTTATTTCTCGTATAATATCAATTTTACCGATGTTATTTGCCGAAAAATCAGCACCGCTTAATCTTAAAATCATTTAAAATTCCTCCTTAATACATTTTTGCAACCGCAACTTCTGCCATACGTTTATATCCAATATTGTTCGGGTGGACTTGGCCGCAAGTTCCACCAACAGCGCCGTACCAATATTTACTATTATAATCATTGATACCACTATCTTCCCACAAATCTATACATGGTAAAGAGTATTTCTTCGAAATCGCTCGAATTGCTTCCACCTTCTTGTATCTGCTCGCTTCATATGCTAATACACTTGTCATATCTGGGAATCTTATAACTCCGATATATGGGTCTGCTGTACCCGTCATTCCTATTTCAAGTCTAACAGGCATTTGCGTCATTAAATATATCCTAGCAAACGGAATATCCGCCAGAATATTTTCAATCATGCCCATGTAAGAAGAATAGAAAGTCAGATTGCTTGGCGATGTTACGGTTTTATCTGTGTATGGAGTATCGTCAATAGTTCCAAGTGTCACTGAATCATTTTGTCCCGCATAAATAATAATCACAGTTCCATTTGTATCATCAGCGTAGTATTTAGCGTCCAATGACCTCATGTAAATGCTATCCTCCGTCGTTGGTGCGATGGCGGTTCCGCCTTTCGCCATCGGTTTATGTCCGTCTTTTCCATTTATATTCTCGTCGTTATCAAATGTTACGCCCAACCATTCCACCAGCCATTTTTGCCACTTGTTATGTGCAGACAAAGAATCTCCAATGGTAAGCAATTTCATCCCCTTAAATGGCGAATCAATACCACTGGAAGCACCCATATTTAAGCCCCGTACACCATCCTTGTCCGCCATGAAGATAACATTCCCATCTGAATCACTAATATA
>OLGM01000197.1_pt1 | contig 45288 bp, 42 predicted proteins | sample 1606001 | NCBI WGS metagenome assembly OLGM01 (sample SAMN03283294) | human gut metagenome | biome: human-associated habitat; material: feces | host: Homo sapiens | place: Peru | collected 2012
CAAAATTAACAGAATCACAAATAAGCTTACCTTCATATGATCAAATATATAAAGCTGCGGGTAATAAAACTTCGGGATTATCAACATGGTTATATGGAAATTTAAATGATATTAGTGAACCATCCGCTTATTGGACATCAACCCCTAATGCGTCTAACTCTGACGTCGCTTGGGTTGTGTACTCCGGCGGCGGCTTGGACGGCTACTCCCGCGTCGACCGCAGCTATGGCGTTCGCCCAGTTATAACTGTCTCAAAATCTAACTTAAATTAATAGCAAGATTAATTCTTGCTTTTTTGTCATATTAAATGTATTCCTTAATATAATCTATTAGATAGTACTAGGAGGAATAAGATATGATAAATAAGAAAAGTATTTGGTTTTTAACTTTATTTAGTTTAATATTAGTATTGAGTGTTTATTATGTTACGATGCCAAGTGAGTTATTGCTTACTAACAAAAACAATTATATGATTGATACTAATAGTGATAATAATGAAACAGAGGTAACTAGTAAAGAAGAGGAAGCTAATGTTGAAGTTAAAGAAAGTAGTGTTTTAGTAGCATTACGAGTAGAAGCAGAAGAAAAAATGTTAGAAGAAATAGAAACTTTAAATAAAGTTATTAATAGTGCAGATGCATCAACAGAAGAAAAAAATAATGCCTATGAACAAATGAAACATTTAAATGTTACACGTGGTGAAGAAGAAAAATTAGAAAAGCAAATAAACGAGAAATATAATTTAAAGTCATTTGTTAAGGTTGATAATAATCAAATTAGAGTTGTAGTTGATAGTAAGGAACATAATGCAAGTATGGCGAATAATATAATGCGTACTATACAAGAAAATTATGATAATCAGATGTATATTTCTGTAAAATTTAATAGCTAGATGGGCGTATTTTCTCACTAAAAACATATTCATTCATAAAATAATATGAGTAAATATAAACCACCCAACGAGGAAGTGAGGGAAACAATGGCCAAAAGTATACTAACTAAAAGAGAAAAAGAAGTTTTTGAACTTTTAATTAAAAATAATACCACTGTTGAAATAGCACATAAACTTGGTATTAGTGAAAAAACAGTACGTAATCATATTTCAAACTCTATGCAGAAACTAGGAGTAAAAGGGCGTGCTGGAGCAGTGGTAGAGCTTTTAAAAATTGGAGAAATATCTTTGTAATAATTAAAAGTGCATATTTTCGCACTTTTTTTCATATCTTTTTATAGAGGTGGACCTATGTTAAAAAAAACATCAATTAGAAAAATTTTGGTATCTCTTTCAGCTTTATTCGCATTATTTTTGATATATTTAATTCCTAATGGTTCTTATGAAAATAAATTAAATATTGATTATGAATTAAATTATATTGAAGAGGATGTAGATAAAGAAGTTATATATCTATTAGATTCTTATAATATGCTTGGTCGAAGTGAAATAGTATTTAACGAAAAAACTAGTGATATAGAACTTAAAGCTCGTAATTTAATTCAAGTATTAATAAAAGGTGGTGAAGGAGAAGATCATATTCCTAATGGATTTAGATCTATTTTATCTAGTGAAACAAAAATTTTAAGTTTAAAATATAATGAAGGAATAATAAAAATTGATTTTTCTAAAGATTTATTAGATATAGATAAAGAAAATGAAGAAAAAGCTGTGGAAGCAATAGTTTATACTTTAACTTCTATTGATGGAGTTGATAAAGTTATTATATATGTTGAAGGTGATATTTTAAATAAATTACCACAAACTAAAAAGAATTTACCAGCTATATTAGATAAGAGTTTTGGAATTAATAAAGAATATGATATTACTAGTACTAACAATATAACTATGACCACAACATATTATATAAATAAATATAATGATGAATATTATTACGTTCCTGTTTCTAAATTTAGTAATGATGATCGAAATAAGATAACTATTATTGTTGATAATTTAAGTAGTTCTCCTAGTTATAAAGCTAATCTTATGAGTTTTTTAAATTATAATACAAAACTATTGTCAGCAACACAAGATGTTGATAGTTTATCTCTTAATTTTAATTCATATATTTTTAATGATTCTAGTGAAAAGAAAATATTAGAGGAAGTTATTCATACTATAAGCTTATCGGTAGCGAATAATTATGATGTAAAAGAATTAGTCTTTAAAGTAGATGATGAAGAAATTTACAAAACTACATTCAAAACTATTGAATAATTTAAAAAAGTATAGTATAATTTAAATGTTCTTGATTGAAGAGCATTTGTCTCAGTAGCTCAGCTGGATAGAGCAACGCCCTTCTAAGGCGTGGGTCAGGGGTTCGAATCCCTTCTGGGACACCATGTTAATAAATAACCGTTGTATTTCAACGGTTTTTATTTTTTAAAATTTGACAAAATAAATATTTATGATAGAATATACATCACGAAAAGAGGGGTTATATGTTTGAGTATATTTTAGAACATTTTTCTAAAGATAGTAGTTTTATAAATAAAATTGATGAACTTAGTACTTATCTTGATGAACAAAATTTAGATATTTCAGAAAAATGTAAAATAATTAGAGAAGTATATGATTATAATAATAAAATGCTTGTCTTAATGAAAGAAGAAAATAAAAAGCTAGAAAGAATTGTTTCTAAGGTTTTAACTATTAAAGAAGGAAAACCTTTAGTAATTCCTAAAAAAGAAGAAATTAAAGAAGATGATACGGTTATAACTTTAGATATTAATGCCAAAGAATATATAACTAGAATAAAAAGTTGCGATAATTTAGATGAAATAAAAAGTTTATTACCAGCTAAAAGTAGTTTAAATTATACTCACATTGTTAATATTCTTATACTTAGTTTATTTGAAGATATTATTGATTATAAAAAGATGTTACAAGAAGATAAAAAGAATATGACAACAGAAGAAATAGATTTCTTTAAAAATGAAATAAATGGATTATTACTTAAAGTAGAGTATTTAAAAAAATTAAATGTTGTTGCTACTAAGCCTTTAAAAATCAAAAATACACCAATAAATCAATTTATATTTTTACAAACTAGTATTGGTAATTATTCTATTTATTCTGATATAAAAGAATTAGCACCAGAACATTATTATTTATTTTTAACTCTATTAACAGAGATGGAGAATGGAAAATTTAGAAATAAGAAAGCTCTTAATAACAATAATGAAATACAAAATACGATGGAAGTTAAATATAATCAAGCTCGTATAACATTTATATCACTTGGTAATCATAAATATGCGATATTAGATATGTTTATCAAAAAAGTTCAATCTGATGCAGCATATAAAGCTTCATTAAAAAATAAATATGATTTATATAAAGATAATAGTAAAGTAATTAGTAGTTTGTTAGATAATAAAGATTTTTTAGAACAAAACAGAAAAGTTTACAAGCAAGTAATAGAAATTTTAAATAAAGAAGATAAAGTAAAGAAATTAGGTGTTAAACATGACTAGAGTAGAAGCTTTGTGTGAAGAGGTAGGAAATACATTAACAGAATTAAATGATAAAGAAGTAAAAAGACTTAACGAATATCACTATTTAGATGAATTCTTAAAAACTTTTAATGTTTATGACCCTAAGTCTTATGAAGAAGTTACTCCTATATCATATTTAACTTGTGTATTATTTGCTAATAACATTGATATGTCATTTGAAGATTTAATGCATTACACTGTTACCTTAGAAGAATTTGTTAATTATCCTTTTTTTGATGATACTTTATATAGACAATATTTAATTTCTTTAGAAAAACTTTATAATTTAGGACTTTTAGATAAGTTAAATGATAAAAATTTTAACGAAAAAGAGAACGAAGTATATAGAGAATATAAAGTTTGTAGTCAAAAGCTATTTTCAAGATTGAATATAGATTGTAAAGAAGAATATCATGCAGAAGAAAATAAAGCTTTTATAGAACTTTTTAAAGCGCTTCCTCAAGTAAAGGAATTAGAATCATTTTTAGATTTACGATTTATATTAGAAAAAGTACAAGGTACAATAGGAAAAGTATATAATTCATTTGTAAATGACCACATAACTATTGGTTCAGATGAAAATATAAAATTAAAAAACAAAGAAAAGGATAAGATGTTTACGACTCTATTTAGAAGTGTAATTAATGAATATCCTAATCTTACAGTAAATAAAAATTATGAGAAAATTCGTAAACATTATGCGGCAGTAAAAGAAGAAGTAAAAAATGAAATATCAGTTAATAATAAACGTATCAGAAAGTTAGAAGATTTTATCTTTAAATTAAGGTATATAAATCTTAAGAATGTTATTAAAATAGAAAATTTTGATGAATACTTATTCAAACCAGAAATAAGATACTTATTTACTGAATTTGCTTTGGAACATAACTTAAATTTATCTGAAGATATAGAACTTCAAAATAGAAAATATAAAAATAATGAGATAACCAAATTAGAATTATTATTTACTAAATATGGTTTAAACTTTAATAATTTAAATGAAGAAGAAAAAAAGAAAATTATTGCTAAAAATGAATTAGAAGATATTGAACCATTACTTGCTTCTTTGAAATATTCAGATTTATTCTTTTTAACAGAATATCACCAAGAATTTACTAATTTAATCTTATTGTCAACAGAAGAAAGAATAAAAAATATTGATTGTGCCTTAAAAAATAAGATTATTGATAAAAATTTTATTATCAGAAATCTTGGAATTTTATTTAATGAAGAAAAATATAATAATTTTACTAAAAATCTTAATTTATTAACTATGGCGGGAATAGATTTAAATATTTTATTAAAAAATAATAGTGAAGTATTTTTACTTCCTAATAATACTCTTTTAGAAATGTTTGAAATTTTAAAAGAGTATGAATTTACTTTTGATGATAATAATAATGGTTCAATTTTAATTGATAGTAATTTACTTGATATTATTGATAACTTTATTGAACTTGATTTATATGATACTTTAAAAGACAATCAAAAAGTTTTAAATAGCAATAATAGTAAGAATGTGGTTAAACGTATTTTGATTTGTAATTTATTAGGAATTAATCCTGTGAATGCTTCATTAAAACTAATTGGTCAAGTAACTACAGGAAATAAATTTTATTTATCACCAGATAAATATGACAATTACATTATAGATAGTCAAAATATGTATCTAAATCCTGTATGTGTTAAAGCTTTAGAGCACCAATCACGAACTATTATTAGTGAAGATACTAAAAATAATAAATTAATAGAAACTTTAGATGAATTTTATAAACGTGATGAATTGACTTATGAAATAAATGATATTGTTATTTCAAGAAATCGTGTTTTACGTAATTTTGAAGTATTAAAAGAAATAAAAAATATTAGTACTACTGATTTATTATATCAATCTATTTTATATAAAATGATAGAGAATATAGAGGATGAAAAGTTAATTGAAATCTATAATTCTATTAAATTATTAAACTTAGAAAATAATAAGATTTATAAGAAATAAGCTACCTTTTTAGGTAGTTTTTTCGTGGAAAACTAGATTTTTACTCCTTGGATGTGTTATAATTCTAAATAGGTGATTATATGGCAAAGTATGATGAAAGTTCAATTAAAATACTAGAAGGGTTAGAAGCAGTTAGAAAACGCCCTGGTATGTATATTGGATCAACTGATAAAAGAGGATTACATCACTTAGTGTGGGAAATTGTTGATAATGGTATTGATGAAGTTATAAATGGTTATGGTAATCGTATTAAAATAACTATTCATAATGATAAAAGTATTAGTGTTGAAGATGAAGGTAGAGGAGTTCCCGTTGGAAAACATTCTAGTGGAATGAGTACTCCGGAAGTAATATATACGGTACTTCATGCTGGTGGTAAGTTTGAAGAAGGTGGATATAAAGTATCTGGCGGTCTTCATGGTGTTGGTGCTAGTGTTGTTAATGCTTTATCCAAATGGATGGAAGTAACTATCAAAAGAGACGGTTATGAATATTTTATTAGTTTTAAAGATGGTGGTAAGTTAGATAAACCATTAAAAAGATTAGAAAAAACTAATAAAACAGGAACTAAAGTTAGATTTTTACCTGATCCAGAAATATTTTCAACGACAGAATTTTCTTTTACAACAATATGTGAAAGAATGCAAGAAAGTGCTTTTTTACTTAGTGGTTTAACAATTGAAGTTGATGATTTAGAAGATGATAAACATCAAGTATATCATTATGAACATGGTTTAAAATCATTTGTTGAATATATGAATGAAGATAAAAAGACACTTCATCCTGTAGTTGCTTTTAGTGGAATTAAAGATAATATCAAAGTAGATATAGCTTTTCAATATACTGATACTTATAGTGAAAACTTGATATCTTTTGTTAATAACGTTAAAACTAGTGATGGTGGTACTCACGAGGTTGGTTTTAAAACCGCCCTTACACGTGTTTTTAATGATTATGCTAGAAATAATGGTTACTTAAAAGCTAAAGATAAAAATCTTGAAGGTAGTGATACTAGAGAAGGTATTAGTGCGGTTATAAGTTTACAAATACCTGAAAATTTACTACAATTTGAGGGTCAAACTAAAGGTAAACTTGGTACTCCACAAGCACGTAATGTTGTTGATAGTATTGTTAGTGAAAAATTACAATTTTTCTTAGAAGAGAATAACGCTATTGCTGAATTAATCATGGATAAAATGGTTAAAAGTAAACTAGCTCGTGAAGCCGCACGTAAAGCTCGTGAGGAAGCACGTAATGGCAAAACTAAAAACAAGATTGAAAAAAATCTTTCTGGTAAGTTAGCGCCTGCCCAAAGTAAGAACCCTAAACTAAATGAATTATTTTTAGTCGAAGGAGATTCAGCTGGTGGTAGTGCTAAAGGGGGAAGAAATAGGAAGTTTCAAGCTATTTTACCTCTTCGTGGTAAAGTAATAAATACTGCTAAAGCATCGATGGAAGAAATAATTAAAAATGAAGAAATAAATACGATGATTCATACTATTGGTGCGGGCATTGGTAGTAACTTTGATGTTACTGAATCTAATTATGATAAAGTAATAATTATGACCGATGCCGATGTTGATGGTGCCCATATTCAAATTCTTCTTTTAACATTCTTCTATTACTACATGAGAGGATTAATAGAAGCCGGTAAATTATTTATTGCTCTTCCTCCTCTTTATAAAATAGAGTCAGGAAAGAAACATGTATATGCTTATACTGATGAAGAATTAGAACAATTAAAACGTGAATTTACAGGTAAGTATTCTATTCAAAGATATAAAGGTTTAGGTGAGATGAATGCTGATCAACTTTGGGAAACAACTATGAATCCAGATACAAGAAGCTTGATTAGAGTTAATATTACTGATGCTTTACTTGCCGAAAAAAGAGTAAATGTTTTAATGGGTGATAAAGTAGAACCACGTAAAGAATGGATTAATGAAAATGTTATTTTTACAATGGAAGATAATTATGAGATATAAAAGAGGGTTATAATGTATAAAAATATTTTTAAGAGATTGCTAGATATATTTTTCTCACTATTATTAATTATTTTGCTTTTGCCATTAATGATTATTGTAGGTGTAATGTCAAAAATATATACAGGAAATGTAATATATAAACAACCTAGAGATGGAAAGCATAAAAAAAGTTTTATGATGTATAAATTTAAAACAATGCTTGATATAGATGGTGATTATAAAACAAGAACACCAATGGTAATGAGAAAAGTAAGATGCTTAGGATTAGATGAACTTCCCCAACTTTTTAATATATTAAAAGGTGATATGTCATTTATCGGACCACGTCCCTTTATAACCGGTGAAGTTCTTCCTAAAAATCCATATAAAATTATTTATACAGTATCTCCAGGTTTAATATCTCTGGCTATTTCTAAAGGTAGAAGAAATATTACACATGAAGAAAGATTAAAATATGATGTTATATATGTTAAAGAAATAAGTTTTAAATTGGATGTAAAAATTATTTTTAGAACAATATACATTTTAATTAAACAAAATTTTAGAGGTGAATTATGAACGAAATATTAAAAAGAATCTATGACTATTCACTAGAAGATATCATGGGTGAACGTTTTGGAAATTACGCAAAAGAAATTATACAAGACCGTGCTATTCCAGATGCTCGTGATGGATTAAAACCAGTTCAAAGAAGAATATTATATGCAATGTATAAAGCTGGTAATACGCATGAAAAAGGATATATTAAATGTGCTGCTACAGTTGGAGATGTGTTAGGTAAATTCCATCCTCATGGTGATTCATCAGTATATGATGCCATGGTACGTATGAGTCAGTGGTGGAAACAAAATCATATTTTAGTAGATATCCATGGTAATAATGGATCAATGGATGGTGACGGTGCTGCTGCTTATCGTTATACAGAAGCACGTCTTGCTAAAATAAGTAGTGAACTTTTAAAAGATTTAGATAAAAATACTGTCAATTGGGCTCCAAACTTTGATGATAGATTTATGGAACCAACCGTTCTCCCAGCTAAGTTTCCCAATCTTTTAGTTAATGGAGCTAACGGAATAAGTGCAGGATATGCAACTAATATTCCTCCACATAACTTAGGAGAAGTAATTGATGCTACTATAAAAAGAATTGAAAGTCCTAATTGTCGTTTAGATACAATTTTAGAAATTATGAAAGGACCAGATTTTCCTACCGGTGGTATAGCTTGTGGTAAACAAGGTATTATTGATGCTTTTACAAATGGCCGTGGTAAGGTAATTGTTAAAAGTAAAACAGAGTTTACTAAAGAAAAAGGTAAAGAACAAATAGTTATTACTGAAATACCATTCGATGTTAATAAAGCTAACTTAGTTAATAAGATAGATGCAATTAGAATCGAAAAGAAAATAGAAGGCATGGCTGAAGTTCGTGATGAAAGTGATAGAGAAGGATTAAGAATTGTTATTGATTTAAAAGCAGGAGCTAATAAAGATATGATTCTAAACTATCTTCTAAAAAATACTGATCTTCAAATTTCTTATGCTTATAATATGGTCGCAATTATCAATAAACGTCCTATGACATTAGGCGTTTTAGGACTTTTAGATGCTTATATTGAACATGAAAGAGAAGTAATCGTAAAACGTACACAGTTTGATTTAAATCATGCTAAAAAAAGACTAGAAATTGTTGAAGGTTTAATTAAGATGGTTTCAATCTTAGATGACGTAATCAAAACAATTCGTGCTAGTGAAAATAAAGCTGATGCTAAAGTAAATTTAATGAATAAATTTGGTTTTACCGAAATTCAAGCTGAAACGATAGTTAACTTACAACTTTATAAGTTAACCAATACTGATGTTGTTGCAATTGAAGAAGAACGTAAAAACTTACTTCTAATTATAAAGAGCCTAGAAGCTATCTTAAGTGATGAAGAAAAGTTAAAGCATGTAATGAAAGAAGAACTAAGAAAAATAAAAAAAGAATATGCAACCGAACGTAAAACACAGATTCAAGATGAAGTAGAAGAAATAAAAATAGATACAACAAGTATGATTCCAAAAGAAGATTGTATTGTTGTTGTAACTAGTGAAGGATATATAAAACGTGTATCAAAAAGAAGTTATACAGCTGCTGATGGTGATACAGGATTAAAAGATGGTGACTATGTTACTGGCTTATATGAACTTAATACCCTTGATACTTTATTAGTATTTACTGACCTTGGTAATTATTTATTTATTCCAGTTCATGATATACCTGAACTAAAATGGAAAGATTTAGGAAAACATATTAGTAATATTATAAAAATTGATCCAGGAGAAAATATCATTTATTCACTTCCTGTTACTGATTTTGCAAAAGAAGAATATATTACAATGGTATCAAAAAATGGTATGATAAAACGTACTAAATTAGATGAATTTAAAGTATCACGTTATTCAAAACCAATGACTTGTATGAAACTAAAAGATGATGATAAATTAATCTCTGTTTCTAATAGTAAAAAACAAGAAATATTTATTGTTACTCATTTAGGTTATGCCCTTCGTTATTTAATTAATGAAGTCGCTCCTACTGGAATTAAATCTGCTGGTATTAAAGCAATTGCTTTAAAGAATGATTATGTAGTAAGCGCTAATATGTTTAATGAAACAGATGAATATATAAGTGTAATAACTTGTAAAGCCACTGGTAAAAGAGTTAGAATAAGCGAATTTGAAAGATTAACACGTGCTCGTAAAGGAACACTAATTATAAGAGATGTAAAAACTAATCCTTATTATATCTTAAATACTTTTATTATTTCTCATAAAGATTCTCTAGCTTTAAAAATAGGTAATGATTATAAGATTGTAAAAGTAACGGAATTGCCAATATTAGATAGATACTCAACCGGTTCTTCATTATCTAAGAAGAATATAGATGATGTATTATTAGAAACAAAAATTTATGAAGAAGAAAAATTAGATACTTCTAAAAACGTAGAGAAAAAAGAAGTATCACTTAAATCTGTTGATGAAAAGATAATGACAATCGATGATTTTCTAGATGATTTTAACATTGACAGTAAAGATAAAAAATAGTATATTAAAATAGGAGTTGATACTATGAAAAAGAATAATATAGAACTAGAAAAATATGTATTTGTTGGTGATTCAAGTATAAATGAAGTTATTTGTACTAAAGATGATGGTTCAAAAGTTAGATGTACACAAACAGCTTTAATCACTGCCTTAACAGAAAATAAAGAACATATTAAAGGTGGAAGTAAACTTAAATTAGGTAATGATAATGGTAAAGTTAGTTATTTAATTGATTATGGTACTAGTGAAAACCAACCAAAAGAAATAATTAAAATTACACTTGATGAAGAAAACATTTTAAAAGGAGACCCAAATGCTTTAGCTATTGATGCTATCTGTCAAAGAGCTATAATAGTAAAACAAAATAATATTAAGAAATTAGTTATTTCTGGTACTGCTGCAGCACTTGCTGCTGTTGGACTAGCAGGCGCTATGGTAGCAGGACTTGCTTATGCATCAAAAGGAGAAGAAAAACATCAACAAAAAGAAACACAACAATATCAACAATGGTTAGATGAAAAAAGAAATGAAAATAATTTAAACTTAAGTATGGACGGAGGTATTCCAGAAATATCAGAGTCAGCCCTAAGAGGAAGAAGTCTTTAGACTTTTTTCTTTTTCTTTACAAAAATATTGCATTATAAAAAGTAATTATGTATAATTAGTATAGTAAAGGAAAGTGTTAGTATGGTTAACATAGCTTCAAAAATTTTAGCAGAAATCCCAACCTGGGGGGGGGTTATTTAATCATACTATAATATTAAATAATAAAGAAAACACAAAGTTTCTAGACTTATTTGATGGTCTAGATTTCTTTGTGTTTTTTGCTATGTCCTTTATAAGAATGGAGTTGATGTATAAGTAAAAAAATATATAAAAAGTTGTATAATGACTAGATGTTTAATCAAAATAAAATAGGGTATAATTAAAGTGTAAAGTATAGGAGGTAGAAAAAAATATGAAAAGAAAAGGCTTTACTTTAATAGAATTACTAGCGGTAATAGTAGTACTAGCAATAATAGCACTAATCGCAACACCAATAGTAATGAATACAATTAAGAATGCAAAGAAAGGAGCAGCAGAAAGAACAGCGGATAACTATATCAAACAAGTAGAAACAACAATAGCTGAGAAAAAACTAGAAAATAATCCACTAACAGATGGACTATATACAATAGATAGTAATGGAAATTTAACAGGAAATGGTTTAACAGAGCCAGTAACAATAGATATGAGTGGAAACAAACCAACATCAGGTAAAATTACAATAAAAAATAATGGCGTAGACCAAGATAATTCAAATGTTAAAATAGGAGATTATATAGTAAGTTATGACAAAGATAATAATAAACAACAGGCTCAAGAACTATATAAAGGTGTTTTATGTAAAGCAGTAACAACTGCTACAAATGGAAATATTCCACAAGGTAAATTTGCATATGGAGATGAATATACATGTGAATTAGGTGATAATGAAGAAAAAACATTCTTTGTATTAGAAACAAATGGAGATAACGTATCATTGATTATGAATAAGAACATAGATTCAAATGGTAAAGGTACAACGAGTGGTAATACAGTGGCTTGGGTAACAAAAGAAGACTATTTAGCTGCTGGAGGAACATCAAATGATTATGGAAGAATTGGAAATAATAAATTTGGGCCAATTACAGCAGAAAAAGCGTTAAAGAAAAATACAAAAACATGGACAAAATTAACAGAATCACAAATAAGCTTACCTTCATATGATCAAATATATAAAGCTGCGGGTAATAAATTTTCGGGATTATCAACATGGTTATATGGAAATTTAAAAGTTAATAGTAGTATACCATACGGTTATTGGACATCAACCCCTATTGCGTCTCGCTCTTACGGCGCTTGGGGTGTGAGCTACGACGGCTACTTGGGCGGCTACAACGACGTCGGCTACGACAGCAACAATGGCGTTCGTCCAGTTATAACTGTCTCAAAATCTAATCTCTCATAAAGGTAATTGAAAAGATAGTGTTGGATAAAAAAATAAAAAGATGTATAAAAAGTATCGATAGATGAAAAGGTAAGTCGAACTTGTTCGGCTTGTAATAGGCAAAAATCTTTAGTTTTTGCCGTTAGGTAGGTGCCGATTTGAGAATTCAAATCGGCTAGTTACTGATGAATTTGGTTATAAATATTTAAAAGATATTTTATAATTGGGATAACGCTATAAAAGTTTGTGTAGTCTATGTATGGTTCCCCTAATGCGTCTAACTCTAACAACGCTTGGCGTGTGTCTTACACCGACAGCGTTGGCAACGGCATCGCCGACATTTCGAACGGCTTTGGCATTCGCCCGGTTATAACTGTCTTAAAATCTAACTTAAGTTAAAACAAAGGGCCTTGTCAAGTTAACTGTGTAAAATATTAATAATATATATAACAAAAAGTGACATAATTTTGTATGTCACTTTTTTATAATATAGATGGTGATATTATGCGTAAATATTATTTATTTGCTATAAAAAGAGAGTATAGTGAGTTATATAGTAAGAATCCTTATATTTTATATAAAACATTAGAAAATTTATATAAACTGAAAAAAGAAGATTTAGTTTTTGGAATGAGTTTGTATAATCAAATATGTAATATTATGGAAGTTAAAAGATTAAAGAATTATTTTAACTCAATATGTACGAAGAAAAACAATAATAAGTATTTGATATGCACAAATGATGATTTAGCGCTTTTTAATATTCATTATTCTTGTATAATATGTAAATGTAATAAGAATTTTCCTAGCGTTTTTAATGCAATGAATTATTATAACAAATACTTATTTGTATGTGATTTTGAAAATAAAGATTATTTTTTCTTGACAAAAAGAAGAATAAATAATAATACAAAAAAATATAGTTATGTGTAGACCTTTACTTTTGTTGTAAATTTTAGTAAAATGATAAAGGAGGTTATAAAATGAATTGGGTAGCGTTTTTATTAGATATATTAAAAGTTTTAGGAGGATTAGTGGTAGGAGCTGTTATAGGTTTCTTTATTGCTCGTAAATATATGCAGAAATATATGAAAAAAAATCCACCTATTAATGAACAAATGATTAAAGCAATGATGAGTGGAATGGGTAGAACTCCTAGTCAAAAGCAAGTTAATCAAATGATGAAACAAATGACTAAATATATGGATTAAGAAGCATTAGCTTCTTTTTTTCATATAATAAAATGGGTGATTTAATGAAACCTATTATAGGAATAATTGGCAGGCCTGATACTTTAGCTAGTGGTAATAAGGTTATGGTTATTTATGAAGACATTAGAACTAGTATTATAAAAAGTGGTGGGATACCGCTTGGTATAATTTCAACTAGTGAATGTTTAGATAAATTTGATGATGAAATGAAAAGTTTAATTAACAAATGTGATGGTATAATTATGCAGGGTGGCGATAGTTTTTATGAATATGATATAAAGGTGTTAGAACATGCTTACGATAATGATATCCCTCTTTTAGGAATATGCTTAGGTATGCAGGTATTAGGACATTTTTTTAATGGTAAAGTTGTTAGTTGTAAAAATCATTATCAACCATTAAAAAAATATGTCCATGAAGTATACATCGATAAAAAGTCTAAATTATATAAAATAATTGGGTGCGATAAAATAAAAGTCAATAGTAGACATAAAGATATGGTGAAAGATGTTGATATAGATATTGTGGGAATTAGTGATGATGGTGTTATTGAAGCTATTGAAGATAAAAAAAAGAAATTTTTTATAGGAGTTCAATGGCACCCAGAAAATATGTATTCATATGATATATTAGAACGTAGATTATTTGATTATTTTATATCAATTTGTAGGAAGTGATAAGATGGATTATGATTATATATGTGAACTTATTAAGGGAAAATTTATTTCTAGAATTGCTACCAAAAAATTTATGGGGAAGTTTAAAGTAAATAGTAAAGAAATAACAGATGGTGATTCTTTTATTGCCATAAATACAGGTTATAAGTATATTGAAGAGGCAATAAAAAAGGGCGCAGAACTTATTATTACAGATAAAAATATTACAAGAGATGGTGTTAATATTATAAAGGTAGATAATATTATTAATTCTCTTGGTTTAATAGCTTCAGACTTAAGGGAGAAATACATAGATAAACATGTAGTAGCAGTTACGGGTAGTGTTGGTAAAACAACTACCAAAGAATTAATATCAATGGTATTAGAAAATAAATATAAAGTTTTAAAAACAGAAGGTAATATGAATAATGAAATAGGGGTTCCTACAACTTTATTTAAGTTAGATGATAGTTACAATTTATGTGTTTTAGAACTTGGTATGAATCATTTAGGAGAAATTAGTTATTTATCAAAGATTATAAAACCTAATGATAGTATTATTACTAATATTGGTACTTCGCATATTGGTTATTTAAAAAGTAAAAAGAATATTTTTAAAGCTAAGAAGGAAATATTAGATGGTATGACAGATGGTACGCTATTTATTAATGGTGATGATAAGTATTTAAGAAAAATTAAGTATAAAAATAAGTATAAAGTTGGGCTTGGTAAAAATAACGATTTAGTAGCAACTAATATTGTTACTACTAAGAATAAGTTATATTTTAATATAAATTATAATAATAGAATATATAATGTTATTTTTAATATTCCTAGTAGTTATTTAGTTAGTAATATTTTGATTAGCATTGCTATCGGTCTTAAATATGATATAGAAATAGATAAAATATTAGAAAGTATTGAGAATTACAAACCTCGTGAACATCGCAATAATGTTTTAAAATTAAAAAACAATATTATTTTAGTTGATGATTGTTATAATTGCTCTTATGAATCATTTAAAGCAGGAATTGAACAATTAAGACATTATGCATGTGATAAATTAATTATTTTTGGCGATATTTTAGAACTTGGAATATATAGTAAAAAAATTCATCACAAAATAGGTAAATTATTAGAAAAAAATAAGTATCATTCTCTTTTAGTAGGTGATGATACTAAATATAGTATGAATAGTTATTCTCTAAAGTTTAATAGTAATAAAGAAGTAATAAATTATTTAGATAAAAATAAACTTAGTGATATTGTAATATATATAAAGGGCTCTAGAGGAATGAATTTAGAAGAAATTAAAAATTATTTAACAAAAAAATATTAGATGCGTGGCTCTAATATTTTTTTACTGATTCTTTTTCAAATAAATCTTTTCTTGTTACATAAACATCATTTATACGATTGATAATAACACTTGGGCAAGCAAAACCAAATATACTTTTAGAAATATTATTTATTTCCTCTAATAAACTTAAGTCAAGATTTATGGCTTTTTTATTCTTTTTTAAAATTAACATCTTTTTGATTAAGTTATTAAGTTCGATGCATTTTTCATTATCAAATCCGTAACAATATAATATTTTAACAAACTCGCTATCATTTGGTATTGAACAGTTAGAAATAACAATTAATTTTTCTAAGGTATTAAAATCTTTACAAATATTATTTTTAGCAATTTCATAACCTTTTTGGACTTTAAAATAACTTTCTGTATATAAGGAATTAAATTTATTACCATAAGTTCTTCCGGTCTTTTTAGCAATCTCAAGTCTTGTTTTATCATGTTTTTCTAACCATTCAATAAGAATAACACTATTAATAAAATCTAAATTCATACAGAGCCTCCTTTTTATGCGAAATGTATTATACATAAAAATAATTAATAAGTCAAATCTCTTGCGAAGTTTTTATAAATAATATATAATTACTTAGGAACGGGTGATTAGATGAAAATTAAATACGAATTATTAAAACAGGAAAAAAATACTAAAGCAAGATTAGGGAAACTCCATACTAACTATGGAGTTTATGATACCCCTATGTTTATGCCAGTTGGAACACAAGCAACTGTTAAAACTTTATCTCCTGAAGAATTAAAAGCAATGAATAGTGCGATTATTTTATCTAATACATATCATTTGTGGTTAAGACCTGGGGCAGATATTGTAGAAAAAGCAGGTGGGTTACACAAATTTATGAATTATGATGGTCCAATACTAACTGATAGTGGTGGTTTTCAAGTGTTCTCTCTAGCAAAACCTAAAGATATTAGTGAAGAAGGGGTTAAGTTTAAAAGTCATTTGGATGGTTCTAATTTATTTTTGACACCAGAAATTTCAATAGAGGTACAAAATAAATTAGATAGTGATATTGCAATGAGTTTTGATGAATGTATTCCATACCCTGCTAGTTACGAATATGCGAAAAGAAGTACAGAAAGAACTCTTAGATGGGCACGTCGTGGTAAAGAAGTGTTTAATAATGAACGTCAATCTTTATTTGGAATAGTTCAAGGTGGAGAATATACTGATCTACGTGAGTATAGTGCGAAAGAAACTGTTAAAATAGGTTTTGATGGATATAGTATTGGTGGAACTAGTGTTGGTGAAGGTAAAGATGTAATGTATAAAATGATAGAGGATGGTATTCGTTATCTTCCAGAGGACAAACCAAGATATTTAATGGGAGTAGGAGAACCTTTTGATATTTTAGAAGGTGTAGAACGTGGTATCGATATGTTTGATTGTGTTTTACCAACCCGTATTGCTCGTCATGGTAATGCTTTTACTCGTGATGGTAAAATGAATATTAAAAATGCTAAATATAAAGATGATTTTGCACCAATCGAAAGTGATTGCGATTGTTATGCTTGCAAAAATTATACTAGAGCGTACATCCGTCATCTAATTACTAGTAATGAAACATTTGGTGCTAGATTACTTTCAATACATAATATCAGATTTTTAATTAAACTTACTGAAGAAATAAGAGAAGCTATAAAAAATGATAATTTCTTAGAATATAAAGAAAACTTTAAGAGGAGATACGAAAGTGGCAAACATAAAAATAACTAACTATAAAATTAAAAGTAAAGTTAATAAAACGATAGTTTTAATTTCTGATATACACTATTATAGTCGAAAAGATTTAAATAAATTAGAAAATATTTATAATAAAATAAATGAGTTAAAGCCTAACTATATTTGTATAGCAGGTGATTTTATAGATGAAGCTAATATCTTAGATGAAGATTTGTTTGTTTTCTTTTTAAAGAAACTTGCTAAAATATGTAAGGTCGTAATAACTTTAGGTAATCATGATATTACTGTTAAAGATAAAGATAGGGGTTATGTTTATAACGATAAATTATTTACTAAAATTAGAAGTATTAGAAATCTTTATTTACTTGATAGCGAAACAAAAGTAATAGATGATATTTGTTTTATAGGACTTAATTTAGGATTTAAATATTATTATGATAATGATAATGGTGAAAATAGTAAAGATTTCTTAGAAGCTTACCAGCTACTAAAAAAAATAAATAATAAAAAATATAATGTTTTATTATGTCATAGTCCTTTAGTAATTACAGAAGATAATGTAATAAAAGCCCTTAAAGATATTAATTTAGTATTATGTGGTCATACTCATGGTGGGTTAACACCTAATTTTTTACAAAGATATTTAAAAAATAGAATCTTTATAAGTCCTGATAAAAAGAAATTTTTTGTTAATAATGGATACGGGTATCTACCACTTAATAATTTAGATATTATTATTTCTTCTGGAATAACAAAGTTATCACATGCTAGCAAAATAAGTAACTTAGATTTTTTATTTAAACCAGAAATAGTTGTAATAGATTTGATAAATAAGTAAGTAATAAGTGCTTATTTATTTTTTTGTATGAAATATAATTGCAATATTGAACCTTATTGTGTTATTATATAAACATTATTTGTTGGTAAGTGGTGATATAATGGATGAAAAAAATGAAAAATTATTAATGGTTTTAGATTATATGCAGAATAATTTAAAGGATAATAGTAACTATAATGATGCTTTAAAACAATTAAATAGATTAGCTGTCTTTTTTGAAAAGATAAAATTAGATCTTACTACAGATATTATTATAGATTTATTAAATAGTAATCGTTTATTTTATGATATCTTAAAGAAAATTGTAGATGCTAATCTTAACGTTATTAAAAACAATCAAATCGATACTATTAGTGAAAATAGTACAATTATTTTATTTATTGAGTCTTACTGTCTTATTAATGGTATAGAAACAGTTAATTTAAGTAATAATGAGATTGATTTTAGTGGTATAGAGGATTCTACAAAACAATATTTGTTGGAAATTTCTTCTAAATCATTATTAAGCAGAGAAGAAGAAAGAAATCTTGCTCTTAGAATAAATGATGGTGATACTGCAGCTAAAGAATTACTTATTGAATGTAATTTAAAATTAGTTGTAAGTGTTGCTAAAAGATATACAGGTAGAGGCTTGAGTCTTCTTGATCTAATACAAGAAGGAAACATAGGCCTTATAAAAGCAATTGATCATTATGATGTAACAAAAGGGTATAAATTTTCAACTTATGCGACTTGGTGGATTAGGCAAGGTATAACTCGTGCTCTTGCTGATAAATCAAGAAATATAAGAATACCGGTTCATACATATAACTTACTTAATAAATTTAAAAAGATTAAAGCAGATTTAGAAGCTAGTTTAACACATAAACCAACATATGAAGAAATTGCTAAAAAAATGAATATTTCTGTTGATAGAGTTATAGAACTTGCCAAACTAGAATTAGAGACTGTCAGTATCAATAATAAAATAAATAATGATGAAGATAGTGATGAGTTTGGAGATTTTATTTCTACAGATTTTAATATACCAGAAAAAGAAATAGAACTATCCAATTTAAAAGAAAAAATAAGCGAAATATTTAAGAAAAGTAGTTTAACAGAACGTGAAAAAGAAACTTTAATCTTACGTTATGGTTTAAATAATAATAATTGTGAAACTTTAACTGAAATAGGAACTAAATTTGGTGTTACAAGAGAAAGAGCTCGTCAGTATGAAGCTAATGCTTTAGGAAAATTACGTAAATTTTCATTAACAAAAGATTTAATTATATATTCAGATAATCAAGATGAAGTTTTAAATAAAATGAAGGAATTTACTAAAAGAAATAATCAAAGTCTTCGTTATTCTAAAAATTTTAATAAAAATAATAATATGAAACGTAATCCAAGAAAAATTCAAACGATATTTGAACTTTTTGGATATTGTTCTAAGGATGAAGTTTTACGTGCTATTGCTAATCTTTCTGAAGAAGATAAAAAATTAATTAAGTTAAGATATGGTGATGATTTAGAAAATCCTATAACTAGTCCTGAATGGAATGAAAGTTGCAGAATTGCTTTTTATAATAGAACTGCTTTACATATAAAAAAATTATTAAGTGATATGAATCAATTAAATTCTATAAAAATTGATAATAAATTTAGAGATAATAGTTCTTTAGAAGATGTAATTGAAACTATTAAAGAAAACATTGTTAATAGAGATGAATATTTAGAAATATTAGAAATGATATCTAAACCGGTTTTTGAAGAAATGCTAAAAGTACTTAGTCCTAAAGAAGCAACTATAATAGGACTTAAGTATGGATGTATGGATAGATATTATACTTCTGATGAAATAGCTATCCTTTTTAATGACGAGGTGGAAACAGTAAGAGAAACTGTTAGAAGAGTTTTAATGGAATATAAATACAACTTAGATATAATTAGAAATGGAAATAATATAAAAACAAAAGAAAAGTTAAAATAAAATAAAAAAATGACAAAACAAATTTTTGTCATTTTTTTAATATGTCTAAAATGTGAGATGAAGCACCTAAAAGCTCTTTTCTTTCACAAATAGATAAATGATATTTTAAATACAAATTAAATTCTTCTTCATCGAGTTCATTTATACTTCTTCTTATATAGTCAGTAGGACCATCTTGTGCTAATATTTTAACTCTTTTTAGATTAGTAACTTTCTTATATTTATTGATATCTTCTAATCTAACCATACTATAAAGATCATCGTCTTTAGGTGTAATATGAAAATTTTTATCTATTAAATTATCTTTTAAAGAATCTTTTATATTTCTATCAATAAAACCATGCTTAATAAGCGCATACTCATTCATATAGTAACTTATTAATATATATCCATTTTCTTTAGTAATTCTTCTTGCTTCATTTAAAGCTTTAATTTTTTCACCATCAGATATTAAATGATACATAGGTCCAAATAATAATACCATATCAAAGGTATTATCTTTTAACATCTTTAAATTAGTAGAATTCCCTAGAATAGCAGTAACTTTATTACTATTATTTTTTAAAGTCATTAAATTGTGTTTAACTAGTTCAACAGCGGTAACATCATACCCTTCATTTGCAAGCGCAATAGAATACTTTCCAGTACCAGCACCAATATCACAAATTTTTGGACTATTTATCTTTTTTAAATATTTACGGATATATTTCATAGCTGTTTCATATTCAACAATACCATGTCTTCTTGTTAATCTTTTATCTTCATTAAATTTATTATAATATTCTATTAAATTTTTTTCATTCATAAAACCACCTATAAATATAATAGACTATTATCTTTTAGTTTGCAAATAAAAAAACTATATAAACTACAAGTTTATTTCAAAAAAATGGCAAAATTTGTCAAAAATAGTTGACAAAAATTTTCAAAGTGGTAGAATTAACTTAAATTTAATTGAGGGGGGAGTGGTTTTATGAACTACATAAATACTATTTTTAAAAACAAACACTTCTTCTTTTCTTGCGGAAAAATTGCGGTAGTAAAACATTAATTGTTTTATGCCGCTTTTTTGTTAGTTGGAGGTGTTTAGATGGAGAGTATTACGTTAGAAAAATTACTAGATGAAGTAAGGAAATATAATCCTACTGAAGTAGAAATTATCAAAAAAGCATATGAGTATGCGAAAACACTACATGAAGGTCAGTATAGACAAAGTGGAGAACCATATATAATTCATCCTTTAAATGTAGCTTATATTTTAGCAGAAATGCATGCGGATAAAGATACAGTTTGTGCAGGACTTTTACACGATACTATTGAAGATACTAAAACTACAAAAGAAGATATAGCACATGATTTTAATCAGGAGATAGCTAATTTAGTAGATGGTGTAACAAAGCTGGCTAAAATGAATTTTTCAACTAAAGAAGAACAAAATTCAGCTAATACTAGAAAGATAATTACAGGAATAACTAATGATGTTAGAATAATTATTATTAAGCTTGCAGATAGACTTCATAATATGCGTACAATTGAATATAAGAGTGAATTCAAAAGAAAAGAAAATTCTATTGAAACGATGGAAATATTTGTACCACTTGCTTATAGTATAGGGGCTTACCGTATAAAGTCAGAATTGGAAGACTTATCATTTAAACAATTAAGAACTGATAAATATAAAGAAATAGAAGAGATAAAAGAAAAACTAGAAGAAAAAGATAATAACATATTAGAAGAGATGTTATATAAAATAAAGTGTTTATTAAACGATAAAAGTATTCCTAATGAAATTAAAGTTAGAACTAAGAATATATATGGTATATATAAACGCTTGAGTGAAGGAAATAAGCTTTCAGATATTCATGATTTATTAGCACTTAAAGTAATGGTTGATGACATAGCTAATTGTTATTTAACTTTAGGACTAGTCCATTCTTTATATCATCCTATTAACAGTAAATTTAAAGATTATATATGTAACCCTAAGACAAACATGTATAGTAGTTTACACACAACAGTATTTGGACCTGAAGAAAGATTAGTCCAAACCCAAATTAGAACCTTTGACATGGATAAGATTGCATCTTTTGGACTTACTGCTTATTGGGATATTGAAAAAGGTAATGCTAGAAATGTGATGCAGGAAGATTTAAAAGAAAAGTTTCAATTCTTTACAGCACTTACTGAAATAAATTCAATGTATAGAGATAACGAAACTTTTGTTTCACAAGTTAAAAATGAATTATTTTCAGATAAGGTATATGTTTATACAACAAAAGGCGATGTTATAGAGCTTCCTAAAGGCTCAACTCCAATTGATTTTGCTTATAGAATTCATACAGATATAGGTAATACTATGGTTGGAGCTTTAGTTAATGATAAATCAGTTAGTAATGATTATGTTTTAAAAAGCAATGATAGAGTAAAAATCATCACTGATCCATTATCATTTGGATCAAGGGATGGATGGGAAGATTTAGCATACACTGCTCACGCTAAAAAGAAGATAAGAGAATTCAGAAAGAAGTGATATTATTGAGTTTATAGTGATCTCATCAAAAAACTAAAAGGAGGTGATATTATGAGAAAATTAATGAAAAAATTTAATAGAAAATACGATATGCTTTGCACAGCATAATTTGTCATTAATATGTCATAGTTTAATACTATGACCTTAACAGGAGGTAAATAAATGGAAAACATAAAGAGCAAAATTATACCAAATTCAATGAAAAAAGATATAGATGTAATATTGGAACAACAGCTATTTAATGCAAACCGATATTATGCGGAATCAAATCCAAAAATCAGTGAATTGATGAATAAAGAATTGTTAAATGGTCCTGAAGTTTTTTTGAAAAGATTAAGAGACAGATGGGATTGGCATAATTTATTTTATGAACTATTATTAGAGCCATCATTTACTGATATAGTTAGAAATAGGGAAAAAGAATTATCACCGACCGAAATAGATGAGTTAATCAGAATATTTTCTACATCATGTTGTGTGGATGAAGCTACGCTTGTCATGTCAGGAGCAATAAAGAAATATTTGGATTACAACTGTAAATTTATTTCAACAACCACTGAAGATATAAATAAAGAAGATGCTAGTCAGTTTTTAATTACTCCGCCTATCGAAACTTTTTTTGCTCAATATCAAATTGACCATTTATTTTATATATATCTGATAAAATTTGAAAATGAAAAATCATCAAGTTTTAAAAAGAAATTATTATATAAGTATCATGCTGGTGATGAGGAAATATTTAATTCAAGGTTTAAGAAAAGATTTGAAAAGTATTTAAAATTAAATATGTCAAGGACTGAATTGTTAAAAGAAATTAAACAATATTGCATTCCAAATGAATATAAGGTGAAGCATTTTTATTTTACTTTGGAACATCCAGAAAGAAGAGCAATAAGAGATATTATTATATATGATAATTTGAATGAGAAATTAATAGCGAGTAATTTAATTGGAATATCAGGTTTTTTATTAAGAAAAAAAATATTAGATTATTTAAATGAAAGTGAAATTTTAAAAAACAATGGATTTATATATGAATACAATAAGGAGATAATTGTTTCTGCACTTGAAAAATTAAAAGAAGAAAGGAAATGTTACATGGATAAAAATGTTAAGCCGTATAAACAAAGAGGTGACACTTGTGCAATTTGCTGTATGATGATGGTATTAGAATATTTTGGTGTGATTGAAAAAGCAAATTGGTATGATGAAAGAAGATTTTACAGGATATATGGTTCAAAATATATGAATGGAACACCATTTTCTGCAATAGCGTATCACTTTTCAAAAAGCGGTTTAGTTACAAACTTATATCATGAAGATGAAAATTTATTTAACAATAAAAAGAAAGCTCTATCGAGTCAAGATTTTGATTTTGCTATGGATGAGTATAAAAGCATTCTAAACAGAGCCCAATTGAAAGGAACTAACATTGTCAACGGTATTAAAATTGATTCGAAATTGATTAAACAAGAACTTGAGGATGGAAAATTGGTTGTTCTTGCAGGAGAAATTTCCGGAGGATATCATGCTGTATTAATAACAGGTTATGAAGATGAAAAATTTATAGTATGCGATCCTTTATTTAAAAATAAGCAAGTAAGATCCGCAGAGGTAATAGATAAATTTATGAATACAAGTATAGGGAAATGGTTTATTTCTGTTAAAAACAATTCTAAAAATAAAGATAATTTATTAATGAATTTAGATGAATTTCAAAAAACAGCAATTGATATGATGAATATAGTGAAAGAAAATGATATAAACAAAGTGAGGACAAAAGATTATGATCAAAAGTGATTATTTATTCTATTCGGATTATCTAAAAAACAATAAAGTTTTAAACAAAAAGATATTTATATCAAAAACGAAAAAATCTTTTTTAATTGGGCCGTTAATAGATGATGATTTTGATAATAATTCGTTTTATAAAAGGTTAATGTCTAACAGCATATACTCGATAAACATATATAAGAAAGCAGGGCGTTGCAAATGTCAGAAACTAATAAAAAAATATGGAAAACTTTTACTTAGTAATGAAGTGTTGGAAGTTTTTAATAACGGCGAAGTTACTAGGCATAAGATAATAGAAGTTCCAGGAGGATTTTATGAAAAAGAATAAATTAATTTTGCATAGAGAAGAAATATTAAAAATCTTAGACGCGGAATATTATGGGCTTTCTGATATTTTTAGTGATAAATTTGGAATTGTCAATGCAATATTAGAAAGACATGAACTTGATAAGTATGGTTTGTTTATGTATCAATGCTTGAGTGCAAACACAAAAAGTTTGTTCAATATCAGTCGTGATGTTTCAAGCGGTGGATTAGGGGTGAACGAGGATAAGAAAAATGCTATGACCAGTTGTTTAGCAGAGGCGTTAGAAAGATATTGTATGTCTTTTATTCCAAAAGAAGAAATTTTAACATGCAAAAAAAGTGAATTAGATAAAAACTATATTTTTTCTGATTTTGCTACATATAGTGCTGAACAATACAGAAAAACAGATGAGTTTCTAGATCCTAATTCGGATAGTATTGAATGGACTAAAATTTATGATATAGAACAAAAAGAAAAGTTTATGTATTGGCCTGCTAGTTTGATATATTTACCATTTGACATAAATAAAGTTGTTGCTGAAACAACTTCTACAGGTATGGCTGCCGGCTTTTCTCTAAACGATTGTATAATGAGCGGTTTATTGGAATTGATAGAGCGAGATGCACTTATGATAAATTTTATGCAAAGGTTGAACCCACCAGAAATCGATATAAACACTATAAATGGAAAAAACAAAGATTTAATTAATTTAATCAAATTAGATTATAATATTAAAATTTATAAACTATACTATGATTTTAACGTCCCAATATATTTATCACTTATATATAAGCGTAACAAAAATAAAATGCATTATGGTATTGGTGCTTGTGCAAGTTGTGATTCTGATTATGCAATAAATAAGTCATTGAAAGAATGTTTATTTACTTATTTTTACTCTTTAAATATTATGGATGTAAGACAAAACAATCCTGATAGAATTAAAACATTATATGAACATTTTTTATATTACCAAGAAGATAATTTTGAAAAATTATTGTTTGATAGTGATATTATTAAGTATAAAAGGGAAAATATACAATTCAAAGATATTTTGGAAGAGTTAAAATGTAATGGTATTAATGTATATTTTAAAGATTTGACTACTAGTGATATTGAAAAAACAAAAATTAAAGTTGTTAAAGTGATAGCTCCTTCTTTGATTGATTTAAATAAAAGCCATATATATCCTAGACTAGGCGCTAAAAGATTTTTTGAGGTACCAAAGAAATTGAATTTAAAGTATAGCGATTGTTTATCATCAATGCCTCATCCATTTCCATAGAATGTAGAAAAGGAGGAAGTCTTTATGAGAAATAGCAATAAAGTTTTATGTGCTTTGATAAATGAATTAAGCAAAAATATTTGCTTAACCAGTCAAACAAAAGAAAAATTAATAAACAATATTAAAAATATGATATATGAAGATGCTATAGATTATATTATCAGATTCATATATATATCAAAAAATAATGGTTTAATATCTGAGAAAGATTTTATCGTTATTTTGAATTTGTTTTTAAATCATAATATTTATAATTCTTTGCAAGAAATTATAAATAGAATTGACTGGTTAAATAAAATGAAACTTTTTGATAATGAAATTCAATTAAAAAAGAGTCATATAGAAATTTTAGATACATTTGATAGGGTTAATATTTTATTAAATTCAATAAGTGCGGATTATTACCATACTAGTGGTATTTTAACTTATTTATTAACTAATAATGAACTTAGAAGATATCACCATGATTTAGATATTTTTATAAATGAAAATGATCTTGATAGACTAAGAAATGTGTGTAATTATTCGACTTTTGAATTTAGAGAATATCTTGGTGCAAAGGGTGAAGATGAGAAAAGAAGGACTATTAAAATATATGATAAAAAAAATAATATAATTATATCTGTATTTGTTTTTGAAAGACTATGTGATGGTAGTGTAGTTATAAATGATTATTATTTTGACTCTAATGAAAACTTGAAAATGGACCAAGATTATAATTCAAGAAAGTGTGTAGAATTATCTTTTTCTAATGTCCCAAAAATGCATAATGGAATTGAGTATTTTTCTATAACCATTGAAGCATTATACAACTGTAAAAAAGGGAGAAGTTATAAGCATCAATACGACTGTGAAGTAATAAAAGATTTTATTGATTTTTCTTTAGAACAACAAATTGATTTGGAAAAATCATCAATAAGGCATTTTGAATTTATTGATAATCAGAAAATAATTAATGATATGGAAAGGATGTTGAATATTGAAAAAAACGAAGGTAAACAAAAGACAATTACCAAAAAATGAATTTAGAATTTCAATAATTTCTTCTTGTAATATGCGTTGTGTATATTGCCATAATGAAGGAAATAAAAGCGTTAAAATGTTATCTATCAAAGATATAAAAAAGATTATGGATAACGCTTATGATTTAGGTATGACTAGTGTTAGAATTACTGGTGGAGAACCATTAATTCATCCCGAAATTTTTGACATTTGTAAAATGCTTTCAGAAAAATATAAATTAAAAGTTGGAATAAATACAAATTGTGTAGAATTTGAAAAGTTATTATATATGGTTAGTGAGGGATGGATAGATAGGGTAATTGTTGGTTTGGATTATTATGATGGTCCAGTTTCAAAACAATCACCAATTGGGAAAAGTTCAAAAGAAATTTTAAATAATATATTAACATTAAAAGAAGCAAATTGTGATGTTTCAATTTCAACGGTGTATAATAATGATTATACTAATATATATAATTTAGTTAATTGGTGCCAAACAAATCTTATTAGATTAAAAATTATTGAAATAATAAAAAATGAGATACACGAATCATCAGATAAAAATTATATTAAAATGAGGGATAATATTATAAAAGATTTTAAGTTTGATGTTAAAATTGATGAACTAGAGGAATATAATTGCTACAAAGGTGATAAGAAAATAGTCAGTTTTTTCCCATCTTTATGTCGATTAAGAAGATGTGATTTGTGTAAAAAAATTCATTTAAGAATAACAAGCAATGGATACATAAAACAATGTATACACTATTCTGATGGTGACAAATATATATTAGGTAATGATTGCCGAGAAAATATTATAAATGAAATTGAAAGTGATGTGAATTATCATAATGAAAAATAAAGTTTTTTGCCATGGGATTTTAAAAAATAATAATGAAGTATTAATTTTAAAACGAAGTTTTTGGGATTTATATCCAAACCAATGGGATTTACCAGGAGGGTTTAAAAAGTCTGATGAAACATATGAAGAATGTGTTATTAGAGAGTTCAAAGAAGAAACCGGACTAGACGTTATTGTTGGAAAGCTTGTTACCATTAAAACTCAAAACTTTAATAACGAAATTATAGTTGTATTAGTATATTTGGTGGAGTGTAATAGCAATGAAGGTATAACTCTAGATAGCGCACATGTAGACTATAAATTTTTAAATGAAAATTTACTTGTTGACGATAGTTTTGAAGGTAAACTTATTTGGTATTTAAAGGATTTAAATTTAAACGATGGGGAAATATTAAATTTAAAGAAGAATCATTTAATTAATTATCTGTTCAGTAACATAGATTTAGAAGTTGGATTTACAAAAAAACAAGCTTCATATTTAAAAAATGATATTAAAGATGATTCTAAAATTGTTTTTGTTGCATCAGACTTTGATAATTATGAAAGAAATGATAAATTTGTAAAAAAGATTCTAAAATGCTTCGAAAAAATTAATATAAGATTTACAAATTATTATATGATAGACAACCGAGTAAATAAAAAGCAAGCCAAGCATTTAATCAGAGAAACAGATGTTTTATATTTTATGGGTGGTAATCCGAAAAGTCAAATGGAGAATATAAATAGGTATAGTTTAAAAAAAATATTTAATGATTATAATGGCATAATGATAAGTGTAAGTGCTGGGGCTATGAATCAAGCTAAGAAAGTTGTGTATCTTGATGGTAGCAAAAGAATTAGTTATGTTGGAATTGGAAAGATTGATTTGTTGGTGTATCCTCATTTAAATATAAATAATATTGAAAATTTGCAAGAAATACTGACAGTAAGTAAATATACAAAAATATATTCTTTAACTAATGATTCTTTTATAAGAATAGATGGCAAAGATATGATAATTGATGGGATCTATTACATCTTAGGTGAATAACATATCTCTTTAAGTGAGCATCTATGCAAGATAAAAAGAAAGGTAAAGAAGAAAATATGATTCATGAAATGAAGCTTCAACCCAAATATTTTAATTTTATATTAAATGGTACCAAAAGAATTGAAATTAGATTAAATGATGAGAAAAGACAAACTATTAAATTGGGAGATAAAATAAAATTTTTAAAAGAGCCTAATTTAACTGAGTCTTTTGAAGCAAGAGTTGTAGGTTTATTAAGATATAATTCATTCGAAGAAATGTTTAGTGATTATGATATTTCAATTTTAGCAGATAAATCAATGACAAAAAAAGAACTAATTTCTGTTTTAGAGCAATTTTATACTAAAGATAAACAAGAAAAATATGGTGTCTTGGGAATTAAAATTGAATTAATTTAAAATTATTATGTTATTAAATTATAGGAGCAAATATGAAAATAATAGAATATGAAGATAAATATTTAGAAGACGTGAAAGATTTACTAGTAGAATTAGAAGAATATATAGTCTCAATAGATAAAGATGATTTAGATCAAGTTCATCCGGAATATAGGGAAAAAATGGCAATTTTGGATTTGAAGGAAGTTAAAAATAATAATGGCAAATGTTATGTAGCTATTGAAAATGATAAAGTAATAGGATTAATCATGGGATATGTCAGAACTTATGATAAATATGATTACTTAGATTATAAATGTCCAAAAAGTGGTAAAGTGTCAGAATTAGTTATTGCTAAAGGTACTAGAGGAAAAGGTGTTGGGCAAAAGCTCATGAACAAGATGGAAGAATATTTTAAATCAATAGGTTGTGAATATGTTTTTGTAGATGTGTTTGCATATAATGAGAATGCTATTAATTTTTATAAAAAGAATGGTTATCATGGAAGAATGATAAATAATATAAAAAAGTTATAGAATTTAAGAAAATTAATTCTATTTTTTTTGTATGTAATTTGCCAAAAATAATAAAATATGCTAGAATACGTAGTAACTAAGGGGTGTTTATATGAGTAATATTTATGAATTTTATAAGGAATCAAATAAAGATCATCTAAATGATTTTATATTAAATTTTAATGATAAAGAATTTACACACAAAGATTTGATAAAGATGGCTGATGAATGTGCTAAATCATTAATTGCAATGGGTGTTAAAGAAAATGATCCTGTTGCTATATGGCTGGTTAATACTCCAGAATTAGTAGCTCTTTTTTTAGCCATTAGTAAAATTGGAGCTGTAGCAGAATTCATAGATCCTAGAGTTACTCCAGAACAAATAAAATCAGAATTTAAAGTAACAAATCCTAAGTTATTTATTCCAACAACTATTTATCAATTTGATAGGTTTGTAAATGATATTGCAAATGATTCAAGCGTGGATAAAGTAATTTCTGTATCACCAGCTGAATCGTTTGGTGTAATTGGTAAGTTTCTTGTATCTGTGGTGGACAAGATAAAGTCGGCACAAGAAAAAAACCACTTTGCCAAAGATTTAGCTGAAATTGAAATTAATTCATTGAAAAAGACATGGGAGAGAAAAATCCTAAGCTTTTTTAAGCGAGTTTTAGAGAAAAAAGAAACTATTACATATATAAATTGGAATAAATTTTTATCTTTAGGGAAAAATGTCATTATTGATAAATCATCAAAATCAGGTGGTGGAATCTTAATTAAAACAAGTGGTACTTCAAAAGGAATGAAAGCTGGTTATGGAAAGTTAATAAAATTAACACAAGAAAACGCTATTGCTTTAGCAAGGCAACATCAAATAAAACAAAAAGAATTAAATATTAGTCGTGGAGATACAGTAATGAGTTTTGCTCCTTTTTCCTTGGCATATGGTTGTTTAGATGCTACAATTATGCCACTTTCTATGGGAGTTAAACTAATATTGATGCCAGATTTTGATCCTAACAAGATGGCCGAATATGTATTAAAATATAAGCCAAACCATTTATTAACTTGCCCTGCGTATATTGAAATAATGAAAAAAAGTCCTTTAATAACAAAGGATACAGATTTATCTTTTATTAAAACAATAGTGGCTGGTGGGGAAAAATATGATTTATCTAAAATAAAAGATACAAACAAATTTCTTCATGAGCACAATGTTCCAACTAATGTAGAGGTTACTGTTGGATATGGTAAAAACGAAATATCTTCTGCTTGTACATACACGTTTAAGTCACCAGAAACAATAGGAGAAAAATATACGGAATTAGGTGGTAATTATATTGGAGAACCACTACCAGGTAATATTATAAAAATAGTTGATGATAATTTTAATGAGTTACCAGAAAAAACAGTTGGTAAAATAATTGTGGCGGGGCCTACAGTTATGGAAGGGTATTATAAAAATGACGAATTAAATAAAGAATCATTCTTTATAAAAGATGGTATTCTATATCATGATACAGAAGATTTGGGTTATTATATAGAAGGAATTGGCTTTTGGTGTAAAGGAAGAGAAAGCAGACAAATGTATGATCAAACTGGCAAAAAAATTGATTACGAAGCTATTGAAAACTTAATAAGTAACATGGAAGAAGTAGATAATTGTATGGTAGTACAAAATAAAGATACTGTTGATTTAATGTTATATGTATCTTTAAAACCTGAAAATTTTTATTTAAAAGACATGTTACGAGAAAAAATAAAAAATTTAATTTTTGATAAATTTAATTCTGAACCATCATTATTGCCAAATTATATAAGTATTCTTGAAAAATTTCCTATTACAGAAAATGCAAAAAAGTGTTGGGTTGAATTGGAAAAATTAAAAATTAATTCAGAAGATAGATGTGAGTATTTAACATATTCAAAGCAAATTAAAAAGACTAAAAATGCCTATTAGGTTATATTTAGTCTTTTTTTTAAACTTTAAAGATGTTATAATGAACTTATAGTAAAAAGAAGGTAGGTATTTATGAATAATTCAATGTTTTTAACAATAGCTTGTTTATTTTTTTCGACTTTGCTTACAATTATATATTTTTCTAAAAAGAGATTTGATAAATTGGAAAATAAAGTTTATTCATCCATTGTTATAAACAATTTGGTTGCTCTTGTCAGTTTATTTTTAACAGTATTTTTTAGATATGCATTTGTGGTTAAAATTTATTTGATATTTTTAACATTGTGGATAGCATTGTTTGCACTTTATATGTTAATAGTATCAATAGAAAAGAAAATAAAAATAGGTAAAAAGTTTATATTAACATATTTTATAATATATGCATTGTTTACACTAGTAATTCTACTGTTACCAATTGAAAAACTAAGTAATTTAATTATATCTGGTCCTAGTATAACTTTTTCAACTGTTGTTTCAGTAGTTTATATTATTACTATTTTAATAAGCATTTTTGTAAATAAAAAGAACTTAAAAAATAAAAAATATATTCCAATTTATGTTTTTATTGTTGTTGGCATATTGACGTTGATTATTCAGAGAATGTATCCTGAACTGTTGTTAATAACGCCTTTAGAGTCGTTTATTACATTTTTAATGTATTTCACTATTGAAAACCCAGATGTTAAAATGATGAGAGAATTACAATTGGCAAAAGATTATGCAGAGAAAGCAAATCGTGCCAAGAGTGATTTCTTAAGTAGTATGAGTCATGAAATAAGAACACCATTAAATGCTATAGTAGGATTTAGTGAATGTATTATTACAGATAAAACATTACAAGAAGCTAAAGAAGATGCGGCTAATGTCGTTATGGCTAGTAATAACCTATTAGAGATAGTAAATGGTATTTTAGATATATCAAAAATAGAAGCTAATAAGATGGAAATAATAAATAAAAATTATAGTTTGCTTCCAGAACTTAATTCACTTGCTAAACTTATGATTCCTCGTATTGGTGATAAAGAACTTGTTTTAAAAACACACTTTGCTACTGATATTCCAGGTGTTATGTATGGTGATATTGGTAAGATTAAACAAATTATTACTAATATCTTAACTAATGCGGTTAAATATACAGAAAAAGGTAGTATTGATTTTTCTGTTAATTGTATAAATAAGGATGATGTATGTTCCTTAGTAATATCGGTAGAAGATACAGGACGTGGTATTCGCCCAGATAAGATAGATACTCTTTTTACTAAATTCAATCGTTTAGATGAAGATCGTAATACAACTATTGAGGGTACTGGATTAGGTCTTGCTATAACTAAAGCGTTAGTTGATATGATGGGTGGTAAGATAGTAGTACAAAGTAAGTATGGAGAGGGTTCTAAATTTACTGTTTATTTAAATCAAAAAATAGTTGAATTATATAGCAAAGAAGAAGAGAAAAAAGAAGATAGTACTCTTGCTAGTTATCATGGTAGTCATGTTTTAGTTGTTGATGATAATGACTTAAATTTAAAAATAATTGATAAACTATTAAAAAAATATAATATTATGACAACACTAGTTGCTAGCGGACAAAACTGCTTAGATCTTATTAATGACCATGAATATTTTGATTTAATATTAATGGATGATATGATGCCAGAAATGAATGGTAAAGAAACGTTTGCTAAATTAAAAGAAATTGAAGGCTTTAAAACTCCTGTAGTAGCGCTTACCGCTAATGCTTTATCAGGAATGAAAGAACAATATCTAAAATTAGGATTTAATGATTATTTAGCTAAACCTATTAATAAAGATGAACTAGATGAAGTTTTAAAAAAATATCTAAAAAAATAAAAGGGTGACCTTTTATTTTTCTTCTGGTTTAAACTTATTTACTCCAATCATACTACCAAAAGTTGTGGCAATCACAAGAATAATATAATATATTACAGTTTTTAGTGATATTGAGGAGTCTAGGGCTAGATAATTAAAAATAGTAAGAAAAGCAAGAAATATTAAACTTAATTTTAATCCTTCAAGCCATCCTTTTTTACCGGTTCTTTTACCTATAACAAATCCTCCAACAAATAGAGAAATAATAGGAATAATTACCTTTAACACATTTATAAAAGTATTACCAAATAGATTTATATAATTAAATAAAGTTGAAATAAAAGTTAAACCAAGTAAAAAACAAATAATATATATAAAAGAAATACCTACATTTTTTAAATAATTCATAAGTGCCTCCTAATTAATTTTATTCTTTGCATAAGATTATATTCTAAAGACATAATAAAAAGGGTGATAATATGTACTTAAGTATTATTGTAAAAACATTAGTATTATATTTTTTTATTGTTGTTGTATATCGCGTTATGGGTAAAAAAGAAGTAGGTAAACTAAGTATTATTGATCTTATTGTATCTATTTTAATTGCAGAACTTGCAGCTATATCAATAGAAGAAGCAGATAGATCTATCTTAACTTCTATAATTCCTATTGTAGTACTTGTAGTAATTCAAATAAGTATTAGTTTTATATCTTTAAAAAGTGTAAGTTTAAGAAAATTAATAGATGGGAATCCAATCGTTATAATTAAAGATGGTAAATTAAATTTTAAGGATATGACAAAATTACGTTATACAATTGATGATTTAATAGCGCAACTTCGCGAACAAGGTATTAAAAGTATTGAAGAAGTAAATTATGCAGTGCTAGAAAATAATGGTAAACTATCAGTTTTTGAAAATAGTAAAGATTATCCATTACCGATAATTATTGATGGTAATATTGATTATGATGTATTAAAAGATATGAAAAAAGATAAAAAATGGATTTATAAGATACTTGATGATAACAATATTACATTAGATAATGTCTTTTATGCTTTTTATACGAAAAATAAAACTTATATTATTAAGAAAGATGAGCTTGAGTAATATTTAAGCTCTTTTTTACTTTTTTTAAGTCATATATGGTTACAAATATGATATTAGATGCAGTTGCAAGGATTAAGCCCCAAAGACCAATTTTGAGGTTGCACCCAATAATTAACGTAGTAGTTCTAATAATCATTCCATAAAGGGTGCCCATCATTGAGTCTTTAGCTTTACCTATAGCTTGTAGGCTTGAACTAATAGGACTTTGAATATAGTGAAGTAAACATATAGGTGCTAGAAACTTAATATAATTTAATCCTTCTTCAGTATTATAAATAAGTTTCAAAGGTATATTTGGAATAAAGATAAATATTAAAGTAGCAGGAATACCAATTAGAAGAGAAAAAAATAGAGCCTGCTTAATTTTCTTTTTAGTATAATCTATATTGTTGTTAGCGTAACTGTTACTGACTACTGGTATTAAAGCTTGAGATATAGCTAAAGTAAAAAAGGAAGGTAGCAATAATAAAGGCATAACATAACCATTTAAAATACCATATTCGTTTATAATAAAACTATTAGAATAGCCATTTTTTAAAAGAAAGAAAGTTAAAATAATAGGTTCAAAAAAATAGCCGATGCTTCCAATTAATCTACTAGCAGTTGTAGGTAAGCTTATACCAAATATTTCTTTCATATTACTTCTGTTAGGAATAAAGTCATTTTTTGATACTTTAAAATGTTTAGGAAGAAAGAAAAATAAAACAATAATGGAAGTAAGTTCACTAATTATATTACTAAGAACAATAAATGCAACGGCAAATTCTAATCCTTTCTTCAAAAATAAAGGTATACCAATAATAATGATTATAAGACGAACAATATCTTCAGTAATGTTTGATACCACGTGCGGTATCATTTTCTGTTTACCAAAAAAATATCCTCTTAAAATACTAGATATAGATATAAATGGTAAAACAAAGCCAATAGATTTAATAGCAAGATTTACTCTAGGTTCATTTAATAAACTAGTTGATATAAAATTACTAGAAAATATTAAAATAAACATAATCAAAATATTTAAAATAATAGAAATAGGTAGAGAAGAAAATACCAAATTTTTATTATTTCTTTTATCTTCTGCGACAAGTTTAGAGATAGCGACAGGCATTCCTAGTTGAGCTATCGCAATAAGTAAAGTAAAAGTTGGCATGATTAACATATAAAGACCAATTCCTTCAGTACCAACTAGTCTAGTCATAACTATTTTTATTAACATACCAAGTATTTTTGTAATAAATCCTCCAACCAGTAAAATAAATGTAGATTTAATAAATTTGCTTTTTTTCATAGTTTCTCCTTTAAAAAAATCTCTTTTTCATATATAATGTATATGTAGGAGTCATAAAAAATATTATGGAGGTCTATATGAACACAGAATTTACCACTTTAGAACAACTCTATGAAAGATTAAAACCAGCTTTAAGAACAAAGATGCGTGAGATGAGAAGTTTAGGTTATTCTTACATAAGAGAAGAAGATATTTGGAATTATTTAAAGGAAGTTAAATGGGCAAATTCTAAAAATTTATTATTGTTTGAAATGGTAAGAGATGTGCTTAATGTAGATAATGGGAGTGTTGATAGTTATGTTAGACAAAAATTAAACTCTCGTGAACGTAGAATATATTTTAATGAATAGTTTGGAGATGCATTATGAAAAAAATATTTAAAAAAATTTTGTTGTTAGTACTACTTTTTGTTGCTTCTATTTTAGTACTAATCCCAACAATTAAACATGTAAATTATGGTCTTGATTTACAAGGTGGATTTGAAGTTTTATACCAAGTAAGTAGTTTAGATGGTAGTAAAATGACTAGCGATAAACTTACTTCTACATATAAAACTATTGGTAAAAGAATAGATACATTAGGGGTATCAGAACCTAACATTGTTGTTGAAGGTGAAGATAAGATTAGAGTTGAACTTGCTGGTGTTACTAATATCGAAGAAGCTCGTAAGATATTAAGTAAAGCTGCTAATTTAACATTTAGAGATACTAGTGATAATTTACTTATGACTAGTGATGTTATTAGTGGAGCTAAACTTGGAAGTGATTCTAATGGAAGACCTGCTGTTGCACTTAGTGTAAAAGATAAAGAAACTTTTTATAAAGTTACTAAAAAAGTAAGTGAAATGAGTGACAATAGAATTGTTATTTGGTTAGACTATACTGAAGGTGAAGATTCATTTAGTAAGGAAGGAAATAAATGTGGGACTTCTGAATCTTCATGTTTAAGTGTTGCTAGTGTTGGAGAAGGTTTTGCAAGTGACGTTATTATTCAAGGTAATTTTACAACAGAAGAAGCAGAAACTTTATCTAGCTTAATTAGTTCAGGAAGTCTTCCTACAAAGTTAGATGAAATATCTTCTAAAACAGTTGATGCTTCATTAGGAGCTAACTCTTTAAGTAAAACATTTACCGCTGGTATTATTGGAATAGCTTTAATTATGGTTGTTTTAATCTGTTTATACCGCTTTGCTGGATTTGTATCAAGTGTTGGTATTATGATTTATACTACACTAGTATTTGCTATATTCTGGCTTGTAGGTGGAGTTCTTACTTTACCTGGAATTGCTGCTGTATTAATTGGTATTGGAATGGCAGTTGATTCAAGTGTTATTAGTTTTTCAAGAATTAAAGATGAGTTGAAAAAAGGTAGTAAGTTAAATAATGCTGTTAAAAATGGTAATAAAAACTCTTTCGCTTCTATCCTAGATGGTAACTTAACTACTTTAGTAGTTGCCCTTATTTTATTTATCTTTGGTGAAAGTAGTGTTAAAGGATTTGCTACAATGTTAATCATAAGTATAGCCGTTACAATGTTTGTTATGGTATTTGTTGTAAGATGGTTAATTAATTATACAATTAAAACTGGTTTCTTTGAAGGAAAAGAAAAATTATTTATTGGATATAATGGTAATAAAGAAAGATTTGAAAAACTTAACTTTAACGAATTAAACCGTTATACATTACCACTTACTGGTATTATGGTAGTTATTGGTATAGTTTCTCTTGTTATTTCTGGATTAAATCTTGGAATAGATTTTAAAGGCGGAACATCTATCACAATTGAAACAATGAATAATTTAACTGAAGAAGTAATAAAAGAAGATATGAGTTCTTTTAATTACAATGTTTATAGCTATGAAAAAGCTAGCGATAATGTTTATATAATTAAAGTAAATGAATCAATGGATAAAGATGAAGTAATGAACGTTGGCTCTTACTTACAAGAAAAATATGAGGCTTCTACTGATATTGGTGTTGTATCCAACTTAGTTAAAGAATCATTAGTTAAGAATGCAATTGTATCATTATTAATTGCTTTTATAGGAATAATCATTTATGTAGCATTGAGATTCCAATTTATGTATGCTGTAAGTGGACTAGCTGCATTAATTCATGATGTATTTATGATGGTTGCAATCTTTAGTTTATTTAGATTAGAAGTAACAAGTGTCTTTATAGCAGCTGTACTTTCAATAGTTGGATATTCAATCAACGATACAATTGTAGAATTTGATCGTATTCGTGAATTAATTAAAACTAAATATAATAGTAAATTAAAGAGTATGAATGATGTTAATGAACTTATCAATACAAGTTTAAAACAAATGTTATCACGTACAATTATTACAACACTTACAACAATGATTCCTGTAATAACATTGATATTCTTTGGTTCACATGAAATATTTAATTTCAATATTGCCTTATTAATTGGTTTGATGGCTGGTACATATTCTTCTGTTTTACTAGCACCTCAATTATTAAGATTATTCTTAAAGAAAAAAATAGGCGTTGATTTAAGTAAAAAATGGTATGAAGATAATGAACCAACAGAAAAGAAAGTAAAAGGAGTAAATGCTTAATTTACTCCTTTTACTTTACATTTAAAACCGTGTAAAGTGTAAATTTTCTCATAGATGGAAATGGAAATTTAACAGTAGAAGGATTACCAGATGGTAAATTAGAAATTAATATGGGTGGAAATAAACCAACATCAGGAAAAATTACAATATCTAATGGAGAGGTGTTACAAATAGGAACAACAATGACTGTAGGAGATTATGATGTTATATATAGTAATAACAAATTTACAGCAGCAAATCCGAGTGATTATACAGGTAATGCATTAATATTTAAAAAATTAAGAGAAGCAAAAATTGAAGGTATAAGCTGCGGCGACTCCAGCTGCACCGATGGCTCTGTTTATTTGTTTGCATCTATGGATGGTAAAGTTGGTGTGAACTTTTATGCTGGCTACTGTTACGTGAATGCCGATGGTAGTTCGTATTGTGTGAATGCATAGTTGGCTTCCTTCATCTCAAAATCTAAATTAAGTTAAAACAAAGAGTGTTTTAAGCACTTTTTATTTGCTTATTATTAAGGTTTGTGTTAGAATATAGGCAACTGAGGGGGATTAGTCGTGAGAAAGGATAAAATATATAAAAAGTACCTATATATAGTGAATGAATATTATAAAATATATGGGAATAATTTTTCGAAAGATGAATTAGAAAAATTATATGCTGAAGTTATTACCCTATATTTAAGCAACAACTTTGAAGTGGGTATTAAAGATTTTATTTATAATAAATTTTCAGAATTTATAGAGGGCTATAATTTTGAAAAAAGAAAACTTAAAGATTTAGTTATAGATGCACGTAATGGTAATAAAAAGGCTCGTGAAATAATTATTTTGCATTACATAAAAATGGTTACTTCTTTAGCGCCCCATTATAACTATGCACCTTTAGATGATATGATTAGTGATGGTATTGTTAAATTAATTAATGTTATTGATTATCAAATATATGACACTGATTGTGATAAGATTTCTCACAAAATTTGTGGGCAATTAAGACAATTTTATAATGCGTCACAAATTAAATATAATAGAAGTATTAAAGAAGAAAAAATAAATAATATTGATTTTTTTGATGACGAGTTAGATGATAAGATAAAAGAAATAGAGTTAGATAGTTTTTTAAAGTCTATAGGTAATAAAAAAGCTACTAATTATTTTAAGAAATATTATTATGAAGGTTATAAATTAACAGAAATAAGTAAAGATGTTAATGTAAGAATTGATTCTGTTAAACAAAATATTAAGATGGTTAGTAGATTAATTAATAATAATCATTTGAAATAGTCTTAAGACTATTTTTCTTTTGGAAAAAATGTTATAATTTAAATGGTGGTAGTATGTCAAGAATAAAAGTAATGGATGAATTATTATCTAATAAAATAGCAGCAGGAGAAGTTGTAGAAAGATGTTCTTCAGTTGTTAAAGAATTAGTTGAAAATAGTATAGATGCAGGTTCTGATGAAATTAGAATAGAATTAAAAGAAGCTGGTACTAAAGAAATCAAAGTTACTGACAATGGATGTGGTATGGATAGAGAAGATGCGAGACTTGCATTCTTTCGTCATGCGACAAGTAAACTTAAAAATGAAGATGATTTATACCGAATAATGACATTAGGTTTTAGAGGTGAAGCTTTAGCCTCTATCGCTAGTGTTAGTAGAGTATATTTAAAAACATCAACTGGTGATATTGGTACAATAGTTAAGATTAATGGTGGAGTTGTTGAATCTATAGAAAATGGTGATGCAAGAAGAGGAACTATTATTTCTGTTCAAGATTTATTTTATAATACTCCTGCTCGTTTAAAGCATATGAAAAGTTTATATACTGAACTTGCCAGCATAACTGACTATATTAATAAACTTGCTTTATCACATCCTAATATAAAATTTACATTAATAAATAATGATTCAGTTATTTTAAATACTGATGGTAGTGGTAATTTACTTAAAACTATTAATTCTATATACGGAGTTGAAGTAAGTCGTAATATGTTTGAAGTAAGTGGTGAAAATATTGATTATGAAATAAATGGCTATATAAGTGCGCCTTTTATACATCGTTCTAGTCGTAACCATATAATAACTATTGTTAATGGAAGAGTAGTTAGAAATCAAGATTTAAATAGAGTAATAAATGATAGTTATCACTCTTATAAACCTGATAATAGATATCCCATTGTTGTTTTAAATATTGAAGTTGATCCTAGTTTAGTAGATGTGAATATTCACCCTACTAAAATGGATATTAAATTTTCTAATTTTGATAGATTATTAGAGCTTGTTTCTGAAATAATAACAAATAAAATAAGTAAAAAGAATTTGATACCTAAAAAAGAGGTAGTTATTGAACCAAAAGAGGAAATAGTAGAAGAAAAACCACAATATGAAGAAATGACTTTAGATTTAAAAAGGGTTGCTGAGGAAGAAACTTATTATAAACCAATTGAAGTAAATCTTGATTTAACTAGTACAGAAGTAGAAAAAGAAGATATTGAAGAACCTGGAGAAAGAATGCCGGAAATATACCCAGCTGGTTTTGTTCATGGTACATATATAATTGGACAAAATGAAAAAGGAATGTATATAATTGATCAACACGCAGCTAAAGAAAGAATTAATTATGAATACTACAAAGAAAAATTAGGACACCCTACTAAAGAAAAAATATCATTATTATTTCCTTTTACGATAGAACTTTCTAATACAGAATTTATAGTTTTAAAAGAACACTTTGATTTACTTCAAAATATAGGATTTGAAATAGAAGAATTTGGTGTTAATTCAATAATTGTAAAGGCTCATCCTACATGGCTTCCAAAAGGTTATGAAGAAGATGCGACAAGAAGAATTATTGAAGTAGTTATTATGACAGAAAAAGATTTTTCAATTGTTAAATTTAATGAAAAAGTAGCGACTATGCTTAGCTGTAAGATGGCAATAAAAGCTAATGAAAGTATTACTCTAGAGGAACACGAACAATTAATTAATGATTTAAGAAAGTGTAAGAATCCATTTAATTGTCCGCACGGAAGACCAACTACAATATTTTATTCTAATTATGATTTAGAAAAGTTATTTAAACGTAGTGGTTTTGATAAAATAGTATAGGGAGGATAAATTATGAATGAGTTAGAAGAAAAAATAAGGCAAAGTAAAGCAATTGATATTTTACTTAACTATTTACAAGATAATAATTTGCTTGAAGATGTAATAAAACATCTTACTATTTCTAAAGAAAATGGTGAAGTAATTAATAAGTTAAGCTTTTATCAAGATAAAAATGGCAAATTATTAAGTAATTATGAAGTGAATTTGAATGATTTAGATAAAAGTAAATTAGAAAAAATAATTATATATCGTTATGAAGAATTAAGTAAATTATACTTTGATAATAATTTGGTAGAAGAAAAGAAGATATTAAATAATACACCATCTAAGTCATATAATCAAATAAAAAGAACGTACCAACCATTAAAATCAGATGAGCAATTAATATTTCAACAGTTACATAATTTAATAAATGAATATCCTTGCTTATTAATTGAGATAATTTTATATTATAATATTAGTATTGATGAATTAATAAAAAGCGATAATAAAAAATTAGTATTAAATTAAATTTTAAAATAAAAAGGAAATGAGAAAGCTTTATAGAATAATATAAGTGAGTTCTATAAATTTCTATGACCTTTTTATTTTTTATATAAAAATTATAAAAAAACAAAAGTATATTGACAAACATATGTTTGTTTTGATACAATTTTGTTGTTTATAAATATACATGTACTTACAATAATATTAGTGATTAAGTAAACAATTCAAAATTAAAGGTGGTGAAAGAATGAAGGAAACTAAATTAGAAACTATTACAAACTTATTTGAAAATTGTACTATTCGTAGTATATGGGATACAGAAAAGGAAGAATATTATTTTAGTGTCATAGATGTTATTGGGGCATTAACAGATTCTAAAATTCCTAAAAGATATTGGAGTGATTTAAAAAAGAAATTAGTTGAAGAAGGAAGCCAACTGTACGAAAATATCGTACGGTTGAAAATGAAAGCATCCGATGGAAAGTTAAGAGTAACTGATACACTGGATACAATTGGAATTCTTAGACTTATTGAATCAGTGCCTAGCCCTAAAGCTGAGCCGTTTAAAATGTGGCTTGCCAATCTTGGAAGTGAAAGAATTGATGAAGTATTTGATCCTGAAATTGCCATAAAACGAGCAATTGAATATTATCGTAAAAGAGGATATTCTGATAAATGGATTGAGGTTAGGTTAAAAGGAATATTAGGCAGAAATAAATTAACAGATGTATGGAAAGATGGCTGTATTGAAAAAAATATAGAGTATGCAATGCTTACTAACGAAATATATAAAAGCTGGTCTGGAATGAAAGCAAATGAGTATAAAGTATATAAAGGTCTTAGAAAAGAATCGTTAAGAGATAATATGTCTGATATAGAAGTATTACTTACAGATTTAGGAGAGATAGCAACTCGTGATATAGCAAAATCAGAAAATCCTCAAGGTTTTAGAGAAAATATGAAAGTTGCTCGTAAAGGTGGACAAGTTGCACATGATGCAAGAAGGTCTTATGAAAATGCAACTAATAAATCAGTTATTACAGATGAAAACAATTTAAATTATCAATATATAGACGAAACAAAAAAATTATTAAGCAATAACTCTAAAATATAAGTTAAGATGTATTAACAAAGTAAAAGAAATCATCAATAATTGATTTCTTTTCTTTTGTTTTTTTGATATAATTAAAAAAGGAGTGATTTTATGGCAAATAAAGCAATTACAAGTAGAGATATTGATTTTGCTAAATGGTATACAGATGTTGTTAATGCGGCTCATTTAGCAAGTTATTCAAATGTTAAAGGATGTATTATTTTAGAACCTAATGGTTATGCTATATGGGAAATGATACAAAAAGAAATGGATAAAATGTTTAAAAAAACAGGACATAAAAATGTAGCTATGCCAATGTTGATACCAGAAAATTTAATGAAAAAAGAAGGAGAACTAATTAATGGTTTTGCTCCTGAAGTAGCTTGGGTAACAATTGGTGGGCAAAAAGAACTAGAAGAAAGAATGTGTATTAGACCTACTAGTGAAACATTATTTAGTGACTATTACTCAACTAAAGTTAAATCTTACCGTGATTTACCTATGAAATACAATCAATGGTGTAGTGTTATGCGCTGGGAAAAAGAAACTAGACCATTCTTAAGAAGTCGTGAATTTTGGTGGCAAGAAGGACATACTATTCATGCTACTAAAGAGGAAGCTGAAAAAGAAACAAAAGATATGTTAGGTATATACAAAACATTCTTTGAAAAATATTTAGCAATTCCTGCTATCACTGGTAAAAAAACAGAACGTGAAAAATTTGCTGGTGCTGACTATACTTTAACAATAGAAGCTTTAATGTATAATGGTGTATCATTACAGTCTGGTACAAGTCACTACTTTGGTCAAAGATTTTCCAAAGCATATGATATTAAATTTTTAAATAAAAATAATGATTTAGAATACGTATATCAAACATCTTGGGGAGTATCTTCTCGTATGATAGGAGCTTTAATTATGGTTCATAGTGATGATGATGGATTAGTTCTTCCACCAAATATAGCTCCAACTCAAGTAGCAATAATACCAATTGGTAATGATCATAAAGTATTAGAATTAAGCCATAGTTTGTATAATCAATTAGAAGAAAATAATATTAGAGTTATGATTGATGAAACTGAAAAATCTCCAGGATTTAAATTTGCTGAAGCTGAAGTAAATGGTATTCCAGTTCGTATTGAAATAGGTACTCGTGACTTAGAAAATAATAACATCACTTTAGCACGTCGTGATACTAAAGCAAAAACTACTGTTAATAAAGATACAGATATTGTAACTGTAGTTAATAGTTTACTTAGTGATATTCAAGATAATTTATATAATAGAGCTTTAGAAAGACGTAATAATCAAACTTATGAAGCACACACGTTAAAAGAAGTAGAAGATATTATGACAAATCATCCAGGATTTGTAAAAGCAGATTGGTGTGGTAGCGAAGAATGTGAATTAAAAATGAAAGAAATAAAAGGTACTAAATCACGCTGTATCTTAGAAGATCACAAATTAATAGATGGTAAATGTATTGTTTGCGGTAAAGAAGCTAAACACTTAGTAGTTTGGGGTATACAATATTAGTTTAGAAAGGTATAAGAAATTATACTTTTTTCTTTGCAAAATTATTGCATTATAAAAAATAATTTTGTATACTTAATACAGTAAAGGAAAGTGGTAGTATGGTTAATATGACTTCAAATATTTTAGCAAAAACACCAACCTGGGGGTTATTTAATCATACTATAATAATAAATAATAAAGAAAACACAAAGTTGCTAGACTTTTTATAGTCTAGATTTCTTTGCGCTTTTTTGTTGTACCTTTACTAAATAAAGTAAATCTAAATAAAAGAAGGAGGAAAGAAAATATGAAAAATAAAAAAGGTTTTACTTTAATAGAATTACTAGCGGTAAT
>OLGM01000198.1_pt1 | contig 45115 bp, 33 predicted proteins | sample 1606001 | NCBI WGS metagenome assembly OLGM01 (sample SAMN03283294) | human gut metagenome | biome: human-associated habitat; material: feces | host: Homo sapiens | place: Peru | collected 2012
ACCCCTCAGTCACGGCTTCGCCGTGACAGCTCCCCTTACACAGTGGAGCCTTGAGGCCGTGCATGACGGACTTTTTCGACAGACTGAAACCCCGGAGCTTATCGAAAACTCCGGGGTTATACTTTTTACTTATTTTACTATTAAGCTCTTGCCTGTCATCTGCTCGGGCTGGGGGAGATGCATTATCTCGAGCATGGTCGGCGCGATATCGCCGAGCTTGCCGCCCTCGCGGAGCTTGCAGGGATAGCCGACAACAACGAACGGAACGGGGTTCGTCGTGTGCGGGGTGAAGGGCTTGCCGTCGTCGCCTATCATGCGGTCTGCGTTGCCGTGATCCGCAGTGATGAGCGTTACACCGCCCTTGGAAGCGACGAGGTCAACGAGTCTGCCGACGCAGGCGTCGACCGCTTCAACAGCCTTGACAGCCGCATCGAACACGCCGGTGTGGCCGACCATGTCGCAGTTTGCGAAGTTGAGGATTATCGCATCGTAGATGTCCTCGTTGATCTTATTGACAAGCGTGTCGGTGACTTCGTATGCGCTCATCTCGGGCTTGAGATCATAGGTCGCAACGTCGGGGGAGTCGATGAGGATTCTGTCCTCGCCCTCGTAGACCGTCTCTTCGCCGCCGTTGAAGAAGAATGTGACATGGGCATATTTTGTGAACTCGGCGATTCTCAGCTGGCGAAGACCCGCCTTGCTGAATACCTCGCCCAAGGGCATGTCTATTCTCTCGGGCTTGAATGCGACTTCGACGTTGGGCATCTCCGCCTCATACTGAGTCATGCAGACATAGAAAACTTTAGGCTCTTTCTCGCGCTTGAAGCCGTCGAAATTGGAATCGACGAATGCTCTGGTAATTTCACGCGCTCTGTCGGGGCGGAAGTTGAAGAAAATAATGCTGTCGCCGTCCTTGACGGGCTCGGCATCCTTGCTGACGCACGGGACAATAAATTCATCCGTCACGCCGTCCGAATAGGACTTCTCCATCATCTTTGCCGCGTCGTCGAATTTCGGAGCGTCAAGGCTCGTCATGGCGCGATAGGTCTTTTCGACTCGGTCGAACTTGCGCTCTCTGTCCATGGCGTAATAGCGTCCCTCGACAGTAGCTATCTTGCCGACGCCTATCTCCTTCATCTTCTGCTCAAGCTCCTCGATGAAGCCCTTGCCGGAGGTTGTGGAGACGTCGCGTCCGTCCATAAGGCAGTGGACAAAAACTTTCTCTATGCCGAAATCCTTGGCCATCTTAATCAGCGCATAGAGGTGGGTGTTGTGGCTGTGCACGCCGCCGTTTGAGAGCAGACCCGCAAGGTGGAGCGCGGAGCCGTTCTTTTTGCAGTTCTCCATGGCGTCGACGAGAGCGGGATTCTTGAAGAACGAGCCGTCCTCTATAGCCTTGGTTATGCGCACAAGCTCCTGATACACAACGCGGCCCGCGCCTATATTGGTGTGGCCGACCTCGCTGTTGCCCATCTGTCCGTCGGGCAGACCGACATCAAGACCCGATGCGCCGATATATGTCATCGGATTTTCCGCGAATATTCTGTCGAGATTCGGCTTCTTCGCCGCGGCGATAGCGTTGCCGTAGGTGTCGGGATTCTTGCCGAAGCCGTCCATGATGCAAAGAAGCACAGGCTTTTTACTCATTTTAATTTTCCTTTCAATTACCGCCGGTTCGGCATGTGACCGACCGGCGGCAAATCTTGTTTATTTTGCGCTTGCGGCGTTGACTATAGCGGTGAACTTCTCGGCTACGAGCGAAGCTCCGCCGATGAGACCGCCGTCGACATCGGGCTGAGCGAGCAGCTCTGCGGCGTTCTTGTCGTTCATCGATCCGCCGTACTGGACAACGATGGCGTCCGCGGCGTCCTTGCCGTAAAGTCTCTCGATAAGAGAGCGGATAACGGCGCAGACCTCGTTTGCCTGCTCGGGAGTTGCGGTCTCGCCCGTGCCGATAGCCCAGACGGGCTCGTAGGCGATGATGATGTTCTTGAGCTCGTCAGCGGATACGCCGCCGAGAGCTATCTCGGTCTGCGCGCTGACTATCTGAGAGGTGATGCCGTCCTTGCGCTCGGAGAGGACTTCGCCGACACAGAGGATAACTTTCAGACCCTCGTTGAGAGCGGCTCTGACGCGGTTGCGAACGGTGACATCGGTCTCGCCGAAATACTGTCTGCGCTCGCTGTGGCCTATGATAACATAGGGCACGCCTGCTGCCTTGAGCATCTTCGCGCTGACTTCGCCGGTGAATGCGCCTTTCTCCGCCCAGTGGCAGTTCTCCGCGCCTATCTGTATGTTGCTGCCCTTTGCAGCCTCAAGAGCCGCATAGAGATCGATATAGGGGACACAGCAGACGACTTCGCAGTCGGCGTCCTTTACAAGGGGCTTGAGAGCCTCGATGAGGGCGGTAGCCTCTGCGGGAGTGTTGTTCATTTTCCAGTTGCCCGCGATAACGGGTTTTCTGAGCTGCTTATTCATTCTGAAACTTCCTTTCTTCCTGAAAAATCCCGCGGGTTTGCCGCCCGCGGGCTTAAAATTTGCAGATAATTATTTGTCGTTGAGCGCAGCGATGCCGGGCAGCTCCTTACCCTCGAGGAACTCGAGAGATGCGCCGCCGCCGGTGGAGATGTGGCTCATCTTGTCGGCGAAGCCGAGCTTCTGAACGGCAGCTGCGGAGTCGCCGCCGCCGATGATGGAGATAGCGCCGCTGTCAGCAACAGCGGTTGCAACGGCAATGGTGCCGCCTGCGAAGTGATCCCACTCGGCAACGCCCATCGGTCCGTTCCAGATAACGGTTCCGCTGCCCTTTATTGCGTCTGCGAACAGCTCGCGGGTCTTGGGACCGATGTCCATGCCCATCCAGCCGTCCGGGAACTCGTCGGAGTTGATGGTCTTGTACTCAGCGTTCTCGGCAAACTCGTTGCTGATAACGTTGTCGATGGGGAGCAGGAAGTTGACGCCCTTGTCAACTGCCTTCTGCATCATTTCCTTTGCAAGCTCGACCTTGTCGGCCTCGAACAGGGAGGTGCCGACATGGTAGCCCTTGGCGACAAAGAAAGTATAGGCCATGCCGCCGCCGACGATAAGGGTATCGACCTTATCAAGGAGGTTGTTGATGACGCCGATCTTGTCGGAGACCTTTGCGCCGCCGAGGATAGCGACGAGGGGTCTCTTCGGATTCTCAAGAGCGCCGCCCATGAACTCGATCTCCTTCTGGATGAGGAAGCCGCAGACTGCCGGCAGATAGTCGGCAACGCCGGTCGTGGAGGAGTGAGCTCTGTGAGCCGAACCGAAAGCGTCGTTTACATAGATGTCCGCAAGGGAGGCGAGAGCCTTCGAGAATGCGGGATCGTTCTTGGTCTCTTCTGCGTGGAAACGCACGTTCTCAAGGAGCATGACTTCGCCGTCCTTGAGGTTAGCGGCAAGCTCTTTTGCACTGTCGCCGATAACGTCCTTAGCCATCTTGACATCCTGACCGAGAAGCTCGGAAAGTCTTGCGGCTACGGGAGCAAGGGAGAACTCGGGCTTGAACTCGCCCTTGGGTCTGCCCAGATGGGAGCAAAGAATAACCTTTGCGTGATGATCGATAAGATATTTGATAGTGGGGAGGGAGGCAACAATTCTCTTGTCCGAGGTGATTTTGCCGTCCTGGAGCGGGACATTGAAATCGCAGCGTACCAGCACTCTCTTGCCGGAAACGTCGATATCCTTAACTGACTTTTTGTTAAGTGCGCTCATTTTGATCGTCCTTTCAAAAGTTGAATTTGCCAGCTTTTTACGCTTGCACCACTCATTATTTTATAACATAAATGTGAATATTTCAAGTGTATTTGTATGTATGATACCATGTAAAACAGGCAATTATCCCAAAAGTTTTTATATTGTTTTGCCCGAACCGATTCTTCTTGACTTTGAAGAGCTTATCTGATAAAATATTGAGCGTCAAAAAGCATATACGCCTCCTTAGTTAAATGGATATAACAGCCCCCTCCTAAGCGGGTGTTTTACGCTCGCCTTTGTAAAAAGGCAAATGGTAATCCATTTGAATTGTATAGTATATGCGCTTGTACCTCAGAAGGATAGAGGGTCCGCCTCCTAAGCGGAACGCCCCCGGTTCGAATCCGGGCAAGCGCGCCAAAAAGTGCCGAAAGTACTGGCTTTTCGGCACTTTTTCTTTTATTTGATCGCAAAAAACAGCGAGTAAGTTTTTTACTCTTATAATAACAAAACAAGAACGAACTTATAGCATATCCCACCTAAACTCTTGCTAATTGCAATTAGCAAGAAATCAGCGGTTTGCTAATCGACTGCTAATCGGATTTTTAGCAAAATCTCGCTAATTTGAGTAGACGTATGTTCTATCCATAGACTTTTTTATAAATTATACTATTATCATTTTATTTATGTTATAATTTCATATAGAAAAAATAATTAAAATAATTCTTAAAAATGAACCTTTTGATGCTGGTACCCGTCTATATAAGTGAAACCGGTTTTTTTAATCACTCATAGACAAAGGAGGTGATGATGTGGATGAGTTTGAGAACTTGCTGGAAACAGAACGTGTTTCTGTGGAACGGTTTGTGAGATTTCGGATGAGTTCTAAAGCAGATTCAGACGATGTGCTGCAGGAGATATTTCTTACAGCGTATCAGAAGTTTCCACAGTTGAAGAATAAGGACTCATTCAAAGCATGGATCATTAGCATAGCAAGAAACAAATGCAATGATTATTTTAGAAAAAAAGCAGCTCAGTACGAAATTCCGATTGACGAGTTGACAGAAATGGAACTATCAGACGGCAGGCATGGTGTTTCTGTAGTTAATACCGTAAGGGAAACGCTGAGTTTGCTCGGCAATAAGGATAAGCAGATCCTTTACCTGTACTTTTGGAAAGAGATGCCGCAATCAGAAATTGCAAAACAACTGAGCATACCTATTGGGACCGTAAAGAGCAGACTGCATACAGCAAAACAAAACTTCAAAAATAAGTATCCATATCGTACCGATGTATCGAAAGGAGAACTCTATATGAAAAAGTTGCCTGAATTTATTCCTGAATATAAAATTGAAGCAAGTACCGAAGCCCCCTTTGCAGTTAAATGGGAAGAACTTATGGGATGGTTCTTGGTACCTAAACTTGGTGAAAAGATGTCTTGGGGTATGTACGACATCCCATCCCGTAAGTGCATCCGTGTATTTGATATGCAAGTTACCGGCAAAGCTAAGGTTCACGGCATTGAAGGCGTGGAGTTGACTGCCAGAGAAGCGTCCTACTCTGATAAGAACGAAGTAATAAATCGTACATTTGTTGCACAGCTCACAGACACTCATTGCCGTTATCTTGCAACTCTCAGGAATGACGGAGATGTTCGTAATTACATTACTTTTCTCGATGGAGACGAATTCCTGCCTAACTGGGGATTTGGCGAAGATAATTGCGGAAATGAAACAAATCTGGCGCCCAAGGGCGATATCCGGAGAACGGGTACAGTTGTTACAAGCACCAATAAGGATTTCCTGTTGGATATTGTAGGACGTTACACCGTTACGATTGGCGGAAAAAGCTATGACACTGTCTGTGTTATGGACATCGAAACCTATGATTACGGCGTAGTATTAGAGCAGTTCTTAGATAAAAACGGAAGGACAATTCTTTGTCGCAGATTCAACCGTGATGACTGGGCTATCGACCGTTATAAGATACCGTGGAGTGAGCAACTTCCCAAAAACGACAGACTTACTGTAAACGGTAAGACTTATGTTCACTGGTACGATGGCATTACGGATTATATTCTCTAATAACAAAACTTAACACTATAAAGCATTAGCAAACATAAACTAAGCATATAATCACCACCCTTAATTTGCGATTCCGGCTAATTGCTTGCTAATCAAACGAATTAAAACAGCACAAAATCAGCAGTAACGGCGTAACACTCGATCAAACATTAACCTTAAAAATCCCCTGACCGCAGGGGATTTTTAGGTATTGCAAGGGATGCCGTTATCGTTTCCTTCGGTATCTCCTAAGGGGCAGTTGAGGGTTCGATTCCCCCAGGGGGTGCCATGAAAAAAGCAGCCGTCAGGCTGCTTTTTTCAATGAAGCGCACCTGCGGTGCATGAAGAATGAAGTATGGCTTCGCCATATGAAGTTTGGCGGTATTACGCCGAAAGTCTGTCATGCGCTTCACTTCATACGGGCGTCAGCGAGTACTTCATGGCAGCGAAACTGCCGTTTCGTGTTTGCGATGCAAACGCTTCATTCAAATCAATTTACAGTCAATTTGCAAAATCCCCCGCACGGCAAAGCTCCGTGCGGGGGACATTTTTTATTTTCCGCTTTCGCCGTAGTTTGAGAGCACGCGGGCTGACGGGTCGTTGACATCGCAGCCCTCCCATGACTTGTTGGGCATCCAGAAATCGACTATCATCTCGGATTGGCCGGGATAGTACTTTTCAAATATCTCGCGGTAGAGCAGGGATTCTTTCGTGAACGGTTTTGCGTGGGTGTATTTTTCGCACTTCTCTTTGAATTCCTCTTCGGTGTAGAGCCCCTCGGCGTATTCCTTGAGGTAGTCCACCATCGAGTGACCGACCGCGTCGGAGAATGCCGCCTTTTCGCGGAAGAGTATATCATGGGGCAGATAGTCGCCCTCGAACGCGTGGCGGAGCAGATATTTGCCCTTGCCGTAGGTGTTCATTTTCTTCGCGGGGTCGACGGACATGACATATTTTACAAAGTCGAGATCGCCGAACGGCACGCGCGCTTCAAGCGAGTTTACGGAGATGCAGCGATCGGCGCGCAGAACATCGTACATATGCAGTTCTCTTATTCTCTTCTGCGACTCCTTCTGGAACTCCTCCGCGCTCGGCGCAAAGTCGGTGTATTTGTAGCCGAACAGCTCGTCGGAGATCTCGCCTGTCAGAAGAACTCTGATATCCGTGTTCTCGTGTATCCATTTGCACAGCAGGTACATGCCCATGCTCGCGCGGATAGTTGTGATATCAAATGTGCCGAGCATACGGATTACGCCCTCGAGCGAGTCTAAGACCTGCTCTTTTGTCATGATGACCTCGGTGTGGTCGCTGCCGATGTAGTCGGCGACTTCCTTTGCATATTTGAGGTCGATAGCGTCCTCACTCATGCCTATTGCAAAGGTGCGTATCGGCTTTTCGCTCTGTCTTGCCGCTATGGCGCAGACGAGGGAGGAGTCGAGTCCGCCGGAGAGCAGGAAGCCGACCTTTGCGTCCGCAACGAGTCTCTTGTCAACGCCGGCGATGAGCTTTTCGCGGATGTTTTTGCAAACTGTCTCAAGGTCGTCATGGCAGACCTCGTCAACCGCCGCTATGTCGCAGTATTGGACAAACTCGCCGTCTTTATAGTAGTGTCCGGGCGGGAAGGGCATAACATGCCCGCACATTCCGACGAGGTTTTTCGCCTCGCTCGCGAACATGATAATGCCTTTTTTATCGTAGCCGTAGTAGAGCGGGCGGATGCCTATCGGGTCTCTTGCGGCGATGTATTTTTTCTCTTCGCCGTCGTAGATAATCAGCGCAAACTCGGCGTCGAGCATCTTAAACATATCCACGCCGTATTCGCGGTAGAGCGGGAGAAGTATCTCGCAGTCAGAGCCGCTTTTGAATGTATATTTCTTCGCAAGCTCCTCTTTTATCTTCTCGTAGCCGTATATCTCGCCGTTGCAGACGACATAGCTGCCGTCCAATTCAAACGGCTGCATTCCGTCGGGAGTCAGTCCCATTATCGCAAGGCGGTGGAAGCCGAGCAGTCCTTTGCCGGTGTCTATTATCCGGCTGTCGTCCGGTCCTCTTGAAACGGTCTTTTTGAATCCTTCCTCAAAATCGGAAAAAGCGGCACAGCAGTCGCAGTAACCCATTATCGAACACATAGTAATCTTTCCTTTCGGTTAGTTTCAGCATTCGATAGGGCAAGTGCCAACTCGCTGTGCCACCTATCTTTGTTCTCTTTTCGGCTTCGAAGAAAGCCTCGCCGCTGTAACGGTCGGCGTGTCCGGCGCACCTACTCGGTAGTCCTTTCGGTTTGCAGCTCGTCGGGTGTTATTCGCGCGGCTCCTGTGCTGCATGGCTCTCACCGTCCCATGCTCGCTTTGAGCGGTATTCCGCGTTACTTCTCCCGACTCGGGCGCTTTTGTTATTGTAAAAAGGGTCGTAGATTTTTATTTTACGCTGAAGAGCAGGTCGCTGTAGGTCGGGAACGGCCAGAACTCCTTGGCGGTTATCGTCTCAGCCTCGTCGCAGACGGCGCGCAGGGCATCCATCTTGCCGAGGATAACGTCTCTGATATCATTTGCCGCTTCGGTGACATCCTCGATAGCCTGGAACTTTGCTATCTCGCTGTCAAGGTCTGCGGTCGCGTCGGCGATTTCATCGGACAGCTCGGAGAGCTTTGTGATGGTCGCGGTCTCGTATTTGCAGGGAAGACCTGCGACTGCCGCTTTCTTCGCGGCGAGGGTCTCTGCGAGCGACTTTGTGTAGCCCTCGACTGCGGGGAGAATCTCTTTTCTCGCCATGTCGACCATGGTCAGAGCCTCTATATTGACGGTCTTTGAGTAGTTCTCAAGAAGTATCTCATAGCGGCTGTGAAGCTCTGCGGGTGAGAATATCTTGTGAGCGGTGAGCATCTTCACATTCTTGTCGGCTATCATCGCGGGCATAGCGTCCGGAGTGGTGCGGAGATTCATCAGTCCGCGCTCCTCGGTAGCTTCCTTTATCCACGCGTCGTCATAGCCGTTGCCGTTGAAGATGATTCTCTTGTGGTCTTTTATAGTCTTCTTTATCATGTCGTGCAGAGCGGTCTCGAAGTCATCGACATTTTCGAGGCGATCCGCATATATCTTGAGCGACTCCGCAACGGCGGCGTTGAGCATGATGTTCGCGCAGGCGATGCTGTTCGACGAGCCGAGCATACGGAACTCAAACTTGTTGCCGGTGAACGCAAAGGGCGATGTGCGGTTGCGGTCGGTGGTGTCGCGGGTGAACTTCGGCAGAACATGAACGCCGAGCTTCATCGTTGTCTTTTCGCTGCCGCTGTAGGGCGCGTCGTTCTCTATGGCGTCGAGAACTGCGGTCAGCTCGTCGCCGAGGAACATAGAGACAACTGCGGGCGGAGCTTCGTTCGCGCCGAGTCTGTGGTCGTTGCCTGCGGTCGCGACGGAGACGCGGAGCAGATCCTGATAGTCGTCAACGGCCTTGATGACCGCGCAGAGGAACAGCAGGAACTGTGCATTCTCATAGGGGGTCTCGCCGGGGGTGAGGAGGTTGACTCCCGTATCTGTAGCCATGGACCAGTTGTTGTGCTTGCCCGAGCCGTTGACTCCGGCGAACGGCTTCTCGTGGAGCAGGCAGACAAGTCCGTGCTTCGCGGCGACTTTCTGCATGATCTCCATAGTCAGCTGGTTGTGGTCGGTGGCGATGTTCGTTGTGGTGTATATCGGCGCGAGCTCATGCTGAGACGGTGCGACTTCGTTGTGCTCGGTCTTTGCAAGAACGCCGAGCTTCCAGAGCTCCTCGTTAAGGTCTGCCATATAAGCGGCGACTCTCGGCTTGATAACTCCGAAATAGTGGTCGTCCATCTCCTGACCCTTGGGCGCCTTTGCGCCGAAAAGAGTGCGTCCGCAGAAGACGAGGTCTTTGCGCTGCTCATAGAGAGCCTTGTCAACAAGGAAGTATTCCTGCTCGGGACCGACGGAGGTGCGCACGCACTTTACATCGGTGTTGCCGAAGAGTCTGAGAATACGAAGAGCCTGCTTGTTGAGAGCCTGCATGGAACGGAGCAGGGGCGTTTTCTTGTCGAGTGCCTCGCCGCCGTAAGAGCAGAACGCCGTGGGGATGCAGAGGGTCTTGTCTTTTATAAATGCGTAGGAAGTGGGATCCCACGCGGTGTAGCCGCGGGCTTCAAATGTTGCTCTGAGTCCGCCCGACGGGAAGGACGATGCGTCCGGCTCGCCTTTTATCAGTTCCTTGCCCGAGAACTCCATGATAACGCGTCCGTCGGAGGCGGGGGTTATGAAGCTGTCGTGCTTCTCGGCGGTGATGCCGGTCAGGGGCTGGAACCAGTGGGTGAAATGGGTCGCGCCATGCTCAACGGCCCAGTCCTTCATAGCGGCGGCAACTGCGTTGGCGACGTCATTATTCAGGCTTGCTCCTTCGTCAATAGTCTTCTTGAGAGACTGGTAAACATCGGCGGAAAGCATTGCTTTCATCACTCTGTCGTCAAAAACGAGACTGCCGAAATAATCAGATACTGTGCTCATAAGTTAGCGCTCCTTTTTCATATTTTAAGGCGAAAAATAAAAAATGGCGTCAATGAACCCGTTCGGTTCAAAGACGCCATTGCCTTTATGCGCTGAATTATACGCGCAGCAAAATCGTTTGTCAAGGCGTTTTCGGACAATTCTTTATTTTTGTGCAAATAGCCGCAATCGGGGCTTTTTGAAAAGCGATTTTATGAGCAAGATGTAACCGTATTTTTGAGAAAATGCGGCGGCTTTGAGTTAATACGGAAAAAATTTTTTTGGCGGCGCTCTTTTCTCTCAGCCGTTTCGGAAAATAAAGTGCGATACATATATAAAATACGCGATTGACACGGGTCTTTTAATATGATAAAATACGCCTCAAATGAGCAAAGGCGTTCATTCCGCCGGGGACAGTGCCCCCATCGGAGGACGCCTTTGCTTTTTGCTTTTTCGGAATCGAGCGTCCCGCATCTCATCGGGTTTTGCGGGCAGTTGACCGCGTTGTCATATTTTTCGGTTCCAAAGCACTCGCTTTTAGTACAGAATACCGTAGAAGTCGGCAGGGAAGGTGTGTTATAATATGATATAATGAAAGTACGCGTGAAGCCTTAACCGGAGAAGTATATAAAAAGAAAAGATAAAATACGGAGGGATATTAATGACAAAGTACATCTTTGTGACCGGAGGCGTCGTATCCGGCCTCGGAAAGGGGATAACTGCGGCGTCGCTCGGACGAATACTCAAAGCGCGCGGACTCAAGGTAGCGGCGCAGAAGCTCGATCCTTATATCAACGTTGACCCGGGCACCATGAGCCCCTATCAGCACGGCGAAGTTTACGTCACGGAAGACGGCGCGGAGACCGACCTTGACCTCGGCCACTACGAGCGCTTCATCGACGAGGATCTCAACAAATACTCGAATCTCACCACCGGTAAAGTATACTGGAACGTGCTCAACAAAGAGCGCCGCGGCGAGTATCTCGGTTCGACCGTTCAGGTCATACCCCATATAACAAATGAAATAAAGGATTTCGTATACCGTGTCGGCAAGAAAACCGATGCCGACGTGGTCATCACTGAGATCGGCGGCACTATAGGTGACATTGAATCCCAGCCTTTCCTCGAAGCTGTAAGACAGATATCTCTTGAGGTAGGGCGTGAGAACAGCCTCTTCATCCATGTCACTCTGGTGCCGTTTTTGCGTGGATCGGACGAGCATAAGTCAAAGCCCACCCAGCACTCGGTCAAAGAGCTGCAGGGCATGGGCATCAACCCGAACATAATCGTCCTGCGCTGCGACGAGCCGCTTGAGGAGTCTATCTTCAAGAAGATATCGCTCTTCTGCAACGTCAAGCCCGACTGCGTTATAGAGAACATAACCCTGCCTTATCTCTACGAAGCTCCGCTGATGCTCGAGAAGTCGAACTTCTCGTCCGTCGTCTGCCGCGAGCTGAATATAGACGCTCCCGAGCCGGATCTCGACGAGTGGACGGAGCTTGTCCACCGCATCAAGAACCGCGAAAAGGAAGTCAAGATAGGTCTTGTCGGCAAATATGTCCAGCTCCATGACGCGTATCTGTCCGTTGCCGAGGCGCTTCGCCACGCGGGCTACACTCTCAACACCCACATCCGCATCGACTGGATCGATTCCGAGAATCTGACCGAGGCGAACTACGAGCAGGAGCTCTCGCACCTCGACGGAATAATCGTCCCCGGCGGCTTCGGCGGCAGAGGAATCGAGGGCATGATCCTCGCGGCGAAATACGCCAGAGAGAACCGCGTTCCCTATTTCGGAATCTGCCTCGGAATGCAGATTGCGGTTATCGAATACGCGCGCGATGTCGCGGGTATCAAAGACGCTCACTCGGGCGAGTTCGATGAGCTCTGCAAGAACAAGGTCATCGACTTCATGCCCGGTCAGAGCGACAATATCGACAAGGGCGGCACACTGCGCCTTGGCGCATATCCCTGCGTTATCAAGCCCGGCACGACGATGGAGCGCTGCTACGGAAAGTCCGAAATTTCCGAGCGCCACCGCCACCGCTATGAGTTCAACAACGATTATCGCGATATACTTACTCAGAACGGACTCACCCTCTCGGGTCTTTCGCCCGACGGCAGACTCGTTGAAACGGTCGAGCTTTCCGACCGCCCGTTCTATGTCGGAGTGCAGTATCACCCCGAGTTCAAATCCCGTCCCAACAAGGCTCACCCGCTGTTCAAAGGCTTTATAGCCGCAGCGCTTGAAAAATCTGAGATCGGAGAATAAATACCTATGGCAAACTTGCATGAAGAGTGCGGCGTTTTCGGAGTCTATTCACCCAAGCCCGGCCCCGTGGCGGATCTCGCCTATTACGGTCTCTATGCTTTGCAGCACAGAGGACAGGAGAGCTGCGGCATAGTCGTCAACGACGACGGAGTGTTCGCTTCGCGCAAGGATATCGGACTTGTCAACGAAGTCTTCTCGCGCGACGACCTGATGAAGTTCCCGCAGGGCATGATGGCTGTCGCCCACGCGCGCTACGGCACGACCGGCGGCAACAGCAGAGCGAACTGCCAGCCCATCGAGGTCAACCACCAGAAGGGCAAGATGGCTCTTGCCCACAACGGAAACCTCAGCAACGCCTATGAATTGCGCAGCGAGCTCGAACTTGGCGGCGCTATCTTCCACACGACGAGCGACACCGAGATAATCGCCTATATCGTCACGCAGGCGCGCCTCAACAGTCCTTCGATAGAAAACGCGCTGAGCAGCGCGATGAACAGGCTCGAGGGCGCGTATTCTCTCGTGCTCATGTCTGCCGCAAAGCTGCTCGCGGCGCGCGACCCCTACGGGTTCCGCCCGCTGTGCTACGGCAAAACGCTCGACGGCACATATGTCGTCGCGTCCGAGAGCTGTGCGCTCTCTGCCGTCGGCGCAAAATTCGAGCGCGATATACTCCCCGGCGAGATACTCGTCTTCGATGAAAACGGCGTGCGCTCGAACAGGGATCACTGCGGCGAAAAGTCGAAGCGCTCATGCATTTTTGAGTATATCTATTTTGCAAGACCCGATTCCGTCATTGACGGCGTGTCGGTTCACGCGGCGCGCAGAAATGCCGGCGCGATACTTTCAAAGACCCATCCGGTCGAAGCCGATGTCGTCATGGGCGTCCCGGATTCGGGAATCGACGCGGCTCTTGGCTATGCCGAGGCATCGGGAATACCCTACGGAATGGGCTTCATAAAAAACAAATATATCGGCAGAACTTTCATCTCGCCCGGTCAGGACAAGAGAATCGACCAGGTCAGAATAAAGCTCAGCGCGATAGGCGAATCCGTAAAGGATAAGAGAATAGTGCTCATCGACGACTCGATAGTGCGCGGCACGACGAGCCGCCAGATAGTCAACCTCCTGCGCGAAGCGGGGGCAAAAGAGGTGCATATGCGCATCTCCTCGCCGCCGTTCATGCATCCGTGCTACTATGGCACTGACGTTGACTCGCGCGAGAATCTTATCGCCTGCCACCACTCGGTGAAGGAGATTGCCGACATAATCGGCGCGGATTCCCTCGGATATCTGCCGGAGTCGGAGCTTAAAAATCTGATAGGCAGCGAGAACTTCTGCAGCGCGTGCTTCAACGGAGTCTATCCGACCCCTATCCCGGATGTTATCACCAAAGACCGCTTTGAGGGGAAACTCTCCGAGCGGAGCAAATAAATAAAAATACGAAAAGCGAAAGGAAACTGCGGTATGGAAAAGTTGTATGAAGGCAAGAGCAAGGTCGTTTACAGTTCGGAGGAGCCCGGTACCTGCATCATCAAGTACAAGGACACCGCCACTGCCGGCAACGGCGTCAAGAAAGAGGATCTGCCCGGAAAAGGAAAACTCAACGCGGCGATCTCCAACATCATCTTTGATTACCTCATGAAGAACGGAGTCAAGACCCATCTTCTCAAGGTCATCGACGAAACCACCGTCCTCGCGAAGAAGGCCGAGATCGTCATGGTCGAGGTCATAGTCAGAAATATCGCAGCAGGAAGCTTTTCAAAGAAATACGGCGTGCCGGAGGGCTCGCCCCTGAAGAACACAGTCGTTGAGTTCAGCTACAAGAGCGACGAGCTCGGCGATCCGATGATAAACGACAGCCAGATAACCGCCATCGGTCTCGCCACGCAGGAGGAGCTCGACGAGCTCAGAGCTATGTCCAAGCGCATAAACGAGCTGATGACCGAGCTGTTCGCAAAGGGCGGCGTGCGCCTTGTCGATTTCAAGCTCGAGTTCGGACGCACCGACGAGGGACTTGTCCTGTGCGACGAGATATCCCCCGACTCCTGCCGCCTCTGGGATATGGAGACAAACAAAAAGCTCGATAAGGACAGATTCCGCCGCGACCTCGGCGATGTTCTCGGCGGCTACAGAGATGTTCTCGCGAGACTTCAGAGCTCGATCTGATAAATTCAAGGAGTGTATTTTTAAATGAGACTCATAGACCGCAAGATCGTCCTTGAGGACGGCAGCGAGTACTACGGATACGGCTTCGGCAGCTATACCGACAGGGTGTGCGAGATAGTTTTCAACACCTCGATGGTCGGCTATCAGGAGATAGTCTCCGACCCGTCGTATACCGATCAGATGGTCGTTATGACATATCCGCTCATAGGCAACTACGGCATAACCGACGACGATTTCGAGTGCAAAAACCCGAGCATCGGCGGCCTTATCGTGTATGACTACAACGATATGCCCTCGAACTTCAGATACACAAAGACGCTCTCGGAGCTGCTCGAAGAGAACGGCATACCCGGCATCTCCGGCGTTGACACGAGAAAGCTCACCCGCAGCATACGCGACTTGGGCTCACGCCGCGTGCTCATAACCTCGCCCGATATCCCGGCTGAGGTCGCGGTGGAGATAATCAAAAATACCCCCGTCGCCCACGATGCGGTCAGCCGCGTCAGCTGCAAAAAGCGCTGGTATTCGCGCACGTCGAACCCGCAGTTCAATGTCGTTGCGATAGACTGCGGCATGAAGCTCAATATTGTGCGCAGCCTCAACAAGTTCGGCTGCAACGTCGTTGTCGTGCCCTATGACACGCCGGCGGATGAAATAGAATTCATGAAGCCCGACGGAGTGTTCCTCTCAAACGGCCCCGGCGACCCCGAGGATGTGACCCCGGTCATAAACACGGTCAGGGCGCTTCGCGGCAAATATCCGATTTTCGGAATCTGCCTCGGACATCAGATGATATCCCTCGCCTACGGCGCAAAGACATATAAGCTCAAGTTCGGTCACCGCGGCGGAAACCATCCGGTCATGAACCTCGACACCAACAAGATAGAGATAACCTCGCAGAACCACAGCTACGCCGTTGACCCGAAGTCGGTCGAGGGCACCGATCTCGAAGTGACGCACATAAATCTTCTCGACAACACCGTCGAGGGAGTTAGATGCAGGAAAGACCTTGTGTTCAGCGTGCAGTATCACCCCGAGAGCGCGCCCGGTCCGCAGGACAGCAGCTATCTGTTCGGTCAGTTTATCGACTATATGAAGGAGGCGAAGGAGCGTGCCTAAGAGAACTGATATAAAAAAGGTGCTCGTTATCGGCTCGGGTCCTATAGTCATCGGTCAGGCTGCCGAGTTTGACTATGCGGGAACTCAGGCGTGCCTCGCCCTGCGTGAGGAGGGCTATGAGGTCGTCCTCGCGAACTCGAACCCCGCAACGATAATGACCGATACCACCATAGCCGATAAGGTCTATATGGAGCCGCTGACTCTCGAATACCTCGCGCGTATCTGCCGCTATGAGCGCCCGGACGCGATTGTCCCCGGCATCGGCGGTCAGACCGGACTCAACCTTGCGATGCAGCTCGCCAAAAAAGGCGTGCTCAAGGAGTGCGAAATAGAGCTGCTCGGCACTGATGCCGAGAGCATTGAGCGCGCCGAGGACAGAGAGCTTTTCAAAGAGCTCTGCGAGAGCATCGGCGAGCCGATAGTCCCCTCGCAGATAACCTACAGCATCGAAGAGGGTCTTGAGGCGGCGGAGAAGATAGGCTATCCCGTTATTCTGCGCCCCGCGTTCACGCTCGGCGGAACGGGCGGCGGCTTTGCCTATGACCCCGACGAGATGCGCGACATGATGAAGAACGCCCTTGCGCTCTCGCCCGTGCATCAGGTGCTCGTCGAAAAGAGCATAAAGGGCTACAAAGAGATAGAATACGAAGTGATACGCGACGCGAATGACACCGCTATCACTGTTTGTAATATGGAAAACCTCGACCCCGTCGGCATTCATACCGGCGACTCGATAGTCGTCGCGCCCAGCCAGACGCTGACGAACAAAGAATATCAGATGCTCAGGGATTCCGCGCTCAAAATTATCCGCGCTCTGGGAGTAAAGGGCGGCTGCAACGTTCAGTTTGCGCTCGACCCCCATTCGTTCCGCTACTATGTCATTGAAGTCAACCCCAGAGTTTCGCGCTCGTCCGCCCTCGCTTCAAAGGCGAGCGGATATCCGATAGCGCGTGTCTCGGCGAAGATAGCGGTCGGCATGGATCTGCATGAAATACAGCTTGCAAACACCCCTGCCTGCTTCGAGCCCTCGCTCGACTATGTCGTGACCAAGATGCCGCGCTTCCCGTTTGATAAGTTCCCCGCCGCGCACAACACGCTTTCGACCCAGATGAAGGCGACCGGTGAGGTCATGAGCGTCGGACGCACATTCGAAGAGAGCCTGCTCAAGGCGATACGCTCGCTCGAAGAGAGCAAGAACCACTTGCATATGGAGAAGTTCGACTCGGCGCATATGAGCGTTGACGAGCTGCTCGAATATATCAAAGAGGGCACGGACGACCGTCTCTATGCAATATCCCAGCTGATGTGGATGGGCGTTGACCCGTCGCTTATCTGCGATATAACGCATATAGATATGTTCTTCCTCGACAAGATAAAGAAGATAGTCGATTTCGAGAAGGAGATGGAGGCGAATCCCGGCTCCGACATTCTTCTGCGCGAGGCAAAGCGCCTCGGCTTCTCCGATTCGTATATCGCCGAGCTCTGGAAAGAGAGCGAGGACAGCATATATGAGCGCAGATGCAAAGAGGATATCTTCCCGACATACAAGATGATCGACACCTGCGCGAGCGAGTTCGACAGCTATGTGCCCTATTTCTACTCGACCTACGCGAGCGAGAACGAGTCCGTCGTGTCGGACAAAAAGAAGATAATAGTCTTAGGTTCAGGTCCTATCCGTATCGGACAGGGCGTCGAGTTCGACTATTCGACCGTCCACGCCGTCCATGCCATCCAGCAGCTCGGCTATGAGGCGATAGTTATAAACAATAACCCTGAGACCGTTTCGACCGACTATACCACTGCCGACAAGCTCTATTTCGAGCCCCTGACGACAGAGGATGTCATGAATATAGTACATCTTGAAAAGCCGGAGGGCGTTATAGTCACCCTCGGCGGTCAGACTGCCGTCAACCTCGCGGCTCCGCTTGCAAGGCGCGGCGTGAAGATAATCGGCACCGACTGCGACGCCATTGAGCGCGCCGAGAACAGAGACGCGTTTGACGCCGTTATAAAATCTCTCGGTATCCCGAATCCGAAAGGCGAGGCTGTTACGGATATCGAGACCGGTGCGGCTGTTGCCGCGCGTATAGGCTATCCCGTGCTTGTGCGCCCGAGCTTCGTGCTCGGCGGCAGAGCGATGGAGATAGTCGCAAACGAGACTATGCTCAGAAAATATCTCAAGAACGCCGTTGAGGTCGATGAAGACAAGCCCGTGCTCATAGATAAATATCTTATGGGCAAGGAAGTTGAGATAGACGCCATCTGCGACGGCAGCGAGGCGTTTATCCCCGGCATAATGGAGCTCGTCGAGCGCACCGGCGTCCACTCGGGCGACAGCACGAGCGTGTATCCGCCGTTCTCTATTTCGCAGAAGGTCAGAGACACGATAGCCGAATACACCACAAAGCTCGGACTCGGTATAGGCATAGTCGGTCTGTTCAATATACAGTTTATAGTTGACAGCGACGAGAGCGTCTATGTTATCGAGGTCAACCCCCGCGCTTCGCGAAGTGTGCCGTTCCTTTCAAAGTCCACCGACTGCAACCTTGTCCGCATCGCGACAAAGGTCATGCTCGGACAGAGCCTGCGCGACCAGGGCATAACCGATATGCGCCTGCCCGACGGCAAGCGCTGGTATGTCAAAGCCCCGGCGTTCTCGTTCGAGAAGCTGACCGGCATGGACGCATATCTCTCGCCCGAGATGAAATCGACCGGTGAAGCGATAGGCTACGACAAGCGCCTGAACCGTGCGCTCTACAAGGCTCTTCAGGCGTCCGGAGTCAAGATGAAAGAATACGGTACGGTAATAGTCACCCTTGCCGATGAAGATAAAGAAGAGGCTCTGCCGCTCGTCAAGCGCTTCTATCACCTCGGCTTCAATATCGAGGCGACCGCCGGAACCGCGGCGTTCCTCAAGAAGCACGGCATACGCACCCGCGTGCGCGGCAAGCTCAGCGAGGGCAGCACCGAGATCCTCGATTCTATCCGCGCGGGCTATGTCAGCTATGTTATAAACACGCGCGCCATTCTCTCCGGCGTCCATTTTGAGGACGGCGTTGAGATCCGCCGCTGTGCCGTCCAGAACGGCGTGACGATATTCACCTCCCTCGACACCGTGAAGATAGTCCTCGATGTTCTCGAAGAGATAACCCCCGAGATATCGACCATAAACGGCGACGGCGAGAACTGATTTCAACAACCCTTAATTAAAAGACCTCCCCGAGCGGGAGGTCTTTTGCTTTTGCTGAAAATAAACCGCCGCACGGCACGAACCGACGGCGGATTGATATTTTAATTTACGCCTTGCCCTTTTGCAGCAGCACTCTCAGCGGCCCTTCAAAGACGAGCTGGTTGATAAAAAACGCCTTTATGTCATTCGGGCTGCAAAATTTTTTCCTGCGCCCTGCGGAGAGCGAGGTCTGTTCTCTTATCGTGCGCGAGACGAAGCCGACGCAGGTGTCGCGCCCGCGCTGCTTCGGGATTATCCGCAGATAGAGCAGGGCAAGCCCGATGTAGCTGTACTTATATTCGTCGGCGTTTGAGGTCATGTGCTTTATGATGCGCTCTACGTTGCGGAGCTCCGCTTCCGTTACGGGCAGAGCGAACAGCGCGCAGGGGACATCCGTGCCTTTGTAAGTCGGGTGGAGGTCAAAGTCCTCGGTCATGAATCCGCGCTTGCCAGTGAAGCTGAAAAATTTCGGGTAGTGTTCATCCGTGCTTATCGACATGTGGGAGTATTCCCAAAGCCCTATTCTCTTTATAGTTTTTGAGACCTTATCCGGATAGTCGGTGAGCATAATATAGACGGTGCGGTCTTTTCTGTTCATTCGGCATACTCCCCCTTGTAATATTTTTTAGTATATGCTAACATTATAAACAACTAAAGTTGTCTAATCAAGAAACTATTTTGTGAATTGGTAAGATAAACGACTGAATATAAAAAGAGGCGTTTAAATGGTGAATAAAAATGATTTGAGATATATCAAAACGGAGCGGCTGATAGTGCATACATATGTCGATATGCGCCTGCGCGACCCGTCGCCCGTCAAGGTCAGCGACCTGTGCCGGGAGGCGCTGATAAACAAAACGACATTCTATTCCCACTACGATACTATGGAGAGCCTGCATCGGTACATCTGCCGCGAGACCGTCGCCGATATTCTCGGCCGCTGCGACTGCGCCCAGATGGCGTTCAGCGATACATACGCCTTTGTTTCAGAGCTGGTCGGCGCGATATCGCGCGAAGAGCGGCTCATCCGCGCGCTCTACGGCGACGATGTGACCTCACTGCTCAACGATGCTGAGGAGGCTCTTTTCAGAATCTATCTGCATGACGACGATGAGCCGGAACGCAAAGAAAAAATAATCTTCTGCATAGGCGGAACATCAAGATTATTGCTCATGAACCCGGACGAGCACGGCATCCGCGCAGCGTCCGAGCTTATACGCACCGTCTTTAATCTCAACGAAAACAGAACATAAAAATCTTCAGCGCCGAGGTCACAAATTGTTTACAAACATATTGTTGACAATCGGCGCGCATATATGTATAATGTGTAGCATGCTACACTTAATATTGCTGAAAACAGCTTTGCGGAAAGGAAATCGCTATGGAGCATATCGGATATTTTTTCAAACGTATAGATAACCGTTTGAAATCAAACGCCGACGCTGCACTCGGCAAGCACGGGCTGACCTTTGCGCAGTCGCGTATTTTGAGATTCCTCGCCGAGCGCGGAGGTCAGGCGACCCAGAAAGAAATAGAGGACTACGCCCATGTCTCGCACCCGACGATTGTCGGCATAGTCACGCGCATGGAGCAGAGCGGCTTTCTCAGCACCTGCACCGATCCGTCGGACAAGAGAAACAAGGTCGTGCGGCTGACCGACAAGGCGAAAGACATCAATCTCGAGATACGCCGTTCGATTGATAACGGCGAGCGGGTGATGCTCAAATCGTTCAGCGAAGAAGAAGTCGAACAGCTCCGCGGATATCTCATAAGGATATGCGATAACCTTGATATTGACAGCAGCCCCGGCTGCAAACCGGAAAGTGGAGCAAAGAAAGAAAAGAGGGAGTGAGAATATGATAAAAACTTTGTTGAAGAGCATGCGCCAATACAAAAAAGTATCATGGGCGACTATCTTTTTCTCCGCGTTTGAAGTCGTGTTCGAGATAGTTATCCCGCTTTGTATGTCGGGTCTTATCGACAACGGCATCGAGGGCGGCGTGATGTCCATGGTCTGGAAATACGGCCTTGCGCTGCTATTCCTCGCGGTGTTCCAGATGGTGACGGGAATGCTTGCGGCGTTCCTCGGCTCGCGCGCGTCCGCCGGATTCGGTGCGAATCTGCGCAGTGATATGTATGATAATGTTCAGACCTTCGCATTCTCGAACATTGACAAATTCTCGACCGCGTCGATAGTCACGAGACTGACGACGGATGTCACAAATATTCAGAACGCCTATCAGATGCTCATAAGAATAGCGATACGCGGACCCGTTATGCTGATTTTTGCCATGATAGTCTCGTTCAGAATCGACAGCCAGATTTCGCTTATGTTCATTGCGATTATACCCGTCCTCGCGGCTCTGCTCGTGCTGATAATTATCAAGGTGCACCCCGTGTTCAAGCGCGTTTTCCACACCTACGATGAGCTCAACAACGTCGTTCAGGAGAATGTGCGCGGCATAAGAGTCGTCAAGTCCTTCAATCAGGAGGAGCACGAGATAAGCAAATTCGAGAAGATATCCGAGAAGATATACAAAGACTTTGCAAAGGCGGAGCGCCTTATCGCGCTCAACTCGCCTATTATGCAGGTCTGCATGTATACCTGCATGATACTCATCTCATGGCTCGGCGCAAAGGCGGTCATCGCCAGCGGCAACAACGCAGCACTCGGTCTGACCACCGGCTCGCTCACCGCGCTGTTCACCTACGCCATGCAGATACTCATGAGCCTCATGATGCTCTCCATGGTCTTTGCCATGATGATAATCGCGAGCTCTTCCGCTCAGCGTATAGCTGAGATACTCAACGAAAAGACCGATATCTCGAACCCCGCGAACCCGGTTATCGAAGTCAAAGACGGCGAGATAGATTATAAAAATGTCAATTTTGCCTATGCCTCAAAGGCGGACACAAAGGTGCTCGACAATGTCAACGTGCATATAGCCTCCGGCGAGACGGTCGGCATAATCGGCGGCACGGGTTCGTCGAAATCTTCGTTCGTCCAGCTCATACCGCGCCTCTACGATGTAACGGGCGGTGAAGTGATGCTCGGCGGCGTGGATGTCAGAAGCTACGATCTCGATACCCTGAGAAACTCGGTCGCAATGGTGCTCCAGAAGAACGAGTTGTTCTCCGGCACGATATCCGAGAACCTGCGCTGGGGCAACGAGAACGCGACCGATGATGAAATAAAGCACGCCTGCGAGCTCGCTCAGGCGGATGAATTCGTCAGCGCGATGCCTGACGGCTACAACACCTATATCGAACAGGGCGGCACGAACGTCTCCGGCGGTCAGAAGCAGAGGCTGTGCATAGCGCGCGCCCTGCTCAAGAATCCCAAGGTGCTCATTCTCGACGACTCGACAAGCGCCGTCGATACCCACACCGACGCGCTGATTCAAAAGGGACTTTCGCAGTATATGCCCGACACGACTAAAATAATTATTGCCCAGCGCATAAGCTCGGTTCAGAACGCGGACAAAATACTCGTGTTCGACAACGGCAGAATAATCGCGCAGGGCACGCATGACGAACTGCTGAAATCCTGCGATATCTATCGCGAAGTTTATGAATCCCAGCAGAAGGGAGGAAACGACGATGAGTAAGCCTATGCCTATGCACGGAGGACCCAAGGGCATGCCCGGCGGACCCGGAATGCAGCCCAGAAAGCTCGATAAGAAAACGCTCAAACGTCTGCTCTCTTATCTCAAAAATTATAAGGGCACGATAATTCTCGTCACAATCTGCATTCTGCTCAGCGCGGTTGCGGGCGCTGCGTCGTCGATGTTCCTCCAGACGCTTATCGACGACTATATAACCCCGATGGTCGGCCAGTCCTCGCCCGACTTTTCCGGCTTCATTCGCGCGCTGATAACCATGGCGGTTATCTATCTCATCGGCACGCTCTCGACGCTTATCTACAACCGCCGCATGGTCACCATAGCTCAGGGAACGCTCAAGACCATACGCGATGAGATGTTCGAGAAGATGCAGCGCCTGCCGATAAGATATTTCGACTCGCACACCCACGGCGACACGATGAGCCTCTATACCAACGATACCGATACCCTGCGCCAGATGCTCGCGCAGTCGATGGGTCAGCTGATTTCTTCGGCGTTCACCGTCGCGGCGGTATTCTGCTGCATGCTCTATATCAGTGTCGGTCTGACGCTCGTTGTGTGCATATCGCTGTTCTTTATCATGCAGATAATCAAGAAAGTTGTCGGCAAGAGCGGCGCGTATTTCGTAGCCCAGCAGAGATCTCTTGCAGACCTTGACGGATATATCGAAGAGATGATAAACGGTCAGAAGGTCATAAAAGTCTTCTGCCACGAAGAGCAGTCTAAGAAAGAAATGAAGCAGCGCAACACCGAATGGGAGCACAACGCCGCGAACGCAAACGGCCACGCGACTTCGATGATGCCCATGACGAACGCATTCGGATATTTCCTGTATATCCTGCTCGCCGTTATCGGCTCGTATATGGCTATCGCCGGCACGAAGAATCTCGGGCTGACCGGCGTCAACACGCTGTCCCTCGGCATGATAGCCTCGTTCCTCGTGCTCTCGCGCAACTTTATAAACCCGATATCCCAGATGTCGAACCAGTTCAACTCGATTGTCAACGCCCTCGCGGGCGCCGAGCGAATCTTCACATTTATGGACGAAGAGCCCGAGCCCGATGACGGATATGTTACCCTCGTAAATGCAAAAGAGGAGAACGGCGAGATAGTCGAAGTCAAGGAGCACACCGGAATGTGGGCGTGGAAGCATCCCCACGGCGACGGCACTCTGACTTATACGAAGCTTGAGGGTCAGGTCGTGCTCGACCATGTCGATTTCGGCTACACACCCGAAAAGGAAGTCCTCCACGATATCACGCTCTACGCAGAGCCGGGTCAGAAGGTGGCTTTCGTCGGCGCGACGGGAGCGGGCAAGACCACGATAACAAACTTAATAAACCGCTTCTATGACATAGCGGACGGCAAGATACGCTATGACGGAATAAACATCAACAAGATAAAGAAAGCCGATTTGCGCCGCAGTCTCGGCGTCGTGCTCCAGGATGTCAACCTGTTCACGGGTACTGTTATGGAAAACATCCGCTACGGCAACCCCGAGGCGACCGACGAGCAGTGCATCGCGGCGGCGAAGCTCGCGAATGCGGACGGCTTCATCCGCATGCTCCCGGACGGCTACAACACCGTGCTCAAGGGTGACGGCTCCGGACTCTCACAGGGTCAGCGTCAGCTGATATCGATAGCCCGCGCGGCGGTCTCCGACCCGCCCGTCATGATCCTCGACGAGGCAACCTCTTCGATAGACACACGCACCGAGGCTCTCGTCCAGGGCGGCATGGATAAGCTGATGAAAGGGCGCACGGTCTTTGTTATCGCGCACCGCCTCTCGACCGTCCAGAACTCCGATGTCATAATGGTGCTCGACCACGGCAGAATAATCGAGCGCGGCAACCATGAAAAGCTCATCGCCGAAAAGGGCACATACTATCGCCTCTATACCGGCGCGTTTGAGTTGGAGTGATTGGCAGAGCTGCGATAATTGGAAGTAAAAAGCAGAATCTCCTGTCCGGGAGCTGTTCCCGGACAGGAGATTTTTGTATATAACGAGCTTTGGGCATTTCTGATTCTTGTCGGAGTACAACGCAAAAATCCTACCCGACGAAAATTTCGGGTAGGATTGCTTTTTATCAGTCTTTTTTCCTGAGCTCCGCCATGGCGGCGAAGTGGAGAACATCGAACTCCTCGGGTGCGTTTTCTCTGAGCATTTGGAGATGCTCGCGCTCCCAGTTTTCTATCTCTTCGGGCGTCAGCGACGCGCCGATTCCGCGGCAGGCTTTCATCCTGCCGTTCCAGCTCTCGCGCGTGAAATGCACTTTCAGCTTCCACTCATCGTGGTGTACGAGCTCGAACTTTTCTTTATAACAGGCGGGTATTTCTATCGCGTGCATTGTCTCGCCCGCGCCGCTCCAGTCGGGGCTGTATCTGAGCACGAGGTTTTCGCTCATGCCGGCGATTTTGTCCTCATACGGCAGCCACTCCATGCACAGTATAAGAAAACGTCCGTCGCTTTTGAGCATGCGGCAGAGCTGCGGAATGAGTTTTTTGTGGTCAAAATACCAGAAGCACTGGCATGCGGTCGCGGCATCAAATGAAGCGTTCGGGAAGTCTATCTTTTCAGCCGGCATCGCGTAATAGCCGATGTCCGTGCCCTGCGAAAGCTTTTTTGCCTGCTCTATCTGCTCGGGGGATATGTCCGTCCCCGTCCATTTTGCGCCGAAGCGGTACATGTTGCGCGGCAGAACGCCCGTACCCGTGCCGAGGTCGAGCACGCTCTGCCCCGTAATGCCTATTTTGCGCGCGGCTATTTTTTCATAGAACTCTGTCGGGTATATGTCGCGAAAGCGCGCATAATCGCCCGAAGTCCTGCCCCAGTCGAACGCCTTGCCGCCGTCGATTCTCTCGTCTTTTATATCCACAATATCACCCTGTGTTTTGACCCCGTCCGCATGGCAGACAGGGTCAGATTAATTTAATTTTATCTCCAGAGATTCATCCAGAAAGCGCCTTCAACGCCCGTGAACGAGATCAGCTGAGCCATGTTCACATATATGCACGCGACAGTCGAGACCGTGAATATCAAATCGACGAGCTTCTTTGCGCTCTCCGATTTGATGCTCTTATAGAGCGTGAACGCGATGACGAGCGCGCCGATGACCATCTGCCATGAGAAGTCCGCGTTATAGCGTACGGCATAGCCGCTCTCCCACGAGGAGAAGATTATCGCGAGGGGCATGAGAATGCAGGTCACGCCGATAAGCAGGATGGGCAATACGCGCTTTTTCTTCTCGACGCGCTGCAATGCCTTGCCCGAGAAGAGATAGGCGAACATGGGCAGAGCGCGGTATATGATTCCGACGGATATAAGATTCTTGCCAGCGTCGTCGAAGAACATATAGCCGTTGAGCCCGAAGCGCTCCGCAGAGGAAGCGAGATGCGTGAATGTCTTGGGCGTGAAGTGCGGCATGTTCAGAAGATACGCATACATGTTGATGAGCACATATTTCCAGTGGAACTCCGAGTGGGTGAAGTCGTTTATCGTCAGCGAATACTGAATGCCGAAGTCGAGCGGATTGTCGAAGCGCAGATAGTTATATACCATCTGCCCGAGGGCGATAACGCCGAGCGGGACGAGAGCGACAGCCGCATATTTGAAGAATGTGCGGGTCTTCTGCTTCTTTTCGAGTCCGTCGAGAGCCTTTTTGAGTCCGCCCGCGAAGAAGAACAGCGCGGCGATGCAATAGACAGCGAGCGTCGGGCGGCAGAGCACGGCGTAGCCGAGGAAGAATGAGGCGAAGCCGAGGCGGACATATGAAATTTTGCCGTCCCAGAGAATGTTCGAGGTCATGAGCAGATACGCGCCGATAGTCACGCACATGAATCCGCCGGAGATGGCGAGCTCATAGAACAGCGGACGCGCCGCGGAGAACATGATTCCCGAGGACATCTGCAAGGTTATCAGCCCTGCGAGCACCGTGTTTGTCGGCAAATCGCGGAATTTTTTGTCTATCACCGCGAGATATATCTTCGTCAGGAACAATATTCCGACGAGCGCGAACATCAGCGTCGCCCAGCCGGTCGGGAAATAGCAGCCGGTTATCAAATGATACGGCAGGAACAGCGCGATGACAGGACCGATGCCGTAATAAGAATAATATTTGCCGTTATACAGGCAGTGATCCCAGAGGAAGTTGCCCGCGCCTATTTCAGCATCGCGTCTTGTGTATTCATAGGGATTGTCCATTTTGAGCAGATCTTCGTCCGGTTCTTCGAGAAGGTTCACCTGATGATGTTCAAATGCGTCGACAAGTTCTTTTGTTATCTGGTCGCCCTCCTGCGAAGTGAAGCTGTAGTGCGTGGTCGACCAGCCTTTTTGCAGATTCGTGAATGTGAGATACACCGAAAATATCATTGCGGCGGCGGTTATGACTGCCGCGATGCGGGTGCAGTTGACTCTGTTTTCGGAGAATTTCTTGCGTGCGCCGGCGGGATTCGCTATAGCATAGATGATAATTATGGCGGCAGCAGCTATGAGCAGATATGTCAGGATAATTTCCGCTATGTGCAGCGCGCTTATCGACTGATTGAGCGTGATGCCCTTGAGCGTTGCGCTGTGATAGTCGTCGAGAGATATCTCGAGTCTGAGGCGCGACACTTCGCCGGAAAAGTTGCAGGTCATGACATTGTCGAGCCCGTTTTCGAGCGTGAGCTTTGCGATATTCGTGCGGTAATATGAGCTCGTTGAATCGGCGAAATCGACATAGACCTTGCCGCCCTTTGCCGACTCTCCGAAGTCGATATCGAAGCCTATCGAGCCGACGCGCGCGTCAATGCCCGTAAACTCTATCTCGGAATAGCCCTCGCCGAGGGTTATCGTGCCGTCGTCGTTATAAGTAATATTGGCTCCGTCTGCGCGGGAGAGGTCGAGCGGCTGCTCTTTGTATCCTCCGAGAAGCCTGTTTATCGACGTGAAATTCATCACGCACAGGCTCACGACCGTTACTATAACAAACAGAACGGCAACGCACACGGAAAGCTTTTTCAGAAATTTTCTGTTTTCTCTGTCCATAGGCACCTCACAAGTTTTTTGAAGTCAGCTAATTATACCCTATTCGGGGCAATTTTTCAAGTTTATTATTAAATCCGAAAAAGCGGAGTTATATAAAAAGACACGGCTCACATAAGCTGTGAACCGCGCCTTTTCTATTTTGCTATTCGATTAATACTTGACGTTGGTTATCTCAAGATAGTTGTCGAGAACCGCATTGCCGGAGAACTTGCTGCCGAGCACCTTGCCGGAGCCGGTGATAAGGACATGCATATACTGATAGAGATCTACCATATGATTGGTCTTGGGGTTGTAGGTGAGAACTGCGGTGCAGTCATAGTACTTGAGCGAATACTCAACATCCTTGACGACCTTCGTGACGTTGGGGTCGTTATGGAGGGTGTTGTCGATATCGGCCTTCGCGAGGGGGCTGAACATCGTTCCGGTGAAGCCCTTGGAGATAACGCCCGTCTTGGGATCGCAGGGCTCGGGGTTGATATCCGCCTTGAGGACTATCGTTATCTTGTAGTTGCCGTTCGAGAGAACCTCGCACTTTGCGCTCTTTATCTTGCTGACATCGGTCAGGGTGCAGCCCTTTGTGGGATGCTGGTAGATCGGGAACCACTTCATGTCGGTGCCCTTCGGATTGTTCTCGTGCTTCTTGCCCTTTGCATCCTTTTCGCTGGTCATGAACAGCTCGGCAACGGGAAGAGCCGCGTTGATAACAAAGCCGTCAAAGTTTCTCTTGTCCTTGGGCAGGGTCTGCCACTCGGACTTCTCATAGCCGACCTTGCTGCTCTTTGCGAGATTGAGAACGTCTCTGTAAGCGGCGAGGATCTCAGCATAGCTCTCGGGCTTGCCGTTCGAGGGCTTCGCGGAATTGTCGGCGGGAGCCTTGGTCTCGATAACGGTGTGCCCCTCTTTGTCGGTCACTATCTCGGTCTCGGCTGCGGTCGAGTCGGAGGTTGCTTCCGAAGAAGCCTCGGGAAGTAGATCGTCCGCGATAGCGTCGCCGTTTATGGCGACGTCGCCGGCGCCGGTGGTGTCATCGTTATTCTTATCCTTCTTGCATGCCGCGAAGCTTGCAATCATGGCGATCGCGAGCAAAAGAGCCGCGATTCTCTTGAGATTCTTATTCATTGTTTTCTATCCCCTTAGAAAAATCAATATTTGAAGCTGGAATAGCTTACATACGATGTTCCGGTAGCGGTGGGCTTAGCGCCAATGTCAATGTTGACGGTGATATCAAACTTGACATCGAGCTTTACGAAATGACCGGTAGCGGCATCGATGGTTGCGGTAACGACTGCGCCCGAATAGCTCTCAGTGACCTTTGCGCCGCCGTAAACTTCGTCGATAGCGTCATAGATGCAGCTGGCTCTCTTGTGGTCGTAGTAGCCCTTGTCCTTGTCGCCGACGCAGATTCCGCTCTTGTCGAGGGGAGCGTTGCAGGTCGCGGTGCCCTTGGTTGCATAGGAGTTGCCGTTCTTGATGTTGATGGTGATTATGTAGTTCGAGCCGCTCTGCTTGCAGGAAGCTGCGGTGACGTCGCCAGTGCCGAGGGTCGAAGCTCTGAGGAAATACTTGTTGGTGTCGGTATCCCACTGACCCTTGGTGACGGTCTCGTTGTAGGCGTTCTCGGCGCCGATGCCCATGAACTTATAGATGAGGCTCTTGAACGGCTTAACAACAGCACTGGCTTCGATGTTCTCGTTCTTGGTCTCTCTGTGCTTTGTGAAGCCGACCTTGCCGGATACTGCTGCCTTTGTGGCGGCATTGTAATAGTTGAGGATATCCGCGGTGCTCGAGGGAGCCTTGTTGCCCTTCGAGGTGACTACGGGAGCCTTGCCGCTGTCGGCGGGCTTGGTCTCGATGACCTTGCCGGAAGCGTCGGTAACGGTCTCAATTTCGGTGGACTCGGCAGAAGCGTCCTCACTTGAGGCTTCTGCGGGGGTGCTCTCGTCGGAGACGGTGTTGTTCGCGTCTGCGGAACTTTCGGAGGGGGCTGTGGAATCGCCGTTGTCCTTGTCGCTCTTGCACGCCGCGAACGAGAATATCATCGCGAGGACAAGAAGCAGGGAAGCGATCTTCAGAAGATTCTTTTTCATGTCAAAAACCTTTCATAAAATATTTTCGGGTCTTTCCGCCCGTTTTTTTGTGTTGCACTTTACAAGGCAACACAGCGCACTATAAATTTACACTAATTAACTAATAATGTCAAGTAATTTTTGATAAAAACAAAATTAATAACGCCGTGTTTTTATGCAAGATAACGTCACAGACCGCCTTTTAGTAATAGATTGTTTACATTCGCTTTTATAAAGTTATGGAAATTCGCCGAAAGTTATGATATAATATCAAGGTATATGTGCTCCGGCGCATAAGATACGCCCCGAAAGGAGTCTGCGGCATGGCGGAGAAAAAGCTCATCTCATGGAATGTCAACGGAATAAGAGCGTGCATCGGCAAGGGCTTTTCCGAGGCTTTTGCGGCGCTTGATGCCGATATCCTCTGCCTGCAGGAGACGAAGGTTCAGGCGGGGCAGGTCGACTTTGCGCCCGAGGGCTACCACTGCTACTGGAACTACGCCGAGAAAAAGGGCTATTCCGGCACGGCGGTCTTTTCGCGCGAAGAGCCTTTGAACGTGTCATACGGCATCGGCATTCCCGAGCACGACCGCGAGGGGCGTGTGATAACGCTCGGATTTGAAAATTTCTATTTCGTCTGCGTTTATACCCCAAATTCGCAGGACGGGCTCGCCCGGCTCGACTACAGAATGACATGGGAGGACGCGTTCAGGGACTATCTTCTCTCGCTCGACAGGGACAAGCCCGTAATAGTCTGCGGAGACATGAATGTTGCGCACAACGAGATAGATTTAAAGAACCCCAAGACGAACCGCAAGAACCCCGGCTTCACGGACGAAGAGAGAAACAAGATGACCGAGCTGCTCTCCGCGGGCTTCACTGATACATTCAGATATTTCTATCCCGACGTCGAGGGACAGTACAGCTGGTGGAGCTACCGCTTCAAATCGCGCGAGCGGAACACGGGCTGGCGCATCGACTATTTTCTCTGCTCCGAGCGGCTCAACAGCCGGCTTACCGGTGCGAAAATACATCAGGAGATATTCGGCTCCGATCATTGTCCGGTCGAGCTGACTGTCGATATATAAAAAAGCGCCGCCGAAAGGCGACGCAGCAGCGTATCGATAACCCCGATTCTTGGGACTTTGCAGGAATCAATGCCTCCCTTGTGTAAAGGGAGGTGGCGCGGAGCGCCGGAGGGATTGTTTTGAATAAGCGACAATTTTTCAAAATTGCCGGGTATTTTGAACTTTCATCACAGCAACCCCTCAGTCACGGCTTCGCCGTGACAGCTCCCCTTACACAGGGGAGCCTTGAGACCGTGCAATGGCAGACTGAAGCGCCGCCAAAAAGGCGACGCAGAAAAGCTTGATTTTATATTGAGTTTTCGCTGAAGTCGATAACAAGCTTGTCGCGCTTCATCTCGAGCTTCGTGTATTTCACTCCCGCGGCGTCGAACATTCTCTTCGATGCGCGCACGCTGTCGGTGTTGCGGTACTTGTCGCTGATGTAAATTACCTCTTTTATCCCGCTCTGGATTATCGCCTTGGCGCATTCGTTGCAGGGGAAAAGCGCGACATAGACCTTGCATCCGCGCAGGTCGCCGCTGGCGTTTAATATCGCATTGAGCTCTGCGTGGCAGACATAGGGGTATTTCGTATCAAACGCATTTCCCTCGCGCTCCCACGGGAACTCGTCGTCGTCGCAGCCGGACGGGAAGCCGTTGTAGCCGACGGACATTATCCTGTTTCTGTCGTTTACGATGCAGGCGCCCACCTGGGTGTTCGGATCCTTGCTCCTGTAAGCCGAGAGCATCGCGATCCCCATAAAATACTCGTCCCACGAGATATAATCGCTTCTTTTAGGCATTTTTCACCGCTCCGTTTCCCTTATAATAGCATAATATATCAACCCGATATTAACATATCCAAGCCGTTAAGGCAAGAAGAAATTTTTGAGGTGACTTTCTATGGGTCTTTTAAAGAAAATTTTCGGAGACTACTCTTCGAGAGAAATCAAGCGCATCACGCCGATAAAGGACAAGGTACTCGCGCTTGAAGAAGAATATTCCAAGCTCACCGACGAGGAGCTAAAGGCAAAAACCCCGTATTTCAAAGAGAGACTCGCAAACGGCGAGACTCTTGACGATATCCTGCCCGAGGCGTTCGCCGCCTGCCGCGAGGCATCGTGGCGCGTGCTCGGGATGAAGCACTTCCCCGTGCAGATTCTCGGCGGTATCGTTCTGCATCAGGGACGCATCGCGGAGATGAAGACCGGCGAAGGCAAAACGCTCGTCGCAACGCTCCCTGCTTATCTCAACGCGCTCTCCGGCAACGGAGTCCACATCGTCACGGTCAACGACTACCTCGCACGCCGCGACAGCGAGTGGATGGGCAAGGTCTACCGCTTCCTCGGGCTCAAGGTCGGTCTGATAATCCATGAAAAGAACAACGACGAGCGCCGCGAGGCATATGCCGCCGACATAACCTACGGCACGAACAACGAGATGGGCTTCGACTATCTGCGTGACAACATGGTGCCATATAAAGAGCTCAAGGTTCAGCGCGGACACTCCTTTGCAATAGTCGACGAGGTCGACTCGATACTTATCGATGAAGCGAGAACACCGCTCATCATATCCGGCCGCGGCGACCGCTCGACCGATCTCTATAAGCAGGCGAACGCTTTCGCCCGCACGCTTAACTTCGAGCGCATAAAAGAACTTCGCTCCTCTTCAAGACTCGAAGACACCGCCGACCAGGTCAGCGAAAACTGCGATGTCATCGTCGACGAAAAGGCGAGAACCGCCGTCCTGACCCAGAAAGGTATCGCAAAGGCGGAGAAGTATTTCAATCTCGACAACCTCATGGATCCGTCGAATATGACCATCCAGCACCACATCAACCAGGCGATAAAGGCTATAGGCGTCATGCGCCGCGATGTCGACTACGTCGTAAAGGACGGTCAGGTGCTCATAGTCGACGAGTTCACCGGACGCATCATGCTCGGCAGACGCTACAACGAGGGTCTGCATCAGGCAATCGAAGCGAAAGAGGGCGTCCATGTTGAGCACGAGAGCAAGACGCTCGCAACTATTACATTCCAGAACTACTTCAGACTCTATGACAAGCTCTCCGGTATGACCGGTACCGCAATGACCGAGAGCGAGGAGTTCCAGGAGATATATTCGCTTGACGTCGTGGAGATCCCGACGAACAAGCCGATGATAAGAAAGGACATGGACGACCTCGTCTATAAAACAGAACCCGCGAAGTTCAACGCAGTCATCGACGACATTGTCGAGCGCCACGAAAAGGGTCAGCCCGTGCTTGTCGGTACGATATCCATAGAGAAGTCCGAGACACTCAGTAAGCTGCTCAAAAAGCGCGGCATAAAGCATGAAGTGCTCAACGCCAAGTATCATGAAAAGGAAGCGGAAATTGTCGCGCAGGCAGGTAAGCTCGGCGCGGTCACGATAGCCACAAACATGGCGGGACGCGGAACCGATATCATGCTCGGCGGTAACGCGGAGTTCCTTGCGAAGTCCGAGATGCGCCGCAAGGGCTACAGCGAAGAGCTTATAGCCGAATCGACCGGCTTCGGCGACACGGACAACGAGGATATAATCAGCGCGAGAGAGGAATTCCAGGCTCTCGAGAAGAAATATAAGAACGAAATTTCCGGCGAGGCGGAGCAGGTCAGGCAGGCGGGCGGTCTTTGCATCATTGGCACAGAGCGCCACGAGTCCCGCCGAATCGACAACCAGCTGCGCGGACGTTCCGGCCGTCAGGGCGACCCCGGTGTTAGCCGCTTCTACCTGTCGCTTGAGGACGATCTGATGCGCCTGTTCGGCGGCGAGCGCGTGACAACTATAATGAACACGCTCAGAACCCCCGAGGATATGCCGATAGAGTCGAAGATGATCTCGAATGTTATCGAGAGCTCGCAGAAGCGCGTCGAGTCGCGCAACTTCTCGGTGCGTAAGAGCGTCCTGAGCTTCGATGATGTCATGAACCGCCAGCGTGAGCTTATCTACAAGCAGCGCGACCAGGTGCTCGATGGCGAGAACCTCAAGCCCGTTATCCTCAAGATGCTCGACGAGTGCATCGCCGAGTCCATAGATTTCTATTGCCCGAAGGCGCTCTCCCACGCCGACTGGAACATAGCCGGACTGCGTGAGAAGTTCCTCGGCTGGCTGACCACTCCCGAGGACTTCGCCGACGGCTTCGACCGCGACGAGGCGAAGGAGGAACTCACCGAGCGCGGACACAAGATTTACGACGAGCGTGAAGAGCTCATGGGCGTTGACGAAAACGGCGTGCCGATAATGAGAGCGCTCGAGCGCATGGTTCTGCTCAAGATGGTCGACAGCAAGTGGATGGATCACATCGACGCCATGGAAGAGCTCAAGCGCGGCATAGGACTTCGCTCCTACGGTCAGCAGGATCCCGTCGTTGCGTTCAGGCAGGAGAGCTATGATATCTTCGACGAGATGACTATGTCTATCCGCGAGGACACCGTCCGTCTGATGATGACGATAATGCCCAAGAACGAGGAGGACACCAAGCGCAAGCAGGTCGCCGAGATAACCTCGACCAGCGGCGCGTCCGACGGCAGCGAAAAGGGTCGCACCGTCCGCAAGGGCGCAAAGATAGGCCCGAACGATCCCTGCCCATGCGGCAGCGGCAAGAAGTACAAGAAGTGCTGCGGCGCAGTGAACAAGTAAGATATATAAATATATTCCCTCTCCGGACGAGCTTCCGGAGAGGGAATTTTTTCGGTGTTTGGTAGGGATAAGTAATCGGGGTTTGTAGCGGATATTATATTTTTGACACTTTTACCGATACGAATCTTTCAGAATCTTTTCCCATTCTTTGACGATGGAACGGTCTGCAAAATAATCGATTCTCATTGCCTTGAGCACGCGCTCAAGCGTCCCGTTTGTTGTTTCAACGGCGTTTGCTGTGCCCTGCAAAATAATATCGTATACGGAGTCAATGTCCTTTTCCCATTTTGCGCGCTCCGCTCTTATCGGGCTCAGCGTTTCTTCCAATACATTTATAAGAAATTTTTTGCAGGTTCCGTCGCCGAGTCCGCCCCTGCGATAATGGTCTTTCATCTCGTCAAGGTTGGCGTATTCGGGCAAAAATTCAGCAAAATGCTCGTCTGTGCAGAACGCATCAAGATAGGTGAAAACAACATTGCCCTCCGTGTGCCCCGGGTCGCTTATCTGCAAATGCTGAGGGTCGGTATACATCTTGCCGTTGATTTGCTTTTTTATAACTGCCGGCGAGTCGGAAAGATAGATGCAGTTACCGAGCGATTTGCTCATTTTGGCCTTTCCGTCAACGCCGGGCAGGCGGCGCTGAGTCTCGTTTTCCGGTATCATAGCCTTGGGCATTACCAGCGTTTCGCCGTAAATTCTGTTGAATTTTTCGACTATCTCTCTCGTCTGCTCGAGCATGGGCAGCTGATCCTCTCCGACCGGTACAATGTTTGCGTTGAATGCGGTGATGTCGGCGGCTTGTGAGACGGGATAGGTGAAGAAGCCTGTGGGCAGACCCTCGTCAGCGAAACCGCGCATCTGTATTTCAGATTTTACCGTGGGGTTGCGCGACAGCCTCGCTGTCGTAACAAGATTGAGATAGTAAAAAGTCAGCGAGTGAAGCGCGGGCAGAGCGGACTGGATGCATATGTTTGACTTGCTCGGGTCAATACCGACAGAAAGATAGTCGAGAACGACATTGATAATATTTTCGCGTATTTTTCCGGGGTTGTCCGCGTTATCGGTCAGAGCCTGGTCGTCGGCGATGAGAATGTAAATCTCATCAAAATTTTCGGAATTCTGGAGCTCCACACGCCTTTTGAGCGAACCGACATAGTGACCCAGATGCAGCCGACCCGTCGGTCTGTCACCGGTAAGAATTATATTTTTCATAAGCTTCCCCTTCATATTTTTATACAGCAAAGGGAGACACTCTTTTGAATGTCTCCCTTTTTTGTACTTTTATCGGTTGTCCGATTATTTCATAGCCTCTTCGACTGCAACGGCGCAGGCGACGGTCGCGCCGACCATCGGGTTGTTGCCCATGCCGATAAGACCCATCATCTCGACGTGCGCCGGAACGGAGGAGGAACCTGCGAACTGGGCGTCGGAGTGCATACGGCCCATGGTGTCGGTCATGCCGTAGCTGGAGGGGCCTGCCGCCATGTTGTCGGGGTGCAGGGTGCGGCCCGTGCCGCCGCCGGAAGCGACGGAGAAGTAGTTGACGCCGTTCTCGACGCACCACTTCTTGTAGGTGCCTGCGACCGGATGCTGGAAGCGGGTCGGGTTGGTGGAGTTGCCGGTGATGGAAACGCCGACGTTCTCAAGCTTCATGATAGCCACGCCCTCGGGAACGTTGTCTGCGCCGTAGCACTTGACGTCCGCTCTCGGACCGTTGGAATAAGCCTTCTGCTCGGTGACGGTGACGGTCTCGGTATAGGGATCGAACTCCGTCTTGCAGTATGTGAAGCCGTTGATGCGGGAGATTATCATCGCAGCGTCTTTGCCGAGACCGTTGAGGATAACTCTCAGGGGCTTTGTTCTGACCTTGTTCGCGTTGAGGGCTATTTTGATAGCGCCCTCTGCGGCGGCGAAGCTCTCGTGACCTGCGAGGAAGCAGAAGCACTCCGTCTCCTCGGAGAGGAGCATCTTGCCGAGGTTGCCGTGACCGAGACCGACCTTGCGGTTTTCGGCGACGGAGCCGGGGATGCAGAAAGACTGGAGACCGATGCCGATTGCGGCAGCGGCGTCGGCAGCCTTGACAGCGCCGCTCTTTATAGCGATAGCGCAGCCGACTGTGTATGCCCAGATAGCGTTTTCAAAGCAGATGGGCTGGGTACCTCTGACGATCTTGTCGCAGTCGATGCCCTTTGCAAGAGTGATCTCTTTGCACTCCTCGATGGAGGAAATGCCGTACTCAGCGAGAACGGAGTTGATCTTGTCAACTCTTCTCTCATAGTTTTCAAATAATGCCATTGTCCGTATCCTCCTTACTCTTTGCGCGGGTCGATATACTTGGCGGCCTCGGCGAATCTGCCGTAGGTGCCTACCGACTTGTCGTATGCGGTCTGAGCGTCGTCGCCCTTCTTGATGAAGTCGGTCATCTTGCCCAGGGACACGAACTCGTAGCCTATAACCTGATCGTCCTCGTCGAGAGCCATTCTGGTGACATAGCCCTCAGCCATCTCGAGATAGCGGACGCCTTTGTATCTTGTGCCGTACATTGTGCCGACCTGCGAACGAAGTCCCTTGCCGAGATCCTCGAGGCCTGCGCCGACGTTAAGTCCGTCGTCCGAGAAAGCGGACTGAGAGCGGCCGTAGACTATCTGGAGAAACAGCTCGCGCATAGCGGTGTTGATAGCGTCACAGACGAGGTCGGTGTTCAGAGCCTCAAGAATGGTCTTGCCGGGGAGGATCTCACTTGCCATAGCTGCGGAATGGGTCATGCCCGAGCAGCCGATGGTCTCAACGAGAGCTTCCTCGATGATGCCGTCCTTGATGTTGAGCGAGAGCTTACATGCGCCCTGCTGGGGAGCACACCAGCCCACACCGTGGGTGAAACCGGAGATGTCCTTTATCTCATAAGCCTTGACCCATTTGCCCTCTTCGGGGATGGGAGCAGGACCGTGGTTCGGACCCTTTTTGACAATACACATATTCTCTACTTCTTGAGTATAATTCATACACGTAGTCTCCTTTCGTTTTGTGTATCCCGTACAGAGCTATTATATCAAAAAAATACAAGCGTATCAATTACTTGGGACAAGGTTTTTGAATTTTTTGCATTGTTACAATCGTTGAGGGCTTTTTCGGTCAAAAATTATTTATTTTAGTCGCAAACCCGCCGCCGCGGTTGTAAAGACCTGAGGTTTATGATATACTGAAAAGCGGAAAGGGGAGGATAAAATGAAGCTCTATATCAAGCAGAAGGTCTTTTCGCTGACTTCAAAATTCACCGTGAAAGATGAAGACGGAAACGACAGATATTTTGTCGAGGGCGAGTTCTTCTCCCTGCGCGGCAGGCTGCATATTATGGACGCGCAAGGCGAGGAGATAGGGCAGATATACCGCCGGCTGATGACTTTTCTGCCGCATTTTATCCTCGAGATAGGCGGCGAAGAGATAGCGGAGATAGTCAAGGATTTCTCTTTCTTCCGCCCTAAATATTCGCTCGAAAACACCTCGCTAAGTGTAGAGGGCGATTTCTGGGCGCATGAATATTCGCTCTATGACGGTGACAGGAACATCATGAACATCCATAAGGAGTGGTTCACCTGGGGAGACAGCTACGAGCTCGATATCCTCGACCCGGATTACGAGCTGATATCGCTCGGCATAGTCCTCGCTATAGACACTGCCATGGCGGCGGCGAACACCGCCTCGTCGGCTTCGACTTAAATCAAAGGAGAAAAGATGAAAGATTATCATATTTTTGCAAATCACGCCCATGTTTTCCCGGAGGAAGCGAGACCGGGCTGCGGGATAGATTCGCTCAAAAAGCTCATGGATGAGTGCTCTATAGAGCGGGCGGTCTGCTTCGCGCCGTTTCCGTCGCAGTATGAAGATTATAATATGCCCGGCGACTGCATAAGCTGGCTTGCGGACGCGATAAAGGGCGACGAGTCCCTTGTCGGCTTCGGCACGATAGACTTTGATTCCGGCGATATCACGGGGCAGGTCAACAGAATAGCCGATCTCGGCTTCAGTGGCATAAAGCTCCACCCGGCATATCAGGAGTTCAATATTATGGGCGACAAAGCGTGTGAGGTCTATTCTGCCGCCCAGGAGAACGGGCTGTTTCTGTCGTTTCATACGGGGCTGCACTGGCACCGTATCGCGGACTATCAGCCGCTGCTCTTTGACGAAGTCGCGTGGAACTTCCCGCGCCTTAAATTCAGCATGGAGCACGTCGGCGGATATCACTTTTTCCGCGAGGCACTCGCCGTTATCTGCAACAACCACCACCGCGCGAGCGATCCGAGGCGCGTATACGCGGGCTTGACGAGCATTATGCCGGACGACAACGGTCTGCCGGATTATTGGACTCTCTCTGACGATGAGCTGCGAACGCTCATTCATCAGGGGGACGATGACTGCGCGATATTCGGGCTCGATTTCCCGTATAAAAAAGCCGACTACGCAAAAGCGCTGATAAACAGAATAATCGCCCTCGACATCTCCGAGGAGGCGAAAGAGGGGATACTCGGAAAAAATCTCGAGCACGCGCTCGGGATGGAATAAAAACGGAGAAATATATGCTTATAGTTACTGCAAACTGCAAAAACACATTTGACTCGTATCTTAAATATGTCCACTACACGGACAGCAAGCGCAGAAAGACCCGCTTCTCGGGCGCGACCGGCTGGCTTCTGCTCGCCTGCGCCGCGGCTGTTATAGTGAGCTTTGTGAAGGTCGGCGGAAACATCTTTCTCTATGTCGTGAGCGCCGTCCTCGTGCTCTGCGCGGCGGTGTATGCTTATATCCAATATTTAGCACCATACAGGGCGTTCAAAAAGCTCGACAAGTCGTTTCTTGCCGAGCAGGAATTTGATTTTTACGAGGACAAATTGGAGCTTATCGAGCACGGCGAAAAGAGCATAAAGCGCATCATCCCGTATTCAAAGATACAGAAGGTCTGCGAGACGAAGCACGCTTTTTATATCTATATCGCCGCAGACAGCGCGTTTATTCTGACGAAAACCGCACTCAGCTCATCATCTGTAGAACGCCTGAGGAATCTGTTTAAAGATAAGGGAATAAAGATAGAGGAATAACAAAAATAAAATTCGGCTCCCTGCAAAATTCTTTTTCGTGGAGAGCTGAACATATCGAAGAAAGATTTGAATGAAAAAGCTTTCTTTTTAGCAGGTGCTTTGTAGGGTGCGGCAAGTCGACGCACCGCTACTGACGGAGTCAGCACAAATTATATACTTTATCGTTGCGAACGGGCAATCGACACAACACTGTTGCAAAGAGATTCCATAAAATATTGCTGATTGTTACCGTGCCGCCGTCGGCGGCATAGGGCCGTCGAGTCGCCGACCCCTACTCGGGTTCGGTATTTGACGCATAAACAGCAAGACGGAAAATGATTTCTGACACAAGCTCCCCACGGAAATTTTTTCGTGGGGAGCTGAACATATAGGAAAAATATTTGAACGAAAAAGCTTTCTTTTAGCGGGTGCTTTTGTAGGGTGCGGCGACTCGACGCACCGCTGCTGACGGAGTCAGCACAAATGCACATACTTTATCATTGCAAACGGGCAATCGACACAACACTGCTGCAATGAGACCGCGTAAAATATTGCTGATTGTTACCGTGCCGCCGTCGGCGACATAGGGTCGTCGAGTCGCCGACCCCTACTTGGGTTCGGTATTTGACGCATAAACAGCAAGACGGAAAATGATTTCTGACACAAACTCCCCGCGAAAATTTATCTGCGGGGAGTTTTTATATCTTTACACTATTCCCTGCGCCATCATTGCGTCGGCGACCTTGAGGAAGCCTGCGATGTTCGCGCCGACAACGAAGTTGTCCTCGTGTCCGTATTCCTTTGCGGCGTTTGCCATGTTGTGATAGATATTTATCATAATGTTGTTGAGCTGGTGATCGACTTTTTCAAACGGCCAGCTGACGCGCGCGCTGTTTTGGCTCATCTCGAGCGCGGAGGTCGCGACGCCGCCCGCGTTTGCCGCCTTGCCGGGGGCAAAGAGGATTTTGTTTTGCAGGAAAACTTCGGTAGCTTCCGTAGTCGAGGGCATGTTCGCACCCTCGCCGACCGCGATGCATCCGTTCTTTATCAGCTCTTTTGCATCTTCGGCGCCGAGCTCGTTCTGCGTGGCGCACGGGAGAGCTATGTCACAGGGCACGCCCCAGACCTTTTTGCCCTCGTAAAATTTCGCGTTCGGGCGCTCTTTGATATATTCGCTTATCCTTGCGCGGCGGACTTCTTTTATCTGCTTGAGCGTCTCAACGTCGATGCCGTCCGGGTCATAGACGAATCCGCTCGAATCGCTCGCCGTGACAACTTTTCCGCCGAGGCTTATCGCTTTTTCAATTGCATAGGTTGCGACATTGCCCGAGCCGGAGACGACGATCGTCTTGCCCTCGATCGAATTAGCGTGATTCTTGAGCATCTCTTCAACGAGGTAGACGAGCCCGTAGCCGGTCGCCTCGGTTCTCGCGAGCGAGCCGCCGAACGAGAGTCCCTTGCCCGTGAGCACGCCCTCGTACTGTCCTGTAATTCTCTTGTACTGGCCGAACATGTAGCCGATTTCGCGCCCGCCGACTCCGATATCGCCCGCGGGAACGTCGGTGTTCGGACCAATGACGCGGTAGAGCGCGGTCATGAAGCTCTGGCAGAAGCGCATTATCTCCATCTCGCTCTTGCCCTTGGGGTCGAAGTCCGAGCCGCCCTTGCCGCCGCCGATGGGAAGTCCCGTAAGCGAGTTTTTGAATATCTGCTCAAAGCCGAGGAATTTTATAATGCTCATGTTGACCGAGGGGTGGAAGCGCAGACCGCCTTTATACGGACCTATCGCGCTGTTGAACTGGACTCGGTAGCCGCGGTTCGTGTGAACCTTGCCTGCGTCGTCCGCCCACGAGATGCGGAAAACCGTCGCCCTCTCCGGCTCAACGAGCCTTTCGAGCAGCGCCCAATCCTGATATGTCCTGTTCGCCTCGACAACCGGGCGAATGGAATCGAGAACCTCCGTCGCAGCCTGAACAAACTCCGGCTGAGTCGAGTTCTTCTGCTGAACGTGAAGTATCATGTTGTCAATATAGCTCATATTATCACTCCCAAAACGATTTGCGGCGATAAAATAAAAACGAAAAACATATCCGCCGCCAATGCCAAATATTTTAATATACCGTGCATAAAAATGCAAGTGAATTTATAAAAATTTCAAAAAATTAAGAAAATCGAGTAAATTTAGCTGTACTGCGGTACAAAAATGCAATTTATATAAAACTTCATTCAAATTTTGCAATGAGTGGCAAATGCGGCTTTAAATAAAATTGACATATAATCATAAATATAATTGCATATTAACTATCATTGAACAATACTTCATAAACGCTCCGCTATCGTTGAAAGTTTATGTGAATTGTGCCGATTGCACTTTGACGGCAAATTTTTCGGCATATTCGATCCGACTTGCGGCAAAATACAAGACGGCAAATATATCGGCAGTTTTAATGAGTAATATACAAATTAAATCAAAAATTAAATCTAAAATTGTATCGCAGTTTATTTTTTTGCATGACAAAAGGCGGTGCCTAAACACCGCCCCAAAGTCTATTTTTTATGTTTCGTCGAACATTCCGAACCCCGCTACCTCGCTCACCGGGACGGAAAACACGACTGCACCCGCCTCCGTGTCCGCGCCCGCGCGGGTCATTATCGAGCGCATGATGTCCGCTTTCTGCTCCTTGCGCGCGACGATGAGAATAACTTCTTTTTCTTTTGCTATCGATACGCCGAGGAACTTTTCGCTCTCGGGCGAGGTGGTGCCCTTGCCGTGGAGCACTGTGCCGCCCATCGCGCCCGCAGCGCGCGCCGCGTTCATAACAGTGTCCGTGCGCCCCTCGTTGGCTATCGCGACAATCAGTTCGTATGAAAAATTGAATTCGGGCGTGTATCGGGCATCCTGCCGCCCGTCGTTGAGATATGCCAAGATTTTTCCTCCTCCAACGCTTTTTATGGGCACAGCCCATGCGATGCCGTGACCCGGCACGCCGATATACAGCGTGCGGCGCAGCCTGTTCATGTATTCTTTCGTCTTTTCTTCGCCTGCAATCGAAAAGACTATCCATTTTTCCGTCGAATCGATGCCGAGCAGATCGCGCATACTCTCTATCGCCGTCCCGCGCCCGTGCAGGGCGACGGACATCGGTATCTCAAGCTGGGCGCAGATATCCGAGAGCTTCTTGAGCGCGTCGGGGTTTATTACGGTCATTATGTAGTTCAACCTGTCTGCACCTCCCAAAGCTCGATAATCTCGTCGTCGGCAAAAGTTTCGCCCTTCTCTGCGGGCTTCCTGCGCCTTTCATATATCACGCCGACCGCCTGAATTGATATCAGCGGCATCATCGCGACTATCGCCACAACTCCGAACGCGTCGCTCAATGGGTCGCCGCCGAGCGTCTTTGACGCGCCTATCATAAACTGGAGCATGAATGTCGCCGTCATCGGACCCGACGCAACGCCGCCCGAGTCAAAGGCTATCGCCGTGTAGATATCCGGCACGAAGAACGAGAGGATTATGGCGATAAGATACCCGGGCACGAGGAACCACATGACCGATATACCTGTTATGACTCTTATCATCGATATGCCCATCGCCGCGGCGATCGCGACCGAAAGGCTGTATTTTATAACTTTTCCGGGAATTGCTCCCGCGCTGACTTCTTCTATTTGCTTTTCGAGCACGGCGACCGCCGGCTCTGCGGAGATAATGAACCAGCCGAGGAGCATCGACAGCGGTATGAGCAGATATTTCATATTGCCCTCGGCGAGCTTTGCGCCGAGCACCGCGCCGAGCGAGGAGAAGCCGACATTGACGCCCGTCAAAAACAGCACGAGCCCGACATATGTATAGGCGACGCCTATTGTTATTCTTGCGACCTCGCGTTTTGAGAGGCGGAGTGAGAAAATCTGGAAAATATAAAATATCGCAATTATCGGCAGCAGAGCCACCGCCATCTCTTTCATATAAGTCGGCAGAGCGGTGAGATAGGCGCGGCCGATTTCGCCCGTGCTCGAATACGCCGCCGAGCTTATGTCAACAACGCCGTCGCCGTTCGGATAGAAGAATCCGAGCAGGAGCACCGCGAGTATGGGGCCTATTGAACAGAGAGCGACGAGACCGAAACTGTCCGACTCCGCCTTTGCGTCGCTTCGTATTTTTGAAACGCCGACGCCGAGCGCGAGGATAAACGGCACGGTCATAGGCCCAGTTGTCACGCCGCCCGAGTCAAACGCGATGCCGAGAAAATCGGGCTTTGAAAACGCCGCTAAAATAAAAACAACGGCATAAAACGCTATCAGCAGCCAGCGAAGGCGCACGCCCGTGAGTATTCTTATCATGCACACGCACAGAAAGAATCCGACTCCGACGCCGACCGTCACGAGCAAAACGGTGTTGTTAATATGCGGCACCGTCTGCGCGAGCACCTGGAGATCGGGCTCGGCTATCGTCACGGCAAAGCCGAGGATGAAGCTGACTATAATTATCAGCGGCAGGGAGCGGGATTTTGTCATCGCCGTGCCGAGCTTTGTGCCTATCGGCGTCATCGAGGTTTCGGCTCCGAGGGAGAAAAGACCCATGCCGACTACAACAAAAATCGCGCCGACGAGAAAGCTCAAAAATAAATCCGTGTCAATCGGCGAGACGCTGAAGCACAGCAGCACGACTATGACCAATATCGGCAGAACCGAGAGCGCGGATTCGCGGACCTTTTCGAGAATCAGGTTGTGGTGAACGGAAAATTTTGTGTTTGCAATAACAGCTTGCTCCTTTCTTTTCCGGTCAATTGACAACGGCATAGGCGTTTACCGTATACGCTCTTGTCAGTTGACAGGGATATATTAGTTGGCGGACATATTATATATGATTATATATAATACTATTATTATGTTAATATTATTTTAACTTAACGGGAACTATTTGTCAATAAATATCACCAAGTGTGACCGCCGGACTTTTGACAAACATTGTCACTTCGAAAAAAGTTATAAAAACGCGCGGACGGAAAATAATAAGGATGCAAACGCAAACAAAGTCTTAAAAAGTAAGGGGTGTAAAGTAAATGGCTAAGAGTTCCAGCAAGGGTGTTGTCCCCGAGGCACGCGACGCGCTTGACCGCTTCAAGATGGAGGCCGCCTCTGAGGTGGGCGTCAATCTCAAGCAGGGTTATAACGGCGACCTGACCGCCCGTGAGGCCGGTTCTGTCGGCGGACAGATGGTCAAGAAGATGATCGAAGCTTACGAGCAGGGCATGAAATAAATTGCTTAAAGCTTTCGCATTCAGCGTAGACCAACCAGCAAAATAAAAAGAGCCATAGTTCATAATCAATTCCGCTGCGGATACGATTTGAATTATGGCTTTTGTTTTGGCTGTCGAGTGATTTGGAGCGGCGACGATGAAAAGCAAGGCCGCAAAATTTGACCTCTGCCTTCGCGTCCTACCATAATCAAATGATATACACTTCCCACGTTTCGGCATTTCTTTTCTGCCTGAGAAAAGAAACGCCTGCAAAGAAAAGGCAGACTCGGGGTTTCACCCCGAGAC
>OLGM01000200.1_pt1 | contig 44554 bp, 47 predicted proteins | sample 1606001 | NCBI WGS metagenome assembly OLGM01 (sample SAMN03283294) | human gut metagenome | biome: human-associated habitat; material: feces | host: Homo sapiens | place: Peru | collected 2012
AATTGAGTTCTACAAAATGATTCATTAATTTTGCACTTGCCACTTGACTCTACACTTGCTTTTCCGCGTATGATTGGCAAGTATATATGAAAAGAAAAGAGTATCTTTGCAGCGACAGACGTAGCCGAAGCTGTTCGGCCAAGCAGCCCCAAACCGTAAACAATTATCAGATAAATGAAAGAAACAATTTATTTAACACCGAGGCAGATACTGGCATACTTGTGCGATTTAGAAGCCAAAGTGCCCCAACATTCGTGGAAAACATATACGGCACAAGGTGACCGGGAATTTGATTCAGAGAGTGGACTTGAACGCGAAGCCATGTGCATATTGGCTCATGTCGGGCTGCTTGAATGCACGCCCACGTGTTCTTTTGCCAAGACGCCCGATGGTGTAGCCGGATTGACTCATAACACCACATCGCCATCTGAGATTGCAATAACCATATCGGATAAATACCGGGGTAAGGCCACGGCATGTCGAGCAATATTGGCACACGAGATATGCCATAAGGTGATTTTTTTGAACGGTATAGACTATAAGTATCCGGCGCCGGACGCTTTGAATGAGATTTTCGTCGATCTGTGTACAATTTATGTCGGATTGGGTCAAATTGTGCTTGACGGATATATAGATGATGACACCGATACGCTAAAAATGGGATATCTCAAACCGGATATGTATCGTCAGACATTCAAAATAATGCAAAGCGCTACCGATATGTATGGTAAATCCGGATTAGTAGACATATCGGATCCATTATTGGAAGAAGCTCTCATCAAGTGGCAGCATACAACAAATCCTCGCGAAGTTCTGAAACAATCGTTTATTAAAGAGGAAGCCGCGATTGCCAAAGTCAATCGTGATATATTGCTTCTGCACCAAATCCTTAGGCAGGTGTATATGGAACACGGCAAGGTATTGCACGATCTTTCGGGGACATATTCGTCTTTAGGATTGTTTGACGACTGCCTTACCGAAAGTCCGCTTCATCAATTCAGAGCCATATACGAGACTATGTTCGAGCACACCGACAATACTCGGGTGGACAAGATGCGGGAAGCTATAAATATGTTGTTGCTCGACATTGCAGATGAGTATGATACGATAAATCTTGATGCGCTCGATTACACAGCCGTTTTATGCCCCAATTGTGGATTTAAGTCACATTTCAATGCCGTAGGACGAGATACAATCATCAAATGCCAGAGCTGTGGCACACATTTCTGCATAAACCAAAATGCGCTGAATATTCCGGCCTTGCGCCTACGCAAAACCAAAGCAGCCGAAGCCAAAACAAGGGAGGCCGAAGAGAATCTGCGACAACGTCAAGACAACGAACACGAACGTCATCGCCTCGAGAATCTTGCAGCACAACAGCGTCTCGAGGCTTCCGAAATACGTGAAAAGGCTTTCAATGAAGGCCAAGATACCGCCATCAAGAAAGCTCAAGAACGATACAAATACTATATAAATCGCTTACCTCGATGGCTACGATTACTCATCGGCAATCGTCTGCCTAAGGAAATCTGACGTTCTTACCCCTCCGACGGTTTGACCGGGTGTCAGGCTCAATTAGCTGTCTAAAAGCCTCTATCGTTAAACCGTCTCAAGTAACAGCAATACCTTGCGCAAACACTTGCGACAATCATATTGTATCGATCATTTCGAGGCGTCCGGACAGTGTGATTCGAGTAGCTGATACATCAATTTATTGGCTGCCGAAACGATTATTTGGCAACTGTCACGATCTACATTTACCGTCGCATCGCCCGTCAGATACTCGGCTCGCCACAACAAATGAATGTCTCCACACGGTGTGTATGCATCCTCCCATCCCATCCCGGTCAACATTAAAGCCGAAACGAATTCGTGGGAATCTTCATCATCTTCAATATCAACATCAACATCGGGATTTGCGCCTTGTTCCAGCAATTTCCTGGCCTCGTCGAAGTTCAGACTCAAAGCTGCAACTATCAAGTCCACATCAATCTTTCTGTACCCCTTTTCAAGAATTGCCTCCAAAGGCATATCGAAGGCGTCCTCATAGTTGTCGGCAAAAGGGAAAAGGCCCATATCTTGAGCAAATTTGACAAGCTGATGATCCATGTCGTCAGGAACCAAGCCTTTGTCAAGCAGAATGTTCCAAATCTTTTCTATGCCGGACTTGACTGCAGCAACTATCGGCCGGTACTCCTCACACCATCCATCATCATCCAAGAGGACTCTCATTCCTTCTGCCGTCAAAAGGCACATTTGGGGAATCTTGTCGTCTTGTGATTCACCATTTCGAGCCAAGCATATCTCCAGTTGCTCGGCAAAGGCTTCCGCCCTACCTAAAATAATGGATTTCAGGAGCGATGATTGTATGGAACAGTTTTCCATAATCGTTGATATCGCCTTTCAGATACTTACTTCTTGACCGGAGTGACGGTGTAGCCGATTTTATCAAAGGCTTTGGTATAGTTCGGCGACCTATTTTCTCCGGTCGTATTTTGGCGGTTCGAGGTAGTAGACGCTTTCGCCGTGTTCGTCGTATTGCGAATTGTGTCCTATCACTCTAACCTCATATGGCTTATCGTGGGAGTATATATTCTGAGGTAGTTCTACTTGCAATAGGTAGCAGGTGTCATTTCCGGCGCTGTTGCCTTTGTCTATCATTGTAAGCGGTTGGACAGAGTATATTTCCAACGGTTCCCCGTCTACATACACGTCAAAAGACATATATTGAGGGTCTACCGTAACAATGGAGTTCTTCTCGGCGTCAGCCTTGTCTACAAAGTTTTGATAGGCGATGACCTTTGTGACGCTCATCGGGCGCGTATAGATGAGCATTTCTCGTCTGCCGCCATATTCCAAAAATGCGGTCGTACCGTACAACTCCAGCTTGCCGTATCGAATGTTTAGCGTGATGTCACGGTCTGCGATGACGTTCCATGCCCAAAATTCGAGTTTCATGTCCTCGGGTGCCACTTGCAGCATTCGTGGATATTCGTTGACACGCATGGCGGCAATAGCGGCATATTTCCCCTTGGGGATACTGTCAAGGCTGTAATGGCCCTGAGTATCGCTTGCTGTTTCGTAGGCTTCTGTAAAATCGGGGTTATATATGAGGACTGTGCAGGAGTCAACGGGGTTGCCGTTGTAGTCAGTGACCATACCGGAGATTTTGACCGTGTCCGTTGCAAAAGCGGCAAGCGAAAATACACAAGCGCATATAGCACTCAAAATTTCTTTTTTCATAATGCAATTATGATTATTTGTAGCCTCTAAGGCAGTATTACGTACTTCATTTTTTGGCGGGGGTGATGGCGTAGCCGATTTTATCAAAGGCTTTGGTATAGTCCTGCGGGGTGGACTTACGGCTGTCGTAGACTATGGTCACGGTTTGGTCTTCGAGGTTGGTGGTGATGTGCTTTGTTCCTTTGACAAAACGGATGTTTTGCTTGATACGGTTTTCGCAGCTCGAGCAGTGCATCTGCGGGTCGGTGGTCACTACCAGCGTGTCTATGGGGTTGACTTTGGCCGGCTTGGCGGCCTGCTCGGATTTTGCGGCTACCGAATCGGTGGCGTTGTTTACGATCGAGGCTGCCGTGGCAGCGACAGCAGCCAGTAATGCAGCGCCTAAAAGCATGGATTTCATTTCGATATGTGTTTATTGTTGTATTCTATGAATAGATGTTGGCCGTGCTCAGAATTTTTCGAGTTTGAAGCGTATGCCGATGTATGCCATTGCGCCGTCCGTGGGTCCCCAAACTTGCGTGGCATCGAAGCCGGGATTCCAGGGATTTGACGCTCCGATTATGGGGTCTTTCATCTTGTAGTTGGTGAGATTTTCACCGCCGATGTAGAGGTCAAACAGGCGAAATTCGCGAGTGATTTGAGCCTGGAGATTGAAGTACGTCGGGTATTCCGAGCGGTCATACAATTCGCCTCGGCCGTTGAGCTGTCCGGTGACATCGAAGTGCCAGATGTCCATCGGCGTTTTGTACGACAGCGTCAGCAGTCCTTTGTAGCGCGATGTCAGCGGACGCAGACGCAGCTCGCCGTTGTATGTCGTGCGTGCATCGTTGAGGCGGAAGGCGGCGGTGGCGCTGAAGCCCTCGAAGAACGGATATGTGGCATCTATCTGTGCCGTATGGCTGCGGCTGGTGCCGTCCAGATTGCCGAAATATATACTATTGAGTCCCATAGCTCCGTCTACATCTATGACCATCTGGTCGGAGAAACGCGTGTAGTAGTATTCGGCGTTTAGTTCGAGGTTTTTCCCGGCAACGGGGACATTGAGCGAGGCGGACAGACCGTAATTCCACGCTTTTTCCTGACTGAAACTGTCCGCAAAATAGAAGGTGCGGCCGCAAGCCAGCAGCGGCGTATTCTCGGCCAAGGCGTGCGGCGTGCGGTAGCCTTTGCCTACGGCGGCACGCATCGTCAATACCTTTGTAGGCGTATACTTGATGTGCAGTCGCGGCGTGACAAAGCTGCCGTATACCGATGAGTGGTCCCAGCGTATGCCGGGCATCACCGTCCAACGGTCGCCGTCCTTGAAGGTGTACTGGGCGTACACCCCTGCGGTGGTCTCGGTCGGGGTCTGCCCCATGGTCAAGTCGGGCGAATGTTCCTCTTTGAAGTAATCGTGATTTAGACTCGCGCCGACGCTGATATTATGTGCCGAGGTGATATCGCTCTCGAAAAGCAGTTGTGCGTACCCGTTTTTCTGGGTAACGTCGTAGTCGGTGTATCCGAAGGTGTTGGACGCATCGTGCCACGACCCGTGGAGCATCAATGCCAGGCTACTGTTGCCCGAGTCTTGGAACATATAGGCGTTTTTCCACTGAGCTTCATAGCGGTTGGTGGTGACGCTGACGCCGTAATACGGTATAGAGGCGTCCGTATGGCCGTGGCGGCTCATACCGCTTGTGCGCTCGTCGCGCAGTACGCGTACGCTCAGTTGCGATATCCAACTGTCCGAGACGTATGCCCAGCGATCCATGGCGTTGTACTGACGTATGCGCGGCATATCCATGAATCCGTCGCCGTTGCCGTCATGCTCGCGTTGGCGATTCTCGAAGTGCAGCAACAGGGAGGCGGACAGTTTGTCATTGAGGTGGATGCTGCCGTCGACATTGGCTTCGACCTTCAGCTGCGAGTCAAAATACGCGTTGGCGCGTACACCATCGGTACCCTGAGGCTTAAGAAATTCGATATTTATTTGTCCGGTAATGCTCTCGTATCCGTTTTTGACACTCGCCGCGCCTTTGGAGACCTGTATTGACTGCATCCACGGCCCGGGCACATATCCGAGACTATATGGTATGGACGCGCCGCGCAGGTTGGGAATATTTTCGATGAGCATCTGGACATAAGTTCCACTGAGTCCTAACAACTTGATTTGCTTGGCGCCGGTGGCGGCGTCCGAGTAGCTGACATCTACCGAGGGATTGGAGATAAACGACTCGCTGAGGTTACAGCAAGCGGCGCGGCGCAGTTGCCCTAAGCCGATGATATCCGTATTGGTGGTGCGCACACGCGACTTTACGCCTTGACCGGCGCTGACGACGACGCCGTGCAGCATTGTCACGCTGTCCGTATCCGCCACCTCGGCACCCATGGCTGTCGCCATAGTGGATGCGGCCGCCGCCATAGTCATGTATCGTAATATCATCTTCATGTCGTTCAGTTACTTGTAGCTTTACGAGGACAATAACTGCCCCGAATTCTCGGCCGCAAAGTTAGACAAAAAACATAATACGAACAATACTAAATTTTAGGTATATCTGCGCATGTGCCAACGGTGGCGACACGTGACCGCATATCGCAGCCACGGACAGCGTAGCAGCCAAAGCACGCGGCGATGACGCCGACTGTGCAACGGCGTGTGTCGCGCCAAGCAGACGATATCGCGCAGTGGCTCGTAATCTTGCGGTATCCATACTCCGCGTCCTATAAGGTACAGGTGCATCAGCCCGAGACCCCAGCGCACCAAGGCGGCTCGAGGCATCGAGGGCACTGCCGACACAGCCCTCCAAACACGTGCAATGCCTTCGGGCGTTACCTCGGACATCGACGACAATGTCCCAGGGCGCTGACGATACTCGTAGGCGACAACATCGGGGAGCAGCATCACCGCGCCCGTGGCGGCCGAGGCGAGCAGCAACTGCAACATCGCGTCTTCGGCATTGGTCATCGATGGATGCGTGTCCCAATCGATACGACCGAAGAGGCTTCGCCGAACCACCATGCCATGCGTAAAATTCGGAATGTCATTGTTCAGCATCCGTTCTAACGCCTCAGTCGGTGTCAGCCGCAAGACCGGCCCGGACGATGTTTTTTCGTAGGACTTGCCCTCGGCCACAGCCTCGGCGTTCATATACAAAGTAGGTGCATTCGCCTCCGCCGTATACTTTGCCACATTAGCGATAACCATGTCTATATCAGACGAAAGGCGTGCGGCCATCTGCGACAACGACTGCTGCGGAATTGTGTCATCGGCATCGACAATCATCACCCGGTCGAGCTGCGCAGGCAAAGCCGCGATAGCCGCCGCACGTGCCGCCGCCTGACCGCCGTGAGGCAATTGCAGTAGCCGCACTCGGCTGTCCGTCAGCGCATAGCGCCGCACAATTGCCGCCGTATCGTCCGTACTGCCGTCATCAGCCACCACGACACACACGTCCACCGCGCATGCATCCGCAGCCGTCAGCACGCTATCCAAGCAACGTCCGAGCCATGCCGCCGCATTATACGCCGCGACAACAACTCCTATGCCATTGCCTTCCTTCTGCTTCATCCCGCAAAGTTACCGCTTTTTCGTCCAACCCGGAAATTCCGACAAAAGTTGTTCCTCGGATTTTGCAAAGCATCATTACTCGAGTACACCTTTTTCCCTCATATATTCCTTAAGGTCCTTCATAAGATAACGAGAACCGAAAGTATGCAGCACATCGTATGACGGCACAATATAGTCATAAAGAATCCCGGATTCCTTGAGTCGCCGATACACCTCGTGCCGGCTCATGCCAAGTCCCTGTGCAAACTTGCTAATACAGTATGTCACAAATTCAAACGTATCTGCGTCTATTGTTGGGAAACAGTCATTAAAAATAATAAATTCAAGCAACCGGCGATTTCAACACCGTATACCATGTCTTAGACTTTTGGATACGTCACTTCCGATATTTTGGCAACAATTCATATGTTATTGATGCCGTATTGTTGTAGACATCATAGCTGATGTAGACTTCGAAGTATGAATAAATGAATATATATGCATTACCGTCATTGGGTAAGACGCGTTTGTAGTCAGAGTGCGAAAACGCATTTACCGTTGCGGTAAACCAATCTCTCGAAAAATGTCCTTCACCTTCTATCAACATAAACTCCGAGATGACCTTCCCATTTTTCACCTCAAACATTATTGGGAATCCTTCTCCTTCTGTTTTATAGCACTTTACGCCACCTGATTCGCACCAAAAGATACAGTCGGGAAATTCTCGTTGAATAGCCGATAATGACTTATTCAGATTATTTCCGGGTTCCAAGGCGAATGCTTGGACCAACGAGAAAATGCAAATGAACAAGAAACAAATCAATTTTTTCATTATTATTTTTTATTAAAGCATTTGGCTCATTTAAGTAACAGATTCGACTGGCAATACATTAACGTTAAAAGCTGAGTACACCAATCTGCTCGTCCTAATTTAATTACCTAAAACTTGTTTTTAAATACTTGTATTAATTCTCCAGGATGAGTGCCAACCTTAAAATTCCCTAACTCAACAAAATAAGACTCGTCTTCATTGTTCGGATTAAAAAAGAATATCCTGACATCGCTGTATTTATAGTGATACACACCATTCCAATCCAAATCTGTATACCCATTGAATTCTATCGCAGCATACCACCCACCATCAACGCCATCCATACTTTTCGAGTAAACCGCCTTCATTCTTCTCGACTCCAAAAATCTGCAAAACTCTCCTATAAAGAAATTAACCACGTAATTCTCGTTAACGTCAGCGTTTTTATCCCTCATAAACATAGATATTACTCTTGCATTCGGCAGCCTTTCTTTTGCCTGACAATATGTAGAGGCACAGCATAACGCAACAATAGTCAGGATGATTGTTGTTAATAGTCTTTTAGTAACAGGTCTCATTGTAGTGATATTTATTTAATCTTGAATGACGAAATCATATGCTCAATAAGAGTATGGTTCTTGTTAACAGATTCAATATTCGTGCCGAACTTCACATTGTAAAGCGTGTTGCCCTTCTTAAAAGTATACGAGATCTCTTTCACTGATTGGCCTCCATACGAATACTCACAAGACAGCTTATAAGCTCTTTGGCCATTTAAAGTTATCGGTGACGCTGTGTTTATGGTTGCATTTATGGCTCTCATGTTTTCCGTCATATCTTCACATATTTTGGAAAAGCTGTAATCTGTGTCAAAGCAACTGATAGCACAACCAAATTTACCGGAGCTTTCTCCAATGTATGCATCTATCATTTCATCAACATTGTGAACTACAGTCCATGCATTAGGATATTCAATAGAATACTGGCTTGTGCTTAGGCTTTTATACTGGTTTGCTCTCTGCTTGTTGTTTGTGACTGTGTTGGACTCTTCAATAGATGGCTCTCTAATGCTTATGGATTGACAGATGTGGTTGGATATTTTGGTGAGTTCAGCTTTACTAACTTTATCAGAAGAAATTTTTACAACGAACTTCGTTCTTCCGACAATCTTAGTTTGATAGATTTCATGTGCGCACCACATATTATTGCCGCGAGTGATTTTATAAACCAGGATTGAGTCGCCAGCGGTTTCGTCTATCGAATAATCGAATGACTGGCCAGCCTTATCATTGGTAAGGTCTTCAAGATTGACATAAGTGGGGATTGTATCAATCGAAAGCGTGACGTTCTCACTCGAAGACGTAAACGCCAACATGCAATTTATTGAGTTATGCAAAGAATATTGGCTAGGTATCTCTACTTCGTAAGTCTTGTTGTGGCTCGTATATGTTTTATAACTAACGTGTTTGCCACAAGACACACAAGACAGTATTAGTGTACAAATTGCTGTAAAATAGATTGTTGTTTTCATGAACAGGTTCTTATTAATAGGAAAATTATAGATGCTATAATAGCCCCGATGATTTGAAACTTCATTTCACCCCAGGCACCGTTTGCTGCCAGTTTGGTGTCCTTCTTTAATGAATCAAGGAACTCTTGAACGATTTGTTTTGCATAAGCGTTTGCATCTTTGATATCATCATATACCTGCTCATCGTGTATATTATAATCATCAGACTCCGAGGGCATACTCGTTGAGAAATTCTCGGCGTTCTTATCCTTTCTGTATTTATTCGCCGCCTCTTTTTTACGAAAAGAGATGAACGCTATGTATTCCGTGTTATAACGAGCACGCTTATCGCCGTCTTTTAAAATGCAGTACGCTTCGTTAATATCCACCATTATTGCCTCAGCGTTTGAACAATGGTTCTTATCGGGGTGATATCTAAGGGACATTTCCCGATAAGCCTTTTTTATCTCCGCGTCAGAGCAATTAGGTGATACCCCAAGGATTCTATAGTAATCCTTGAACATTATTTCTGAAGAACCGATGTATTGTCATTATTGTTTTCGTCATCCTCTTTATTTTTCCATATTGCACGAAGGCCGCCAATAAGACCGGCAACAAGGATTAGGCCAAATACGCCTGTGGTGCGACCTCCATTATCGTGGCTCACGCCGGCTACCACCGAGAATAGAAGAATAAAAACTAATACCAAAACTATGGTAACGACAGTCTTGCTTGCTTTGCTCATATTGCATTTTCTTTTTGGGCTTCAGTCCGATTAGCCTGTTTATGACAAAAGAAACGTGGACTGACATTGCCACGTCTATTGAGATGGTCGTAGGAAAAACCAATGATGAAGATGAGGGAAAACGCAGTCCACGCTATAGCGTGAGAACCGCTTTGTTATCCTCTCATCATTGCGAAAATTTCCTACGTTTTCTCAATAAGAGATAAGCAAAACGCTTCTTGTTGTTTAATCAATATGTCTGCGCAGCAATTACTGCACAGCGCAAAGTTAAGGTAAAAATTCGGTTTAGGCAAACTAAAATTCAGGAAGCCTTATTAATCAAGTAATTATCGTGGAAATCGGTAAATTGCTCTTTGTGGTTTGTTTTCGCCTTTCCCGCATTTCTTAGAAATAGGTCTTGACAGCAAAAAGGAATTGGTCAATAAAGATACGTTTGAAGGCGGCGATGTTGTTCTGCTCGTAGAACATTAGCATCGCTTTTTTATAATCTATAGAATCTACCGTTCGGAAGGATATCGGGCAGTAGCCGTTGGCAATTAGTATGCCGTTGCTTACGATACGGGCTGTCCGTTTGTTGCCGTCTGTAAATGCTTGAATGTAACTCAAGAGGACCAAAGCAAGTAATGCTTTGTCAAAGACAACGGATTTGCTATTGATTAGGCGAACACTATCCTCCAATGCTTCTCTTATCTGAAACTCATTGTCGAGCGGCCGGTAATTGGTGCCGGTGATGCCGACCCTTCGATGCCGAATATTCCGTTCCACTCCCAATTCTTTTGTGAGAATTGAATGGATATCTTCAATTCGGTTTACCTTAAGGGGTTGCAAATAGTCGGGCGCATCGAGAATAAAATCAAGTGCATCTTTGTGATTCAGCAACATAATTGCCTCATCCTTAGTTTTGCCGCTTGCTGTCTCTTTTTCTCTAAGAAGCCTCTCTGTCTCCAATAGTGAGTATGTATTCCCTTCTATCTGCGATGATTTCCAGGAAAGGTCTATGCCGAGCCGTTCCATCTCCTTACGATATTCGGTGTCATTCATCTCAGACAAATGTTGCCTGAATTGTTCCTGAGCACTGTTTAATATGTTGAGTTCTTCGGGGGCGAAAAGCTCCACCTTCGGCAGTATATCATTAATTAATTCAAAGTTGAAGCCCTCCTGAACCTCACGTTCGTCAACATCCTTATCGAAATAGGTGTCAAGATTTAGATCCATTGTTACATGTGCCTGAGGAGTGAGACGGTATTTGGTGGCACGGCCTTTCCCTGTCACAAGCACCATGCCATCTTTTACAGCTTTGGAGAGCACCCGCTTTATGGTAGCGTCGCTCATTTCAAGGCTCATACCGGCCTTTATTTCAGCCTTTGCACTATCAGGGTGATAGTGTAGATATTGGAGCATTTCTACTTCCGGAGTCATAATCGTTTTGGTTTTTCGGCTCAAATTTAGTGAAAATAAATGGTTTTACGGCTCATTTTGAGCCGTAAAATGGCTTATTCGGCCCGGATTTGAGCCGATTCGACGACTTTACCTATTATATCAGACGGAAATTGGGGATATCCTGCGGACCCTATTACTCAAGGATTCCGTGGCCGTCTCTTCCCTTCTCCCTATGTATGTCGTTAAGGATTTTACCGTGATATGGGCTTTTATGCCAAAATTGGCGTGTAAATCAAATAGATATTAACAACGCCAAGCTACTCGACCAAGTGTCTGACCGGCGCAGTAACGCCCGATGTCAGCGCAAAGGTGCTCATAAAATTGAATCTGGCGTCGCAATTTCTGAGCCCAAAACATCAATCTCACGTCGTAAATTACTACCTTTGTGGAGCTTTGCCATATAAGGCATCCAATAGACCCAACCGACTTCACCACCCTACGGTATGAACAAAAAACAAGACAAAAATACGCTCATCGAAAAAGTATTGGACTCGTTGAATAAGGACCAACTATCTGCCTACATTCGAGAGGAGTGTCTACGCGACGAAAGCTTTTGCGACCGCTTTCTCGCATTAGGCGCAGGCAAGGCGTATGCGCCCCGTCCGGAGATGTATTCAATGCGCATAGACAACATTATCGAAGACTATATGGGACGATACGGATATGTAGAATGTCGTGACACCTTTGACCTCAATCAGGATATATCAAGCATCCTTGAAGAGGCGAACTTCGCTATCGAAAAAGGCAACTACAACGTTGCTTTGGCTATATTGATCGGCACATCAAACTCTGCCGAGGAAATCATCAACTGCGGCGATGACAGCGCTGGCGAACTTGGTGCAATCATAGATGAATGTTTCGAATTTTGGACTCAATTTGCATTACAACCTCTATCCGACAATCTCGCTGATACCGCCTATAAATACGTCATGAAGAAATTCAAGGCGAAGTACCTTGAAGGATTTGACTGGTGGTGGAATTGGCTTAGCCTGGCCGTAAAATTTGCCACGACGGACAAGAAACGTTCGGCAGTACTTGACGAGCTGAACAAATTCAAGAAACCTGAGAACGACAACGACTGGAGTGCAAAACGGAATTACGATAGTTCGCGCAAGTTACGTATGGAGTTGATAGCCGCCGGCGGGTCCAAGGAGGAGTTGCGGAAATATCTGTATGACAACCTTGACAATGTCGACGTCTGTCTAAAGCTCTTGCAAATGACGTGGGATGAAGGCAATCTTGACGAATGCCTGCGTATTGCGCAAAAAGGCGAAAGCCTCTGTCCTCGCAGTCTGCACTTATTGAGGCAGTGGCAGCTCAAAGTCTATATGGAATTGGGCGAGACATCCAATATCATTTGCCTTGCGCGCAAATTCTTTATGGAAGAAACACGTGGAGGCTTGTTCGACAATGTTCTTGACTGTTCAAATGAGGCTATGTATTCGTTGATGAAATCCAATGTACCCAAGCCTGAATGGACCGAATGGGTGGAAGCGCTCGCTGCCGATCCCAAGATTTCAAGTTCTACGCTGCTGTACCTTTTCAGAAAGGAAAAAATGTGGGACAAGTACATTCAATATTTGTCTAAACACGCATCCTTATGGCTTTTGGAAAATGCGCCGGTACAGGTGCGCAAGCTCTACAAAGACGAATTTGTACAACTATACGCCAAATGCGTTGAGGATCATTTCAGGTATGCATCGGACCGAAAAGGATATCGCGAAGGAGCCGGAATGCTTGTGAAACTCATCAAATACGGAGGTAAGGATGAGGCGTCGATAATAATCGAAAAGCAGAAAAGCCGCACACCACGACGACCCGCGCTCATCGAAGAATTGTCAAAAATAGGATAGACCGTATAGGGCGCGCTTCATAATAATGGGCCTCTTTAAATTGAAGTCTCAGTAGGGGCGCAATATATTGCGTCCGCAACGGCCGTGGGGTAATGCCGTATAATACGCTTGATTTCATTATATTACCGTTATGCTGCGCGGGCGCTATGTATAGCGCCCCTACAAGGCTGCATTTTAACACGCCACAGGGTCGGCATTATGACACGCTATACGGTATACGTTCAAGTGTATCGGGATTGTATTGAGCGGGGGATAGGAAGCGGGAGAATAGCAATGGAAAATGATGCGGGAGGGTCCGAAAAAAACGACAAACGGTTTTTAGAACAATATCGCACTTTAACGATTCCTTTCATAGATAATTCTGAGAAATTGATTAACTTTACAACGGCATTATTGCACTTGTGATTCTGCTTAATCCGAGAACAATAAGGCTGCTTTTTTGCGGCTTCATTTGACGCTTTTGTTCTGACATTGTGAAACGTAGGAGCTTTCAAACCGGTTCAGGCAAGGGCAACGGTGAGCGTTCTGTGACGTGTCGGTGCATATATATTATGCCCGAACCATATCAGCGCACAGCGTGAGACCTTCCGTTGTTAGGTCCAACCGGCAATGTTTCTTACGACCGCACAATTGGAACGAGCAATAAGCGGCGGCTACACGTTTTTTTATAAAGGTATATCATACATACAAAGCAATGGATTCAAATCCGTTTATCATATTACTCTTAGGCATGTGCATCATGTTTTTCGGCATGATGACATGGTTGTTTTGGCGAAAAGGAGACCAACAGGGAAAAATCATCTCCGTTCTTATGTGCGTCGTCGCTACATGTTATGCAAAAGATTTCATAACGATTTTGCTTTTGGACGAGAAACTGCATTTGCAATGGACTTTTTTCATGGCGACTGACATGTTGGCAATCCCTTTATATACTTGTGTCCTTAGAGAACTCATCAAACCCGGTACGGCTTCAGTGAGGCAACTGGTTCTCAATGAAATACCTTTCTTGATTTTACCGATTCTTTTATTAGCCACAGGCCATTATGTTTTTTTCTGGATAAACATTGGATGGGGCACTTTGTTTGGGTGCTACTATATGATATGGGGGTTGGTAATGATTCCTCGGTATGACGCAAGTTTACGAGAACGCTTTTCCTATACTGAAAATATCAATCTTGGATGGCTCAGGGTGATACTTTGGACGTTTGTCGTGCTGCTTTGCCTGTGGATGTTGGATTATCTGGTATTTGGTGTTGAGATAGAGTGCATCTATATGGTGCTTCATCTGATAATCTGGATGTTTGTCTGCTTTCTCCTTTATCGACACAAGTCGGTAATTGGCGAATTAGTAGATGATGCTCAACCCATAGCGGACATTCTGCCTGACCAAACATTAGATGCTCGCATTACGGATTTGTTTTATAAGAAAAAGGCATATCTCAATCCTCGGTTAAAGCTTTCTGACGTTGCGCGAGATGTAGGCACTAATAGAACCTATGTTAGTAATTATTTCAACCAAACGCTCAATGTCACTTTCTATGATTACGTCAATAAACTTCGCATTGAGCATGCTTGTCAGTTATTGAAAACCTCCTCTGATTCTCTAAATATTATCGCTGAAGAATCCGGTTTTAGTTCTCGTTCAACTTTTCATCGAGTCTTTTTTCAATTAAAAGGACTGACGCCGGCTCAGTTCAGACAAGAACAATAAACTTATAGATATTAGGGCTTTGTATCTTTTAGGACAAAGAATTTTACGCATTGAGACATGTCAGGTCTTAATGCGTAAACAAGATTATTCCGTTTAGGACTGACACCGAATGGGCAGTATTTAATTTTGCTCCCAAAACCCGGTCATAAACAGATTCCTTTCACCTCTTTTCTACGGAACGAAGAATTGCAGAAAGAAAAGGCTAATAATTAAACACCATAAAAAATAGGTGAGTTTATATGTCATTACCCCGAACAGAGTGGCGCAACAATAAAAACACTCAAACGAGCGTTATAATCATACAAAGTTAAAAAGATAAAGCCACCGTCATAGTGCCAAACTGACGGTGACTTTGATTAGACTCTTGACCTTGCTGCAACAAGGTTGGAGTAAGAACGAGCCACGACTAATTAAGGTGCGGGTACTAAAAGGTTTTCGTCAACAAAGAAGTAATCAGTTCTATGGTTACAACCACTGCACAAAGGGATTATGTACATTGTGTTCGTGTTGTCGAAAACCTTTTGTACATGGCATCCGTCTAAATCAGCTCTGTAACAAGCCTTTTTACAATCTCCAGCAGGGCATTCGTTCTTTGTGAAGATATTTAATCTACTACCGCTTTTCCCTTCCCAGTATTCAATCCATGTTTTGTATGGATACGGAGGTTGTAAATCAGCTGTGTCAGGAGCATTCTTGACTAAAACACTCATATACAAAATTGTAAAATTAAAAAGTCTTTCGTCCTTTTTTTCGGAGAGGTACTCCGCCATCTTAATTGCAGGAAGATTGGTTGAAAACTGCCGTTATATCCACAAAAGACTTTAAGCATAACGGAATGCCGATGGCACTATAAATCGTATTGCAATTTTCATGCCAATGTTAGTGTTGTCACGTTTAATGTCATTAACATGCTAAAACATTATTTAAGGTCTGACAAATTGACATATATAATATCAAATAATTTCAAAGTTATCGTATTTATAGGATAAGTAACAGCTATGACCGCAGCAGATTTATCCTTTGATAATGGGCTTTTGCTCTATGCGCCATACGATATTTCCGCGTTCATCGGTGGCGCGATAGAGTTGCCCTAATTTAACTTGAATCATTTTGGCTTTTATAAGCCGTTTTACTTCTTCGTCCATTATTGGATTTGGTCTGCTCGGTCATAGCAATTACCTTTTTCTACCTTATAACAGTCAAGCATAAGTTTTCTGCTTAAAAACGGCATTTTAACAAAGAATTAACTAATGAACGAGTCAAGCATAACAATCCGTTGGGATAAGAACCCCGATGGCAGTACCGACATATCGGTCAACGGTGCGGAATACGGGCAGATGCTATTCCGAGAGGCATTTCTATCGGTAGATAGACTTCCGATGGTACACGATATTAGCGAAACGAATACGAGTGGCGAGAGTGCTGGAAATTCTGCTACCGCATCACTTCTTCGTAGCCTAATAGAGATTATCAGAAAGAGCGATAAGACAAGTGGTCATATCATAACCGAGCAGGAACGCAATTCAAAATTTCCGCTTACGGATTTGATAACAATTCGTAAGTTTGCCCAAATAGCGGGCATAACGATTGATGAGCGGAAATTCCGCAATCGGAGAGAGTTTCAAATGTATTTTCGGGACTTGATGAAAGAGGAGGATTGATAATGACCGAAAATGAAGTAATAAGCGAACTCAATGAAATAATGGGTTTAACAGGAGCGACTGACATTAAGCAAGGTCGCGTATTAGATGAATTTCTAAAACGGCATCCCAATAGTAGAAGTATAAGCAAGGATGTATATGATAATACGATTGCTAAGATTTATTTTAATCCTTCGGAATGCGTCTATGCAATAAAGCCAATTCCGAATAGCCACGATACAATGATAAAAAGGACAAAAGAGTCTGAATGGGAGCGTTATTCAAATTGGTGATAATTACGCTCTAAATCAGCAATTAGTTTTGGATTGGTAATCTTGATTAGCTCCGAAATATGTGCATGCTGAGATAGCAGGTATAAAGTTTGATAAACGGAAATTCCGTAATCGGAGGGAATTTAGAATGTATGTTCGGTCATTATTGAAAATGGAAAAATAGAATGAGGTTTAGATATGAAGATTGACTTAAAAACTTATGCTGATTTTCGGAGAGTGTTTATTGAGCAAGAACAATTAACTGAGGAGGAGTTTAGACAAGGTCTTTATAATGCTGATAAAACAATACAAAGACCTTGTCCTAAAATTGAAAATTTTGTTAGGAGAATATATCACCCCACCCCCGAAGAATTAGCATCCGAAGGTGGTTGCTTGTCATAATATTTCTTGCTATATAAGAACTTACCACAATTTTTACAGATAATCATTTTTTCATCTGTGTCATACTTTATTTGATGATGACCGCCTTTAGGACACAACTCATTAATCATATCGTTATCATCAAATGGTATAAAATCTTCATCCATAGGTATTAGTTATTCTGTTTATAAGCGCAAAGTTAGCAAAAATTTTCGTAACTTTGCGCTGTCTTTGAGAAGACAAAGTTTGAACTAACAGAGAAGTGCCTCTCTCTTGTAAAATCGCCAATTTCACAAAGAATACACGAGGCACGGTGACAGCTCATATAACGTGGGCTGCCTATCCGTGCGTGTATTCAGGTGTTTGGCGATACCTACAAGAGTGCAAGGATGGCAGCCCACTTTTCTATATATAACTCAAGTAAGAAAATTTCTCCAATATAAGGCTGCTTGAGGGGAACAAAAACTCTTGTAAAATTGCCATATGAAAAAACTATTGGTAATGCTTATGGCTGTATTCCTATGCAGTCTAAGTGCGTGGTGCCGACCATCGGTTGCCACCATCGGCGTAGCTGTGACAAGGTCAAATGATTTTGCTCACGCAAAAACGATGCTCACCAACGATGGTTTGGTGTATGATTCAAAAAGCACATCCGACCACGCAATTTTCAAAATTGCAAATTCAGCCTATGCTGATGAAGTGCTTATCGTTGAGGTATTCAAGAAGAAAAACTCTAAAAAGGTCGAAAAATGCGTGATAACATTCGGAGATAAGTATTTGGGAAATCTCGATACTGATTTGCGCAGATTGGGATATTCATCTGAAACATACGGTCTGTCTGTTGACCCGTATCAAATGCTATACAACAACGAACAGTATGCCATGGGGTTCAAACTGAATGAAAAAGGCTGGTGTGAAGCCACATTCTTCCGATATGACCAATAATGTGATATTCTAATCACAATCAAAAAATCAACGCCCGATGTCTTCACAGATGTCGGGCGTTTGCGTGTTCCATAAATTCTTTGTAATTTTGCGGTGCAATCCACCACGATATGCGACCGTAAATCAAATTGTTCATTATTAACCCATTAATTTCTGAAACATGAACAATAACCAAAATTTACAGAATACGAACTTAAATATTCGATTTATGGTAAATAACTTTGCTATTAAATATCTGTTTATCAATCATAATTACAAGCCAAACAGCAAGAATTATGATGAATGTGGATTGGGCGTACACCTTATACAAGGTCAATTGTATGCTGTTGTTCAGCGTACCTATTTTTGACCTTTTTGCTTGCCGCTATCCTTTAATATCTGCGTCATAGCGGCATCAAAATCTACTGGCTGACCCATAGGCTTTTTCAATACTTCTATGGGCTGGTCCAGTATTGCCATATACTCTCTATCCTTCTTTTTCTTGGGTTTCATTTTCCTACTATCTGATTTTGGGTTACACGGATATTTGTATTTGCTATTGCCATATCAAAGCGTACCTTGTTAGAAACGCTGCGAGTATTATAACGGAAGCAAAACTCATCAAAATATCGCTGCATATACTTACGACTGACCCAATTATATATCGCATTAACAACACGCTTACAGAAATTGCCCCAAAAGCCTTCTATGGAGTTAGTATAAGCGTCACCGACAACGTACAGTCCTTTGCCATGGTCAACCATTTTCGTTGTATAGAGTTTACGCACGAGGTCATAGCCACACCATTCATCGGTAAACAGCGTTGCCGTCCTTGCTATTGACTTCAGAATAGGCGGTGTAAGGGATTTAACCGAAGTATCCTTTACCACCTTGCAAACCACGTTGCCGCCACGTTGTAACATACCGAGTACAGGAACCTTATCCTTAAAACTCCTGCCCTGACTATTCTTAACCTTCTTATTTGCGTGGCGGTTTTTATTCTTGCCACCAACGAATGTTTCATCCAGCTCTACTTCACCGTCTAATTTCTCTATGTGTATGCTATGGAATGTTCTGCGGATTTTATGAAGTAGAAACCACGAGGTTTTCAATGTCACGGATATATCTTTTGCTAACTGCGTGGCAGAGATAGACTTTTTGTGATTGCAGATAAGATAGATAGCCATGAACCACTTACGCAGTGGCAGTTTTGTGCCTTCAAATATCGTACCTATCCTGACGTTGAAATTCTTGCCCGTGTTCTTACAGCGGTACATACCATCGCCACGGACATAGACCTTTGAGGTTGGGTCATAAGGCGATACCACTCCATTCTCCCAACGTTTACTTTCAAGGAAGGCGATGCAAGATGCCTCCGTTGGAAATGCTTCAAATAAGTCATACAGCGAGTTAAATGCTCCAAAGTTAATATCGTTCATAATCCAACCTGTTTGGGGTTGGGTTTATTAACTTTGGCAAGAAAAATCTTTGCGAAAAAAAAGAAAAGACACGACACCATTTAGGAGCAATTCAAATTAGTGGTACACCTTTTTGTAGAGAGTTTCAAAGGCGTACTGGCCGTTAATGACCGTGAGATAAGTCTTCACTTTGACCCACTCATATTTGACTTTGTCTTCCATATCTGTTTTAACACCTCCTTTCTTTGTAGGGATATTGGAAAGAAATTCGGGATTAAAAAAGAGGATGGTGTCGTGTCTTTCTTATATAAACTCCGCAGAGTTATTAAGCAATAAAGAAAAACGCCTAAAATCTGTGGAAATTAGGCGTTAAAACGAGATAAATGATTGAATGACAAAATAATATTGTCAAATGTTAAACTTCCTAAACGGCAAGGTTAGATAAATAAAGCACCTGCAATCGGAGCGCAAATCAATTAGACTTTCTTATAATATAGCGCAATGACAAGTCTGCCCTGCTCATCGCGTTCCAAACGTGAGAATATGAATATCTCTTCTGCTGAGTCTTTCATATCAATCGTTTTTTAGGGACATTTAGAGTGTCCGAATTGTAGTTGAAAGCCTTGTTGAAATGAAGACGATTGCAGATGCTATTTTGATAACGCTGGATTGCTATAATCTTAGGCAATCAGCAAGGTTAAACTTTCTAAACGACAAGGGTAATGTCATATAAACTCACCAAAAAATAAACAATCATGAAAGTATTAAAATTGACAGCAATGGTTGCTATAGCAATGGCAACCTTGACCCTCTCATCTTGTGGAGGAGGAGTCGGCTCTTCCGATTCCAAGTTCTTCGGAAACGTGCCCGGCATCTATTCCGAAATGACTGCCAAAAAGGAAGCTCTGCAAGAAAAGTTCAAAACATGCGAATCACAGGACGAAGCCATGAAGCTTAAGGCTGATGCCGAGAAAGCAGCTAAAGAGTATGAAACCAAGCTCGAGGAAGCCGGCAAAGCGTTAGACGGAAAGACAATCGAAATCAAGTCAACACCCGAAATAACCGTTAACTCGCCAATCACACTCACATTCGACGGATTTTGGTCAAAAAGCGGTCTGGAACCAGAATTCAAAATGGAGGGAGATGTAGTTGCAGCCCAAAATTACCAAAGTGAAGACAGCAAGAAGTTGTCTACCGGGGATCCATCGCGATACGTTGGTATGGGCCAACAGGTGTTTCTCGTAGGTTATGACGATGCCGGCACCCGGGTATTCTCACAAAAAGTAGCTTATTTCCCTATGGATTTGATTAGTGAGAGTGCACTTGGCGTGAAAGCCGGAACTCCACTCAAATTTGAAACCTTTCAAATCACTGAAAAGAATGTGGAGGGATGCCTTAAGGCCACTTCATTAAAGCTCTCTTACGAATCGGAGAAATAATATGAAAGGACTCAATCATCATATGTCAGCAGCTCTGTTTCTTGGGCTGCTGGCATTGTTTGCATCAGCCCCTCCGGCCGAAGCTCAGTTCTTGAAAAAGCTTTCCAAAGGACTTGAGAAAGTAAACAATGCTCTGGATAAAGTGGAAAAAGTAGTCACAAACCCATCTGCAACTACTAAAAAAGAGCGAACTCCCAATCAACCGGCTAATGCGGCTTCAGTCTCATCGGCATCCGATATGTCCGGTGAGAGCGCTTCCTTAAAGACTGACTTTTCTGAAAGTCCTGACCCGCATATGCCGCATTTTACCGATTCAACAAGGTTTGTCTTATTAGACGAAACCGAAGTAGGTTCTTATTTCTACCATCCAACAGCTTTGACGCCTGTCTCCGAAGGCTTCTTCGCAGTGCGCAACCAGCGAGGTCAATGGTCGTTTTATAATGCTGAAACCGGCGAATGCCTATTTAAAAACATAGGTTACCAAGCCAACAACAATCCTCCGAGATTTAACGGCGGTGTGGCTTTGGTAAAATCCGGCAAAGGACGCAAGGACGGATATAAGATTCTTTATACGGATGGTCGCATAAGAGAGCTTGACGCGAGCTATGCAACAATAGAGGATTTCGTTGATGGCGTGGCTATGGCAAAGTCTTTTGATGCCAAATACATTCCTTCCTCTTTTTACATCGACATCAACGGAAAGAAAATTTGGCCCAACCTGACCACCATAGGCAGAAAGATGGGTGACATGGTGCCCACTATCCCTATGCGAAAAGTAGGCAATGGACTTCGGGCAATCCGCAAGGATGGCAAATGGGGCTTTGTCGACTCAAAGGGAGTTTTCAAAATCCCGGCCCAGTACGTGTCGGATCGTGACTTCTCAGACGGTTATGCATGGGTTACCACTCAAATTGGCAATGATTATAAGATAGGGCTTATCAATGCCAAAGGAAACTGGGCTATAGAACCTCGTTTTAAGGGATATAATATGGAGATTTCCCAAAACTACGGAGACTTCCATAACGGAATCGCCCGCGTAGTCGAAGACGAGGCAATTGTTTATTACGACCCGAAAGGCGTAGAGTTGAAGCGGTTTCCGGAGGCCAAAGGGACCGGTTTTACCGATGGTTATGCATTTGTCACTATGCCCGGTGGAACCTATAGAATAAATGAGGATTTCGATTTATCAAAAATAGGAGACCGTTACAATGACTTTTATGGCGTTGACAACTTCAAGCCGAGTTTTCCTTTCTATCCGGTTTCCATTGTCCATTACAACCGAACGGCAATCAGGCCCGACGGACTTGCTTTAGTCTATTTCTCACCCGGTGAAAACCTTGAACTACGCCCGTTTAGCGCCGATGGTTACGCTTACGCGGAGACCAAGTACCGGGGAGGTACTGTTCGGGGATATATTAGACCTGACGGCTCTTATACGGTGATTTTGGGAGTCAATGCCGACGATAATCATGCGTGGGGAGGAGGTCCCGGTGGTCCGTGGCCTGAAGAACCTCCGATTATCGGTGATATTCCTCCTGTGCCCCCGGCACCTCCTAAAGAACGGGAACACACTACCACTCCGACTGCCAAATATACTGTTACCACTGTGGCATCTCCGGCTGAAGGAGGATCGGTAAACCCCGGTGTGCCCACTTCTTACGGAGAAACTTTTAAGGTTAGCGCTATTGCCAACCCGGAATGGAAACTGGCCTCGATAACATCTTCTTCGCCTCGCAGTCGCACGATGGAACCTAACACATTTACGGTTTATGAAGATGTGACGCTGACGGCTAATTTCATAAAGAAGGACAAACGTTCAGCACCTGATACCGGAGTTTGGGAAGGTATTATTCCTTATACTTACAACATTCCCGAAGGGGGCAGGGCTACCGAAGAAGTTCCGCTATATCTTGAACTGCAATCCACCAAATCGGTAAAAACTCCTTATGGTGACAAATACGGTGTTTTGACTTTGGTGTTCGACCCCGAAAAACGCTATCGGTCGGGACGAAGTGTAACTAACACTCATGGAGGACAGCAATACAACATTATGTACATCCCAATGGTGGTAGAAGGAGTAGTGGAACTTGACGGTAAAAAGTATCTTCAAATCGAAGGTGGCCAGCTCAAATTAGGCAATCTCTTTGTTGAGCCGGGCGCAAACGATGGAGGTGCAAACGCTCTAATGGCAAATCTGCTGCTTACGATTTTCGGAGATGACCTCACGCTTGGCGAAGGCTCATATCTCGTTGAATTTAACCAGTCCGATGGCAAAATCAGCCTTGGAGCTTTGAAACGTTTTCATACGGATTATGGATGGCTGCCAGCCGGCGACAAACGCTTCATGAAACTTCGAACGCAAGGTTGGTTGTGGGGATTGGATGCAGGATTTCCTGCCGATTTCTTCGCCGGTTCATCGGCTCTCACTCCATCAGCAAAACGCGATAACCTTACATGGTATGCTCCATTGTCGTGGTATGACGGCAATGATGAAGCATTTAAAGCAGCCCGAAAGACGTTCGATAAACATTACAAACGTTTTATCAGCGACTATCTTCGTTTATGGCAATACGAATAGACTTTTCAATTTAATTTCGACCGCTCATTCTGCTTCGGCAGAGTGGGCGGTCGGACTTTATGAAGATTGCAAAGAGGAAATCCCATGCAAGCGAGAGCAGAGTGTCAAGCTTGCTTGACCTATACCGAGCGCAGCCGGGATTGTCGTAAAACAAGACCCGAAGTCGGAAGGCGTTGTCGCTCGGCTGAGGCTGTGCCTCGTTCCGAATCCTTTGGGCTCGGGGCAGTCAAGCCACCATAAAACCGGGGGCACTGCAGTTAGGTATGGTATGGGAGGTGACGTAAAGGCTTTATAAGTGGGCGAAAAAGGGCAAAAAAACGGGATAAAGGGTTAAAAATAGGGCTTTTTGGCGTAAAATTATTTGATATTGTGGGAATTGTTGTATATTTGCAGCGTAAAAATGATATCCCTAACCCTCAAAACATCATTACAATGAAAGAAATCATCGAAAAAGTAGCAGCTGCTTACGCTGTATTTTCAAAAGACGCAGGCCTTCAGGCTGAACAAGGAAACAAAGCTGCCGGCGCACGCGCCCGCAAGGCCTCCCTCGAAATCGAGAAGGCTATGAAGGAATTCCGTAAAGCATCCATCGAAGCTGCCAAGAAATAAGCCTAAGGCAGACAACGAAAAAAAACGCCCTTTAACCGGGACGCATCCGCACGGCGGGTGCGTCCCGTTGTTTTTATCGGAGGGGAAGGATATAATAGCATTCATAACCAAGTCAGGTAGTGTCATAAGAGTATATAGAGTATTTATGTAATGGTGCAATGTGTTTTGACGCACGCGCCCACCAGCCGAGCAAAGGGGATGGACGCGACAGCGGACTATACCGATGATTGGCGCGACATGTTCGTCATCGGCAGTACCGACAGGACAAATGCGGCGTAACTTTGCCGCATCAAACACGTGAAACCACCGAGCCGGCTCCGGCCGACATCAACTATGGCGTGTCATCTGACACCACGCGCCCCGGTGCATACGACCATATCGAAAAACACACCATACCCAAATCTTACATACCATGACTATGCTTATCGAAAATCCAAAAAACAAAGGCAAGGCTCAAGCCTTGCAAGTCGTCCAATGCCACAACCTGTGCCCTGCCGACACCACCGGCGAAATTCTGTGCCCCACCGGCGTTCCTCGCACCATACTTTCCGGCGGATGGCGTCCTTTGGTCTGCGTGGATACAGCCACAGGCAAGCGTATGGCACTGCACCGCGACACCGAGATTGCCGTGGCCACCGTCAATCCTGATGCCGATACAGCGGCAGTCACTCCCGTTGGCAACACCGCCGGGACGCCGCTGTGCGCCGTCTTCGATGATGGCGGCGACAGCCTCACGGTGATGTCCGCCTCCGGGGCATACGTTGCACAATACGCCGACAGCGGCTGGGAAATGGCGCGTGCCGACAGCAGCGCATGGCCCGCCATCTCGGTCACCGCCGAGAGCGCCGGGGACATATCCGTAACCCTGCCTACGCGTGTGCTGTCTCAGGAATATACCTCGGGGATGCCCTTGGCCGCCACCGACCGCAAGGCGCTGGCCGGAGACATCACACGCGCTTACAGCGATGCCCTCGACAGCGCCCAAGCCGCCGGAGCGGCCATCGCCCCGTGTCTTGCCCGTTGCCGCCTTCTTGACGCCGCCGGCAACACCTTGTACACTACTCCTCCCGTACTATTGGCCGCCGATACGGCCGACCCATTTGCCAATGCCGTTGCCTACGATTGCGCCGACAGCAAGACACTATCGGCTAAGACGCTGACTGTACGCAGCTTTCGTCCGCGCGTAATCGTCGGCGGCAGTGCCGACGCTCTATGGGCACGCCGCACGGCACGCCTGGTGCTCGAGATGACGGCACCGATGCCTCCGATAGACCTGTCCGCCGTGGATGTGCGTGCATCTTTCGGGCGTACGCCCGGCACGGGATATGCGCGCGTCAGCATCTGCGGCACCGCCGGGGTGGCTGCGACACGTCCGTCAGCCTCGCGCAGACATATAGCCGAGGCGTTGGCCCGATTTGACGAGTGCGCACGTGCCATAGCTGCCGTCAGTCGGCCCTTGAGCCAAGGACGATGGAGCCGCACCTTCGACATGGGTGACGGAACGATATGCACCCCACCCTATGCACCGGCCGCCACCCTGTCAGACGGCTTCGTGGCCGAGATATGTGCCAAAGCCGCCGGAGCAACACTCTGGGGAGGCATACACGCCGTGCGCCCCGGGGCTTACAGCCCTGTGACTTACGCCGCCGCTCTTGCCGACAAAGCTTGGAGCGGCCGTGTGCGCGTGTCCTTTGCCGACGGCCACCGCGATGTGGTATGGCGCGGCAGTGGCACCACGGATGCGCCGACACAGCTATCGCCACTGCTGGTATATCCGCATCCAAGTGCCACTCTAATCCAAATAGACCTCGACATTGACGGCACCCATTACCACCATACGGCCACGGCGGAAGCCGCCGGCGACGGCGCCTACGCCTTTGCCATTGACAGCACCATGCAACCCGTCACGCCCTCGACAGCCGCCGATACGGGCGACGACGCCACGGTCGCCGGCGATGTTGTAGGCCCGGTAGTACGCGGACTATTGGCCGCCACACGCCCGGGAACACTTGCGCCGGGCAGCACCACGATTCTTCCGGCCGACATACGCACGCTGACGGCGGCTCCGGCCTCGGGCGGCGCTTGGGACTACGGCCGCAGTCGCTTCTACTGCGGCAGCGGAGACGGCATACGTATGGTCACCGTCGGTGTCGAGGCCAAGTCCATGTCCGCCACCCTCATCAGCAATTCGATACCCGTCGGTGCGCGATGCATGTGCGCAGGCGACGATGCGGTATACGTCCTGTGTCACGGCCATATCAATATCCTGCGCGGCACTCGCGTCGAGACCGTCACCACCGATATACCTATCGGAAGCTCGAAACTACTGTGGCTGCCAAGGCGGCGCGAATTGGCTGTTTTTGCCGCCGACCAAGACACAAATATTTACAGCAGCCGTCACGGCTGGGCACGCTACAGTGTGGACAATCCCGGTGTCATCGCAACCCTCGGCGTCACCGGCAACGCCCTGGCAGCCGCCTCCGAAGGACGCATACTGGACTACGATGATATGGTAGCGCCGACAGGGAACACGGCAGTGCGCTGGAACGCGCGCACGCCTTTCGGCGCTCGCGCCATCCTGCGCACCCTGACATGGAATATCGATGCCGCCGACGTAGACGGCGACCTCACGGCCGAGCGTATGTACCTGTCGCCACGCTATCTATGCATCTGCCGCACCAGCTACACCGGAGCCATGCGCACTCCGCTGACCGTGCACACCGCAGCACGCCGCATCACCTCGCTATGGCTGGGCATCGATGCCGGCGTCAGCGCCGATGCGCGTATAGCCGCACCTACATACACCGCTATCAAGCAATGAAATACGCACACCTTACACAACGATGGAAAACACTGATTATAAAGCGATACTGGCCGAAGATATGGCACGCCGGCAACTGCGGATACAGGCCGAAGACTTCGACCCCTTGACCGGTCGCGGCAGCAGCGGCAGGCGCAAACGCGTGGTAGCGCCTGCCGGAGCCATAGACCACCGCGCCCGCCACGCATACGTTCCCTGCGAGATGGACATTGCCCCGGTCAAGTCCAACGCCGAGGCATGGGTCGAGGCGCGATGCCGCTGCGACTTCGAATTTTGGTGCGCACGATGCGTCACCATACGCCACAAGACCACCGGAATGCTCGAGCCCTTCGTGCTCAACCGCCCCCAACGACGCGTCGCCGCTATTCTCGAAGGCGATCGGCGCGCCGGCCGTCCGCTGCGTATGATTCTGCTCAAGGCACGCCAATGGGGCGGCAGCACCTTGGTGCAGATATATATGGCCTGGATACAGATATGCCTACGCCGCGGCTGGAACTCGCTGATAGCCGCGCATGTCAAGGACACGTCCAAGCTCATCCTGGGCATGTACAGCCTTCTGGCCGAGCATTACCCCGAGAATTTGTGGCACGAAGACAAGCCCCTGCGCTTCCTGCCCTACGAGCGCAGCGCCAACACCCGACGCATAGCCGGACGCGACTGCTACGTCGTGGTCACCAGCGCCGAGAAGCCCGACGCCATGCGCGGCAGCGACATCAAGATGGCCCACCTCTCCGAGATGGCCTATTGGCCCGACAGCGCCAAGCGATCGCCCGTGGCGCTGATGTGCTCGGTGTGCGGCACCATACCCATCGAACCGCTGACCCTGGTCGTCGTCGAGTCCACGGCCAACGGCACGGGCAATTACTTCTATCATGAATGGCACCGCTGCGCCGCCGGTCGCGGCGACAAACGCGCCGTCTTTGTGCCGTGGTACGAAATCGGCATCTACCGCGACCACAGGCCCTTGGACACCGAGGCTCGAGTGGCCGAGTTGTGGGAGTCGTTGACCGATGAGGAACGCAATCTCTGGCTCACGCCTCAGGGAGACGACGGCATCCGACTGTGCCTCGACCAAGTGGCGTGGTATCACGCCAAAGCACTCGAGATGCAGGACGCCCGAGCGCTCAAGGCCGAATATCCGACCACGGCCGATGAAGCCTTTCGCAACACCGGAGCCAACGTCTTTGACATCCGATGGACCGAGCGTCTGCGACGCCGCTGTCGTGCGCCGCTGCGCACCTGCGCCGTCGATTGGCGTTCCGGACAATGGAGCGATGACAGCCGCGGAGCATTGCGCCTATGGGAGGAGCCGGCGTCCGGACATACGTACGTGGCAGCCGTCGACGTCGGCGGTCGCAGCCCGGGGGCGGATTTCTCGGTAGTGACCGTGCTGCGACATACCTACATCGGCACACGTGTCTGCGCTCGGTGGCGCGGACATATCGACCATGATCGGTTAGCGTCCATAGCTATGCACTTGGCCCGGGCCTACAATTACGCCCTACTGGTGGTCGAGAGCAATACGCTGGAAAGCAGCGACAGCTTCCCCGTGCTCGAGCGTCTGGCACGTGACTACCCCGTACTATATCGACGTCGGGCAGTCGGCACCATAGACGATGCACCCGGACGGCGCGTCGGGTTTCATACCAACCGCAACACCAAGCCGCTGGTGATAGACACCCTTGTGGCGGCCGTGCGCGACGGCACACTTGACGAGCCGGACACCGAAGCCGTGGACGAGCTGGCATCGTATATGCGACGCGACGACGGCAGCTACGGTGCCGTGCGCGGTCGCCATGACGATATCCTGATGACCGACGCACTGGCGCTATATGTCCTCGAAAGCGAAAGCGGCGACATTGTGAACGATGCCGCCGCCGAAGACTTGCACAAAATGATGGAACGTCGCGACTACTTGTGATCGGGCGTGGACACAAACTGCGGCTCATTGCCGAACCACATGTCTATGAACAGCTTGACGCGTGCCATAGTCTCGCGCAGCGTATTGCGCACGACGTTGCCGGCCTCCGGGCTGGGCGCGGCATTATATCCCACGGCATACAGGCCGTACCGGTCGGCCTGACGGATGGCTCGGCGATTGTGGTAGTCTTGCGAAACAATCACCACCGAATCAAGGCCGTAGACTTTGCAAGCCTTCGCCACGGAATAAAGCGTGCGCGTGCCCTCGTAGTCGAGTATGATGTGTGTCGAATCCACACCGGCGGCTATGAGGGCGCGTTGCATCTGCCGCGGCTCGTCACAGCCGTAAAGCACGGCATTGCCTTCCGCATCACGACGATAGTCCCCACCGGAGGCAATGATATACCGTACCTTGCACGCATGATACAGCTCGGCAGCAGCCTTGATACGGTTGTCGAAATTGATATTGTGCGTGCCCCTCGGCGTCACCGGCGATGTGCCGAGCAACAGCCCGTAGCGCATGGCCGGAACTTGGCTGACGTCATCATAGACTCGTCCCGAGGCATTGACATCCACAGCCACCCAGCACGCGCCGATGATCGACGCCGCCACCGCCACCGCGATGCCGGCGTACAAGGATATACGCTTGATCTTATGAGACAACATCGGATATAGAATTGAACTTTAGCGCATAAACAAACTAAGGGCAAGTCAAAAAATGGCTGTCCTTTATTTTAGGACAGAATTGATTATTTCTGTCCTAAAATAAAGGACACGGTGGATTATTTTTCTCTATGTATGCTTTCGTACAGTGTCTTGAATTCATCAGGCGAGATTTCCATGGTAGCGGTATATTTGCCGTTTTCGGAAGTGAAAATCATTCGGAATCCATAGTCGGCAGATATGATTGCTTTGAATAATCTTGACGCAATTGGTTCTGACATAAGCCCCTCAACAAACTCATGTTTGTTTTCTCGTTGTGCATAAGCAGCCTTGAGCGCCTCCCATACATCATTGTGCTCAGGTGCAATTGAAGAACCATACTTTATCACACAAACATACATATTGTCCTCTGTCTTTTCAGATAACATCGTGGTTTGAGAGTCAATATCATACGGGCAAAACTCATTATCCTTATATGTCATAACTTCGATCAACCGGGCGCTTAATTCCTTCTCGCTCAGCTCGCTGCCGACTATTGAATCGAAATCTTTCGGAGTTAGCTTTATCATTATGCTTTGATTGTTATTTGAACTTGTCACTGTAATACGCAGAGAAGCTCTTGCATCTGAAAAAGTTTTTGCGAAAGTCTTATCATTTAAGGCATCATAAGTATACGCCAGCACAACACTCTCTTTTACTAATTCCTTGATTCTTTTTGTGTTTTTGATAGGTTCCGGTGTACTAATCCGTATCAGAGCTATATTATTGTCCTCATTATAGTCCACCGACATTATATCCAGACCACCCATGCTCGTCGGGCATTGCTTCTTCAGTTTCGCGATTTCGGACTTGAGCTTTTTCACGGCCTTGGCATCGGGCGTTTTTTCGGCATATTCGATGGTGTCGGTCGTTCGGTAAGACTGGATGGCTATAGCTACAAAGGGAACGACAAAGACCACGAGTATCGCGAGCCAGTCCCAGACGAATGCACGGCGCATATTGCGTGGGAAACGTGCCTCGACGGCGTGGCTCTTATTCTTATATAGATAGAACAGCCATGCGGCGGAGAAGACGGCACCCACGGCGGTGGACGTTTCCAGACCGGCGCCAACAGGCATAACAAGAGCCCCTTGCAAAATCAAACAGACATTGGTCAGTAGCGAGACCCATATGTACGTCTTGGCCAGGAATATCGCGTTGCGCATACGCTTGTACGCAGCCACAATGGTATAGACGGCAAAGGCCAGGTTGATCCAAACGTTATAACGAATGATCGGCGTAACACCGGGCTCTTTGAGGCTGAGCAAACTCAAAAGCGCGCCCAATCCGATGCAAACGTACATAAACAGCATCCAGCCCGAGATGCTGTCATCCTCCAACGACTCCGGGTCGCGTTCGGCCAACGGCGGGATGGTAAACAGATTGTTCTCGGTTTCGGCGGCCTTGCCTTGCGGTTCGGTCGCAGGTTGTTCTAAGTCAGAATTGTAATCTTCCATAATGATTGCTGTTTATTATTAGTGATTTACCATATAGTCAACATTTACGCTATCCACGAGATGACGAGGTAAACTATCCATAGAAAGACGAGAAATCCACCGACGATGTCGATGTTGCGACGAAGGCGTTCCGAGGGGGCGCGACGCGTGACTATCTCGGCAAGGTTGAGAAGCATGCGCGATCCGTCCAGCCCCGGGATGGGCAGCGCATTACCCACAGCCAGGATTATGGACAGGAGTCCGGTGAAGTACACTATACCGTGCATCTTGCAGACAATCAACGGCGCGGCCTCAAAGCCGCCGCCCACGCCGAAAATGGCCAGCGGGTGCGCCAAAAAGAATGACAGCGCATCCCAGCATTGAGTCAAGCCTCCGCCTATAGCGGCAAGCAGATATGTCGAGTCGGCATTATACATCCAGACGTAATTGGCTACGACAAAGGCCAGCAGTCCGAACAAGACGTTGGCCATCACGCCGCCGCTATGAACCAGCAGCCGTTGCCACGCCGGCTTGGAGCGCAATTCCCACGGCAGAGGCTCGTGTCCGTCCACGCCGTAGCTGTCAGCCATGCGCACATAGGCCATCACCGGCAGCCATCCGAGTCCGAAGGCGGTATTGCGCCACGACGTGGGCGATACTTCGCCCTTGGGGCGCGGTAAAGGGATACGTATCAGGCAACTGCTGCGCTGCTCGACCCGGTTTTCGTTTACGTCAGCATCTCCCTCGGAGTCATTACTGTCGTCAGACGTAGCCTCAACATCGAGTATACACAAACATCCCTGCTTGGGATAATAACGCAACAGCGCCGCTATAGGGGCCATAAACACCTGAAAAGAATATACAAGTACGCCGAAAGCTTTGGCAAAACAGAAGTGGCCGCACTCGTGTACAGCCATACAAAAACCGAGTATTATAAGATATTCAATCATTGATATCGGATGTTATTTGGAGAAGTGAATTACTGAAAATATTTATATTAGTGTCGCTCCGAACTACTTCAGTGCTACATAACAGAAAGTAACGGCATAAAACAAGATTGTGGTGCCGATAATACCCAATCCGACATAAAATAATATTCGGCCTAACTTGTGTTTCCTATCCTCATATTTGGCCCCGTTCCGAATGCTACAGCCGGAAATTATCAGCAACCGAGACGAGCATATCAGCACCGCAGTCCATAACAACGGAATGAGGATATACAATACGATGCACATTGTGCCATAAGTTATGCCAAGAGTGTCAGATATGACAGACGTATATCGGATGCAGGCATCGTTCAGCATGTCAAAATTATTAATTGCGTTATATATCATATCTGTATGTATTATTCATTTGAATAGTATTGTACTCTTTGTATATATACCGCGAAGCATACAAAAGTAAATATGAAAAACAAAAAATTATTTCTCATGCTTTTTTTGGCGTCCTTCCGGTGTGTCACACAACCTGCCACCACATCGTTTGGCACTATTTTTGTATCAATATATGCCGTGTCATACAATGACACAGACAACAACAGAAATAGAAACAAACAACTAAAACACATACAATTATGAAAAAGATGCTTTATGTAGCTGCCGCTTTTGCAGCACTGAGTCTCGCCGCTTGCGGCAATGGTAAAACAGACGCCAACGCTACCGACAGCACAGCTGCCGACACAACAGCAACCGTAGAGGCCGCTCCCGAAGCAGCCGTAGAAGCTGCCACCACTGTAGACACCAATGTTGCCGCAGCCGAACAGGAAGTCTCCAACAAGGCCTCCGAAGCCATCAACAATGCCGCCGAAAAAGTTCAGAAAGCTTCCAAGGACGTCAAGGCCGTCAAGAACGCTGCCGAGAACCTGAAGAACGCCGCTGAAGCCTTTGGCAAATAATATCAGCAAGCATACACGCATAAGCACCGCCCGTCGGAACACCTCCGGCAGGCGGCGCTTTTTTTTTGTGTATATGTCAGGGCCGCGAAAGACCGCTCGCAGTCGTTGTTCGGATGACATTCTGACACGTCGAACAGCGTATTTTTAGCCGGCAGACAATATTCTTAACTAATTTTTCACTGCCGACACGGAAAAAGTTTGTATATTTGCCGTGCAAATGCGCCGGCTGCGGCCATCGGCGGCAACATCGAGCGCATAGGTCTGAAGACCACATACATACACAAGCACAAACATATTACCCAATATAAAATTTACAATTATGTCAAAAGTAACAGTCATCGGCGCCGGTAATGTAGGTGCCACATGTGCCAACGTACTTGTAACCAACCAGGTAGCCGACGAGGTCGTACTCCTCGACATCAAAGAGGGCGTAGCCGAAGGCAAAGCCATGGATATCATGCAGACCGCCAGCATCCTGGGTCTCAACACCCGTCTGCGCGGCGTCACCAACGATTACACCGCCACCGAAGGCTCCGACATGGTAGTCATCACCAGCGGTATTCCCCGCAAACCCGGTATGACCCGCGAAGAACTCATCGGTGTCAACGCCAAGATTGTAAAATCCGTAATGGACAACGTGCTCAAGCACTCGCCCGAAGCAGTCATCCTGTGCATCTCCAACCCGATGGACACCATGACCTACCTGATCCACAAGACCAGCGGTCTGCCCAAAAACCGCATCATCGGTATGGGTGGCGCTCTCGACAGCGCTCGCTTCCGTTTCAACCTGGCCAACGCTCTCAAAGCCAACCCCAACGAAGTTGAAGGTATGGTTATCGGCGGCCACGGCGACACCACAATGATTCCTCTGACACGCTATGCAGCATACCGCGGCGTTCCCGCTTCCACTCTGCTGGCCAAAGAAGAACTCGAGAAAGTCGCTGCCGACACTATGGTAGGCGGTGCAACCCTCACCAAACTGCTCGGAACTTCCGCATGGTACGCTCCCGGTGCAGCCGGAGCAAGCGTAGTCGCTGCCGTCCTCCACGATCAGAAGCGCATCATCACCTGCTCGGCTCTGCTCGAAGGCGAATATGGCGAAAAAGACCTCTGCATCGGCGTTCCCTGCTTGCTGGGTCGCAACGGCATCGAGAAAATCGTTGACCTCAACCTCAACGACGAAGAAAAAGCCCTCTTTGCCAAGAGCGCTGCTGCCGTACACCACACCAACGAGGCCCTCAAGGAAGCCCTCGCTTGATAGTCCGGCACTTCACACGAACATCCACGGCGACTGCCACGCACCCGCGTACACAGGGCGCGGCAGTCGCCGCCGTTTTTTTTGAAGACCAAGTCCAATAGGTAGTGCCTTAGCATCGGACTATTGTCCTTAAAGGCTCTAAGGGCATTAAAGGCCCTAAGGTCTCTATCCCTCCCCTCTTATAATAAGTCATTTATCCAAAGAATATCCGAGATTATGAAGAAAGTATTTATAGCAATGATGATGTGCGCCGCGCTCGCATCCTGCGGCAATAAGCAGGACAAAGCCGCCGAGGACAACGACAACACCGCCGCCGAGGAAGCCACCGCCGAAGCTGTCACCACCGCAGCCGTACAGGAAGCCGAGGACGACGATCCCCTGACACCCGATATGACTGTCGAACAGCCTCTAATCATCGATTTCAACGCCACCTGGTGCGGCCCGTGCCAAAAATTCAAGCCCGTATTCCACGCCGCAGCTGAGAAATACGGCGACCGTGCCGACTTTGTCAGCGTAGATGCCGATGCATGCCCCACCATCATGACCGCTTTCGGTGTCAACTCATTACCGACACTCATCGTCATACTTCCCGACGGCACATCCAATTCATACGTCGGCCTCAACGACTTTATGTCCTCCGAGGAATCCTTCGACGAGTACATCGAAAGTCTCTTATAGTCTCTCGGCCCATGGCCGGGGAGGCGCTTCAAGAACAGCCGTTTTTCGCTCAGGCGCAATGTTTTGCGCTCCTACCGCGTATACGGTCTTGACACACCCTCATAAGCCGGGACATCGCACACATCGAGCCTAACGTCAATATATTTATGAAGACAAACATCCAAGTCATCCTTTTGGTATTACTTGCGGCAATATTGCCGTCGGAAGCCCAAGCCGCCGTCACGATTACCTCCCCGTCGAGCGACACGACACTAAGGCCTTCCACCAAAGTCAAGCGCCCTATGGTCATCGACTTCAACGCCTCCTGGTGCGGTCCGTGCCGCTCTTTGGCCCCGGTATTCAAGGCCGTAGCCGACAAGTATAAAGGCAAGGCAGCCTTCGTAAGCGTGGACATCGACAGATATCCGCAAACAGCCAAAGCCTTCGCCTTGCGTGCCGTCCCGACCATAGTCATTCTTATGCCGGGCAAACGTCCGACCGTGGCTGTCGGTGCTCAATGGCTCGAAGAGGCCGATCCTGTGGCAGCTTTCGAACAATACGTCAAAAGCATCACCGGGCTATGAGCAAGGTTTCCGAACAATTCATGGCCAAATTGGCGCGCATGGGCATCACCCGGCTCAACGCCATTCAATGTGCTGTAGCCGAGACCGATGCACACGTGCAGCGACTAATGTTACTGGCCCCCACAGGTAGCGGCAAAACCGTAGCATACGCCATTGCATTGCTGCGCGGTATGCGTCCGGCAGCTCCCGGTCAGGCACCCACGGCATTGGTGCTGGCTCCGTCACGCGAATTGGCGCAGCAAATCTATGATGTGATACGTCCGCTGGCCGCCCCGAAACTCAAGACCGTGGTGGTATGCGGCGGTCGCTCGGCCGAATCGGAGGTGCCGTCATTGACATCCGCCACCCCGCCGGACATCGTCATTGCCACCCCCGGACGACTGCTGGACCACATCGCACGCGGCACCATCATTCCGCGCAATATACGCCGCGTGGTCATCGACGAATACGACAAATTGCTGGCTCTGGGCTTCGAACGCCAAATGGGCGACATCATGCGCCGCATAGGCACGCGCACGGATCTGCTGATGCTGACCTCGGCCACCGAGCCGCCGTCGCTACCGCCCTTTATCGCCGACCGCGGCACGCCCACGGTCATCCGGACCGACAACGATGCGGCACCTACGCGTACACGACTGACCGTGATGGACGTCGTATCGCCCGAGCGCGACAAGCTGGACACCCTGGCCGTACTGGTGCGCGAATTGCTGGCTGCCGGACAGACTGCCATGGTCTTTGTCAACCACCGCGATGCCGCCGAGCGCGTTGTCTCGGGACTTGGACGCCGCGGCATCACCGCAGTGTTGTACCACGGAGGTCTGGAACAACGCCAACGCGAAATCGCCGTGGCAGCCTTTGCCTCGCACGCCGCCGACGTGATGGTTTCCACCGACTTGGGCGCACGCGGCCTTGACATCCCGGACGTGGGAGCCGTCATTCATTATCATCTGCCCGTGGACGAGGCGGCATACACTCACCGCAACGGACGCACGGCACGTGCCGGCGCCGACGGCTTGGCTTACATCATCCTCGGACCTACCGAGAGCCTGCCGCCATACATCGACACAGACCATACGCACTACCCCGCCGAGCCGGCAGACAGCACTGCCATACGCGAGCCGTACACGCTGATGTACATCGACGGAGGACGGCGACGCAAGATTTCGCGCGGCGACATCCTGGGCTTCGCCACCAAAGACGCCGGCATCCCCGGCGACAAAGTGGGACACATCACCATAGCCCCGGACTACGCATTGGTAGCCGTAGCCGCCGAATACGCGCAAACGCTGAGCCAAGCCGCACGCGCCCGGCGCCTCAAAGGCCAAAAAGTGCGCATCACTCCCGTCTAACCGCTTGACATACCGCCACCTAAGCATTAACCACACCCCACACATCCATTCCATGTCCGAATTCACCGTGCAATACCTCGGCTGCGGATCGGCCACTCCGTCGCTACGACACATGCCGTCATGCCAAGTCGTTGATTATCGCAACAGCCTGATGATGATTGACTGCGGCGAGGGCGCCCAACTGACCATGCGGCGTATGCGCATACACTTTGCGCGGCTGAGGCACGTCTTTGTATCACACCTGCACGGCGACCATTTTCTGGGACTGCCGGGACTGCTGTCTACACTGTCGTTGCAAGACAAGGGCGGCGACCTGCACGTCCATATCTTCGAGCAAGGCGAGGAGTTGCTGCGTCATTTCATGCAGGTGACCACCGGCGAGCCTACTTTTGACATTATATACGACCGTCTGTACGACGATGCACCGCACATCGTGCTCGACACTAAGGCCCTGACCGTAACATCCTTCCCGCTGCATCACCGCGTGCCCTGCGTCGGATTTCGCTTTGACGAGAAGCCCAAGGCACGGCATCTGCGCGGCGATATGGCGGCCTACCTCGGCATTCCGATAAGTGATATCCCGGCCATCAAGGACGGTGCCGATTGGACAGCCCCGGACGGACGGGTGTTCGAAAACGAGCGTCTGACACTGCCGCCATCGCCTTCGTGTTCGTACGCATATTGCTCGGACACATCTTATCACCGGGACACGGTGGAAGCCGTACGCGGCGTCGACGTATTGTACCATGAGGCTACCTACGCCGACGACAAGAAGAGCCGCGCACGCCTGCACGGACACAGCACCGCCCGACAAGCAGCTATGGTGGCACGCGATGCCGAAGTGGGATGCTTGGTGCTGGGACATTACTCCAAATCTTACCATAACGAGGACACTCTTCTGGCCGAAGCTCGTGAGATTTTCCCGAATACCATAGCCGCTACGGAAGGTATGTCCATAGACATCGAAGAAACGGCCCAATCACAAGACGCACAGGTATGACCGACGAGTATTATATGAATATGGCGCTGTTTCAGGCGCAAGAGGCTGCCGACCAAGGCGAGGTGCCCATAGGAGCCGTCATCGTCGGTGCCGACGGAAGCATCCTTGCCGCCGAACACAATCGCACCGAAGCGCTGCACGACGTCACGGCACATGCCGAGATGCTCGCCATAGGCGCCGCCGCCGCGGCCATAGGCGCCAAATACCTGACAGACTGCACACTGTACGTCACTGTCGAGCCGTGTCCGATGTGTGCCGCCGCCATCGGGTGGGCACAAATCAGGCGCATAGTCATCGGCGCCGCCGACCCCAAACGCGGATACACGACTATGTATGCACGCTCGCCGTTTCATCCGCGTGCTGTGGTCCTGCAAGGCATCCTTGCCGACGAATGTGCCGCCGTAATCACTGATTTTTTCCGCCGACGTCGCTGACCCGGCTCGGACCGTTAAGCCGCTTTTTTGAGACTATAGCAATACTTTTTCCCATGCACGCGAATTCTATGTTCGCAGACCTTGTCGTACCATTGCATATCTCATGCAGACGGACTAATTTTGCAGCGCAATCCGACAGACACCGCCGGAAGTCCGGCCTCGGATAGCATAACCCAATCAGACATTATCAATCTATATCAAAGATTATCAATCCAATATCATTATGGGTGACTGCTGCACTATTTTTGATAACTGGCAAGCTGCACGAGCTGCCGAAGAAGCTCGCGACTACGTCACGGCCGCACGATGCTACCGTATATGCGATGTGGTATACGAATGTGGCGAATTGAATTACTACGACAACGATTTGGCCTATATGGCGCGCCGCGCGGGTACGAAGTATCGCAAGATGCTGCGCAAACTACGCAAAGACGTGGCCCGCGCCATTTGGGATGAAGCCAAAGACTTCTACAATTCTATGGACCCGGAGTCGGACAATTATAATCCGACGTACTTTTTCTTTGATTACCGAGACTTTGTCCTCGAGCAAACCGAAATCATCTTAAAGGGCCTGAAAGAACGACAGAGTCGTTCCTAATCCCCCCGACCGCATACGCCTGCATCCGCCGACGTGTGTGCACGCAACCGTCCGAAACGAGCCGACTTTCACACGTGTTTCGACCCAAAGTGTTTCGGCTTATAGACCTATGTTTTATGTTCTCTCCTCTTTGGTTTTTTTGTTAGACATGCTCTTACTCTGAAGAGCAGACGGGCACCCGATGTCGATATCGGGTGCCCGTCTATATCTTGTGCGCCTTACGCGCAGCCTATATCATAGATAGTAACCTACCGAAACGGAGAAGCAGCCTTGCTTCCAAGAACCATCGTCATCTTTGTAGCGGTCATTGAGGCCGAAGGTGTAGTCCGCACCGATGTAGAAGCGGCTGACCACAATGCCGGCGCCGAGATTCCAACCCATATTAAAACGGGTTATCTCTTCGTCGTAAGGATCCGAGTTAATATCGAATTCTTTAGCATTCTTCCAGCTACCGGAAAGTCCTATACCGAAGCTGGGACCGGTAAATAATTTGAGGTCACAAACGCCTAAATTGAAGTTGTAGCCCAGTCGCACAGGAATCTGTAGACCGAATTGGCGCAGTGCTATGTCTGCCTTAGCCTTGGAAAAAACTCCGCCCGCAATGTCGGCTTGAATATCCGTACCCGTGTTATGATAAACCAAGTACATACCCGGCTCAAGGAAAAGATTGGATACCAAGTCGATGTCAGCCACGACTCCGGCATGGAAACCACAGCCGGCCTTGAACATGTCCACAGAAGCGCCGTTAGACTTTATGCTACCGGGGACGGTGACATCCAGTCCGGCCCGGATGCCGAAGTCGATGGCATGCGACTGCGCGGGAGCAAGCGCCGCAATGGCTACAACAAGCGATGCTGCAATAGTCTTAATGGATTTTCTCATTGTTTGAATAAGTATTTAAGTAAATGATTAGGGTTGATACTAAGTATTGTTACGCCCGATTTTTAATATCGGCGCGAGATAATATAGCCGAACAAGTCGATGAGCGACTTCTTGGCCTCGCTATCATCGAAATCATCAAGCAAAGCGACAGCGCGTGTCCGCATACCTTCCATAACTGAGTAAGCATAATCAATGCCGCCTCCATCGATGGCATAAGCTGTCAGACGGGCAATATCGTCCTCGTTGAGTGTCTGACTCTTGCTCAATTTCATCATCTCGGCATTGGCCGCATCGGTGCCGTTACGCAACACATGCAGCAGCGGCAGCGTGATCTTGCCTTCGCGCAAATCATTGGCCGTAGGCTTGCCCACAGTGTCTTGCTGCGCCGGGAAATAGTCAAATATGTCGTCTCGTATCTGGAAGCACAGACCCAGCAATCGCGCAAACTCGCTGAGGCGATCCTTGCGCTCATCATCTACACCCTGAGCATAGCATCCCATCTGCGAGCACGCCACAAATAGCGAGGCGGTCTTGTACTCGATAATCTTGAAGTACGCATCTTCGTCCAAGTTATGGTAACGCGCACTGTATATCTGGTCCAATTCGCCGAGGCTCAACAGCTTGCCCAGATGGCACAAAGACTCGATGATGCGTGTATCGCCCGTAACGATGGCCTGCTGCATCGATGTGGAAACAAAAAAGTCGCCCACAAGTACCGCTATATGATTATCCCACATGGCGTTGACCGTCGGACGACCACGACGTATCGTCGAACCGTCAACAACATCATCGTGTATCAACGAGGCGTTGTGCAACAACTCGACAGACGCTGCAGCGCGCAACACCTTGTCCGTCACCGGGCCGAAAAGCCGGGCGCTCAGCATCACTATTATGGGGCGGATAAGCTTGCCCTTAGTCTTCAAATAGTTGGTAATCACGTTATCCATCAACGGATTGGACGTGGCCAACTGTTCGGCTATGAGCGCGTTGAGCCGGTCAATGTCGGGTGCTATTTCCTGTCGTATTTTTTCGAGGATGTCCATATTGCGCCGCAAATTTACGAATTTTTCGCGGCATTACAGACGTTTTCCGCCCAAACTTTCGGCCCTTCTACACACATAGCTCCCTCATGGCGTCCCTCATCGACCTTCACCGGCTCGCCACTGATACATATCACCACTTCGATACACTATTATTTCGCCCCATGTCATTATCCGAGACAATGCCGTACCCACCCACTCTATCCTCCGTATGACGGTCCAAAATCCTCGCTACAGCCTTCCACTTCTTCCGCTTTGGGACGAACAATTCGCTCCATTCGTTACCAATCTGCATAACAGCCGATTAGCCATTTCATTATCAAAACTGAGTAATTAGACGGCAAGAACAAGGTCGTAGATAGGCGTAAAGTCGGCGACACAACGGACTATGGAGAAATCTTAAACACCACCAAAGTAAGGGATGGCAAAATCACCTTCAGCGAAGCAATACACGACGACAGACCCCACCTGTATCGTCGACGAAATTCGGTGGTGCTCATCTCGATATTGCGCTTGAAAAAAGTGTCGGAAAGTGTTCAGAGGAATCCAAGTACACGGGATGATTCGAGACCACCGATACCGCATTTTCGCAGAAAATGCGTAACTTCGCGTACGGTATGGAAATGCTGATGCAACATATCTGGCAGCACAAGATGTGGAGTGGCGCTCCCGAATTGCGCACCGTCGATGGCCGCGAAATCGAGGTCATCGACCAAGGTATGCTCAATACAGGACCGGGGCCGGACTTTTTCAATGCCAAGATACGCATCGGCGACGCCGTATGGGTAGGCAACGTCGAAGTGCACGTGCGCGCCTCGGATTGGCACGCACACGGTCACAACAATGACCCGGCTTACCGCAATGTGGTGTTGCACGTGGTGGGCGATGACGACTGCCGCATCAATATCGACGGACGCGAAGTGCCGCAAGTGCTGCTCCCCCTGGCACAAGAAGTCATCGAGCGATACGAGGACTTCACTCGTCCGCACGTAGGTGACGCATATCCGTGTCACGACCGTCTGGCCGAAATCCCAAGCCTATGGATAGACGACTGGATGACCTCGCTGGGATACGACCGCTTACAAACCAAGGCGGACGCCGCTCTGGACCTGCTGGACCGCAACCACGGCGATTGGCTGGAAACGGCATATCAATTTCTGGCACGCGGTCTGGGCTTCGGCGCCAACGGCGAGGCAATGGAACGCACGGCACGCAGTGTGCCGCTGCGCATACTCTTTAAGCACGCCGCCGACCCGATGTCGGCACCGGCACTATTGCTGGGTCAGGCGGGGATGCTGCCTACGCCCGAAAATGCCGCCGATGATGCAGTAGTGCTCAGACTTATAAGCGATTACGCATTCCTCAGCGCCAAATTCGGGCTGTCACGCCCCACGGACATTCAATGGCGCACAGGCGGCATACGCCCGGCCAACGCTCCCTGCCGCCGCTTGGCCACGCTCGCAGCCATGGTCAGCAATGGATTTGCCGTGGCCACGAACTCATGGAATGCAGCCACCGCCGACGAGGCCGTCGCGGTATTGCGCAATGCTCCGTCGATGCACCCTTACTTCACCACGCACCACCGACCCGCGGCTATGTCGGCGCGCCCGGTCAGCGCCTCGCTAAGCATCGGCGCTGCAAACATCCTTGTAATCAATGTCGTCGCGCCGCTTATATATGCACGCGGTTACCTTGCCGACGATACCTCAGCCATGGAACGTGCCGTGTATATGCTTCAAGGCTTGCCGCCCGAAGACACTGCCGAGGTACGCACCTTTGCTTCTATGGGCCTTGAGTGCCACGATGCCTTTGCCACGCAAGCACTACACCGTCTGCGCACCGCCTACTGCGACACCCGCAAGTGCATCTACTGCCGCTGGGGCCACCGCCTGCTTGCCAAGTAAAACGGCTTATCGGTAACGTGAGTCGCCAGAAATCCTATTAGTTCTCTTGTTTAGACCCGGTCCATTCGCCATCCCTGCCCATAAGCTTGATTTTATAACCATCTTGTGTCTTGATGATTTTACTTCATACGGGTCAAATTCACCCCGGTAAACTTTAGTAATATCATTGGTGAATTTTAGCGTGATAGTTTCCCCATTTGTTTCCTTTTTTAAGTGAGCCCCAACATCTTCACCCCCAAAAAAACGGTCTTAGTGCCAAAGCGGCAAAAGCCACTCATTCTGTGATAAAGACCTTGATTGTCAATTCTATCGTTTCGAATAGCCCAAACGCTCCCACTAAGTTGGTCGTGGTGTCACCCACATATATCGACTTATTGGAGAAAGCCATCCATGAAAACGGCTCAGAATCGTATGCTTCAAGTGTCGGAATAGCATTATGTAGCGCCTCGCATATCGTAGAACCCACTATAACTTCCGGGACTCGTCGTATAGTATATCCCGGTTTGGTTCTGGGTCGAGATGCTGCCATGGCCGACACACTAAATATCAGCACAATAGCAACAGCAAAATAGTACCACACGGTTTTATTTCGGCAATATGCCATATTTGTCAATTGCTTCTTGTGTTGGTCGCTTGTTCGTTGGTGAAAACTCATAATATTTGGGGGTTATGTTTGAATTTGCGTCTTTTACTCTTCATCACCATTAAAGAACCTAATCTTGTACCCATTTTGCGTCCGAATGATTTTTCCCTCATCAGGATCGTATGCCCCACGAATAAAATTATCTTTGAGATATCTGAGAACAATAACACTCCCATTCTTTTTCATTTTAATATTTGGAAGTGATTCACTAAAAAAAACTATTTTAGTTCCTATCTTGCAAAAAAACTTTGGCATCCTGTAATACAAGGCGATATTTTCAGTTCTTTCGCATCCAATAGGCCAGACGGCTCCAACCAAATTCGACGTAGTATCACGCGCATATGCAGATTTGGTTGAAAAAACCATCCATGAAAAAGGCTGATTGATGTGGTGCGCTTCAAGCGCAGGAATAGCATTATGCAATAGTAGATCATACATCGTAGAATCTACTGTAGCCTCATGGATTTGGTATGTCTCATACTTAGACTTGGAGGAACGCTTTGCCGTAGCCGACAAGCCAAGTATTAGTGTTATTACGGCTATATACACGTAATACAGTCGGTTATTTCGGCAAGATTCCATATTTGTCAATAGCTTCTTGTGTCGGTGGCTCATCCATTGGTGAATACTCATGATATGTGGGTGTTATGTTTGAATTTGTGTCTTTTTCAAAGAATAATATCTTGTGAATGATGTGATATCCTAATATGCACTCTAAGGCGTATGCAACAATATAATCGCCATCCCAATCACTTGGCTCCGGAGAATTATAGTGATTATGTATCCATTCTCTTATATGATATCTACGTCTGAGCTTTCGGTTGAACCATAACACGCCGGCTCTTTCGGTTCCGACTTCATTCGATGTCGTTATGTAGTTTGCGGTGTATCTACCTTTTCCGACAAGTATGCGCACCCATTCCACTTTGGTGTGGGATGCAAGAAACTCGTGTATGATCCTACCGTTCTTATCGTCCCTGACTTTCATGACATTGTACCACGATGACCCCTCGCCTTGAAATTTATCGATGGATTGGATGGTGCCGTATTTCATTTCCGGAGATTCGTCAATGATGCCATTGTCATTCCTTACTTGTACGACATCTTTTTCTTTGTCTTTCTTCTGATAAAGCAAATCCCCTTGACTGTCATACACATACACATCATTACCTGTCGGGTCTACATAAACGATAGGGTTGCACTTGCAAAAAGCATAAGGTGAAAATGACGGGTAATTCTCGGCGTGTTTGTCCATAGAGCTGAACCGGGTCTCGGAGGGGATGCACATGCGGGCGCCGTAGATGTACTCGCGCAGGCCGTCGCGGCGGACGT
>OLGM01000201.1_pt1 | contig 44377 bp, 52 predicted proteins | sample 1606001 | NCBI WGS metagenome assembly OLGM01 (sample SAMN03283294) | human gut metagenome | biome: human-associated habitat; material: feces | host: Homo sapiens | place: Peru | collected 2012
CGTTAACCCCGCCAACAACCAATTTGAAGATCCGGGGGATTGCCACACCAGTCTGAGGACTGGTTCGCAATGACACGGGAAACGAAGAAAGGAGCACGAAAATGAGCGAGGAAGTCCGGAAGAGTGTGGAAGGGACGGCCCGGGGGCTGAACGAAATCCCCCAGGAGGCAAGAAGCCACGCGGTAAGCATGGTGGAGGCATACGCCCAGGGGCTGGCAGCCGGGGTGGCGCTGGCGAACAAGAAAGAGGAAAAGGACGATGGGAAATAAGCTGACGCTGACGATCAACGAGACGGCGGCGCTGTGCCGGGAGCACGGATGGACTGTCGGCAAGGAGCAGCTGGCGGAGGGGATCGCTGAGGGGCGGTACCCCTTCGGGAAGATCCTGCGGGTGGGGAACACCGGGCGGAAAACCTATGAGATCTGGAAGGCCGATGTGCTGGCCTATCTGCGGGAGAAGGGGGCGGAGGTATGAATCCTGAGGAACTGGCGAAATTTCAGGCGCTGTTTACGATGTACAAGAAGCAGCGGCGGGTGATTGAGGCCCAGAACGGGCGGATCAAGGCGCTGGAGGCGGAGAACAAGGCCCTGAAGGAAGGGCTTGTGGCGGACAGCGCGGCCTTTGAGGCGGAGAACGCGGAGATCTTTGAAGCCGTGCACCGGAACCACAAAGAAAGGGCGCCCATCGCGGTGACGTACTACTATGGGCGCTGAGAAATGGCTGCGGGCAGCGGTGTGGGTGCTGCTGACGGTGAACGTTTTGCTGGCGCTGACGGCGCTGTGGCTGGCGAGGGGGTAAAGTGTATGGCGAAGGAACGAATTCCGGAGGAAGAGCGGTCCCGGCAGCTGCAATACTACTACGACCACCGGGAGGAGCGGCTGGCCTACGGAAGCGAGTACGCGGAGAAGCACAAGGAAGCCATGGCCGCCAAGAGCCGGAAATACCGGCAGAGCAACCGGGAGAAGACGATTGCCTACCAGAACGGGTACTACCGGGCGCACCGGGAGGCCCGGATCGCCTACCAGAAGGAATACTACCGGGCGCACAAGATGGAGCATCAGGCATACAACCGGGCGTGGTACGCCAAGAAGAAAGCCGCCGCCGGAGAGGCAAGCTCCGGTGACGGCATGGGAAATATGAACAAGGCTATTATAGCCGAAAAGGAAGGAAATGTCAAATGAAGGATATCCGAATTCAGAAGCTGACGCTGGAAAATTTCAAGTGCCACAAAAGCCTGACCATCGATTTCGGCGGGCGGGAGACCAGCATTTACGGGGACAACGCCACGGGGAAGAGCAGCATTTACGATGGCCTGACCTGGCTGCTGTTCGGCAAGGACAGCCGGGGCAGCGCGGACGCGGAAGCCATCAAGCCGCTGGGGGCTGACGGGCAGGTGCTGGACCATCAGGCGGTGACGGCGGTAGAGGCGGAGTTCCGGGTGGACACCGGAGAGGACAGCGAGATCACCGTGCTGCGGCGGACGCTGAAAGAGGTCTGGTCCAGCAAGCGGGGATGCCCCACGCCGGAATACAGCGGCAACGTAAGCGAATACGCCGTGGACGGTGTGCCCATGAAGAAGAACGGATTTGACGCCGCTGTGAAGGAGCTGGTTGGTGAAGGGCTGTTCCGGATGCTGACCTCCGTCAGGTACTTCAGCGCGGACCTGAAATGGCAGGAGCGGCGGGCGGTGCTCTTCGACATGGTGGGGAACCTGACGGACGAGCAGATCATGATGCAGAACGAGGCGTTTTGGGAGCTGAAGGACGGCTGCGCCGGGGTGGGGCTGGAAAGCCTGAAAAAGAAGCTCGTGGCGGACCGGAAGCGGTTGGTGGGGGCCAAGAACGACGGCCCGGCAAGAATGAGCGAATGCCAGAAGCTGATCGACCAGCTGAGCGGGCAGAACTTTGATGCGGCCAAGGCCAAGGCGCTGGAGCTGGACAGCATCAGCAACACCCTGCGGGAGCAGCTGGCGAAACTGAAAGCCGGAAGCAAGGCTTCGGAAATCGGTTATGCCCTGAGCGCCAAAACGGCGGAGTTGCGGGCACTGGAGGCCCAGAACAGCGCCTACCGGGAGCAGCAGCGGGGCACGGACAAGGCGGCGGAGGCCAAGCGCCGGAAAGCGGCGGCGGAAAAAGCCCTGAGCTACACCAATGCCCAGATCGGCAACACGGACATGGCCCTGGAACGGACGGAGAAGAGCCTGGAAAGCTACCGGGCGGAATGGGTAGAGACCAACGGGGAGAGCTTTTCCGGCGGGAAATGCCCCACCTGCGGGCAGAGCCTGCCTTTTGAACAGCTGAAGGCCCAGACGGAAGCCTTTGAGAGCAAGAAGAAGGAGCGGCTGGAACGGATCGAGGGCATGGCGAACCACGCCAAGGCACTGTGCGACGGCTACCGGGCGGACCTGGAACGACTGGGACAGGAAAAGGCGGAAGCGGAAAGCGCTCTGGTAGCTGCGGAAGCGGAAATCCGGGAAGCGCCGGAGGCCACTGTTACGGATATGCCGGGGTTTGACGCCCAGCGGGCGGCCCTGGAAGGGGAAATCAAAAGCCTTGAGCAGGACAAGCTGGAAGCTGTAAACGGCTACCAGACGAAGTGGGCGGCCCTGGAGGGGCGGCTGGCGGCGGTCACGTTGGAGCTGAAGGCGGCCCAGCAGGAGGCGGCGGGCGAGGGAAGCCTGCGGTACGCCCAGGCCCGGCTGGAGCAGCTGCGGCAGGAGGCCCAGGACACCAGTGCGGCGCTGGAGGCGGTGGAGCGGACGCTCTACCAGATGGAGGAATTCACCCGGTTCAAGGCGAGTTTCCTGGAAAGCGCCGTGAACGCCCCCTTCCGGCTGGCGAAAATCCGGCTGTTCCGGGAGCAGGCCAACGGCGGCGTGGAAGAGCGGTGCGACGTGACGGTGGAGGGCGTGCCCTACAACGGGCTGAACAGCGCCATGCAGATCAACGTGGGCATGGACATTATCAACGCCCTGAGCGAGTTCTACGGGGTGCGGGTGCCGCTGTTTGTGGACAACGCGGAGAGCGTGACCAAGCTGGAAGAAATGCAGAGCCAGGTGATCCGCCTGGTGGTGAGCGAGGAAGATAAGGAGCTGAGAATCGTATGAAAATCGGAAAGAACGTGAAGCCCAGCATTCCCCCGGTTCCGGGCGGAACCTATATGGCGGTATGCATTTACTCCCTGGGTATCGGGGAGCAGCTGTGCAAATACAAGGATTCCACCAGGTACAACAACCAGGTGATGATCGGTTTTGAGCTGATCGGGCAGACGGTGGAAATCGATGGGAAGCAGGAGCCCCGGGTGCTGGGGCGTACCTTTAACATTGCCAAGAGCCAGAACTCGGGGCTGCGGAAGTTTCTGGGGAGCTGGATGGGCAAGGCGCTGACGGACGACGAGTACATGAGCTTTGACACCAACACGCTGCTGGGCAAGCCCGCCATGCTGAGCGTGGTGCTGAACGACACGGGGGAATACGCCAACATTGACGGCATTATGCAGATCCCGGCGGGCATTCCGGAGCCCAAGGCGACCATCACGCCCTACTGGTTTGACCTGGATGACGGGTTTGACCAGGCGGCTTTTGAGAAGCTGCCGGAATGGGCACAGGAGAAGATCAAGAAGAGCACGGAGTACCAGAAGCTGTACGCACCCCAGGAGGAGGTCAAAATCGACCAGAGTACCGGGGAGGTCCTGGATAAGAACGCCGGGCAGGGGGCCGCTGAGGCCGCAGGAGGGAGGCCCCCGTTTTGAAGATCGCAGCACTGGCGAGCAGCAGCAAGGGCAACGCCTATCTGATCGCCGACAGGAAGACCCGTATCCTGCTGGAATGCGGGCTGAGCTACAAGGAGCTGCAGAAAAGGGCCGGGTTTGACCTGGCGAGGCTGCACGGGTGCCTTGTGAGCCACGAGCACAAGGACCACAGCCTCTCCGTCCGGCGGGTGGCGGAAAGCGGCGTGCCGGTATACATGAGCCGGGGCACGGCTGAGGCGCTGGAGCTGCCGGAGACGGTATTTTCCCTGCTGGAAGAGATACGGGCCGGGGAGCAATTTACGGTCGGCACGCTGGACGTCCTGCCCTTTGGGACCTATCACGATGCGGCGGAACCGCTGGGGTTTCTGATTCAGAGCAAGGAGGACGGGGATATTCTGGCCTTTGCTACGGACACGGTGAATCTGCCCTACACGTTCCCGGGGGTGAACATTCTGGCTGTGGAGGCCAACTATGAAAAGGGGCTGCTGGAACGGTGCGGGCGGATGCCGGAGAGCACGAAACACCGGATTGAGAACACCCACATGGAGATTGAGAAGCTGCTGGAATGTCTACGAGGCATGGAGTTAGGGCGGTGCAGGCAGATTTATCTATGCCACCTGAGCGACGCTTCCGGGGACGAGGAAAGCTTCTGCTGGCGGGTATGGAAAACCACCGGAATTCGGACAGAAGCATTCCCGCGAGACGGGAAATTCAAGAAAAATTTCTGAAAAAATCAGGAAGGGAGTGAAGAAAAATGGCAATGGTGCGGAACCAATTTACATTCTACCGAAGCTACTATGAGGCGCTGGACGAGCTGCCGGACGAGGAAAAGGCGGAAACGCTGCTGGCGGTGATCCGATATGCCATCTACGGGACAGCGCCGGAAATGTTGCCTGTTTCTGGGAAAATAGCTTTTAACCTCATAAAACCGACGCTGGATTCTGCGAGGAAAAAAGCGGCCGCCGGGAAGCAGGGCGGCGGTGCTTCTCCCAGCGGAACAAGCAAAAAGAAAAGTGCTTCTCCCAGTGGGACAAGCAAAACAGAAGGGTGCTTATCCGAGCGGGACAAGCTAGAAAGAGGGGGAGAAAGAGAAAGAGAAGGAGAAAGAGGTAGAGGTATAGGGGAAAGCGCAGCGAGTGGGAAAAGCAGCGAGGAAGCAGACAGGGGTTTTGAGGCGCTGCGCCGTGCGTACCCGGCACACAGACAGGGAGACAGCGAGGAGGCCAGAGAGGCATACAAGCGCTTTGTCAAGAAGGGGCAGGAACAGGCGGCTCTGGATGGCCTTGAAAAATGGAAGCTGAGCCAGCAATGGCAGGACGACGGTGGACGGTTTGTTCCTGGGCTTGCCAAGTGGCTGAGCCAACGGCTGTGGGAATGCCCCCCGGAACCCGCCAAGCCGGAAGTATGGCAGCAGGGCAGACGGGAGCTTGACAGGGACGAGATGGCGGCGATCCGGCGGATGTTTCAGGAGGATGACCCGAAGGGGGGCGGCTGAGATGGCGACCAGCTGGAAAGGGCTGCTGGCGCAATGCCCCTTCTTCCGGGGGACGGATGGGAAGAAAACCATCACCTGCCAGGGAGTGGACGGGTACAGCCTGCTGACCTGGAGGTTCCGGGGGACGGGGCACTGCGAGATCCAGTTCCGGGTGTTCTGCTGTGGGAAGTACGAAAATTGTGAGGTATGCCGGATGCTGATGGAGGCAGAGGAAGGGAAATGAGGATAAACGAGAAGATCAAGACAAATGGGGACCGCATCCGGGCCATGACGGACGAGGAGCTGGCGAATTTCGTGGCAACATACATCCCCTGTGATTTCTGCTGGTTGCGTGATGATTGCTCGAGCGATGGGAACGTTACCTGCTACGACAATTTTTTAGACTGGCTCCGCGCCCCGGCGGAAAGCGAGGGGGAGACATGAGACACCTTGGAGACATCACCAGGATACGGGGCTGCGCGGCCCCGGTGGTGGATGTGGTCATCGGTGGCAGCCCGTGCCAGGACTTGAGCATTGCCGGAAAGAGAGCCGGGCTTGCCGGGGAACGGTCCGGGCTGTACAGGGCAAGAAGCGGCAAACCACCGATTCCGCCCGGTACAAGGCATTGGGCAACTCCATTGCCCTCTCGCCCTGGAAATGGGTACTAAAACGCTTGTGCGCACAGTACGAGCGGGATGCCACTATGGCGAGCCTGTTTGACGGGATTGGAGGCTTCCCGCTGATCTGGGAGCAGCTGAACGGGAAAGGGAGCTGCCTGTGGGCCAGCGAGATTGAAGAGTTCCCGATGGCGGTTACGAGGAAACATTTTTAACCGCCTCGAAATCGAGGCATTTAAAAGCCCGGGCAACCCGGGCGGGAAGGAGATAACCATGGAAGAAATCAAATTGAAGCCCTGCCCGTTCTGCGGGGGTGAGGCAGTGTATATCATCGAAAAAAACTACATACGTTGCACAGCGTATGAATGGCAATTTGGTATCAAGTGTACTAACTGCATGGTGGAGCTGCCTGCGAGAGATTTCATCGTAAAGGTAGGCATGAAATCAAACGGGGAAATTGTGTTCACCACAGACGAACGTGGAAAGGCTGCAGATATGTGGAACCGGAGGGCTGACCATGGCTAAAGCGGTACTTATCAGCATCCGCCCGAGGTGGGTGGACAAGATTCTTATAGGAGAGAAAACGCTGGAAGTCAGGAAGAGCCGTCCAAACATCGGAACACGCTTTAAGTGCTATATTTATTGCACAAAAGAGAGAAAACCGTGGGTTTTGAATGGTTTTCCTGGAATTCGGCAGGACGGAAATGTTGTTGCGGAATTTACTTGCGACAGAATCACCCGTCTAAGCCACATTGGATACATGGGCAACCCAAATCCTGCGGAGCTGGCAGCAATCAATGGGGTATGGGGGCAGATAGACACAGGATTTGATTTTGCACAGACCTGTTTGAGCAAAGCGCAAATCGAAGAATATCTGTCCGGTGGAAATGGATATGCTTGGCACATTTCTGGTTTGGAAATTTATGGCACACCAAAGCCATTAAGCAAGTTCACTGGACTTCAGGAAACGAAATTTGGGTATGCGCCGGTTGAAATCAAACGCCCGCCCCAGAGTTGGTGCTACGTGGAGGAATTAGCATGAGTGATTATATCAGCCGGGAGGCAATCACGGAATGGCGGCCTAAAAACAAAGAAATCATCAATTCTAGGGCTTACATCGATTTGGAAGAACTCCTAGACCTGGTAGACGGAATCCCTGCCGCCGATGTGGAGCCGGTGCGGCATGGGAACTGGAATATCCGGCTTGCGGACGAACTTACCCTATGCCTGGAATGCTCTGCCTGTGGGCGCAGTGTTGACAACATCGACCTGCACCACCTGCTGGAAGCCGGGGAGTATGGCGAGGCGTGCAAAAGATACCCGTATTGCCATTGCGGCTCAAAAATGGATTTGGAGGTAGAAAACGATGGGTGAGATAATGCAATTACCGGAAACCGTAGAAGAGTTTATGCAGCAGTACAAGATCGTGGATACCCAGCAGGTCTATACCAACGGCACGGAGCTTGTGCCAATTTTCCGAATGAAGCAATGGATTGAGGCGCATAAGCGCCGCTGGATTCCGTGCAGCGAGAGGCTTCCGGAAGAACTTGTTCCGGTAAACGTGGTGTGGGTAAATCACAGCCCAGAGCCGTATTACCAGGAAATGAAAAATGTTCCGCAAAAAGCGACTGCTGTCTATTACAGGGAAAAGTGGTATTGGTGGTCATGCGTTTGTGAAGATTTACTTGCAGAGTCCGGCAGAAACGAAGTGGACTTGGTGGATGGTGACATTGAAATCACCCACTGGCAGCCCCTCCCCGAGCCGCCGGAGGATGAACAGAATGAAAAATAAGCACAAGGCGCGGAAAGCGGCGGCAATCTGCGGGGCGGTGGTGCTGGCTGCGGTGATTGGGTGCGCGTCCTGGGCCTGGCTGGACCGGGTGAGCTGGGTATGGGCTGTGACGCACACAGTACCGCCGGGATGGCTGCGTGGTCTGCTGCTGGGGTGGTAGGCCATGGGGAAAGCAAGAATGTACGGGATGTGCCGGATGGCACCGAAAAATAAACGCCGGGAGATCCGGTGGAAGCCGAAACAAGAAAGGAAATGTGAACATGATCTACGAAAAGGGACTGATAAAGGCCATGAAGGACGAGTACAAGGCGGGGGGCTACAGCGTGGCCGATGATGGGAATGGAATCCTGTGGATTGTCGCCGATATGTGGTTTGCGGGAATCCGGAAGGGGAAGGTCAGCAACGACGTAAAAAGCGTGATCGTGCTGCACTTTGGACAGATGCCGGAAGGGCACAGCGCTATGTATGTAAGCAAGGACAAGGACCCCAACACCGAGATCATAGACACGGTTTTGTCCGTGCCGCAGATGCTTGCGGAGGCGGAGGACCAGGGCGTTTTCCGGCTGACGCTGCTGCGGATCGGAAACCGGGTGGTGCTGCAGAATGACGATCTGATCATCCGGACGGCGACCGAGGACGCGCTGCTGCCCATGGCATACGGGTACACGACCTGGCTTCGGAGCGGGTATCTGGTGCAGGACGACGGGGAAAGTTTTGTGGGGGCAATGAGCTGCCACGGGGTCGAGGGTGAGATTGGGAAGATCGAGCTGCTGGAACAGGTGGACTGGCGGTAAGTGCATAAAATGGGCCGCTCCCGTGGTGGGGGCGGCCCTGTGTCATTGCTTTTGGAGTTCCCGGCGGATCAGGAGCTCGATGTAATTGGAGACCGTGCGGTTTTCGCGCTGGGCGGCCTGCTGGAGCTGCTGCTTGAGATCCGGGGAGATGCGGATATGGATGGTGTCGGTTTTTTCAGCCATTGGCAGCCTTTCTGCCCTCGTGACCTCCGGGGCGGGCGTGGTGGTTGTTACGGCGTTGCTGGGGGCGGAACGATGGTCAATAGGCCCAGGGCCTGCTGCCACATTATCATTGTTGACGTCCTGGGGGCGTACAGGCCGGCAATCCAGTCTCGCAAGACTGCAACGTCCATGCAAAAGCGATTGGCCATTGTCTGCTCAGCAAGGCCACTCGCCTTAACGATATCTGCGGGGGCCCTGGAAATGACGGAAAAACAGTCGGACAGGACATTGGCACGATCGGCTTCCGGGATGTGGGAAAGGTACTGGCTGTGGATCATGGCGTCTACATACGCTTGCAAACTCTCATAATAGCGGGCCTCTTTGAGCAAATAGGCGCTGCCATCGTAGCTTAGGGGCAATGTAACCGGGGTGACGGTTTTCTCCTGCTGGGGCGGATGCTGCAGCAGGGCCTCCTGCCGGACGCATCCGCAGGATGTGCACACTCCGTTGATCAGGTCGTAACGCTTAACGGTGATCTCGTTCCCACAGCGGCAGCGGCAGACAGCCGTACCGCCTTTGGGGCCGAGGGTCTCAACCGTCAGCATCCCAAAGACCTGCCCGACATCGATGCTGCTTGTGTCCTTGTACCGGCTACATCCGCAGGATGTGGACCGACCAGCTACGAGATGGCATATCATCACATCGCGGACAGTTCCGCAGGTGCAGACACATTTCACGGTGGGGTTCTTTTCCCCTGGGCCGAGGACGGTCCAGCGGCCGAATGTCTTACCAACGAGTTCCCCGCGTGTGTCCTTTGGGGCACGGGGCCGGACCGGGTACAGGGATCTGCCACAGCCACAGCTTAAAGACTTCCCTGCAAGCATCTGGTAGCGGGCGACATCTTTTTCAACACCGCAGTCGCAGCGGCAGCGTACATACTGATTGCCGCGAGGGGACGCCCCAAGGACCAACCAACGCCCAAATCGCTGACCTATCAGATCCGCCTGAGTACTCTTTGGAGTGTGCGGTTGCGCCGGGTTTAGGGATCTCCCGCAGCCGCAGCTTAAAGTCTTCCCCCCCAGAAGTGAGTACCGGACGACATCGCGTTCCGTCCCGCAATCGCAGCGGCAACGGACGTACCGATTCCCACGGGGAGACTCGCCAAGGACCAGCCAGCGGCCGAAGCGCTGGCCGGTTAGATCCTGGACCTTCCGCATGGCTTACAGCTCGTCCTCATCGACAAGCAGCTGCCATTCGTCGCCGCGGGCGATCTCGTCCTCGGACAGGGCCAGAAGGCACTCGCCATCGTTGCCGGAGTTGGCGCTGTCGCACTCGTCGCGCCACCAGGAAATCAGGTTCTGGGCGTCGGCGTCGCTGGCAAAGATGGTGTCGGAGCCGGAATCGTACTCGTGGTCGCAACGGAAGTTGGGTTCCAGATCCTGGAAGCAGTCAGGCTCAAAGCCTGCGTTCCAGCCGCCGCGCCACAGGCGGAGGGCGATGGTGATCATTTTGGATTCAGTTTTGATAGTCATATGTATTACCTCCTGGGCTGTTGCCCTGTGTTTGATTACGGGGATATTGTATCACGATGTGTACACAAAAGATAGTGGCGAAATGCACAAAGTTTGAAGGAATTTTCTATGCATAATCGACAAAACGCAGGGGCGGTTTGGGGTTTAGAGAATCGGGGCGGGAATTGGTAAAATGAATGGAAAAGGAGGGGAGGGGGCTTGGACTGGAATCGAATCCGGAAGGACTATATTGCCGGGAAAGGCTCCTACCGGGAATTGGCGAAGAAGTACGGGGTGTCCCCCCAGGTGCTGGGGCGGCGGGCGAAAGCTGAGGACTGGGTGACGCTGCGGGGACAGGCCGTTGACAAAGGATTGACAAAGACCATTGACGCGGTGGCAGAGGCCAATGGGGACGTTGGGGTGCAGCTGCAGGGGGCGGCGGTGGCGCTGATCGGGAAGGCGATGGAAGGCATCCAGGCCATTGATCCGGAGAATGCCAAGGCGCTGAAGGCGTACTCGGGGGTGCTGCGAGACCTGAAGGATGTGCTGGATGTACGGTCCAAGCTGGATCTGGAGGAGCAGGCGGCGCGGATCGAAAAGCTGCGGCGGGAGGCCCGGGAGGCGCAGGAAGACAGGACGAGAGAGGTCAGCGTGACGTTCGGAGGTGCGCAGGAGTGGGCAGAGTAGTGCTGGACATGGGGCCGCTGGGGCCGAATCCCAAGCAGGAGCTGGCCTTCCGGGAGACCCATAGATACGTTGGCTACGGCGGGGCACGGGGCGGCGGGAAGAGCTGGTTCGTGCGCTGGAAGGCGGTGCTGCTGTGTCTGCGGTATCCGGGCATCAAGGTACTCATTACCAGAAGGACCTACAAGGAGCTGCTAAACAACCACATTTCGCCACTGCTGCAAATGCTGAACGGGGTAGCAAAATACAATAAAAGTGATAAAATATTCACTTTTTGCAATGGAAGCACCATTTCTTTCGGCTACTGCGCGTCTGATGGCGACTTGGGACAGTACCAGGGCGCAGAATACGATGTGTGGTTTGCCGACGAGGCGGGGCAGTTTTTGGAAGACTGGCTTGTAAAAATCGATGCCTGCGTCCGGGGCGTGAATGGGTTTCCGAAGCGGACATACTACACCCTGAACCCCGGCGGGCCCAGCCACGGGTATTTCAAACGATTGTTCGTGGATAGGCGGTACACGGAGGACGAGCACCCGGAGGATTATTCCTTTATCCAGGCACTTGTAAAGGATAACAAGGCGCTGATGCAGCAGCAGCCGGAATACCTGCGCTCCCTGGAAAAGCTGCCGCCTAAGCTGCGGGAGGCATGGCTGAACGGCAGCTGGGATGTATACGAGGGCCAGTTCTTTGAGGAATTCCGGGATGACCCGTCCCACTACAAGGACAGGACATATACCCACGTCATTGATCCCTTTGAAATTCCGAAGCACTGGAACATCTACCGAAGTTTCGACTGGGGCTACAACAAGCCTTTCTCCTGCGGCTGGTGGGTAGTCGATCCGGACGGGGTGCTGTACCGGATTCTGGAATTCTACGGCTGTACCGGGCAGCCAAACGAAGGCATGAAGTGGCCGCCACAGCAGGTGTTTGCCGAAATTCATCGGATAGAAGCGGAACACAGGTGGTTGGTTGGGAAGAAGATCATTGGCATCGCAGATCCGGCCATCTGGGACGCGGAATTCGGGGAAAGCATTGCGGACGTGGCTGCAAAGAACCAAGTATATTTCTCCCCCGGAGACAACAAGCGCATTCCCGGGTGGATGCAAGTACACTATCGGCTGACATTTGATGAAAACGGGTATGCCGGGATGTATGTGTTTCGAAACTGCAAAGCGTTTATCCGCACAATGCCAATACTGATGTACGATGAACGAAAGCCGGAAGATTTGGACACCAGCATGGAGGACCATGTGGCGGACGAGGTGCGGTATATGTGCATGGCGCGGCCCATCAAGCCCATTGTGCCGGAGGTGGACGACGGGTATACCCACTCCGCGGTATATCAGGCGCTGGACGTGCCCAGGGGAGACCTGTACAGGCCCAGCAGGGCGGCGCGGATGGAAATTGTAAGGACGGGAGGCAAGGAAGATGGCGAGACGTAAGAACGAGGAGCAGGCAGCAATGCCGGACGGGCAGACTATGGAGCAGCCGGAGAGCCGGGGCGGGCAGTTTGCCACGGCGCAGCAGGGGGCCCAGACCGCCATGCTGGAGGCCATGGGCAACCAGATGGCGGGAGCGGCTACGGTGCAGACCCGGCGGGTGGAGGCCGTTGGGGTTGACCAGATTCGGGAGGCCCTTTTACAGCTGAACCGCTACAAGCAGGGCAAGGCCATGCTGGACCAGCGGATCGTGGACAATGAGAAATGGTACCGTATGCGGCATTGGGAGACACTGCGGCGGGCCGGAGGAGACGTGGAGCCGGTGTCCGGGTGGCTGTTTAACGCATTGGCCAATAAGCACGCGGATAGTATGGATAATTACCCAACCTGCACCGTGCAGGGCCGGGAGCAGACCGACGAGGAAGAGGCCAAGCGGCTGAGCAGCATCCTGCCGGTGGTCATGGACCAGTGCGAGTTCGAGGCGGTATACGATGCCGAGCAGGACTACAAGCTGAAGTATGGGGCCGGGTGCTACGGGGTGTTCTGGGACAGCGGGAAGCTCAACGGTCTGGGAGACATCAGCATCCGCAGCATTGACATTCTCAACCTGTTCTGGGAGCCGGGTGTGACGGACATTCAGGATAGCCGGAATCTTTTCTATGTGACTATGGTGGACAACGACGTGCTGGCCGAGCAGTACCCGGAGCTGGGGGACAAGGTGGGCGACAAGAGCTTCACGGTTGCGGAGTACAGCTATGAGGACAACGTGGACACCAGGGACAAGACCACGGTCATTGACTGGTACTACAAGCGGCTGCGGAACGGCAAGACCGTGCTGCACTACTGTAAGTTCACCGGGGACACGGTGCTGTTTGCCTCGGAGAACGAGCCGGAGTACGCGGAAAGAGGCTGGTACGACCATGGGCTGTACCCATTCCATCTTGATCCGCTGTTCCGGGTGGCGGGCAGCCCCTGCGGGTTTGGGTACATCGATGTGGCCAAGAGCGCACAGGAGTACATTGACCGGGGGAATCAGGCCGTATTGCAGAACATGCTGGCCAACGCACGGCCCCGGCACTTTATCCGGAATGACGGCTCGGTGAACGAGGCGGAATACGCGGATATGCGCAACGATTTTATTCATGTGGACGGTAATCTGGGAGAGGACAGCATCAAGGCCGTGAACGGCAAGGTGCTGAACGGCATCTATGTGACGGTGCTGAACAACAAAATTGACGAGCTGAAGGAGGTCACGGGCAACCGGGATATCTCCACCGGCGGCACCTCCACCGGCGTGACGGCGGCTTCCGCCATTGCGGCCATGCAGGAGGCGGGGAGCAAGCTGAGCCGGGACAGCAACAAGTCCAGCCACAGGGTATTCCGCAAGGTGTGTCTGATGGTTATCGAGCTGATAAGGCAATTCTACGACCTGCCGCGGCAGTTCCGGATCACCGGGCCGCAGGGGGAGGCGGAATATGTGGCCTACAGCAACGCGGGGCTGCAGCCCCAGCAGCAGGGGGCGGCCTTCGGCGTGGACATGGGGTATCGGCTGCCGGTGTTTGACATCAGCGTGTCCTCCGAAAAGGCAAGCCCTTACTCCCGGCTGAGCCAGAACGAGATGGCCATGAGCTTTTACAATGCGGGATTTTTCAATCCGCAATTGGCGGATCAGGCGCTGGCCTGTCTGGACATGATGGACTTTGACCGGAAGGCCCAGGTGATGCAGCGGATACAGCAGAATCAGGCGATGTATCAGATGCAGCAGGCGGCCATGATGGCGGCTATGGGGCCGGTGCAGGATACGGCGGAAGCGCCCGCGGGAGGCGGAAACACGGAAAGCTCCGGCGGAGAAAGCAGCATCACGAAAAACGCGCGGGAGCGGGTGGCCAACTCCACGGCTCCGGGCTAATCGGGAGGTGGCGGCATGATTCGCGTGACTTTTGGAGATATGGGCGGGGCACTGTGGCTGGATATGTATGGCCATGCCAACAGTGCGGAATACGGCAAGGACCTGATTTGCGCAGCAGCCACGGCGCTGGCCTATACGGCGGCACAGTTGGCTATGGACCTGGACGCTGACTACGGGCTGGAAGGGTACCCAACGGTGCAGCTGATACAGGGGAAAGCAACCGTGCGGATACAGCCGGTAAACCTGGAGGTTGCCCGGGCACAGTGGGGGGTCATCCGGCGGGGTATGGAAATGCTGGCCGGGAACTACCCCAAAAACATCAAAATTTATTACATCGGGAACGGCGAAAGCCGAGAAGATAAAACCGAGGATTCGCGGGCCGAACCCGCAGACATGGAGCCGCGGGCCTAACCCGCAGAGGAGGAACCTATGAAGTTGTTTGGAAAAATCATCCGGCTAAAGGGACTGCAGCTGTTCGCGGAGGGCGCAGGGGCCGGAACGGGCGAGGGAGGCTCCGACGCCGGGAGCCAGACGGGAGCACAGGCAGCAGCCGCAGAGGCTCCAACCGCGGAACCGACTTTCGATGAGCTGATTAAGGGCAAGTACAAGGCGGACTACGACGCACGGGTACAGAAGACCATCCAGGCGCGGATGCGGGGAGCCAAGGCCAACGAGGAACGGCTGGCAAAGACCGAGCCGCTGCTGCAGATGCTGGGGCAGAAGTACAGCGTGGACGCCGGGGACGTGGACGGCCTGATGGCGGCGCTGGACAACGATGAGCAGATGTGGCAGGCCGAGGCGGCGGACAAAGGGATGTCCGTGGAGAATCTGAAGGCCCTGCGGACTGCCGAGCGGGAGAACGCCATGCTGAAGCGGCAGCAGGAGCTGAACCAGCGGGAGGCAGCGGCACGGGAGACCTACACCAGGTGGGCAACCCAGGCAGAGCAGGCCAAGCAGAAATTTCCGGGGCTGGATCTGGAAAGTTGTCTGGAAGATGCGCAGTTTGTATCCATGCTGCAGAGCGGCGTTGACGTGGAGAGTGCCTATTGGGCAAGATACCACGACGACATCATGCAGGCGGGCATGGAGAAGGCCACGGCGGAGGCCCAGAAGAAGCTCTCCGCCAGCGTGGCCAGCGGAAGCCGGAGACCAGCCGAAAGCGGCGTGGGGAATGGCCCCACGGTAAGCCAGAAAGTAGACGTAAGCAACATGAGCCGAAGCGAATTTACAGCCTATATGGACCGCATTATGCGGGGCGAGCGTATTTCCTTCGGCTAAAACGAAAGGAGATACTATGGAAATCATTAGAAACCTTATTCTTATGGGCAGCCTGCAGCTGTTTGCGGGCGACCTGAACACGAACGTGACCACCGATTCCGGCCTGTCCGCCGAGAACAAGACCTTTTATGACCGGACGCTGCTGGAAAGCGCAAAGCCCAACCTGATCCACAGCCAGTTCGGCCAGAAGCGGCCCATCCCTAAGAACGGCGGCAAGAAGATCGAGTTCCGGCGGTACGGCGCGCTGCCCAAGGCTCTGACCCCTCTGACCGAAGGCGTGACCCCTGACGGCCGGAAGCTGACGGTGACCGCCATCGAGGCGGAGGTACATCAGTACGGCGACTATGTGGCCCTGTCCGATGTGCTGGACCTGACCGCCATCGATAACAACGTGCTGGAGGCCACCAAGGCCATCGGCAACCAGGCGGGTCTGACCCTGGACACCATTACCCGGAACATCCTGCAGGCGGGCACCAACGTGCAGTACTGCCCCAAGATCGGCGCTTCCGGCACCACCGCGGTGACCTCCCGGGCGGACATTGACGCCACCTGCAAGCTGACTGTGGACGAGATCAAGAAGGCCGTGGCTACCCTGAAGGCAAACAACGTGCCCAAGATCAGCGGCAGCTATGTGGCCATCATCCACCCCTACGCGGCCTACGACCTGATGTCTGACCCCGCCTGGGAGGAGATGCACAAGTACACCACCACCGACAACATGTACGAGGGCGAGATCGGCAGAATTGCCGGTGTGCGGTTCGTGGAGAGCAGCGAGGCGCTGATCGTCAAGACCTCTACCAACCCCGCGGTGTTCTGCACCCTGATCCTGGGCGAGAACGCCTACGGCATCACCGAGGTAACCGGCGGCGGTCTGAAGACCATCATCAAGCAGCTGGGTTCTGCCGGTACGGCTGACCCTCTGGACCAGCGCAGCACCGTGGGCTGGAAGGCCATGCAGACCGCGGAGATCCTGCAGCAGAACTACATGATCCGCATCGAGAGCGGCGGCGCTTTCTCCGGCACGGCGAAGGCAAACTGATTTGACACATGGGGCGGGAAACCGCCCCTGACTATGAAAGGAGCATACCTATGGCAACCAAGAAAGACGATGTGAAGGAAGGCTATGTAAGAATCCGGCTCCCCCTGACGAGAGACCAGAAGGAAGACATGTACGTTGGGCTGAACGGCGTGGGCTACCTGATCAAGAGAGGGCAGGAAGTGGACGTTCCGGCGGGCGTGGCGGAGATCCTGCAGCGCAGCGAGGAGATGCTGGCGGAAGCTCTGGAGTATGAGGCCAGCGTGTCCAAGGCATCCCACCCCGGCGAGGTGTGACATGACGGTCCGGGAGGCCATTGCTTCCGTGGACAATCGGAAGCCCAACGCCTTTGACATCACCGAAAAGCTGGCGTGGCTGAACGCTTTGGATGGGAAGATCCAGCAGGAGATCATTGATACCCACGACAATCCCGGCGGCATCCTGTTTGTGCCCTATGGGCTGGACGACGAGGACGTGCAGCTTTTGGTGCCGGAGCCCTGGGACAGGATGTACATCAGCTATCTGGAAAGCCAGATGGACTACGCCAACGCGGAGTACGGGCGGTACAACAACAGTGCTGCCATGTTCCAGGCGGAGTATGACGGGTTTTCCAATTGGTACAACCGGACGCACCTGCCCAAGGGGAAGACAATCCGGTATTTTTAGGAGGAAACCATGAAGCTGCCAAGTATGAGCGAGATCAGCCGCAGTGAGGAGCTGACCCAGAGCTTTCCAGGGCTGGACCGGAATTTGAGAGGGGCGGACGGCAGTATGTCCGACATGAAGAATCTGACCTCTGACCACTATCCGCTTTTGGCGGCCCGGGAGAAACGGACCATGCTGGATGTGCTGGTAAAGCCCAACGGGCTGCTGGCCAAGGACAAGCTGGTGTGGGTGGACAACCGGAACCTCTACTACGGGGGCGTGGACCTGACGGACCATCTGACGGACGCGGGGGTTCATCTGACGGACAGCGAGAAGACCCTGGTCTCCATGGGGGCCTACATTATCATCCTGCCGGACAAGGCGTACATGAACACGCAGGACTATACCGATTGCGGGAAAATCGAGGCGGACTGGGTGAACGGAAGCCCGGCGACCGTTTCCCTCTGCATGGAGGATGGGGCGGCCTACGACTACACTGCGGGGAAGGAAGCCCCGGCAAGCCCCAAAAACGGCCAGTTCTGGCTGGATACCTCCGGGGAGACCGACGCTATGAAGGTATGGAACGAGAGCAGCGGCAGCTGGGTAAGCGTGGAGACGGTGTATTGCAAGATCTCCTGCACCGGAATCGGGGCACAGTTCAAAGACCTGGACGGCGTGACGGTCTCCGGAGTGGAGCAGATCGAGGGCAGCCGGATCGTGCAGCATGTGACACAGGACAGCATGGTGCTCATTGGGCTGGTGCCCCAGACGGTGACCGTGGAGGCGGGGAAGCTGCGGATCACCCGGAAAATGCCGGAGATGGACTATGTGGTGGAGTGCCAGAACCGGCTGTGGGGCTGCTTCTACGGCGTGAAGGACGGGCAGACCATCAACGAAATTTACTGCTGCGCCCTGGGGGATTTCAAGAACTGGGAGCGGTACGCGGGGATCTCCACGGACAGCTACCGGGCCAGCGTGGGCACGGACGGGAAATGGACGGGGGCCATTACCTATCTGGGATATCCCCTGTTCTGGAAGGAAAACCACCTGCACAAGGTCTATGTGGACGAGGGCGGGGCGCATCAGATCCAGGACACGGCCTGCCGGGGCGTGCAGGAAGGGTGCGGCAGGAGCTTGCAGGTGGTCAACGACCGGCTGTACTTCAAGTCGAGAAGCGGCGTATGCGCCTATGACGGCAGTCTGCCGGAGAACACGGGGTACTCTCTTGGGAACGAATTGTTCTCCGAGGCCGTGGGCGGGAGCTTACGGGGGAAATACTATCTCTCCATGCGGGGGGAGACGGGATGGAGCCTGTTTGTCTACGACACGAAAAACGGTATCTGGGTCAAGGAGGACAACACCCACGCGCTGGCCATGGCCACGCTGAAGGACGAGCTGTACATTCTGGACGCGGAGACAAAGCAGTTCTTCGGGGCCTCCGGGCGGGCGGAAGGCGAGAAGGAAAAGACCGTGCAGTGGAGCGCTACCACGAACATCATCGGATACTCGGACGCAGGGCAAAAATATGTTTCCAGATTTGCCGTGCGGCTGAGGCTGGAGGACGGGGCCACGGCCCAATTCTCCATCGAGTACGATTCCAACGGCGTCTGGCTTCCCTGCGGGAGCATCGTGGGGAACCGGATCAAGAGCGCCATTCTGCCGGTGAAGCCCAGGCGGTGCGACCATTTCCGGATTCGGATCACGGGCTTCGGGACCATGCAGATTTACAGTATCTCGAAAATCTATGAGAAAGGCAGTGACGTGTGTGGATATTAAATTGCCGACACCGCCCATGCTCTCCGGCAGCACGGAGGAGCAGGTGCGGCAGCTGTGGAGCTACCTGTTTCAGGTGGTGCAGCTGATCAATGCCATGAGCGGAGGAAAGAAGGATGTACGCAAGATTACCTGACGGAAAGACCAGCCTCTTTCAGTGGGACACAAAGCAATATCTGGAAGTGAGCGAGGACGTGACGCGGGTGGACTACTGCTTCCGGATCGAACCGGAGGTTGTATACGGGGTGTTTGCCAAGAACGGCAGGTGCTACATTCCCAATCTGCTGATTCAGAAGGCGGGAATCATTGACGCGCTGATTATGTCCACGGCGATTGGAACCACCACGGACCGGCGCTTGGAAATCCCGGTGGAGGAGCGGCCCATTCCGCCCGGATATGTGGCGACCAAGGACGGGGCCATTATCTCCTACACCGATCTGGAGGATATTCTGGGAGAGCTGAAATTCCTGTCCACCAACGGCGGAACCATGGCGGGGGACATCAACATGGACGGGCGGAAGATCACCGGCCTTGTTGACCCGGTGGCAGATGGGGACGCGGCAAGAAAACGCTATGTGGACACGGAAATTTCCACGGCGGCGGGGAATGCGGAAACAAACGCGAAAAACGCCAGCCTGCCCAGGGCGGGCGGGGCTATGACCGGGAACATCAGCATGGGTGGGAACACCGTGCAGGGATTGAAAGCCCCTGCTGCCGGGACGGACGCGGCCACGAAGGACTATGTGGACGGAAAGCGGGCAACCTTCACGGCGACGCTTGGCACCGCTTGGACGGGTTCCGGGCCGTATACGCAGACGGTGGCGGTGGCGGGGATTCTGGCAACGGACATGCCCCACATTGTGCCGGTGTACAGCAGCGACAATGCCACGGCCATTGCCCAAAAAGAGGCATGGAGCTGCGTGAGCAAGGCGGAAGCGGCGGCGAGCGGAATCAAATTCACCTGCTTTGAGGACAAGCCGGGGGCGGCAGTGCCCTTGCAGATCGGGGTGGTGCGGTAATGGGACAGTGCTTTCTGTATGGAAACGGTGTGGGAAGCCAGCTGCTCTATGATGTAGTATGCCAGACGGCGGAACCGGCCAAAAAGGAAGGGCGGATATGGATAAAATCCGCGGTGCCCATGACCTACGTCGAATGGAATAACAATCCATGGAGCGGCGGCGCTGTTGGCCGTGTAGATATCATGGGAACACTGGGTGGTTCCAACCCGACATCGAGCAATAACATTATCGAGGTTTTCAACACCAAAGTGTCCGGAATCTGGAACCGGATGAAATTTACGCCATACCGTTGCCAGCAGGTACAGGGTTCCACCGGAAACTGGGTAGATGTGGACGCTTATGTGTGCCATAGCAATACGTGGGTGCATTTCTGGAACGGCACGCTGTTTGATTACGGAGACCAGTACACAACCATAACCGGAGGCTGGACGCTGAGCAAATTCAGTGTTAAAGACGGCGCATTTGATACGGGGTTGACATCGCAGACATCCGGCAATGATGTTATGGCATGTACAGGCAATAAGATTAATGTCAGAACATACAAGACACTGCATATTCGGTGTTACTCCAATTACAGCAGCTCCGGAGGGCGAGGCGGCGCAAAGTTTGGCTTATGCAACAGCAACGGTCTATCATATGATGATTTTGCCGCGTATAAGGATATAGACACTAAAAGCAATACCCTCACAGATTATTCCGTTGATATATCTTCCATGACTGGGACTTACTACGTTAAGTTCTATGCGAGTGTTGCGTATATGCAGGGCTGGCTCAAAATTGCGAAAATATGGCTGACGTGAGGTGACGGGATGACAATCTATATTGATTCGGATTACAAGTGCCACGTCGTAGCCGGTGATGGGCTGACCACTGTGGAGACTGCCGCCTTTGATGGTAAGGCCCCCGGTTATATCGAGGGTTACCGGTTTGTGCCGGAGGGCATGAGCTGGGTCAGAGAGGATGGGGCTGTGTTTGCGGGGGAGATGGCATCACCGTGGAAGGACTGGGCGGAGCTGGACGCCGTGCAGCGGGAGTATGAGCGTGAGCAGTACAATTCCCTTCTTGCGCAGTTATCGGAGGTGTATGAAGATGCTGAAAGCTGAAGAAATCATCGAGAAGGTCAAGGCAGACCGGGCAACGTGCAGAATCGTTGCCGCTGCCGGAATCACCATCAAGCCGGAGCCGGAAGCGCCGCCCAACAGGCCGGGGCTGAAATGGATTCCCCACCAGACGAGGGCTGGCGGGGCAATCACGTGGATTGAGAGCGAGTATGACGCTTCCCTTCCCGGCACGAAGGAAACGCCCATTGCCTTTGAGGCTGGTATGACGGTATACCCCAACTATTTCTACACGCTTGACGGCGTGCGGAAGGTGTGGGCCGGGGTGGCTGAGGCGGAGCCGGAGTGGACGGACGAGAGGCTTGAGGAAATGTGATATACGGGCCGCGGCGAAAGCTGCGGCCTTTGGCAAAGGAGGATACTATGGCAGACACCACGAAGAAAAAGGAACTCTATGACAGCAGCTACCTTGACCGACTGCAGCAGAGCCAGACGGCGCTGGACAACCACCTGACCACCAAGCCGGGGGCATACCAGAGCAAGTATCAGGGGCAGATCGATCAGGTGATGCAGAACATCACGAACAGAAAGCCCTTCCAGTATGACGTGAACGCCGACGCGCTGTACCAGCAGTACAAGGACCGGTACACCCAGATGGGCCGACAGGCCATGCAGGACACCATGGGGCAGGCGGCGGCCCTGACCGGGGGCTACGGGAACACCTACGCCCAGAATGCGGGACAGCAGGCATACGGGGCCTACATGCAGGGTCTGACGGACAAAATCCCGGAGCTGTACCAGCTGGCGCTGGACAAGTACGATCGGGACGCCACGCTGGAAAAGGAAAAGTACAGCGTATTGAAGGACGCGGACGCCACGGACTACGGGCGCTGGGGCGACCAGCTGAACCAGTGGAACACGGACAGAAGCTACCTCTCCGGCAGGGCGGACACGGAGCTGAGCCAGGCCATGAGCATCGGCAACACCCTATACCAGCGTCTGGCGGAGCTGGGGGCCAAGGGCTACGAGCCCACGGACGAGGAGCTGCGGGGCGCGGGAATGACCAGAGACCAGTGGGACACCCTGCACCCGAAGCAGAACGACATCACCGGCGGGCTGGGGTACGCGGAATGGCTGGCGGCGCAGAGCGGGGGGAAGGGAACCTCTGGGGGAGGCGGGAGCCGCGGAAGCAGCGGTACTTCCAGCAAGCCCATGACGCTGGAAGAACAGTACGCCTACATGGCCCAGAACGGGGCAACCCAGAAAGAACTTTACTACTTTGCCCAGGAAGCAAAGCAGAACGGCGCTACGGCGAACGACATCCGAAAGTGGAGTACCAAATATATGCACGCCAATTCCGGGAAGTAAGGAGACAATATGGCAACGTTATCTACATTCCAGAAATTCAAGGAAGAGCAGGAGAAGAAAAAACAGGGCGGTCAGCAGAGCACACAGCAAAGCACCCAGCAGAGCGGGCAGAAGAACACCGGCCTGATGAACAGCTATCAGCAGTTCATGGCAAAGCAGCAGGGGCAGGAAACGGCATATACCCCTGAATCCGACTATGGCCAGCGGGTCATGGATGTAATCGGCAAGGCGGGCAATACCGCGGCTTCCAGAAACGGGGAATGGACCGCGGACGCTTCCGGAGGAAACGCTGCGGAGATCAACGCTTTACTGCGGGAATACGATGCCTACACCGGGGACAAGAGCGGCATGACAGAGTACCGGAACGCCCTGCTGGACTACAACAAGAGAATACAGGCCGAGAACCAATACTACGCAGGATTCGGGACGAAGGACGACTTTAACCGGGTGCGGAGCGGGTACACGAATTTCGGTGTAGGGTATGACCCGCGGAGCTATGGGCTGGATGATGCCTCGGCCCGGAAACTGCGGCAGGAATCGGCACAGAATGACGCCAAGGAGGCCCAGAGGGCGCTGGCGGAGCTGAATTCCGCGAGGAAGAATTTCGCTGCCGTGGATTCGGAATGGAGAGCTATGGACGAAAGGTACAGGAGCTTTACCATTGACGAATACGACAAGGACCTGACGCAGCGCTGGCAGGCGGCGAAGGATCAGGTGACGGCGGCGGAGAATGCGCTGCTGAATGCCCGGAACAGGATGGACGCTTACAACGCTACCTGGGGGAAGGTTGATAAGTACGGTGAGGCATCCGAGGCGGCCAAGGGCACGGACACCAGTTATACGGGGCCCGGATATGAAAGCATTGCAGACTGGGAGAATAAGAAGAACGAGGAACAGGCCGCCCAGGATGCCCAGGCACAGAGGCCGGATTATGTTCCCGGAACGCTCCAGTATACCAGCGACACGGAGCCGACGGCGGAGGACCGGCTGGGGCTGTGGCGGAGTCTGACACCGGAGCAGAAGCAGGACGCCGTGAACAGCTCCAACGTGCAGCTGAACAACGTAGTCATGGCAGGGAATGACGGGTACTGGGATCTTCTGACGGACAACGAGGTGGAGACCTACTACTACATCAAGGGCCAGCAGGGGCAGGAGGCGGCGAACCAGTACCTGGACGACATGTACATTGAGCTTTCCCGGCGGAATGAGCTGAAGACCGTACAGTCCATTGAGAACGCCAACGGCTGGGAGAAGGCCGGGCTGACTGCGGTGAGCGTTGGCGCAAACCTGGTGGGGGCCATTCCTGCGGCGCTGGGAAAGACCGCGGACATGGTTGCCGGGCGGACGAACCCCTACAGCTCCATGCAGTTCTTCCAGCGGTATGCCTCTTACATCCGGGGCAGCGTTGGGCAGGATATCGGGGACTGGACGGAAAGCAAACTGGCTGACAAATTCGGGGAGCAGTTCGCGGCGAAGGCCGGAAATCTGGCAAACCAGACCTTCCAGGCGCTGATGTCCGGCGTAGACAGCTTTGTAGGTGCTAAGACCTTCGGGCAGGGAATGGCGCTCCCGGCGGGGCCCTTTGACTTCCATGTGGGGGGATACACCACTGTTATGGGACTGGGCGCGTTTGCCCAGCGGGCACAGGAAATGGAGCTGAAGGGCGCAACGCCCACACAGATTGCCATTGGGTCTATCGGCTCCGGCATTCTGGAGGCGCTGTTTGAGGACGTTTCCATGGAAGTGTTCTTTACGAACATTCTGGATAATCCTGCCAAGACCGCCGGGGAATTTGTGAAAAAATTGGCCATTCAGATGGGCGTGGAAGGTTCTGAGGAGATGTTCACAGAGATGGGGAACATCATTCTGGACGCCATCAACATGGGCAAGAACAGCGAAAACTCCATGGCGGTGCGGGAATATATGGCCCAGGGCATGACCGAGGAGAAAGCCAGGCAGCAGGTCCGGAAGGACAATGCCGTGGATATTCTCTGGGCAGGATATGGCGGTGCCTTTTCCGCGGGCGCTATGGCGGCCGGAGGACAGCTGGCAACCGATACGGTGAGAAAAGCAGGCAATACCATAGGAAACTACTCTGTCGGTGATACTTTGACGAAGAACGGACGGTATGTGGATTTGCAGGAGCAGGCGAACGCGCTTCAGGATCAGAAAAAGAGCGCCAAACTCTCCAAGGCGGCCCAGGAGGTGGCACAAAAGGCCAGCGCGGGCGATAAATCCATTGGCAACAAATACCGCATGGGAAAGGTTGCAAGCCAGATTGCCAGGCAGGCCGGACGTGAGGCCAGCAAGGCTGAGGCTACGGAGTTCCGGAATGCAGCGGAGAAATACCTCTCCGAGCGGCGGGATATTCAGGACAAGAAGCGGGCGCTGAACGTGCTGACCAGAGCTTACGACGGCACTACGATTCCCGGAGACAATGCCGCCATGCGGCGCTGGGGCAATCAGATGACACGGGAGATTCTGGAGGGCATCGGCGGGAAGCAGACATTGCAGGAGAACGCCAAGGCCCGGGCGTCCAGCGCCATCAAGACGGCGGTGGACGTGCAGAGCAGTGTGCTGGGATTTGAGCCGACCAGGGGGGAGACCGCTTTTGACTACAATCAGGAGGGGGACACCCAGGCGTATCTGAAGGATTCCAGCGACCCGGTGAACATAAGGGCAGAAAACCCGGTGGCGAAAATCGAGAACGGAAAGATGTGGCTGAACACGGACGAGGGGCAGACGGTGGAGGCGGACAACGTTTCCTTCGGAACCGCCGAGGACGCTTCCCTTGCCTCCATCGTAAGCCGGATGAACATCACGGCAGATCAGGCCAACAGCCTGTACGCCGCCAGAACGGAGAGCGGCATGAGCGCGAAATCCTACGCCACGGCCCTGCAGAACGCCTACCTGAAGGGATTCTCCGGGGTGACCTACAACGGCATTCAGGACTACAGCGCGGCGGCGAAGCTGCCGGGGGACGTGAGGCGGACGGCATGGGAGGCCGGGCGGCAGATGCGGAACCGGCAGACCACGGAGCAGGCGGCAAAGATCAGCAAGGGAACCCAGATGGTGAACCAGAGGGGCCTGACCTTCCGGGACAGCGCAAAGAGCATCAAAAATCTGAACGAGCAGCAGAAGACCGGTATTGCCGCGGCCAAGGCGCTGGCGGCTGCTGGGCTGCACATCGAGGTATACGCCAGCACCGAGGCAGAGCGGGCAAGCGGCGCACCCAACGGATTCTACAGAAGCTCTGACGGAACCATCCACATCGACCTGAACGCCGGCGACAACGGGCAGGGCACGGTGGCCTACGCGGTGGCCCATGAGGCGACGCATTTTATCAAGGACTTTTCGGCGACGAAATATCAGACCTACGCGGATATTCTGATCGAGGCGGCGGAAAGCAAGGGCATTTCCTACGACAGTCTGCTGGACCGGCAGCTGGCAAAGCTCTCGGCGCTGGAAGAGAACCGGGGCAAGACGGCTGAAGAATTGCAGCAGCTGGCCTACGACGAGACCATTGCCGAAATGAGCGAGACCATGCTGACGGACACGGATGCGGCCCAGCGGGTATCTCAGGAGCTGTACAAAAAGGACCGGACGCTGTGGGAGAAGATCCGGGATTTCTTCACAGGGCTTGTGGAAAAGCTGAGAAACGCCTACAAGGGGCTTGACCCGGACAGCGACATGGGGCGGATCACCCGGCAGGCGATCCGGGACAATGAGAAGGTGGCCCAGGCGTGGGCGGAGGCGCTGGTGGAGGCCGGATCTCACTACAGCACCGGACGGGACGGATTCTATGAGGAATTGCAGGACGCCGCGGCGCTGGTGGAGGAAAGCAGCCCCATGCAGGCCGAGGAGGCACAGCGCAATACGCAGCAGGCAGAGGAAGCGGAGACCGTACAGGAAGAGACTTCCGTTGAGGCAGCGCGGGAAGAGACCGTTTCGGAGACAGCGCAGGAACAGGCCGAGGAAGAGGTCGAGGAACCGGAGGAAATCCGGGAGGAGGCCGGGGAACAGGCTCCGGAGCAGAAGCCGGAGGCGCAGGCTGCGGAGAATACGGCGGACATGGTGCGCTATGCACGGGAAATCATGGAATCCGTAGAAAAAGCGGCTGCCGGAGCGGAGACTTCGGTAGACAGTGAGCAAATGGACTCCCTGAACCAGATGCGGACGGAGCTTGCCATTGCCGCCAGCGACGTTATTCTTAACGAGGGGAACACGGAGAAGGTACAGGCGGCGTATGAGAATGCGAACGAGGCGTTTACAGAAATTCTGGATAATGTAAGCGAGATGGTTCTGGAACGTGCGGCACAGCCGGATGCGCAAGCCGATTACCGTGACGTGGGGCTTGGCGAAAAGTATGCGGCGCTCCTGGCGGAATCCGAGGCCCGAGCAGCGCGGGTAAAAGCGGAGTTTGAGAAACAAGCGGCTCAGCTGGAAGAACAGTACAAGGAACAGGCGGCTCGATGGAAGACGGAAGCCGAGGCACGGGACGCTCAGCTGGAGGCACGGGCGGCTCAGCGGAAAGCGGAGTCTGACGCACGGGCGGCTCAGCGGAAAGCGGAGTCTGACGCACGGGCGGCTCAGCTGGAGGAAGAGTACGCGGCGATTCGGGCGGAATCTGACGCACGGGCAGCTCAGCTGGAGGAAGAGTACGCGGACAGACGGGCGGAGTCCGAGGACCGAATGGCGCAGTTGAAAGCGTATTACGAGGAACGGGACGCAAAAATGAAAGCGGAAGCCGAGGAGGGTTCTGCCGCTTTGCAGAGTGCGGGCGAAGAAATTGCCCGGTGGGAAAACGCCAACGGGAGGAGCGAGTATAAGCCGATTGACCTTGACAGAGCAAATTGGCTCACGGAGTGGTTCAATAACCTGCGATATTATGATAGCGAGGGCAATGATATCGTTGGAGATGCAGGCAAAAACCCGATTACAGACAGAGACGGTGCGCCGCAGGTGTTTTACCTCGATACCGCGAAAGATTACTCCAGCCAAAAAACGCTGAACAGGGAGAACACCACGGAGCTGCTGAAGACCGAAGACGCGGTACATGCGCTGATCCGGTGCATGGGGCATCAGTTCCAGTTCAGGGAAGACATGGAAAACCCGGACGGCGCAACGGTCAGGAAGGCGTATCTGTCCCCTGAAAGACGCAAATTGACCATGACCGTAGAAGACATGGCGAACATGCTCAAAAAGACATACGGGGAAACCATTGACCGGATGCAGCGTGATTTTGAGGCAGGAGATCTATCCAGATTCCCGGAAATTGGACGCAATGTTCTGAAAGAGTTTTTGAAAGGCAACATGTACAAATACGATGTAATCATCATGAAGGACACCGATACAGGGGTGGAGACCTATATTGTGGCGGATAGAGGGCCTGTGCATCCTGTGCGGAACGGAAGCCAGGACGGGCAAAAAAATAACGCCCGGGGGGGCGAGAGGTTCAGCACCAGGCAGAACAAGCGGACTGTTGCGGAAATGCAAACCGTTGCCAGCGTTCCGGGGTATGAAGGTTCTTTGAAAGCAAGCGACGTGATCAAAACCGTAGCCGAGTTCTTTGACAGCATCGGAAATACAGCGGAGAACGAAGAACTTGGGAGCATCGTTTTACAAAGGCGAGGTGTTAAAAATGATATTGCTCATGGAATCGGTAGAGAGAAAGCCGCCGCTTTTATGGCTGTCCCTGACGTGCTGAAACACGGCAAAGTTGTAGATTATCAGGTAAATTGGAAAGGAAGGGGATATGATACTGCTATTATTGCTGCGCCAATTCAGATCTCCGGAGAAGATTATTTTGCCGGTGTTTGCGTCAAAAGCGCGAGCGGTGAGAATAAATTCTATGTCCATGAAGTCCTTTCGATAAAAGAAGGAGCAACGCCGTTCAACCGGGCGGCGCTTGAAACAAGCGTTGACTCCGGCGGCGATACTCCTTCCATAAATAATATACTTTCCGAACTGATTGATGTCAAGGAAAATCTTAAATACTCTTCCCGGAATGTGCGGGATGCGGAGTATATGGAGTTGGCCAAAGACCCGGCGAAGAATCAAACGGCTCTGCAGCAGATGGTGAAACAGGCCGCAAAAGACGCCGGATATACCCAGCTTTTCTATCACGGGTCCAAAAAGGGCGGCGGATTTACCGTATTCAGGGACTGGCAGTATTTTACGGAGAACCGGGACTACGCAAAACGGTATACAGACCGGAACAACGAGAAATCGCTTTATACTACCTATGTGAAGATGGAGAACCCATTTGACACCAGAATTGATTCTGTGCGGGACATTTTTGAAGATGCCCGAATGGAGTACGGCATGGGAGAACTTCTGGAAAATGGGTTGCCAGACTGGACAGACGGCTATGATATTGCGGACTATATCGATGAAAACGACCTTCCCTATGACAGTATTGTTCTGGATGAAGGCGGGGATATGGTAAACGGAAAGCCTGTGCGCCGTGGATTGAGCTATGTAGTGCGGAAATCCAATCAGGTGAAGTCTGCGGACGTTGTGACCTACGACGACAACGGCAACGTGATTCCTTTGAGCCAGCGGTTTGACACGGCGAACGAGGATATTCGATACTCCAGCCGGAACACGCAGGAGAGCCAGGTGGAGAGGCTGGCGAGGAAGAATGAGGAGCTGAAGGCGGAGGCGGAGTACCTGAAGCAGGTTGTGCAGATTCAGAAGCAAGGGAACAGGAAGAATCTGCGGGACCGGGAAAGCGTGAACGCCATTGCGAAGGGCATTCTGGAATCGGTGAACGCCAAGGATACGGAGTTCGGGAAGAAGCTGAACGACTTCTACCGGGATCTTGTGACGGTGGAGATGGACTACGACACCATGCAGGAAAAGGCTGGAGAGCTGGCGGACCGGGCGCTGGAACACCATCAGGCGGAGCGGGACAGCTACGCACAGGAGGTGCTGGATTTCCTGAAGAAACGGCGGGTAAGCCTGACGGAAAGCCAGATCGGGGACGCGGAATACACCTACGGCAGCCTGAGCGAATTCAAGAAGGCCATCAAGGGCAGCATCATCATCGACCAGAATTCCACCACCAGCCTGGACCAGCTGTGGCAGGAGGCCGCGGCGCAGTTCCCGGATCAGTTCAGCGCGGATATCACGGAGGCGGATATGCCGGACGGGATCGCCAACATCGTCTCCTGGGCGACCAATGCGGAGGCTGACAGCGAGACGGAATTCCAGTACTACAAGGCGGAGACCAGGGCGGACCTGACCCGGAAGATTCTCATGGGATTTCTGGACGCCAAGCCCATTGAGAGCGTTTCCGACACGCTGAAGCAGCAGCTGGCAGACCTGAAGCAGCAGCACAAGCAGGAAATGCGGGAGCTGCGCAGGAGCTGGGACGAGGAAGCCAAGGCCATGGAGCGGAGCCACAGGTACGACCTGGAGGCCGAGCGGAAGCGGGGCAAGGCTGCGGTGGAAGCCCTGAAATACCAGCAGGAGGTTATCCAGAAGGCCCAGGAGGGGCTTTGGGAGACCGAGCGGGCCGACATCAAGCGGAGCTATGAGAAGCAGATGAAGGAGCTGAAAGAGCAGAACACCCAGAAAGCCCACGAAAAGGTAGAAAGCCGTCACAGAACCGAGGAACGGCACAAGTTACAGAACACTATCGACACGCTGAACCGGATGCTGTTACGGCCAACCAATACTTCCCATGTGCCGCAGGAATTGCAGAGCAGTGTGGCCATGGCCATGAAGGTCATCAACGGGGTGATCCTTGACAGCAAGACCGGGCAGAACGCAGACCGGCTGGCGAAGTATGCGGAGCAGCTGCGGAAGCTGGAGGGAAACCCGGTGGACAACGCCGAGAAAATCGCGGACCTGAACCGGAAGATCGGCGACCTGACAGGCAGGGACATCAGCATGAAGGCGGCGCTGACATCTTTGCAGGAGCAGTACGCCAAGTTGGAAGGGCAGGACGGCGGGCTGTATGACAGCAACATTGAAGCCCTGATTGAGGACGCGAAAGAGACCATCGGGAACACGGCCTACAAGGATCTGTCGCTGAAACAGCTGAAGGCGGTGCGGGACACCTACACGGCGCTGCTGACCACCATCCGGAATGCCAACAAGGCGTTTGTGGCGGGGCAGAATGCCAGAATTGACGACATGGTGAAGCGGGCGACCATTGAGCTGAGTATGAAGGGGAAGAAGAAGCCCACACAGACGGCCATTGGAAAGAAGGTCGACCAGTTCTTCTGGAACAACGAGAAGCCCGTGTATGCCTTTGAGCGGATCGGCAGCGCGGTCATGAGCGAGCTGTACAGGAATCTCCGGAATGGAGAGGACACCTTCTACCGGGACGTGAACAGCGCCAGAGAGTTCTTCCTGGGGGCCGCGGAGAAGAACGGGTTTGACAAGTGGAACCTGGACGAATTGCAGGAATTTGAGGCCTCCAACGGGCAGAAGTTCCAGCTGAGCCTGGACGAGCGCATGAGCCTGTACGCCTACAGTCTGCGGCCCCAGGCCAGAGACCACCTGACGAAGGGCGGCATTGTGCTGGCGGAGAACACGAAGCGGCTGCAGCGGGGGCCTCTGGGGGTGACCATGGAGGTGACCTATGACGACGCCAACGCCTACACGCTGACGAACGAGACCATTGACGCCATCGTTGGAAGCCTGACGAAGGAGCAGCGGCAGTTTGCCTACGAGATGCAGCAGTACCTTGCCAAGGTCATGGGCGCAAAAGGCGACGAGGTGAACATGGCGCTGTACGGCATTAAGAAATTTGGAGAGGAGACCTACTGGCCCCTGAAATCCAGCGGGGTATTCTCCGAACGCATCCGGGAACAGCAGGAGCGGACCGGGAACAAGGTGAAGAACAACGGGTTTACCAAGGCCCTGACCCAGCACGCCAACAATGCCATAGAGCTTTCCAGCCTGACGGAGACCTGGGCGGAGCATGTGAACGACATGAGCATGTACCACGCCTTCACATTGCCCATGGAGGACTTCTACCGGGTGTACAACTGGACGCAGAAGGGCGACACGGACGGGAAGCGGACCATGGGCGTAAGACAGATGATCCAGCAGACGGCGGGCAAGGGGGCTGTGACCTACATTGACCAGTTCCTGAAGGACCTGAACGGCGGACTGCGGGCCGACCCCAGAGAGACGGTAAGCAAGGCCATGCTGAGCGGATTCAAAAAGGCGGCAGTAAGCGCAAGCCTTTCCGTAGCCATTCAGCAGCCCAGTGCTGTGGGGCGGGCGCTGGCGTATATCGAGGCCAACTATTTTGTGGGCAGCAAGGTGGAGGGCGCCGGAGGCGTCAATGCCACCTGGGAGCAGCTGAAGAAATACGCCGCTGTGGCGGGCCTGAAGGAAATGGGCCGGTTCGATGTGGACATGGGGCAAAGCACCCTGGAATACATCATCGGGCGGCACAGCGTCAACGCCTGGGGCAAGTTCACGGACAAGGTGGACGAGCTGTCCGGCTGGCTGCCGGAGATGGCGGACCAGGTGACATGGTGCGGCATCTGGGAGGCGGCGAAGCGGAAGACGGCGGCAATGAATCCGGGGCTGAAGGGCGAGGCCCTTTTGCAAAAGGCCGGAGAGCTGTTCACGGACACCATTACACGGACCCAGGTGTATGATTCCGTATTCTCCAGAAGCGCCAATATGCGGGCCAAGAGCGGGCTTATGAGCATGGCCACGGCCTTCATGGCGGAGCCTACCACCACGGCCAACATGGTGGAGGACGCGGTGCGGAAGTTCGCCAGAGGCGACAAGCGCATGGCGGGGAAGGTTATGAGCAGTGTGGCAGTGGCCACGGTGCTGAACGCTGCGCTGGCATCGGTGGTATACGCGGCCAGAGATGATGACGAGGACAAGACCTACTGGGAGAAATACCTGGCAAGTCTGGCGGGGGAGACGGTGGATTCCTTCAACCCGCTGACCTACATCCCGGTTCTGTCGGACATCAACAATCTGCTGCTTGGCTACAGCATCGAGCGGACGGACATGAGCCTTGCCTCTGACCTGATAACGGCGCTGAAGAAAATCACGACACTGTACGGAAAGTATGACGATGAGTGGAGCGATGAGAAGAAGAAGGAATGGGAAAAGAAGGTTCGGGACGCCTGGATGGACAACGCCTGGATGGCGGGAACCGTCATGGGCCTGCCGCTGAAGAACCTTGCCCGGGACGTAGAGGCCATCATCAACACGGCCACGAACCCCAGCAACGGGGCGGAGATGAGCGCGGACACCATCCTGAAGGGGATGCGGGACAGCGCCAGAAGCAGCCTGCCGATTTTGAGCTGGAAGGCGGACGAGAGCAGCAGCGACCAGCTGTACAAGGCCATTACCCAGAAGAAGGACGTGCTGGTGAAGCGGCTGAAGGCCCAGTACGGGGACGAGAAGAAGTACGAGAGCGCTCTGCTGAAGGGTTTGCGGGAGAATGACCCGCGGATCAAGGAGGCTGCGCAGTACGCCATCGACGGGAAGACCCCGGAGCGGGTAGCCATCATCCGGGAGATCGTGGCCGAGGGGAACTACACCCAGGACCAGGTGATCAAGGCCATCAACCAGAAGGCCAACAGCATGAAGGGGTCCTCTGGAGGCTCTTCCGGTGATACGCCTCAGAAGCTCTACGACTACGAAGAGTATGTACCGGCGGCTGCCAACGGGCTGGGGTATGCGGACGAGGTCCGCAAGGAGCTGATCCGCTATCAGGCAGACCGGAACCAGGAGAAAGACGAGAAGCTGACCCGGGCGGAGGCCGAGGAAGCGGCGGAGAAGACCTTCAAGAGCAATGTCGAGAGCGAGACCAAGGACAGCTACGCTGCGGGCGAGCTGACGGAGGCACAGGTTAGGAAAGTGCTGACGGCTGCCGGGGTTGTCAAGGACGAGGCGCTGGACAAGCTGATGCTGCAGTGGAACACGGAATTTGAGCTGGGCAGCGAGATCGAGTGGACCGATTCCAGATATGTGCAGTTTGCTCGGGACATTCAGCCTGCCGGAATTTCCGTTAGCACCTACGACGAGTACATCCAGGCTGTTTCCAAGATGCACAACATCGACGAGGACGGAGACGGGAAAGACGAGATCAAGAAGCAGGAGCAGGTCATCGAATACATTGATTCGATGCCCATCAGTGACGAGCAGAAGGATATCCTGTTCCAGGCGGAGTATCCCACGGCGAGGAAGAGCGTGCTGCGGAAGCTGCCCTGGAGGTAAACGAAAAACCCCGGGGAAACCCGGGGTTTGGGGTTTAGAGAAAGGGAGAAAAGTATGGTAAGATAGAGGGGAGAAAGGCGGTGGGAGTATGGAAAACTGCGGAATCTGTTCCTCCGGGGAGAAACTGCGGGTAGACGTGGGCGTTTGGACGGCTGTTGAGATCGACCTGACGGACTTTGACTTTTTCGGCATTGAAAAGGTTGTCTGGACGGTGAAGAACAAGTTCGGGGACGCTCCGGTCATCCTGCGGGAATTTACGAAGGCCGGGGACTACACCGTGACCATCACGCCGGAGGAAAGCCTGAAGCTGAAAAACGGGGCGCTGTACGACTTCAGCGTCATTACCGCGGACGGAGAGCGGTACAAGAACGGCGACACCGGGCAAATCACCCTGAGAAGGAGCGTGGGCACGTGGAAAGACAGCAGCGTATAGGCGTGCAGAACGCGCCGGCCCAGCAGATCCGGGTGGGGCAGGCAGGGGCGCGGCATGTGCCGGTAGAGCAGTCTCAGACGGTGGAAAGCGCGTATGTGCCGGCCACGGCGGAACGGCTTGGGGGCGTGAAGGTCGGGGTCTGGCTGAATGTTGCGGAGGACGGCACTTTGAGCGTTGACACAGCGGACAGGGCTGAGGAGGACAACACGAAGCCCATTACGTCGGCGGCGGTGTATACGGAGATCGGGAACATCAACGCCCTGCTGGCGACGATTTAAGGAGGGAACATGAGCACACAAACCGAAATTACCAGACTACAGACGGCCCGGAACAAGCTGCGGACCTGGCTTGTGGGGCTGGGGCTGGCGGCATCTACGGACAAGCTGGATACTCTGGCCACGGCTGCGGCGGCCATCAAGAACCAGGGGGCCATTGACGCAAGCGTCAAGGAGGGCGAGAGCTACACCATCCCGGCGGGCTACCACAACGGCACCGGCACCGTCAAGGGCGTATCCGGCGGCGGAAACTATCAGCTGCAGCCCAAGACCGTGACCCCAACCAAGGAACAGCAGAGCGTGACGCCGGATCAGGGATACTACGGCCTGAGCGGTGTTACCGTTGGGGCCATCCCGGAGGCGTATCAGGATGTGTCTGCCACCACCGCCGAAGAGGCGGACGTGCTGGCGAACAAGGTGTTTGTCAAGGCGGACGGCTCCACGGCAGCGGGCACCATGGCCAACAATGGGGCTATCTCCAGCACGATCAACGGCCTGACGGTGACAAGCGTCGCGGTGCCCGCGGGGTATACGTCCGGAGGCAATGTGAGCCTGACGGGCGATATCGAGACGGCCCTGGCGGCGATTTAAGGGGGGCTTGCTATGAGCGTCAGCAGCCAGATAACCCGGCTTACCAATGCCCGGGACGCCATCGCAGCGGCGATCACAGCCAAGGGGGTATCCGTGCCGTCGGGGACCAAGATTGACGGGCTGGCTGCCTACGTTGGCAATATCAGATCCGGCGGGCAGCCATGGAATCTGCTGGACAATTCCCTCTTTTTGAACCCTGTTAATCAGCGTGGGAATACATCCGTTACGGCAAACGGATATTTCATCGACCGCTGGAGTGTGTATAGCGCCGATGAATCAATTCGGACAGCAAGCATTACATCGGATGGTATCCAGTGCGGCGGTGCCAAGGTGGTGCGGCAGATTGTCCCCAAAGAGAAACTTTTCGGGCTGTCTAAAAGCAATTTTACCTGTGCAGCAGGCAAGAAAGATGGTACTGTTGTCATCATCACTGACAGCTGGACGGATAGCAGTGGGAATTTTGTTTTTCCTCTCCCGGCAGGAACGTGGGCTTGGGCTGCCATGTATCTGGGGACATACACAGCCGACACGCTGCCTGAGTATCAGCCCAAGGGGTACGGGGCGGAGCTGGCGGAGTGTCAGAGGTATTTTTATAGAATTAAAGCCTACTGGAAATGGATTGCTTCTGGCATTTGCGCTTCTACCACGACTGCAATGATACCTATCCAATTGCCGAAACCTATGCGTATTAATCCGACTGTAACAATTCCAGACGTATCTAAAATTAAAATAGTGTGTGGCGCCGTTTCTCCACAGGTTCCAAGTGCCGTTGCTTGGAACTATGCAAATGATGTGTTTGACATCATCCAAATGGAAGCTACAGTTAATGGTGCAACCAACGGAGACCTTGCTATGCTTTATTTTGATTACGGTGGTATTATTGACTGGTCCGCAGATCTGTAAAGGAGGAATACATTATGGCAGAAGTAGACAGCAAGCTGGCGAGTGAATTTCGGGCAAGTCCGCATTATCGGAAGGGGCGAGATCATCCGCTGACACGGGTGACCATCCACCATGCCGTTATGGTGGGGAATGCCCGGATGGTGGCCGCGTCCTTCCGGGGTACGCGGAATGCGTCCGCAACCTACGCAATCGGCACAGATGGCAGCATTGTGCAGTGCGTGCCGGAAGCGGACACCCCATGGACGTCCAACAGCCACGACAATGACACAAGGGCAATCACAATCGAGGTGGCCAACACATCCACGAAAGACCCATGGCCCGTGGGCGCCGAGACCATGGAGGCCCTGATCCGGCTGTTGGTGGATATCTGCCAGCGGAACCCCAGCATTGGCAGGCTGCGGTACACGGGCGATACCACGGGCAACCTGACCATGCACAAGTGGTTTTTCAATACCCAGTGCCCGGGCACGTACCTGGCCGGGAAGTTCCCGGAGATCGCAGCGGAAGTTAACCGGAGATTGGACGCGGCGAACGTGCCCAAGGTAACGACCGTGTACGACCTGAGCGCTTCCGGGCTGCCCCAGGAATTGGCGGAGGGCATCCGGGCAGAGCTGGAAGCTGCGGGCTACAGCGCCGTACTGACGGCCCGGGAAGTCCGGGAAGAGCAGCCGGTTACGCCGGTGGAGCCTGCCGAACCGGAGGGCTACCACAGCATTGCGGGCGAGGCTGTGGCGACGGCGGCGCAGATGGTGGCCTACATCAAGGCCAAGCGTCCGGATGTGGAGCAGTCCGTCATTGATATGATCCCTCTGTATTTGAGTGAGGGGCAGACGGAGGGCATTGCCGGGGATATCGCCTTTGCGCAAAGCTGTGTGGAGACCGGAAATTTCGCATTCCCGGCTGAAACCTGTGCCGTGACGCTTGCGCAGAACAACTTTGCCATGATGGGTGTGACCGCAACCTTTGCCAAAGGCGAAAGTTTTGCCACGCCGCAGCTGGGCATCCGTGCGCAGATCCAGCATCTCAAGGCATATGCCAACAACGAGCCGCTGGCGAAGGAATGTTGTGACCCCAGATTCTACCTGGTCTCCCGTGGCTCTGCCCCCTATGTGGAGTGGCTGGGCCAGCAGGAAAACCCCCAGGGCAAGGGCTGGGCCACGGCCAAGGGGTACGGCGACCGGATTCTGGCGGTGCTGGCGGAAATCCGGGGGACGAAAGCACCCACCGAGGACAAGCCTGCCGCTGACACGTTGGCCGTCGGTGACCTTGTGACCATGCAGGGCGGTGCGCCTGTATATGGGCGGAACCGGGAGTTTGCAGCGTGGGTATACAGCAAAAAGCTGTATGTCCGGGCGATTGTGGGTGACCGGGTTACCGTGAGCATCTACAAGAGCGGGGCCATTACAGGCAACGTGCATCGTAAATATCTGACGAAGGTCTGAGGAGGAAAATGAGTGAACGAATGGCTGAAAACCGCCGTGACTGTCCTTGTAACGCTGCTGGGGTCGGCGGGCTTTTGGGGGTATCTGGAGGCCCGCCGGTCAAAGAAAAGCGCAAATACCCGGCTGCTGGTTGGAATGGCCCACGACCGTATCGTTTATCTGGGGATGAAGTACATCGAACGTGGATACATCACCAAAGACGAATATGAAAACCTCAACGACTACTTATACGAACCATACGCCGCCGCTGGCGGAAATGGCTCTGCAAAAAGAGTTATGGAGGAAGTACGCAAAATACCGTTGCATAATTAAGGAGGAAACAAGTATGGAATTTCTGAACACATTCGTTGTACCCGTGATCGTGGGCCTGTGCCTGGTGGTTGGCTATCTGATCAAGCACGTGACCAGTGCCGACAATCGCTGGATTCCGGTTGTTGTGGCCGTGCTGGGTGTTGGGCTGGCCGTGTGGCTTAACTGGCCGCAGATTACCCCGGAGGTAATTCTGGGCGGCGCTGTATCCGGTCTGGCCTCTACGGGGCTTCATCAGGCGTTTAAGCAGTGGATTGATAACGGGGATATTGATAAGAGCAAAGTCGTCAAGGAGGAATAAGGGATAAATGGACAGACCCGGTCTGAATCGGGTGGTCATCGCGGAATTTGACCGGTTGGCGTTTCTCACGCCGCTGGAAATGGAAATCCTGACCACCCGTGCCGCCGGGAAGAGCCAGAAATGGCAGGAGAGAAATCTCCATGTGTCCCTTGCAACTATCACCAGAACCGTTCAACGGCTGCAAAGGAAATACGATGCGGTCAAGAAGTTTAGTGCCACACTTCCGGACGACCTGATGATTTAATGACGAATTTCAGAGGGAAACCGGGCGTTTAGGTGATGAACCGAACGCCCGGTTTTTTGGTATGCTATAGACAGAAGGTGGCCACCTCCAATCTATTTTAGGAGGCTTCTACTATGGAAGTTGAGAAGGAATACGCAAGCAAAGGCGTAGCCGGTGCCGGTCTGGGCACGGGCATTGCCGGTCTGTCTCTGGGCGTTCTGAATGCTATGGGCGGGCTGGGTGCTCTGGCTCTGGGCAATCGGAACACCGTCCCCGCTGCTCCCGTCATGCCCGCTATGCCCTATGGCATGGGCTGGGGCGGATGCAGCGAGAATATGCCGGTCAGCCGGTACGAGCTGGACCGGGAACAGCAGCTGGCGGCCAAGGATTCCGAGATTGCCCTGCTGAAAGCCAACACCTACAACGACCAGAAATCCCTGGAGCTGTACGCCTACATTGACGGCCAGCTGAAGGATATCCGGAAAACCCTGTGTGAACAGGCTGTACACAATCAGCGCACCGAGGATTCCTTCGCTCTGGTCCGTCAGGATGTGGAGTGCGTCCGGTCTGACCTGTCCAAGGACATCAAGATCGAGGCGGAGCGGCGCTGCTGCGGTGACAATGCCATCGTGACCTACGCCAACGCAACCTTCTATCCCAAGCAGGTTGCGGACGTGACCACGGGCACCACCACCACGGCGCAGACCCTTTACAATCCCCTGCCCAAGTGCGGCGGATGTAACGGCAACTGATCCGGGCATGGGGGCGGCAGACGTCGCCCCTTATTTTTGAGGAGGTAATTTCTTATGGTTCCTATGGCAAATGTTCAGGCCGGGATTGCAAGATTCATTGACCGGAGCCTGGCCCCCAGCCTTTCCGGCTGGGACAGAGTGCTTGTCGCCGGGGCAGGCGGAATCCTGACGGCGAAGCTGCCGAACATCATCGACCAGTACGCAGACCATCCCATGGTCAAGGCACTGGGCGTTTATGATAGAGAGCAGGGCATGGTGGACGTTGACGCACTGTACAACGCCGCAAAGCCGTACATGGGTACGGAGGCCCTGCCGGTAAAAATCCCTGGGCTGAAGCTCACGCTGAAGCTGGGGAAGCAGGATATTGACACGCTGTATGCGTACATTCAGGAAGGAGCGTAACATGGAAGATATCAAATGCTTGATGCGCCACGTCAAAGAAGAAGTGGCTGATGCAAAGCACTATATTAAGGATGCTCTGGCTGTGAAGGCCACGAACCCGGAGACGGCAGACCTCTACTACCGGCTTTCCGGGGAAGAACTGACCCACATGAACGCCCTGCACAAGGATGTTGTGCGGCTGATCGATGACTACCGGCGGGAGAAAGGCGATGCGCCGGAGGGCATGATGGCGCTGTACAAGTATCTGCATGAGGAGGCCATGGAGGAAGTGGAGCGGGTTTCTGTGTTGCGGGAGATGTACAAGAAGATGTGACGCGGATGGAGCAGCAGAAGGGTATGAGATAAGGCAAAGGCCGGGGGCGATATGCTCCCGGCCTTATGACTGTAATAGTGACTGTAATTAAAAAAGTATAAGTAAGCCTTAATAACATTTAACTACAAATAATTCTTGATATTACGATTAAATAGGTATAAATTGGCGATTTATTTAACGATATACGGAAAAGAATCTGCCTTTTAAGCAGTGGGTCCGGGGTTCGAATCCCCGGCGGGTCACCAAATTAGCCCCGGAATCTTAGGGTTCCGGGGCTTTTTATGCGTTTTGAGAACTTTTTGAAGGCGGTTTTTGAGGGGCGATTTCCGATGACTGTAACGTGACTGTAACCGCGATTTTTTGGGTGGCTTCGATCAGCTCTGCGGTGTTGGTATGGGTGTAGAAATCTACGGTGGTTGTATAGGCGGCGTGACCCATTATTTGCTTCAGGAGTTCCGGCTTGACGCCGGATTTTACGGCCAGGGTGGCAAAGGTATGGCGGCAGGAATAGGGGGATAGGTCCGCGCCGATTTCTTCCATGAGCTGCTTCCAGTCGCGTTTGGCGAAATTCCGATATTCTTTATTTCCGGTATAGCCGTCGATCAGGCGGGGACTGCCGGAATTTTTTGCTTTCTGGAGGAGCTTTTCATAGGCAGGCCTGCCGATGGCGTTCAGGGGAATGACGCGGTTTTTACCGGCCTCGGTTTTGGAGCCGGATATGAAATAATCGGCGTGGCAGTTTTCTACCTGAGCGGCGAAAAGCTCGTTTGGGCGGCAGCCGGTTGCCAGAAGAATAAGGGCGATATCGGCGGCGGGGGCGGCGGCTTTCTGAATGGATTGGATCTGGTCCGCGGTGAAGGTTTCCTTGGTGGACTTCTGGGGGGCGGTGACGGTGATGAATTTGGCGTAGTTTGTGTGACAGATCTCTTCCTGAATGGCCCACTGGGATAATTGGCTGAAGAGCTGGACGACTTTGCCGCAGGAGGACTTGGAGAGGCCCTGAGATTCCATATTGTTTATGATGGACTGGAAGTCGCTGGCACGGAGACGGCGGAACGTCTTGTCATAGAGCGGCTCACAGTGCGCGTAGGCGAATTCATAACCGGAAATGCCGCTTTCCGTGATGGTGCGGCTATGGGTCGGCAACCATTTGTCATAGACCTGCCTGAATGTCAGGTTCAGGGAATCGGAGACGGGGGTATCCGCAAGCCGGTTCAGGGCCTGTTCGGCCTCGAAACGTGTGGTGTAGTAACCAATGTGAAGGCCCGCCTTCTGGGCCTCCCATGGCTTGGCACGGCTGCCGGGGTGCTTATAGACTGTACCCATGCCGTTCGGGCGCTTCTTTCGTTTGCGCTGGGCCTGTTTCTTTCCGCACCAGGGGCAGAAGGGGGCGCCTTCGGGAATCTCCTTTTTGCATTTGATACAGGGCATAGTATTCACCAATCCAGGTAGTCAAATTCGTTCCGGTAGACTTGGCTGTAAAAGTAATCGTAGTAGCATCTCAGGGTTTCGATGGAATCCATGTAGTCCTGCCAATAGACGGGATCTTTGTTGGGGTCCGGGTGCTGGTACTGCTCAATATTCCAATAGGCTTCCTCAACCTCCATGCCTGTTTGCTCAGCGGCATAATCTTCCGCGGCGTCGGCAACATCGTAGAGAATGTCGTCAATATCCGGCAGGTCATCGTACATGTCCCATTTTCCATCGTCGTAGCCCTTGTCATAGCCTGCGGAATAGCCTCTTTCAAACGCGGAATCGGTTTTATCCTGCGAATAGGCACAGGCGGACAGGGTGACGGCGAGGACGGCAAGCAGGGCAAACAATTTACGCATAGGTACTCTCTCCTTTCAGCGCTGAATCCAGCCGATGGAGGGGTGGAGGACATCCATGACCAGCCAGAAGATGAGGAAGAGGACGAGGACGGTGATGCAGACGATGAGGAAGGTGATGACCCGGCGGTCCTGACGGTAGAGCATGCTGTAATGGGTCTGGAGCTGGGTGAGGTGGCGGTTGTAGTCCTGGGTCTGCTGGCGGAGGGCGGCACGGAGATAGTCCACATAGGCCTCGGAGCATTCTGCAGGGGGCAGCGTGTCGGGGACAGGCGGGACGTACTGGACAGCGGCCTCGATGTGCTGGAGGAGCTGGGCGGTGGGTTCCGTCTGGCCTGTGAAGGTGCGGTAAATGGTGGCCTTGGACACGCCGCAGGCATCGGCCACGGCCTGATAGGACATGCCGCGCTCCAGACGCTTGACGTCCAGCCGGGAAATCAGATCTGAAATTTCCATGAGAAACGCCTCCTGAAACGAAAAGGTGCGGATACGGAACGGAAGTTCCGTATCTGGGTATTTACGGAACGCGGGGGAATGGGTATGCTGAAAGCGCAACCGGCAAGGGACGTACTTCCGGCGGCAGGCCCCGGCCACGGGTGGCACAGTGGCCGGGGCGATTAAATGTACGGTTTATTGGACATTTTGAGGGGTATAAGATAATCAAACGTTCGTTTAATTATTCTGCGGATTTTCGGGAAGCGGGTCTACAAGGCTGGGGGTATCAGAGGCAGGCGTCGGGGCGTTGGCGGTGCAGAGGTCGGCTCTGCGCTTGCAGGCCCGGATGGGGAAGACGAAGACGAGCAGCCAGCACAAGTCACGAAGGCCTGGGGCAATGCTGCCGGTAACCACAGAATTGGACGAGTAGGAGGGGGCAAAGAGCAGGAACAGGACCATCATTGCGGCCCAGCTCAGGACACCGCAGAGCCAGAATGGCCAGACGGGAAGAGAGCCGTCCTTCTGATAGTGCTTGGAAGTGATGTTCAGGGGAAGCCTGTAGCCGAGGTACCAGGCGACAGCGATCTGAATTGCGGCTGCGACATAGGGCATGATACAATCCTTCTTTCCATTAAATAAGCACTATTATTATACAAAACATCTCAAATCGGGGAAAGTGGCAAAATAGACAAAACACTCGACAATTTTTTTACACAGGAGGACAAAAAGAATGGATGACCGGCAGAAGATTATGGAGGAAATCAGAAAGGCAATGGAGAGGATGGACCTGGAGAGGCTGAAGCTGCTGCTGGTAACGGCCCTGGAATGGGCGAAGAAATGAAGAAGGCCCCCTGCTTACGCGGCAGGGGGCTTTTCTTACTTTCCGAGGTTTTCCATAAAGGAAAGGAACCATTTATAGAGCTGGGGGTAGGCCTCGGGGGGAAGGGACGCAAAGGCTTTGACCAGGCGGGCGCGCTCGTCATCGGAGATCTGGACGTCAGCGAAGATCTGGGCCAGCTGCTGGTCCAGGGGCATGGGGAGCTTCATCTCCCCGACACCGGTGCGAAGCCAGACCTCATTGATGCCGTAGACCCGGCAGATGTCGGAGACCGTGCGGTCGCTGGGTTCGCGCTGGCCCTTCTCGATTTGCCAGATAAAGTTTTCGGACATTCCAAGCCCTGCGGCGAAGTCTTTTTGTGTTTTTCCGGATGCCTTTCTTGCATCGCGGATGCGTGTTCCAACTGTATCCGTTGGGATCACCTCCTTACAGTCTGATAGTACCACAAAAACCTAACTGTGTCAAGGAAAAATAAAAATTACTACTTGACAAACCTAGCACAGCGTGGTATCATAGCCTTGCAAGTGAGGGAAACGAGCCTCACTTATATCAGTCCGGAATGCTTCGGGGGATGCCCAATGGCACGATTACCAACCGCGAAGGTTCTTTAACTCTGATTCCAACGTTTTAACGCGTTGCTGAAGGGCAGAAACCTGATGTGCATATTTTAAGATTTCGTTATCAGATTCTTCTTGCAAGGATTCCAGAGAACTGCTGAGTTTGGATATCTCTTCATTTAGCTCTTTTTCCTTTTCCTCGTGGTAGTTAATTATTGAATGAAGCCGACTCCACTCTTTTTGATGCGACGACGATTTGGCAATCAGCAGCCAAAATATTGCTGCAAGGATGATCACGAGAACTGTTACAGAATTTGAGCTAACACTTTGAAGGGATTTCCCACTTGCTGCTTGAGGTTTTGCTGAAGCTGACGTGGACGGAGACGACCATACGGTGGTTTCCCAGGTGGAGAAGGTGGCCGGGGCGGTGATGGTTGTGGTGTAGATGTCCGGAGATGAGCTTGTGGAGGTGGTTCCTTTGAAGGTATAAGGGCAGTCAAGGATGCCGTCGCCGTCCATGTCGTAGTGCTGGTGAGCGGAATGGCCGTGGTGGTAATGGTACTCGCCGGTGGAGCGGTCGTAATGGCCGCCGTTGGAATCGGTGCGGCCCGGGTGGGCGAGGACGGGGGTTATCAGGAAGTACAGGGCGAGCAGGAGGGAAAGGAAGCGGGTCATGGGATCAGGTCCTTTCTATTTTGACAGAGAAGCGAAGGGGGGTTAGGAATGGGATGCACGATTTATGACAGAGAAACCTATGAACACTGGAAGGAAGAATGGGCGAAAAAGGGGTACACGCCCTGGGACGTATATGAAATGGTCAAGGCGCACGGGTTTGAACAGGGGTATCTGGAAGACCTGAGGGCGGTCATTTCAGAAATGGAGGGGTGTAGTCCTGAGCGCGGCGAAGAACAGACATGACGCACTCTTCACAGGCTTTCCCGGCGTGGCCGTTGTCGCAGATGTTTGGAGGAATCCTATACCACTTCCCCTCATAACGGGAAAAGGGAACGTAGAGGGTTTCGGCTTTCCCGGACAGAGGGCAGCGGACCTGAAACGGGGCGTAGTAGGTCTGGTACATAAAATCAAATCCTTTCAGGGCCAGTTTACAGGCAAGAGAAGGAAAAAGCAATCGGAACATTTGAACGAAATATGGCGGTTCTTGGACGGGTACGGAATGTGAGTTCCCGTAATGGCCGGTTCGATTCCGGCCGCCGCCAGACGCTCTGCTGAGAGAGCCGACAAAGCGGCCCGGCG
>OLGM01000203.1_pt1 | contig 44171 bp, 41 predicted proteins | sample 1606001 | NCBI WGS metagenome assembly OLGM01 (sample SAMN03283294) | human gut metagenome | biome: human-associated habitat; material: feces | host: Homo sapiens | place: Peru | collected 2012
GTTTCTTGACAATTCCATTTTAACGGATTTTCGGAAAATATGCTCTACTTTTTTTGAAAATTTTTTTAATTTATTTTGTAGGCTCTTTCCTTACCCCAACATTTAGTATAGAGCCATTAATCATTGGTTAAATTAAAATTAACTTTATATAAATCTTCTAAATATGCAGCAACGGAATTATCGTATGCAACGAAATTTTCATCTGCTATGTAATTAAATCCATTATATTTCCCTGTAACTGCGTCTACCTCTACAATAACATATCCCACATACTTATTATAATGAGCACATACATCTCCATTATCGTTTTTCCAAACCTGTCCTGATCTCCAAGCAGATTCTGAAATTTTTTCTACAAGTTCTTTTGGCATTGGCAAATCATAATTTACGTGGCTATTCATATACACAACAACCCATATCGGATTTTTTGCCGGAAATGAAGTATCATACACATATTTTGTAACTATTGATGCGGAATCAATATTAAAAGAATAAGGCAAATCTTCCTCAGCAATATTCTTATTAGCAGTATTTAACGCAGTTTTTTCCGAAATGATGTCGCCCAATACTTCGTTTGTGCTGTTCAAATCGACCTCATCACAAGTAGCTATATTTATATCTAATGAATTGGGAGTCATTTGTAATAATTTCGGAAACAAAGTCAAATTTAACACAACAGTTATAACTACCGCAAGAGCGAATACAATTGATAACACTTTTTTCTTTGTTATAAGTTTCTTTTTCATTAATAACCATCCCTTTATCATAATAAACACGAATATTATGAAATCGTAATGAAGTTGTTATCAAGTTATTAAAAATATCTAGAACTAAACTTCATTACTCTTAACTGCATTTATATACTAACACTTCTGTATTTTATAGTTGATATAAGGTTGTTATGAATTTATGAAAATTACCCTTACAACTGTTCCTACATTCTCCTCGGATTGTATTTCTAATTTTGCATTATGCAGTTTTACAATCTGTGAAACTATACTCATCCCTAATCCTGCACCTCCGAATTGACGGGAGCGAGATTTATCCACCCGATAAAACGGAGCTGTTATTTTCTCAATTTCTTCCTGTTTCATTCCTATTCCATGGTCTGCAACCTCAATAACAGGAACATTGTTGTAATATGATCTTACAATAACCAAACCGTTCTCCATTGAAGCACGTCCAGCATTTTCAACAAGATTTATCAAGAGAGATAACAACAGTGCCTCATCTCCAAGAACATATTCTGCGTTTAATTCTGTTACTAATTTCATATTCCGTTTTTCGAAAACAGGTTGCATAGTAACTTGTAAATCACCAAATAATTTAGAAATATTTATCTCACTAAATTCTATTTTTTCCTCTCGCAATAATGTTAAATTTAGTAATTCTTTCGAAAGATTCTGCAATCTGAACATAGAGTTGTACAAATATTCCAATGCAATAATTTGATTTTCTTTACTGCTGTTTGCCTTCTTTAGGTACTCGGCATATCCTAAAATTTATGTAATCGGTGTTTTCATTTCATGAGCTAAATCATCAATAAATTCTTGCTTATCTTCTGCTGCCCTTGTTAAAGATAACATTGTATTTTCTACAGAATCTGCCATACAGTTAAAATTATAAGCTAATTCACCTAATTCATCACTGCTCTTAACCATAACCCTTTTATCATATGAACCATTGGCAATTTCAGAAGTTATTTTGCTCAGTTGTGAAATTGGTCTTGTCATAAGTTTTAAAAGCAACCAAAGTGAAACACTCATCAATAAGAAAGCGACAATATTTATTAAAATGAAAAATTCACTTATGTTTTTACAAAACAAATCAACATCACTTATATCACGTGCATACACAAAAGTTAATTCAAAATAAGACGGAACTTTTGACGCTACCAAAAGAACTCTTTTATCTTCTGTTTTTACATCTTTTACATTTTTGCTTTGTAAATCAGAAAAGTGCAAAACTTCGTCATCAATATAGGATATATTTGAATAAACAAATTCATCATTTAATAACAGAGCAAGTTGTCCCCCTGGCTTTCGTAATATTCAGCCAGAGATTTTATAATATCTTCAAGCCTCTCCTTATCCTGTGAAAAATCCGGATTAAACTCCTCTGCTCTTAAAATAGATGTTGAAACATAAGAGAAAATAACACTTTGCTCACGCATTCCTATTTCAATTTCCCTCTCACGACTATAATCATAAGAAAAATAAGTCAAAAGATATGCTCCTATATCAAAAACAAGGAAAAATATAATTAACACTCCTAAAAAATTTTTTTCCATAATTTCCTTTTATATCTCCAGTCGATAGCCTAATTTGTATACTGTTTTTATATTCCCCCAATCCAAGCTTTTTTCTCAGTTTTGTGATATGAACATCTACTGTTCGTACATCTCCTTCGAAATCGTATCCTCAAACTAAATCTAAAAGTCTTTCCCTTGATAACGCAATATTTCTATTGTTAATCAAAACTTTAAGAAGCATAAATTCTCGGTTTGTCAGTTCAACCTCTGTATTATTTACTCTGACCTTTCTTTCCAATATGTTGACAGAAACATTTCCAATTATAAATTCTGACTTAAAAAATTTTTGCGTTCGCGCAATACTGCATCGACTCGTGCAATTAATTCAACCGCTTCAAAAGGTTTGGTAATGTAATCATCAGCACCAAGATTCAGCCCCTTTACTTTATCAGCAACAGAATCCTTTGCAGTCAAAAAAATAACAGGCACTTCTTTAAATATCTTTTCTTGCATTAAAGAAAATCCATCCCTATATGGTATCATAACATCTAACAAAATCAAATCCGGATTACACTCATTCAAAACACTTAACGTTTCATTTCCGTCAAAAGCCTGGCTACATATATGACCGACTAATGACAAATTCATTAAAATTAAATCATTTATTGACTTTTCATCTTCAACAATTAAGATTTTTGCCATTCTTAGCCCTACTTCCTTTTTCTATTTATTTAAATATAACATTTACTTGTTATAGAGTTGTAAAATATCATCTGCAAAAGCATTATCATATCTTGAGTTTTTAGGAGGAAATTTCATATAGTTGTGTTTCGATATTTTACGAATATAATAAAACATTTTATTATAGCCCCTTTGATTTTACCATAGAACTTTTTTCCCATTGCTAACTTTTTATGGGTTGAGCAATATGCCTTTGACTTTTTCATTGGTAATCATGCTGTATGCAGTAATATTAATAATAATTAAAAAATTAATACATCGGTGCGGAGAAAAATTAATTACAATGCGGCAGGGCAGAAACAAGAGAACAACGATTGATTTCTTTATTAATAAATTTATCGCCTGTTGCATTGTTGGTGTTCTAATTATATATTAGTTAATAAAATTGCATAAAATACAAATGTAATATTACGGCAATAAAATTAATATTATATTTTGTTTGATAAATTGTATACAGAAATTCCAAAGTTGGTGATATTATGTCGAATATATGCTAAAAACAGTTGATTTTAAAAACTATTGTGATATAATAAATGTATATTTGGTATAATTTTACTTATGGCTTTTAATTTCTAAGAACAATATACTATATTAAAAGGGGAATACATATGAAAAAATGTTTGAAGTGTAACGCTATGATGCCTGATAATGCGGCATTTTGCACATCTTGCGGCACAAAATTTGAAACTCAGTCTTTTGATCAGACGACAGTTTTGGATCCGTCACAAAATCCATATGCAAAGAGAAACCAACAGGCTGCTAATTCACAGCAAAATGTAAGCAAATCTAAGCAGTCAAATAATTCTTCTCAAAATCAACAGCAGAATGTAAATGTTGCTCAGCAGGCTCAAAATTTTTATGCCGGCGCTTACTCTAATGTGAATAAAGCTCAGCAAGTGCAGCAGCCAATCAATTCTAATGTTAATTCGCAAAAAAGTGCCGGCTTTGCTGTTGCGGGTGCAGGTAATTCTTATAATCAGAATAATAAAGCTAATGTTCAGCAGAATACACAGGGCAATGCAAACAACACAAATTATGTTGCAAAGGTTGCTAACGGCAATTCGCCTATGCTCAAGTTGCCAACAGGCAGAGGATTAATTAAATTTATTTTATTAAGTATAGTGACATTAGGTATTTATAATACTGTAGTTTGGAGCAGAATGTCAACAGAAATTAACATTTCGGCAAGCCGTTATGACGGTAAGCGTACTATGCCTTATTTAGGTATGTTAATGCTTTCAGTAGTCACATTAATGATTTACCCTTTGTATTGGTTCCATCAGTTTTCTAAGCGTGTTGGTAACGAGCTGACAAGACGAGGCATTGATTTTAAATTTGGTGCTTTTGATTTTTGGATTTTCAATGTACTACTTTCTTTAGTTATTGTAGGTCCGTTTATCTATGCATACAAGCTTTTGAAAGCTATGAATTTAATTAACGAAAATTACAATATTAACGGTTAATATTACAAAGAAAACCCCAAGTGCAGGTTCAGGAGAACATACACTTGGGGTTGTTTTTTAGTATCCGAAGATTACATTCATAATCAGCATAATTGCAGGCTGGTGGACGAGGTAGATTACGAGGCTGTATCTGCCTATTGTATTGAGAATTGGAATTTTGAAGTAAAAATATTTTTCAAGATTACTGTTCTTAATAATTTTCCATAAAAAGATTCCGAATATATATAGGAATATCCATGGGATAATTGGAAAATAGTCGCTTGATACAAAGTCACTTGAGCGAAAGCCTATGAACGAGAGGTATTTGTAACTGTATAAGGCTTGCGGAAGTTCAAAAATAGATGCGTTTAGAAATCCTATGTATCCGTTTTGCACTCCGTAGGTAACGGCATAGACTAAAAAACTTGCTGTTGCTCCCAAAGCAGGAGGAACGGCATCTATTAAATTTTTCAGTGCCGAGCAAATCAGCATTGATATACCTAAAAGATTGAGTATGCCAAACCATACAGCCTGTTCCGGCATAGCCAAGGCAGTTACAATCGTGACGAGAAATCCGCAAAGGCTTACGATAATTCCGTTTCTTACCGTATGATGAGAAAAATTAAAGGATACTCCCGAAATAATAATAAACGATACGCAAATGAATCTTTCCCACACCGTACACCATGGACTTGTGAAGAACGAACCGTCGCCGTATATCATAAATATATCGTACAATGTGTGAAAAATAAGCATATTTATGATTGCAAAGCCACGAATCGAGTCGATGAGTTCATATCGTTTTTTATTTTTCAGAGTATCCTTAATCATTAGCAAAATCCTTACTTATCCTGTTTCATTCTGCGGTTAAACAGTAAAACAGCACAAGCAAAAATTACAACAGCATATCCTGCCACCCAAAGCAATTCGGGGATTATTTGCGAGTAATCGCTTTCAAACACTGCTCTCAGCGCATTAACGCAATGAATAAACGGAAGAAATCCTGCGATTTTTTCAAATGCACCGCCAACAAGCGATATATCGAACCATATATTTGAAAGCCATGCCGAAAGGTTTGTGAGTACCGCACCGCATAATACACCTACCATTTTATCACTAAATGCCGTACCGCACAATAGTCCGATTGAAATATATAAAAATCCCGGTACAATGCTTACAACCGAGGCGAGTAAAATATTTGCCGAAAATTCAAGTCCGAAAATCAGCGCAGAAAGCGAGGTAACAAGTGTTTGCAATACAGCCATAGGAATTAGCGGAAGTGTGTAGCCGATTATGTATCCGCTCGGCTTTAACGGTGAGGTGTAAAGCCTGATAATAAAGGCTGTGCATCTGTCTTTTGCTACCAAAAGGGCAGAGAAAAGCGACAAAAACACAAGTCCGAACGCACAAATTCCGCCTGTCAGACTTTTTATTTCAAAAAGCGTCATATGCGCCTCTTCCGGAATACTTGAGTTGATTATTGATAACAAAACGAGCAAAACAAGCGGAAAAGCGATACCGAAAATTGAGGTTAAAATATCTCTTTGCAATTCTTTTGCGTTTCTTGCCGCAAATGCTAAAGTTTTCATAATTACTTACCTTCTTCCGCAATTTTTACAAAAGCGTCTTCAAAATTATTTGCATTAACGCTTTGTTTAAGTTCTTCTGCCGTACCCTCAGCTATAAGATTGCCCTTGACCATAATACCGATGCGGTCAGAGAGTGATTCCGCCTCTTCGAGGTAATGGGTTGTAAGAATAATTGTAATTTTTCCCTTGAGTGAGCCGATTTTATTCCACAATTCCCGTCTTGCGAGCACATCAAGTCCTAAGGTTGGCTCGTCAAGAAATAAAATTTCAGGATCACTTATGAGTGCCATTGCAATGCTCAATCTTCTTTGCCAGCCGCCCGACAAGGTTTTTGCCTTTGATTTGGCTATATCGCTCAATTCAAAATCTTCTATCATTTTTTGAGCTTTGCTTACTGCATCTTCATTGCCAAATCCGTAAATTCTCGCCATTAATTCAAGGTTTTCTCTTACGGTAAGGTTAGGGGCAACTGCGGTTTTCTGCGGCGACACATTTATTATTCTTTTAACCTTTTCGCTGTCGCTTACTATGCTGTTGCCGTTTAAGAGTGCATCTCCGCTTGTAGGCTTTATCAGCCAGGAGAGCATTTTTATTGTTGTTGATTTTCCTGCGCCGTTTACTCCGAGCAGAGCGTACATTTCGCCGTCATTTATAGAAAGATTTATGGAGTTTACCGCAATTTTATCTTTATATTTTTTCGTAAGATTTTTAGTTACTATTGCTGACATAATACCGCCTCATTCCTCAAATACAAAATCGCTTGCAATAGAACGGCTGAGCTTGCCGATTCCCAAGCCACGCTTTACATCACCCACCACAAGGAGCTTATCCCCGGGCTTAATGTCAAAAACATCTCTTGCGTGTTTCGGAATAACAATCTGTCCTCTTTCGCCTACTTTTACAATGCCGAAAACATATTTTCCGTCCTCCGAATTTGTCGATTCCTCTTCAACGGATATTTTATCGTGTACAAGCTCGTCAAGCGAAATTTCGTAAAGATTGGCAAGTTCACTGCATTTTATAACATCGGGAATACTCTCGTCATTTTCCCACTTAGCTACCGATTGACGGGATACATTCATTTTTTCGGCGACTTCTTCCTGCGAATATCCTTTTGCCTTGCGCAATGCCTTTAAATTCATACCAATCATATTTTTCACACCTTTCATACCCTAAGTATAGCACAGCAAATATGAGCGAACAACCAACTAAAACAAACAAGGTGTGTTAAAAACGGTTGCTTTTTCTAAATCTGATATATAAAAATTTTTGCATTTTATAGATTACGCAATATATTATGTGGATTTAGCATATTTTTTAATTCACAAAATTGTGAACACTATATTATTATAAGTATTGCACAAATTTATAATGTGAATTTCTATCACAAAATTAATTGAAAATACTTAACAATAATCAAATATATGATATAATGATATTGTAAAATATCACAATTTAAAAACATTGTGTGAAATGTATATAATTTTTGCTGTATACAGTTAAACTAAACTTTTTATTATTTGGAGGTGACACAAAATTTTATAATTTAACTTTTCCTAAATAGACATTTTTAAATTAATTACTTACAAGTGAGGATGGGTAAAATGAAAAGACATATTAAATTTATAAGTATAGCATTAGCAACCATGTTAAGCCTTAGTGTTGGAGCAGTTAGCGCTAAGGCTGCAACAAATCCCTTTAATCTTAATTATGCTATGGGAGCAATAAAAGATACTCAAACGCCTGTTTTGGATGAAAATTCTGAGAACGCTCCATCAGGAGCAGTTTTATTACCGTCATCAGTAGACCTTAGTTTAAGTGAGAGCTTTCCAAGTGTTGGTAATCAAGGTAGTGTAGGATCATGCACTGCGTGGGCATCAACTTATTATCAATTCGGCTATCAAGTTGCGTCAATGAATTCTTGGGATGCGAAAAATGATCCGACTAAGCAATTTTCACCAAAGTGGACATATAACTTGTGTAACAATGGTATTAATAAAGGTTCTCTTTATGCAACAATATATTCAGTGCTTGCTAATCAAGGAGCAGTTAGGTATTCTGAGTTTGCTCCATCGGGAGTTGCTACCAGAGCAGAATATGGTACATGGTATCTTGATACTGAAGGAATGAAAAGAGCATTACAATACCGCATAAGTGACTATGAACATCTTTGCTTTGCTGATGTAGAAGCATCTACACCTATTACTAATTCAAAATCTGCATGCTTAAATGTTATGAAAAGTTTATTAAATTCAGGAAATGTCTTAACTTTTCAAACAGATTTTGGTGAATGGGATTATATGAAATTATCTTCACAATACAATTCTGCACTTAATGGTCAATATGTGTGTATAAAGCATTATAATCCAGATGATAAGTGGAGCGGACATGCAATGGCAATAGTCGGCTATGATGACAATATTTCATATGATCTTAACGAAGATGGAATAATTCAAAATTATGAGAAAGGCGCATTTAAAATTGTAAACTCTTGGGGAGAACGATATGGTAACGACGGATATATGTGGGTTATGTATGATGCCTTAAACAGAGTTTCAAATGCTACAAATCAAAATGTTCCTAATAGAGAACCCATATTTGATGATTATGCTTACAATATAATTACAGTTGAAGAGTATCCTTTAGATTTGGTTGCAGAAGTAACAATATCACAGTCTTGTAGAAATCAGATAAAACTTAAATTAGGTCAATCGGAAACTGATATAACTACACCACAATATACCCAAAACACATTGTTTAATTATTCTGGTGGAGCTTATAATTATTCTGGATTATCTACTACACCAATGGAAGCAACTTTTGCTTTTGATTATGGTAATTTATGCAATTCAGAAATTACAAGAAAAAATTATTATATTTCTATTAATGACTTATATTCTGGTAATAGTACTCATATAAAAAATATTAAGTTAATTGATAGTACCGGAAAAACTGTTACAAATGATAATGTTAATGATATATTTGATAGGGGAACAAAACTATATTCTTATAGAATTGGTATGGTTGGCGATGTAAATAATGATGGATACATAGATTCAAGAGATATTACAGATTTACAAAGCTATTTATCAGGTAATATTGATTTTACTTCGGATGATATGTTAGTTGCCGATGTTAATGGTGATGGTGAGATTAGTGTTAATGATGTATTAGATATACAATACTATGTAGCCGGATCTACTGACTCATTTGCAAACGGACATTTTGTAAAATTAGGTTAAAAGTCTAAAGCTATATAATATAGTACAATGACAATATATAGTGTTCATGAAATTGTGAACACTATATTATTGACAAAAAATGCACAAAAATACAAAATTGTTTTCAGCTAAAAATGCACTTATAATATTGAAAATATTATGATATAATTTTATATAAAAAGTTAAATCAGAGAGGATTTGAGGATTATGAAAAAAATTATAAAAGCAGCTTTGTCGGGCGCACTTGTAATGGGTATGCTTGCTGCACAGTGCTTTTCAACTTCTGCGATGATAAGACCTATAATTACAGGCGATGTTGACGAGAATTTTAAAGTTGATATCAATGATGTTACACTTATTCAAAACGGACTTGCCGGCAATGCGGAACTGTCACCAAGACAATTTTATGCAGGAGATGTCAATTTTAACGGTGTAAACGATGTCAGTGATGTTACACTTATTCAATTACATATTGCCGGAAAATATGAATTTGAGAGAAAAAGTACTGCTTCGGAACACATTATCCGTAATTTTTGCGCCGATTATGATTCCGGAAAGGCAATGGCAGGCACTCCTGTAACATTTACCGCAACAATGGATTCGGGCGTTACACCGTTCAGCTATGAATTTTTGATTAACGGCGAGGTTGTTCAGCAAAAATCAGAGTCAAACACATTTACCTATACATTTAGTGAAAGTGGCAGCTATGATGTTTCGGTAAGGAGTTATAACGCTATTGATGATTGCACAGAGGAAACCCTGTATAATTATACGGTAGTTGACGCATATGAAAGTGAAGATCCTGTTATTGTGGGTATTCATACAGATGTCGATTATATAGGTTATGATGAATATTCTCTTACAATATCTGCAAACACAATTTTTGGAACAGCGCCGTACCAGTACAAGTTCACACTTGACAACGGATTTTTAGTTCAGGATTATTCCGAAAGTGCCGATTTCACTATTGAGATGTCTGAACTTAAAAAACAGGGCAAATCTTTAGAAATAGGTGAGCACACTGTACTTGTAGAAGTAAAGGATGCAGACGGCAAAACCGCACAGGAAACATTTACATTTGAAGTTAAAGAACCAAGAATGTGATTGTCCGAAACAGCATAATATGATATAAAAATTCAGCCGACAAACTTAGTTTTGTACTATGTTTGTCGGCTTTTTATTATTTGTCAAAGTTGGGGGTTAGGATTTAGAAAATTATCGGTTGGGCAACAAAGTAAAGAAAAAGATAAACTTTCCGTCCTGTTCAAGATAAATGTTAGGCGAGAGATAAAAGCTGTTTTCCTTGGCTTTTTCGGCAAGCTTTATAATTTCAGAGGAATTTGTATTCATTGCATATTCTGTTACATCCGATTTTTCGTATTGCGGAAAAAACGGCGAAAGCTGAATTTCGGGGAAAAACAGCAAATCGCAATCCTTTGCCTTGTCGCAAAAATCAAGCTACTTTTGAAGGTTGCTGTCAATATTTTTGCTCATAGCCATTTGTGCCAATGCAATTCTCATAATAAACATCACTTATCTTTATATATATAAAAAATTATATATTACATAAGTTACGATTGTCAATATTTGAAATAATATCAGTTTTATGCCATTCTTGCCCGAAAATCGACCTTTTTGCCAAATTGTTGCATTTATTGCTTTTAGTATGTATTATATTAACTGTAATCAAAATTCAAGAAATGAGGTATTTATTTATGAGTAAAGCAGGAGCAATTTTAATCACATTTTTCCTTGGCGGTTTAGGTGTTCACAGATTTTTAACAGGTAAAATCGGTACAGGAATAATTTGGCTGCTTACAGGCGGCGTTTGCGGTATCGGCTGGCTTATTGACTTTATAATGGTTATTATGGGCAAATATACCGACAAAAACGGCAATGTTTGGGGTACAAACTGATTTTATACATAGCTGAAAGGAGTTACCGATGGCTTTAGGAGTAAAAATCAAAAACATTAAAACTAATAATTCCTATACTATTGAGAGTCTTTACGAGGCTATCAAAGATGTAGAGTTTACGGCGGGCAAACCGTCATTAACTAAGCACGGAGCTGCCACTATTATTACATTTCCGGCACTTGACAGTCAAAATCAGGTTTGGATAATGAAAAGCGGATTTTCAAAGGAATCTCAAAAGTTTTCCATACAAAAATCGGAGGAGGCAGGGCTTGGCAACACAGCTAAGAATATGGCTCTTGATTCCTTAACAAACGGAATTTTCGGTTTTGGCTCAATGCTTGGTGGTAATGCTAAAAAGTGTGAACAGCTTGTTGACGCTACCGCAAAGGAACTTTCAAAACTTAATCTCTGAAAAATAGTAAGCAAAAGCAGGTACGATATTTTTATTGTGCCTGCTTTGCTTTGCGTTATATTATCAAATATGTACTGATTTTTTATAAACTTATAAATAATTATCAACTTAAAATGTAAAAATATATTGCTGATTAGCAACTGATATATTGCGTTGCGCCGCTAAATATCCGTAATTTTTATTGACTTTTTTACCAAAATGCGGTATTATGATAAATGTATAACTTTAGCTATGATTACAAGGAGGATGCCTGTGCTTGATATGACGGTAATTTACGATTTAGCCATTGTTGCGCTGAGAGTGTTAATGCCTGTATACGCTATTATAATTGTATATCAGTGCTATGCGGCAATGCGTCGTCGCAGAAGGCCCGAAAAGCCTCTTGTTACACTTTACAATACAGTTACAGGACAAAAACTTCCTGTTATTTTTTGGGAAAATTCCATCGGCAGAAGTAAGTCGAGCGACATTGTTGTGGACGATCCTGCCGTTTCAAGAAACCATTGCGTTCTTTTGAGAAGAGCAAGCGGTTGGTATATTTGTGATACAGGCTCTAAAGGCGGTACTTATGTAAACGGTGAGGCTGCCGAGGGCAGAACCAGAGTGCTTATTGATGATGTTATCAATGTCGGCAATTCGCAGTTTCAGTTTTTGCGTGGCGAAGATTATGACGAAAATCTCCGTTACAGCTGGTTCTTTAAAAAGGTAAACGACAAGCCTGCAATGAAGTCTTGGAAACTTATGCTTTTAATTACGCTTTTCCATTTCTTTATGAGCGTTGAGGCGGTTTTTTGGCAGGACGGCACTAATAAATATTCGCCGTTTGTGCTTTTTGGCTGTCTTGCAGTGGCAGAGTGGACATTTTTCTTCGTTTCCACAAAGGTGCTCAAGCGAGTTAGCTTTGAGCTTGAAAGCCTTGCACTGTTTTTAACGGGCGTGGGCGTAATGTTGCTTGTGCGGCAGGTGGAACGCTCGGCTTATGTTCAGCTTATAGCCGCAGTTGTGGGAATGGCACTGTTTTGCGTTATTATAAAGTTTATTGAAGATCCCGACAGAACCTCATCTACAAAGTTGCGATACGGACTTATGATTGCCGCAGTAGGACTGCTCGGCGTAAGCATTGTGTTCGGTAAAATTACTTACGGTGCGGCTAACTGGATCAAAATTGGCGGTATTTCGCTTCAGCCGTCGGAAATCGTAAAAATTATATACATATTTATAGGTGCAAACACACTTGACAGATTACAGACAAAAAAGAATTTGCTTGAGTTTATTATATTCTCGGCTGTTTGTGTAGGATTGCTTGCATTAATGGGTGACTTCGGTACGGCGCTTATTTTCTTTATGACCTTCCTGTTAATCTCATTTATGCGTTCGGGCGATTTTAAAACAGTAATTCTTGCCATTGCGGCGGCTGTATTCGGTGTGTCTATTGTGTTGCGCTTTAAATCTTATGTTCTCGACCGTTTTAAGGCTTGGGGACATGCGTGGGAATACGCAAATGACTTAGGTTATCAGCAAACTCATGTGCTTACATATATAGCAAGCGGCGGACTTTTCGGCGTCGGCATAGGCAACGGCTTTTTAAAGGGCGTCGGAGCATCGGAGAGTGACCTCGTCTTTGGCTTGGTTTCTGAAGAAATGGGTGTAATTGTTGCAATTACTCTCGCCGTTGCGGTAGCTTGCCTTGTTATATATGCAAGAGCAATCACAACAAGAAGCAGAAGTACATTCTATTCTATTTCTGCCTGCTGTGCTGCGGGTTTGCTTGTAATACAGCTTTCACTCAATGTTTTTGGCGCAACCGATATTCTTCCGCTTACAGGTGTAACATTCCCGTTCATCAGCTGTGGAGGTTCAAGTGTGCTTTCCTGTTGGGGACTTATTGCATTTATCAAGGCGGCAGACGAAAGAACATATGCGGTGAAAAAATAATCTTACAAAACCGAATGAGGTATTGCTTTGCAGTACCCTCTGAATAAATCAGAGAAAGGACGGTGTTTGAATGAAAAGAGTATTACGGAGAAGTACGCTTATATTTGCGGTTACGGTAGCCTTTATCGGCGGTATGGGCTTTTTCGCCTACAAGCTCGTTGCAAATTCGGGCGATTGGGTAGATCAGCACTATAACTACCACATCGCAGGAACCGACGGACTTGCAAAGGCAGGTACAATTTATGACCGCAACGGCAATATTCTTGCTCAAAGTGTTGACGGAAAAAGAGTTTATAATGAAAACCAAAGCGTCAGAACCTCGCTTTTGCACACAATAGGCGATAATTCTTCTAATATTTCTACTGCTTTACAGAGCAGATACCGTTCCCAGCTTATCGGATATAATCTTATTTGGGGACTGAATATGCCCGATTCGCTCAGAAAGGGCAATGACATTAATCTTACAGTAGACGCAGACACCTGTGCAGCGGCCTATGATGTGTTGTCAGGCTACGGCAAAGACGGTGCTTGCGTTGTATATAACTACAAAACGGGTGAGGTCATCTGTTCCGTAAGTACAAAGGCTTACGATCCGGAAGCACCTCCCGAAATTACCGAGGAAAACGAAAAAGACTACGATGGTGTGTATCTTGACAACACAATTTCTTCAACCTATGCGCCCGGTTCAATTTTTAAGATAATTACTTCAGCCTGCGCTATCGAAAATCTTCCCGACATCTACGACCGCACATGGTATTGCTCGGGAAAAGAAGATATCGGCGGAAGTGATGTAACTTGCGTTGAGGCGCATGGTACAATCAATTTTAAAGAGGCAATGTCACATTCGTGCAACATTGTATATGCAGAGCTTGCGGTTGAGCTTGGCGAGGAAAAAATGACTGCCACCGCCAATAAAGCCGGCATAAACAGTAGCTTTAAGGTGGATGACAACGAAACCGCAAAGGGAAATTACGATGTAAGCGATGCGAACACCAACCAACTCGGTTGGTCGGGCGTCGGTCAGTACAATGACAAGGTAAACCCAATGCAGATGGCTGTTATTTGCGGAGCTATCGCAAACGGCGGCAAAACAAAAGAACCGTATATGATAAAGGACGGTTCAATTCTTGGAGTGCTTGGACTTGGCGGCTCAGACAGCACAAACGAGCTTTTTAGCGGCAGTACAGCGGCGGCACTCGACGATATGATGCGTTTTACAATGACCGATTACTACGGCGATGATCTGTTTGGCGGACTTACAGTGTGCGCAAAGACAGGTACTGCCGAGGTAGGCGAGGATAAAGGCCCTAACGGCTGGATGGTAGGCTATGCAAAGGACGAGGATTGTCCGCTTGCGTTTGCCTGCGTTGTAGAGGATTCCGGCTTTGGCTTTACCTATGCAGGCCCGGTTGTTGAGGCGGCAATGATACAGGCGGCAAAGTCACTTGGCGCAGCCGCTGTTCAGTAAAATAGAATTTATACCGAAAGGACATTAATATATGAATATTCTCAAAGCCTTGTTTGGCAATTACAGTAAAAAAGAATTAAAGCGAATTCAGCCGATTTGCGATAAGGTGCTTGCACTTGAGGACAAGTATGCGGCTATGAGCGAAAGCGAACTCAAAAATCAGACTGCTGTTCTCAAAGAGCGTCTTGCAAACGGCGAAACCACAGATGACATCTTACCCGATGCGTTTGCTGTATGCCGAGAGGGCGCATGGCGTGTGCTTGGTATGAAACATTATCCGGTACAGATTATCGGTGGTATTGTACTTCATCAGGGCAGAATCGCCGAGATGAAAACAGGTGAAGGTAAAACTTTGGTGGCTACACTTCCTGCTTACCTCAACGGTCTTACAGGCGAGGGCGTACACATCGTAACAGTCAACGATTACCTTGCTCGTCGTGACTCCGAGTGGATGGGCAAACTTTACAGATACCTCGGACTCAGCACAGGTCTTATCGTTCACTCACTTGACAATGACGGCAGAAAAAAGGCTTATGCCGCTGACATTACATACGGTACAAACAACGAACTCGGATTTGACTACCTTCGTGACAATATGGTTGTTTACAAGGAGCAGAAGGTACAGCGTGGTCACGCTTACGCTATTGTCGATGAGGTTGACTCAATCCTCATTGATGAGGCGAGAACACCGCTTATTATTTCAGGTAAGGGCGACAAGTCTACCGATTTATATGCAAAGGCTGACAAGTTTGCAAGAACATTAAAGGTTCAGCGCTTTGAGGAGCTTGACTCTAAAGAGGATATGGAGGATTACTACAAGGAAAACAACATTGACTATGTAGTAGACGAAAAGCAGAAAACCGCAACACTTACACAGAACGGTGTTAAGAAAGCCGAGGAATTTTTTGGCATTGAAAACCTTACAGACCCTGAAAACCTTACAATTCAGCACCATGTTAATCAGGCTATCAAGGCTCATGGAATTATGAAGCTCGATGTTGACTATGTTGTTAAGGACGGCGAGGTTATCATCGTTGATGAATTTACAGGTCGTTTTATGTACGGCAGACGCTTTAACGAGGGCTTACATCAGGCAATCGAGGCAAAAGAGGGCGTTAAGATTCAGAACGAGAGCAAAACTCTTGCTACAATCACATTCCAAAACTACTTCCGTCTTTACAAAAAGCTTTCGGGTATGACAGGTACAGCTCAGACAGAGGCTGAGGAGTTCCAGGAAATCTACAAGCTTGATGTTGTGGAAATTCCTACAAACAAGCCTGTTCAGAGAAAAGATCTCCCTGATGCAGTATTTAAGACAGAAAAGGGCAAGTTTAAGAATGTAATCGATCAGGTTGTGGAGGCTCACGAAAAGGGTCAGCCTGTACTCGTCGGTACAATTTCTATCGAAAAGTCGGAAGAGCTTTCAAAAATGCTTAAAAAGCGTGGCATCAAGCACAATGTGCTCAACGCAAAACAGCACGAAAAAGAGGCTGAAATCGTAGCTCAGGCTGGTAAGCTCGGTGCAGTTACAATCGCAACAAATATGGCAGGCCGTGGTACCGATATTATCCTTGGCGGTAACGCTGAGTTTATGGCTAAAGCATCTATGCGTAAGCAGGGCTTTACAGATGAGCTTATTGAGGAATCAACAGGTCATGCTGAAACAGACAACGAGGAAATCCTCAACGCAAGAAAGACATTTGAGGAGCTTAACTCAAAATATAAAGAAGAAATCAAGGAAGAGGCTGAAAAGGTAAGAGAAGTAGGCGGTCTTTACATTATCGGTACAGAGCGCCACGAATCAAGACGAATTGATAATCAGCTTAAGGGTCGTGCAGGCCGTCAGGGTGACCCCGGTGTAAGTAAGTTCTTCCTTTCTACCGAGGACGATCTTATGCGTTTGTTCGGCGGTGACAGAATGAAGATGGTTATGGAACGACTTAATGTTGAAGAGGACACTCCGATTGATGCTAAGTTGATTTCAAATATCATAGACAGCTCGCAGGAGAAAATCGAACTCCGTAACTTTGGTATCCGTAAAGATGTACTCCAGTACGATGATGTTCTCAACAAGCAGAGAGAAATTATTTACGGTCAGCGTGATCAGGTGCTTAACGGCGAGGATTTACACGATACAATCTACAAGATGATTGAGGATACAATCGCAACAAGCGTTAAGCAGTATCTCCCTGAAGGACCTCGTGAACATTGGAATCTCCAGAGCCTTAAGGACTACTACAAGGATTGGCTTATCAGGGATGAGAGCCGCTATGACTTCGATCTGGAAGACCTCGAAGATATGGAGCCTGAAGACATCAAGAATATGCTTATTGAAGATGCAACAGCTATCTATAAAGAGAACGAGGAGCTTTTACCTGCCGAAACAATTCGTGAAATGGAGCGAGTATATCTCCTCAAGAATGTAGATACTCACTGGATGGATCACATTGATAATATGGATCAGCTCAAGTCAGGTATCAGACTTCGTTCATACGGTCAGCACGACCCTGTTGTTGAGTACCGTATTGAAGGCTTTGATATGTTTGACGAGATGATCGAGAGTATCAGAGAAGATACAGTAAAGATGATGCTTATTATGCCTAAAAAAGTATATGAGGTTAAAAAGCGTCAGGACGCTATCGAGGCTGCCAAGCGTATGGCCTTAAAGCAGGCTCAGGCTGCACATCAGGTTGTACTTAATAACGGCGAGGATGAAGAGCCGCAGGAAAGCCCTATTGAAGTTGCTTTAAAGCGTGAGCAGGTTGCTCAGCCGGTAGAAACTTCCGGTGACGGTACAGACACTGCCAATAAGACAATCCGTAAAGGCAAAAAGGTTGGCAGAAATGATCCTTGCCCATGCGGCAGCGGCAAAAAGTACAAGAAGTGCTGCGGTAAGGATTTATAATTTTTGAAAATCAGCTAAAATAAAAATTCCGATCTTAAAAAGGTCGGAATTTTTTACTCTTTAACGGAAAGTCTTTTGTTATAAGAGCGCAGATTATTTGCCATTAAATTTTATCTGCTTTTTGTGTAGGTTTATCAGAGTGAGTAAGAAATAATTTTATGTAATGGAGGGATAGTTATATGTTATACTTAAATAATGCCTGCAGCGAGAAATCAAATATAAAAATTATTTTAAAGAGGGCAATGTGGAGAAAAAGGGCAAAGAATTATTTAAAACATATGGAATTGGATAAAAAGGCTGCCGAGTTTATTATTTTAGATGCACCTACGGGCTTTGGAAAAACGCACGCTATCAGAGAGTTATTGAGTTCTAAACCCGAGGGGACAGTTAATGTAATGTCGTGCGAGATGGTAATAGAAATACTTTTGCATTATATAAGCAACAGTTTGACAGACGAAAATCAGCTGATTAATTACCTTGGTAATTCTAAATGCTTTGTAGTTGAAGATGTTGATGTTGATCTTGTGGGAAAAGAAGCTACACAGGAAGAGGTCGCAAATGCTTTGGCAAAAACTTTAAATGGCGGCATAACCGTTATTGTTACAGGAATTAATATCAAGAACAATCTGCCGTATTTTTATAAAAAGCTAACATCTCAGTTGACCTGTCCTGTTGTTGAGTTGAAACCGTTAAAATAATCGGCAGATTTCAGAGTAAAATTAACGGCAAAAGCAAGAAAAAGTGAAACATTTATAATAAAATTCTTTAGTTTAATCTCTCAGCAAATTATCATATTAATATGTTATTGTGTTAATGTTAAAAAATTAACGGAATATTTTATAGTATCTTACAAAAATATTTTTCCAGCCGCAAAAGCATTGACTTTTTGCTCGAAAGATGTCATACTTTTAGTATTAATGCGGTAAACAATAGCCTTTTGGCTTTTGTATAAAAAATTTAATGAAGGGGTTTTCTAATTGGAAAAACTATTTAAACTCAAAGAAAACGGTACCACGGTAAAAACAGAAGTTGTTGCCGGCGTTACCACATTCCTTGCAATGGCTTACATACTTGCCGTAAACCCAAGTATGCTCAGTGCCGCAGGAATGGACTCAAGTGCGGTCTTTGCCGCAACAGCGGTGTCGGCAGCATTTGCAACACTTATTATGGCATTTTTTGCTAACTATCCTGTCGCTCTTGCATCAGGTATGGGACTTAATGCTTACTTTGCATACACAGTAGTTCCACAGCTTGCAGCACAGGGTATTACAAATCCATGGCAGGTTGCTCTTACCGCAATCCTTGTTGAGGGTATTATCTTTATTATCCTTTCACTCTTTAAGTTTCGTGAAACACTTGTAAACAAAGTTCCAAAGAACTTAAAGCTCGGTATCTCTGCCGGTATCGGTCTTTTCATTACAATTGTTGGTTTAAAGGGCGCAGGCGTTATCGTTTCAGACGCTTACTATGACGGTACAGCTGTTCAGTCATCTACACTCGTAACTCTTGGCGATTTAGGCTCTGCAAATGTTGTACTTGCTATTGTAGGTATTCTTGTAGTTGCCGCTTTGTGGCACTTCAAGGTTAAGGGTTCAATCCTTATCGGCATCATCGTTACTTATATTTTAGGTATTATTGCTCAGCTTTGCGGCTGGTATCAGGGCGCATCACTTCTTCCTGATTTCTCAAATTATATGGCGTTCGCTCCTGTTCAGAATATGGCAACAGAAACTTTATTTAGGTTTGACTTTGCTTATGTGGCTCAGAATGTAGTAAACTTCGCTGTTATCGTATTTGCATTCCTCTTTGTAGATCTTTTCGATACAGTAGGTACACTCATCGGTGTTGCTCAGCAGGGCAACCTTCTTAACGAAAAAGGCGAACTCCCACGAGTTGGAAGGGCTTTGATGGCTGATGCTGTCGGTACTTGCGTAGGTGCTTGCCTTGGTACTTCAACTGTAACTTCTTATGTTGAGTCAACCACAGGTGTTGCAGAGGGCGGCAGAACAGGTCTTACAGCTTTGACCTCAGGTGTTCTCTTCATTATCGCAATTCCGCTTTATCCTATTTTCCTTGCAATTCCATCATTTGCAACAGCTCCGGCTCTTGTATTCGTTGGTCTTTTAATGCTCAAGAACATTACTCAGATGGACTTTGAGTCTGACATTGCCGATACAGTTGGCGGTTTCCTTGCAATTATTATGATGCCATTTGCATATTCAATCGCAACAGGTATTATGTTCGGTATCATTTCTTGGGTTATCCTCAAGATCGTTACAGGCAAAATCAAGCAGATTCACCCTGTTATGTGGGTTGCAGCTGCTCTCTTTGCAATCAGAATCGTAACGCTTATACTTCATATTGCGTCTTAATTATTTATTTTGAATTTATGCTCCTGCAAAAATGCTTGCAGGAGCATTTTTTTTGTTGTGAATTGTTATATAATATGATACAATAGAATTTAAGGCGGTGAATGCTTAATGATAAGCAAGTTAATATCTAAGCTCGGCTACACAAGAATAATAGCGCTGAGCTTTATTCCTGTAATACTGATTGGAACTTTCCTTTTGTGCCTGCCGATTTCCTCGAAAACAGGGGAATGGACAAATTTTATTGATTCGCTTTTCACATCGGTAAGTGCAACCTGTGTTACGGGATTGGTTGTATTTGATACATTTACTCATTGGACAATTTTCGGACAGCTTGTTATTTTGGCAATGATTCAGATCGGCGGTCTTGGACTTATGACTGTAATTACAATGATTTCCATATTTTTGCGCAAAAAGATTAATATGCGTGAACGCAAAATGATGATGCAGTCATCCGGCAATACTCAAATTGACGGTACTTTAAAACTTGTTAAGAAAATAGTCGGAGGTACTTTTATATTTGAGGGAATAGGTGCTGTATTACTTGCCTTTCGCTTTTGTCCGCAAATGGGAATGTTAAAGGGAATATATTACAGCTGTTTCCATGCAATTTCTGCTTTTTGCAACGCAGGCTTTGACCTTATGGGATTTCGCCAACCGTATTCTTCGCTGACTTACTATACAAATGATTACTATGTAAACATAATTATAATGTCGCTTATTGTAATCGGCGGTATCGGCTTTATTGTGTGGAATGACATTTTAAAAAATAAATTTCATTTTTCTAAATATTTGCTTCATACTAAAATAGTTCTTGTTACAACGGCAATTTTGCTTGTCGCAGGCGGACTTGGCTTTTTTATTTTTGAATACAACGGCGAACTTGCCGACAAGACTGTTCCGCAAAAAATTGTAAACGCTATGTTTATGTCGGTAACCACGAGAACGGCAGGTTTTAATACAATTGACCTTTCAAATCTCTCGGATTCCGGCACATTGCTTTCGCTTATTCTTATGCTTATAGGCGGTTGCCCGGGTTCAACGGCGGGCGGTCTGAAAACAACTACAATAGCGGTGGTTGTGATTGCTGTATTTGCAATGGCGAAAGGCGGTGACGATATAAACACTTTTAAGCGCAGAATTGCGTCTGATGTGGTTAAGCAGTCGGCGGTAATTATTTTGATTTATCTCTTTGCGGTTATGCTTTCGTCAATGATTATTTGCGGCGTAGAGGGATTGGGTATGTCGCAGGTATTGTTTGAAACCGCCTCGGCGGCAGGCACTGTAGGAGTGTCAAAAGGCATAACAAACCAAATCTCGGTAATTTCAAAAATAATATTAATGATAATGATGTATGGCGGACGAATCGGCGGACTTTCGCTTGTGCTTGTGTTTGGACAAAGAAAACCCGAAGCACCTGTAAAGCGCCCTACCGAACAGATATTAATTGGTTAAGGAGATAAAACTATGAAGTCGGTACTTGTAATCGGAATGGGAACAATGGGTATTTATCTTGCACGAAAAATGCAGGACCTCGGCAATGAAGTAATGATTGCAGACAAGGACGAGGAACTCATACAGGAGCTTTCACCTGAATTCAGCGATGCTTTTTGCGGTGATTGCTCGGCAGACGGAATTTTGAAATCTATAGGAGTTAATACTTTTGATTATTGCTTTGTGACAATCGGTGAGGATTTTTATGCCTCTCTCGAAATTACTTCCATTTTAAAGGAACTCGGTGCAAAGTATGTAATTGCAAAGGCTAAAAGGTCAAGACAGGTTGAATTTTTAAAGAAAATAGGCGCTGACGAGGTTGTATACCCCAGCAAAGAGATTGCCGAAAACCTTGCGGTAAGATACAATGCAGACAATATTTTTGATTATATTGAACTTACATCGGAGTATTCTATCTTTGAAATTCCCGTTGTATCATCGTGGATTGGAAAAAAGGTAGAGGATGTTGATGTTCGCCGCAAACATAACATTAATATTATTGCGGTAAAAAATGATAATGAACTTAATCTGAACCTTGGCGGCGATTATGTCTTTGATGAAAACGACCACCTTGTAGTGCTTGGCAAATCAAGTGATGTGTTCAAGGTTGCATCGAATGTAAAAAGACCGTTAAGATAATATGAATAGGGGGAACTCGGCAGGGTTCCCTTTTTTTGAAAGGATGTTAATATGATAATAGCGGCAGTTGACTTGGGCAAAGCAAGAACAGGTATAGCAGTTTGCGATAAGACGGAGTTTTTAGCGTCGCCGCATACGGTAATTTTTGAAAAGTCACCCGAAAAACTTTTTGAAAAAGTGAAAGAAACCGTTGTGAATTTAAAGGCTGAAATAGTAGTTGTGGGACTTCCTAAGAATATGGACGGCAGTGAGGGCGAGAGTGCGCAGAACGCAAGAGCCTTTGCCGAGCGACTTCATATAGAAACAGGTTTGCAAGTCGATTTGCAAGATGAAAGAGGTACTACCATTACCGCACACAACTTTTTGAACGATACCAATACAAGGGGCAAAAAAAGGAAAAATGTTGTGGACGAAGTTGCCGCAACTATCATTTTACAGAATTATCTTGATAAAAGAAAAAACAGCAGAAATTTGTAAATTATACAAATTGTATTTAACACATCTTTTAACATAAATGTTGAAAACTATGTGGAAAGTGTGAAAACATATGTTAAAACACCGTTGAAATTACAGCCCTCTTACAAGTAACACCCAATCTTTTACAGAAATGTAACAATTCAACAATTATTGCAGAAGTTTTCAACATCAATGTTAATAGTTGAATGTTAAAAGAATTTAATTACAAATAGTATTATTTTAGTGTCAAGTAATAAAATTAAACAAAAAATTATGCGATTAATTCATATGTGGGGGACTAAAAAAGTCAAATAAAATCAGTGTTGAAATCAGCAATGGCAGATAAAGAACTTATGTCTGCTTATGAACACCATATGTTGTATTTGGCAAAGTGCAAAGATAAAAATTTAAGCTAAAATTTTTGACATTATTCTGACGAACCGAGCGAAAAAATTTTTAAGAAAAAAGCATGTAATTTTACATTAGAAACGAGTGAAATTATAATGGGTTGGTTTAACATATACGGCTTAATAATAATTGCCGTAATAATGATACCGAATATAGTATTTGCCATAAAAATACAAAACGGATTTGAAAATCTATGGCATAACAAAATTGTGGAAACACTTGAGCAAATCGGCAGATTTGGTTGTTTTGGCCTAATGATATTTAACATACCATATACTTACATTGGATTTTGGTTCGACAACGCATTAGCTGTATATATAATAGTATGCACAGTGCTTGTTACAGCTTACTGCCTTGTATGGGTAATATTTTTCAGAAAAAATTGCTTATTCAGGGCGGTAGCACTCTCGGTAATTCCGTCTGTACTTTTTCTGTTTTGCGCAGTAATGCTGTTGAATGTACCTTTAATTATTATGTCACTGATTTTTGCACCCTGTCATATATTAATAAGCGTTAAAAATGCCGACTTAAAATTAAAATAGCAAAACAAAAGGCACTCCTTGAGAATTAACTCAAAGAGTGCCGATTTTTTATTGGTTAAACAAAAATGTTGTTGAAAAGAATTACCGAGATAACACCGCAAGTTGAGCCGAGTAACATACCGCAGACTACATCTGTAAGATAATGAACTCTCAGATAAATTCTTGAAAAGCCAATTAAGAACGCAAGCATAAGAATTGGCAGGCAAGCCGCAGGCTGACATCTTAACAGCGCCGTTGTGGCAAATGCAAATGATGCCGTAGTGTGACCTGACGGGAACGAGTAGAACCTCGGTCTGTTTATAATCTGCTCCTCGTCCTCAAGAAGATGACAAGGGCGTGTCCTCTTTACAAGATGCTTAATAATGATTTCGCCCATAAGGTGAGCAAGGCAGAGGGCAAAAACAAAGTTAAAGCCTGTTTTTCTCCACTCCGGTACAACAAAGAACGGTATGCAGATCGCCCACCATACAAAGCCGGCATTGCCCAGCCTTGAAGATGCCACCATAATCTTGGTTAAAGCAGGCTTGTGCATTCTGCTGATATTATATAGAACTTTGTTGTCAACTGTTTGAATGCGTCCGAACATATAACAAAACTCCTAATCAACGCTGATATTGTAAAATTTCCAAAAGCTGTTAATATTAGTAGCAAATAATTACCAACTGCTGAACAATATCGTTACACATCTTTATTATATCACAAGAATTTTGATTTGAACAGAGCTTTTATAAAATTTATCTTAATTTTATGTTGAGCAAATGTGCAACAGAGGGGATACTCTCACCCTGTCCTGCCGATGTCGGACTCATCAGCGCACCTGTTGCCATAAAAAGTATATTGTTGTATTTCCCGCTGTTTACGGAATTTAGAATTTCAGAGCAAAACACCGAGCCTGCACATCCGCACCCCGAACCGCCTGCGTGCACATCTTGCCCTTCTAAATCAAAAATCATCATACCGCAGTCATAGTGCTTTGGCTCAAGGTCAATGTTTTCAAGGCTAAGTAAGTCATACAGCGAGCGACTGCCCACCAAACCTAAATCTCCTGTAAAAACAGCGTCATAATCAGACGGCTTTGTGTTTGTGTCGTTAAAATAATCAATGAATGTTTGTGCGGCGGCAGGCGCCATGGCAGCGCCCATATTGTTTGCGTCGGTTACGCCGAGGTCAACTATTTTTCCGGCTGTTGCCCTTGCTATGCAAGCGCCTTTTTTTGCGTTGCTTACAATGCAGCACCCCGAACCCGTAACTGTCCATTGTGCGGTAGGCGTGCGAACTCCGCCGTATTCAAGCGGAAAGCGATACTGTCGCTCAGCCGATGCAAAATGTGAAGAGGTCACGCACGCAGCGATATTTGCCGCCTTGCTTTCAACAAATACGGCTGTCATCAGCAATCCCTGCGCCATGGTAGAGCAAGCGCCGTATTGCCCGAGATAAGCAATATTAAGGTCACGCAGTCCAAAGCTTGAGGATATGCACTGATTAAGCAAATCGCCTGCAAAAATATAGTCAATGTCCTCAGCTTTTACATCAGCTTTTTGCATAGCGGTTTCAACCGCTGTAAACTGCAATGTGCTTTCCGCCTGCTCATAGGTGCTTTTGCCGTTGTAGCTGTCATAAATAATTTTGTCAAAGCCTTTTCCAAGCGGGCCTTCACTCTCTTTTTTGCCTGCCACAGAGGCATATCCGATTATAGTCGGCATTTCTTCAAAGCCGAGAGTGTGTCCTCCTATTCTTCGTATCATAAAAAAACTCCCTTCTGCACTATTATCTGCAAAAGGGAGTAAAATATTTAATTAAGATGATGAGTGAAAAATCAATATCCCCAACGGTCAAAGAATCTTACATCTTCATAAGTGAGAATATAGTTTTGGCTTTCGTGAAATTCGCTGTCAACAAGCAAAGGATTATACATATAAAGTATTCTGTGCTGAACCGCATCGTGGTTTTGATCAAAAATATAGCTTACTGCCTGCTTGCATGAATCGTTGGCAGGAATATCCGTACTGCCTGTGTAGTGATATTCTTTAATGATTTCGGCTACACTTGAAAATCCGTCAAAGCACATTGCGTCCTTTACCGACTGGGCAATAAGTGACGCACCTACAAATCCGCCCGAACCAAATTCGCCCATGCAAAGTCGCTCAAGCAAATCTCTGTCGGCATCGTTTAAAGTAACCTGTCCGCATTGGTAGGATTTATCGGGATTATCAATGGCTACAAGATATCCTGCATTCCACTGTTCGTTGTAGTCGGCAGGCTCGGCAACGGGAATGGCTGTTGCAAACTGAACGGTAGCCTTTTGTGTTGTTGCCTTGGTAGATGCCTTTGTAGCCTTTGGTTTGGTTGTCGGCGCTGTTGTTGGCTTGCTTGTGGGTTTTGTTGTTGCTTTCTGAGTAGCGGCAGGCTTTGTTGTAGGAGCTTCGGTAGGCTCGCTTGTTGCCGTATCAGCTGTTGCAATCTTTGAAATATTAGGATTTATGCGATTTTTCAGTGCTGTGTCCGAAGTGGATACGGCAGGTCTTTTGGTTTGCGGCGTAAGCGCAGATATTACAGTGTGACCCAAAAGTGTGATTATCAGCACTCCGAGAATAACGGTAAGTACGGTATTTAGCTTATTTTCGAAAAATTTTTTCATCCTCATCAGCCTTTTTATTATATTTTTTACAATATGCGTATTTACACGCTCATACTAAAAATTATAGCATAATTTATTGATTATTTCAACTATATTTTATACTTATGTTAAAATTGCAATACTTTTAAAATTATCAGTGAAAATTTTTGATATGACAGAGTAAATTTTGACTATTGCTTTGCTTTGCACAGGTGCTTTTTTGTTGAGTATGCCACACATATATCCAAAATATACAAATTAAAAGCAGGATAAAATTTGTAAAAAATGCTTGAAAAATGCGATATTTCGCATTATAATAAATGTGTATGAGTGTAGAGGCTCAACAATAATCGAAAGGAGAAGTACACATGATTTATTCAAATGAAGTAGAAAAGATGTGCACTGTCGCAAAAGGTCCAAAACACGGTCCTGCACCTATTCCTGAAGAGGGTAAATGGGTAAAATCCTATGATATTAAGGATATTTCAGGTCTTTCACACGGTATTGGCTGGTGCGCACCTCAGCAGGGTGCTTGCAAGCTCACACTTAATGTAAAAGACGGTATCGTAGAAGAGGCTCTTGTAGAAACAATCGGTTGTTCAGGTATGACTCACTCAGCTGCTATGGCTGCTGAAATTCTCCCTAACAAGACATTACTCGAGTGCCTTAATACTGACCTTGTTTGTGATGCTATCAACACAGCTATGAAAAACATTTTTGAGCAGCTCGTTTACGGCAGAAGCCAGACAGCTTTCTCAGAGGGTGGTCTTCCGATCGGCGCAGGTCTTGAGGACCTCGGTAAGGGACTCCGTTCACAGGTTGGTACAATGTACAGCACAAACGCTAAGGGCGTTCGTTATATGGAAATGGCCGAGGGCTATGTACTCAAGACAGCTCTTGACGAGAATGACGAGGTTTGCGGCTATCAGTTCGTAAAGCTCGGCAAAATGCTCGAGGACATTCGTCACGGTGTAGAGCCAAACGAAGCTTACAAAAACAACATCGGTCAGTACGGTCGTTTTGATAATGCGGCTAAGTACATTGACCCTCGTGAAGAATAATTCGGTAGGAGGACACTATAATGGCAGTTACATTTGAAAGTATGGAAAGAAGAATGCCTAAAATTGAGAAGTGCCTTGCCGAATACGGTATTGCAAGTCTTGAAGAGGCAAGAGAGCTTTGCAACAGCAAGGGTTTTGACGCTTATGACATCGTTAAGGGCGTTCAGCCAATCGCATTTGAGAATGCAGGTTGGGCTTACACACTTGGTTGTGCGGTAGCTATTAAGAAGGGCGTAAAGACAGCTGCAGAGGCTGCAGAGTGCATCGGTATCGGTCTTGAGGCTTTCTGTATCCCGGGTTCGGTTGCAGAGCAGAGAAATGTTGGTCGTGGTCACGGTAACCTCGGCGCAATGCTCCTCAGAGATGAAACAAAGTGTTTTGCATTCCTCGCAGGTCACGAGAGTTTTGCTGCCGCTGAAGGCGCAATCGGTATCGCTCGTAACGCTAACAAGGCAAGAAAAGAGCCGCTTAAGGTTATTCTTAACGGTCTTGGTAAGGATGCTGCTTACATCATTTCAAGAATCAACGGCTTTACATATGTAAAGACACAGTTTGATTACTTCACATCAGAGCTCAAGATTGTTGAAGAGAGAGCTTTCTCAGACGGTGAAAGAGCTGCTGTTCGTTGCTACGGCGCAGACGATGTTCGTGAAGGTGTAGCTATTATGCAGCACGAAAATGTTGGTGTATCTATCACAGGTAACTCAACTAACCCAACTCGTTTCCAGCACCTTGTTGCAGGTACATACAAGAAGTGGGCTATTGAGAACGGCGTTAAGTATTTCTCAGTTGCTTCAGGCGGCGGTACAGGCCGTACACTTCACCCTGATAACATGGGCGCAGGTCCTGCTTCATACGGTCTTACAGACTCAATGGGCAGAATGCACGGTGACGCTCAGTTTGCAGGTTCATCTTCAGTTCCTGCTCATGTTGAGATGATGGGTCTTATCGGCATGGGTAATAACCCGATGGTAGGCGCTACAGTTGCATGTGCAGTTGCAGTTTACGAGGGATTAAATAAATAATAAACCTTTCGGTTAATGCAATTAGGGAGGTCGCAGAGTTTTTTCTGTGACCTCTCGTTTTGAGTTCGGATTTATACAAAGTATATAACAAGGGGTTATAATATGAGTAATTGGAACACATTTTTAAAGTCTGTACCTGCCGGCGTGATGATTGGATTGGGCGTTACAGCATTTATTTCATCTGAAAATAAAGTATTCGGTTCAATTTTGTTCTGCCTGGGACTTTTTGGTATATGTGCTTTTGGGTTTAATCTTTTTACAGGCAAAATCGGCTATGTTATTCCTACAAAAAATAATCCGAATTGCCTTATGATTTGGCTCGGTAACCTTGTCGGTTGTCTTATAACAACAGTTCCGCTGAGGTTTGCAAATCCTAAATATAACGAGGCAGCTGTTGTTCTTGCTGAAAATAAACTTTCGCAGAATTTTTTGCAGACATTTATTCTCGGTATTTTTTGCGGTATGATTATGTATATTGTTGTAGAAAATTACAGCGCAAACAGCAGTCCGCTCGGCAAATATCTCGGTATTTTCCTCGGTATTCCCGCTTTTATATTTGCAGGCTTTGAACACAGTATTGCAGATATTTGTTATTTTTCTTATGCAGCGTCATCACTTGAACAGGTTGCGAAAATGTTTGTTTACATATTAACAGTATCTGTCGCAAACGGCGTAGGCTCTATAATTTTCAGAGCATTTACTGTAATGTATAAGGAAAAAGTTAAAAAGTAAATTTGAATATAACATTTATATGTAAAAATATTCGGTCGGTAATTGTTGAAATTGCCGACCTTTTGCATTTTTATTAAAAAGGTATTGATTTTGTTGAAAATTTATGCTATACTTACAAAGTAATTGCAAGCCAGTTAAGCGTGCAAGTAAGTGAGCGGCAGGCCCTGTACGATTGGGGTCTGTGAATCATGTCAGGCGGGGAACCGAGCAGCATTAAGCAGTATTGCCGATGCGATGCAGTAAGTCTGTCGTTCACTTATTTGCATGATGCCGTATAATATTCGGCTGACGGCTTGCATTTTTTATTGAAGAGAGGTGTTTTGTATGTACCGTGTGCTTTACCGCAAGTGGCGACCTGCCGTGTTTACCGATGTTTCGGGACAGGAGCATATTACCTCGACTTTGCAAAACGAGGTTTCGTCCGGCAGACTTAACCACGCTTACCTCTTTACAGGCTCACGAGGAACAGGCAAAACCACCTGCGCAAAAATTCTTGCCAAGGCTGTAAACTGTCTTAATCCGCAAAACGGCAATCCTTGCGGCGAATGTGAAATCTGCAAGGGTATTGATGACGGAAGTATTCTTGATATTGTCGAGATGGACGCCGCATCTAACCGTAAAATTGATGATATTCGTCAGATAATTGACGAGGTACAGTTTAAGCCCGCAAAGTGCAAATACAGGGTGTATATTGTCGATGAGGTACATATGCTCACCACAGAGGCTTTTAACGCTCTTCTTAAAACGCTTGAAGAACCGCCCGAGCATGTAATTTTTATACTTGCCACTACCGAGGTTCACAAGTTGCCGCAGACAATCCGTTCAAGATGTCAGCGATTTGATTTTCACAGAATACCGCCTAAGGCGATAGCAGACAGAGTAGAGTATGTGGTTTCGCAGGAAAATGCAGAGATTACCGAGTCGGCGGCGCTTATGCTTGCATCTGTTGCAGACGGCGCACTTCGTGATGCACTTTCGCTTTTGGACAGTTGCCTTGCCGTAAGTACTCATATTGATGAGGAAGTAGTCCGCAATGCAGCGGGACTTGTAAGCAAAACATATCTTTTTGAACTTGCAACGGCTATAATTAACAAGAATCCCACAAAGTCGCTTGAGATAATAGACAGTCTGTATTCCGAGTCAAAGGATATGGCAAGGCTTTGTGATGAACTTGTTGAACATTTCAGAGCATTGATGCTTATTAAAACAATCAAAAATCCGAGAGATATACTGATAATGTCGGACGATGAGTTTGAGCAGGCGGTTACGCAGTCGGATTATCTTTCGCTTGCAGATATAGTTTTCTATATGGATGTGCTTTCAAGGGCATATCAGCGAATGGGCAGGGGAACAGGCGACAGAACAGAGCTTGAGATGGCTCTTGTAAAGCTGTCGGCAACCGAACTTGACGGCACGGTAGAGGCATTGACCGCAAGAGTTACTGCACTTGAAAAAGCGGTAAAGCGTGGAATTACCGTAAATTACGCACAGCCTGCACAGCAGAGCGTACAGGCGGAAGCTGAGCAATCGGCAAGTGTACCGAATACACAGACCGAAGTTGAAGAACCGTTTGCAAAACCCGAACCGGAGCACAAGAAAGCACCTGTTGCAAAGCCTGCACCGGAGGTTAAATCTGTTGCGCAGAGAGCAAGCGTAAACCTTGACGAACTTTACGATAATGCAGTGCCTTTTGCAAGATGGGTAGAAGTAGTTGACAGCCTGAAATCGGTTTCAAGGTCAATAGCGGCTGCCTTTGCAGGTTCGACAGCTTACGAAAGCGGAAATTACCTTTTGATTGATACAAACAATGAGCTTGCGTTTGATTTGTTAAGACAAAACGGCAGAAGAGCAGAAATAAAGCAGACTTTGCTTGAATTGACAGGCAAAAATTACAGTCTCGGACCTTATAAAAGGTCAACACCTAAAAAAGTTGAAAAAACAGACCCGCTCAACTCTCTTGTGCAAAGCCTTGAGGGCAGCGGAGTAGAAATAACACAAGAATAAATATGTAATTGAAAGGATGTTTTTAATATGAAAGCAAGATTACCAAAGGGCTACGGCAACGGTGGAGCAAACAACATTCAGCAGCTCGCTCGTCAGGCTCAAAAGTTACAGGACGATATGGAGCAGGCTTCACAGGAGCTTGAGGCAAAAGAATACACAGCTACATCGGGCGGCGGCGCAGTAAGCGTAACATTAACAGGTAAGATGGAACTCACAAAGATTGATATTTCTCCTGATGTTGTTGACGCCGAAGATGTAGAGATGCTTTCCGACCTTATTATTGCAGCTACAAACGAGGCTTTAAGAGCTGCTCGTAAGGAAAAGGAAGACACAATGGAAACTATTTCAGGCGGACTTAACATTCCGGGAATGTTTTAATAATGTCTAATTATAATGTTGCTCCCCTCGAAGTGTTGGTGGAGCAGTTTGAAAGAATGCCCGGTATCGGTCACAAAACAGCGCAAAGACTTGCATATTATGTGCTTAACCTGTCAAAAACAGACGCAGAGGCACTTGCAAAGGCTGTGACCGATGCTCACACAAAAATCCATTATTGCGCAGAGTGCTGTAATCTTACGGATAAAGAACTTTGTCCCGTATGTGCAAATCCCGCAAGAGATAAGTCGGTTATTTGTGTGGTTGAAACTCCCCGTGACGCCTCAGCAATTGAAAAAACACACGAGTACAACGGTGTGTATCATATTTTGCACGGCTCAATTTCTCCGCTTAACGGAATCGGCCCCGATAACATTACCATAAAACAGCTTTTGGCAAGGTTTAACGGAGATGATGTTAAAGAGGTTATTATGGCAACAAACCCGACCGTAGAGGGTGACGCAACAGCTTTATATATTTCAAAGCTGTTAAAACCGCTTGGAGTTAAGGTTACAAGACTTGCTTACGGTATCCCCGTCGGAGGAGATCTTGAGTATGCCGATGAATACACACTTGCAAAGGCTCTTGAAGGCAGGAGTGAAATATAATGGCTTCATTAAAAACAGTAGCGCAGAACAAAAAGGCACATCACGATTATTTTATTGAAGAATCTTTTGAGGCAGGCATTGAGCTTTGCGGAACAGAGGTAAAATCAATCCGTGCAGGCAGAGTAAACCTTAAGGACAGTTGGTGCTCTATAGTTGAGGGCGAAATTTTCATAAACGGAATGCATATTTCTCCCTATGACCACGGCAATATTTTTAATCGTGACCCAATGCGTGTGCGCAAACTGCTTATGCACAAAAAAGAAATCAACCGCCTCTTTGGTATTATAAAACAGACGGGCTATTCGCTTATACCGATAAGTCTTTATTTTAAAGACAGCAAGGTTAAAGTGCAGGTGGGTCTGTGCAAAGGTAAAAAACTTTACGATAAGAGAGAGGATATGGCAAAACGCTCTGCAAAACGAGATATGGAGCGTGCCATTAAGGAGCAAAACAGATTTTAAATTAAACAGGCAAAAACAAGCAAAAAGTGCGTAGCAGTATAACTTTTCGCAATCAAAATTATAAAAGTTCGGTCAGAGAATGTCGTAAAAATGTGATAACCTCTGACCTGATTTTTTATTAAGGTTTAGTAAAGTGATAATCGAGTGATAACGCTTGAAAACCACTAAACTATCCGTTGCGATTATTAAATCTTAACAGTGCAAATCATAATTTTAAATAAAATCCGTTAAACACAAAATACCGTTGCGTTTTGGCTACAGAGGTATTTATTTTTTGCTGTTAATTTGTATAAAAATGGCGTAAAAGATTGACTTTTTGTATTATTTGAATTAAAATTATATAATAGCTTAGTGCGGAAAAAACAGCACTGCTTTGCGGTGCGAAAGGAAAATTATATGAAAATCAAGAGCTTGTTTGTCGGTGATACCGACAATACTTTTATTCAGTTTTTCAGGTATTGCTTTGTAGGCGGTTTTGCCTTTGTTGTTGATTTTGGCGTAATGACGCTTTTAACAGAGGTTTTCTCGGTTTATCCCGTGGTTTCGTCAACCGTTTCTTTTGTTGCGGGTTTGTTGGTAAATTACCTGCTCAGTACATTTTGGATTTTCAAAAATTCAAAAATAAAAAACAGATTTGCGGAATTTCTTGCCTTTGCACTTATCGGTGTAATCGGTCTCGGAATTAATGCCGCAATTATCTGGCTTTTCCAAAATCCGCTTGCGACAGGTCTTGTGTTTGGCGGCGAATCTGCTGTGGTAAACGGCGAAACAAAGTATTTCTGGCTTTGGGGTATTCAGTATTACCACATCGGCAAGATAGTTTCTACTGTAGTTGTGTTTTTATGGAACTTCTGCGGCAGAAAATTTATTTTATTTGATAAGAGCAAAAAATAATTTTGTTACAGATAGAGAGGAAATATAATGAAAAAAGTAATTATTATCGGAGCGGGTCCTGCCGGTATCACAGCGGCAAATGAGCTTTTAAAGGATACAAAAGGCGAATATGATGTTACAATTCTTGAGGAAACAGAGCGTATAGGCGGTATTTCTCAAACGGTACGCTACAACGGCAACCGTATGGACATCGGCGGTCACCGCTTTTTCTCAAAGAGCGACGAGGTAATGAATTGGTGGAGCGAGCTTATGCCTGTACAGGGCAAGCCGTCTTTTGACGATAAAATTCTCGGCAGAGAAAAGCCGCTGGTTGAAAACGGCCCTGACCCCGAAAAGGATGACAAGGTTATTCTTGTGCGTGACAGAGTTTCAAGAATTTACTATAACAAGCACTTCTTTGATTACCCCGTTACAATGTCGGCGGCAACAATTAAAAATATGGGCTTTCTCACCACAATGAAAGCAGGTTTCAGCTATCTTAAATCCGTAATGTTCAAAAAGCCCGAAGATTCTCTCGAAAACTTCTATATCAACCGCTTTGGCAAGGTGCTTTATTCAATGTTCTTTGAGGGCTACACCGAAAAGCTGTGGGGCAGACACCCAAGCGAGATTTCGGCAGACTGGGGTTCTCAGCGTGTAAAGGGACTTTCTATCAGAGCCGTATTAAAGGATATGTTCTCAAAGGCATTCGGCGGCAAAAAGTCAGCCAAAGAGGTTGAAACCTCGCTTATCGAGCAGTTCTGGTATCCTAAGTACGGCCCGGGACAGCTTTGGGAGATTGCAACCGACAGAGCTGTTGAGCGTGGCGCAAAACTCCTTAAAAATCATAGCGTAAAGAATATAGTATGCAAGGACGGCAAGGTAACCGCCGTAGTCTGCAATACTCCTGACGGCGAAAAGACTATTGAGGGCGATATTTTTGTATCTTCAATGCCTGTAAAGGACCTTGTTGCCGGTATGACAGGTGACGAGCCTTCAAAGGAAATTAAGTATATTGCCGAGAATCTTCCTTACAGAGATTTTGTTACGGTCGGACTTCTTGTTAATAAACTTAACCTTAAGAATGAAACCAAGATGAAAACTCTTAACAATATCGTGCCTGATTGCTGGATTTATGTTCAGGAAACCAGCGTAAAACTCGGCAGAATTCAGATTTTCAACAACTGGTCGCCGTATATGGTGGAAGACCCGGAAAATACAGTATGGATCGGTCTTGAGTATTTCTGCGCCGAGGGTGACGATTTCTGGAATATGAGTGATGAGGAGTGCATTAAGCTCGCCACAAAGGAGCTTGAATCTATGGGTGTTATCAGTTCAAGCGAAGTTCTCGACTCTCATCGTGAAAAGGTTAAAAAGGCTTATCCTGCTTATTTCGATACATACGCTCAGATGGACGATCTTATTAAGTACCTTGACACATACACTAACCTTTATTGTGTGGGCAGAAACGGTCAGCACCGTTACAACAATATGGACCACTCAATGCTTACCGCTATTCGTGCCGCTGAGGCTATCAAGGCAGGCAATACAGATAAGCACAATATTTGGAATGTTAATACAGAAAAAGAATACCACGAAACAAAGTAATATTTTGGGAGGTTAAACCAATGGATTTTAAACCCGAACATTTAGCCGTTGAAGAAAATAACTTTGTTCAGAATGGTAATTATCCTTGCAGCGGATTTGTAAAATTCGTGACTGTGCATCCGTATATTACGGTTGCAGTGCTGTGCCTTATGTGCACTATTCTTACAACAAGCACTTCGTTTGGCAATATGTATACCATATTGGCACTGATTCCAATGCTTGTAATTCTTTTTGCAGGCGTGCCGACAGGAATTTACTTTAGCGCAAAGTATGCAAAAAGTTCGGATGAAAGAAAAAAGATGGCAATGTTTTCTTCACTCGCTGTCTTTGTTTGTGCGGTTGTGTTCTTTCTTGCAATAACTATGAACGGCAATATGGCTATTCATATTATGAATTACGCATTATGTATATCGGCTGTTCTGCTTGCCTATCTTGCCTGTACCCATAAGCTGAACGACAAGGCATTTATTCTGATTATATTTGCCTTGGCTTTTGCTGTTAGACTTGCCTATGTGCTTTATACCGATATTTCGGTAAGACAACACGATGTCGGCAATTTCGATATGGAAATAGGTCATTGCGGATATATAAGATATTTATATCAAAACCTTAATTTTCCTGATTTTGATGTAAGAACAGCGTGGCAGTTTTACCATCCGCCATTTCACCATATGATTTCTGCATTGTGGATGCACTTGCAGACGGCACTTGGTATAAATTACTATGTAGCAGGTGAAAATGTTCAGATTTTAACACTGTTCTATTCATCAATATGTATGGTGCTTTCGTACAAGATTTTCAGACAATTAGGCTTAAAAAGCAGAGGTCTTGTGTGTGCCGTTGCAATAGTTGCGTTTTGCCCGACTTTTTACATAATGGCAGGAAGTATAAATAATGATATTCTTTCAATCGCTTTTATGCTTGCAGCTGTTTTAAACACGCTTTATTGGTACAAGAATCCGACTTTCCCGAGAGTTATGGCGATTTCTCTTTGCGTAGGGTTGGGAATGATGACCAAGCTTTCCGTATGGATGGTAGCGCCGGCTATTGCTTTTGTATTTTTATATGTTTTCTTTAAGAATTTAAAGGATTTTAAAAAGTATCTTCTTCAGTTCGTATGCTTTGGAGTGGTGTGCGCACCTCTTGCTTTGTGGTGGCAGGTAAGAAATCTTTTGAAATTCGGCGTACCGCTCACCTATGTGCCGGCACTTTCAATCACAAGCGACCAATATATCGGAAATTTGCCGGTTACGGAAAGACTCTTTGATTTTAGTGCAGGTCAATTTGCAAATGTAGGCGATCAGTTTGTTACCTATGGTGCATCTTACAATGAGTACAATCCGCTTGTAGCATTGTTCAAAACTTCAATGTTTGACGAACTTATAAATACCGCAAATTATCCGAAAATTGCAGTTTTCAACATTATTCTGTTTTGGTCGGCAGTTGTAATAGGCATATTTGGCTTTGCGGCAATGATTTATGCATTTTGCAAAAAGAAAAATTCGGCACTTAACAATGTTCAGAAAATCTTTGTTGCGTTGATATATGTAGTATTTTTTGCATCGTACTATGTTTTCTGTTTCCAATTTCCGTTTGTATGTACAGAAAACATAAGATATGCAGTACCGCTTATAATACTCGGAGCATTCTTTACGGGACTTGCGGTGCAGTATTTAGGCAAAGCTTCAGACAAAAAATATAAATCTGTTGCAAGAGGTGCAATTTACACTCTTGTAACGGTATTCAGCGTTTCTTCTGTACTTGTTTATTATATAGTAGGAATGCCGTAACAGTATAAAAGCTCTCTTTTGAGGGCTTTTTTTGTTTATCTGAAAACATAAGTGTAAAATAATGAAATTTCTGATAACTATTTATGCAATTTAATGTAAGAACCTCGATATAATTCACTTGTTTTTACACGAATAAATGTTATAATATAATTATGATTGAAGGAGGATTGGCTTATGTACAGAAAAATTATGGAGTATTTAAAGAAATGGAAAGAAAGTAAGTATAGAAAACCGTTAATTTTGCAGGGGGCAAGACAGGTTGGAAAAACATATACAGTGCTTGAATTCGGCAGAGAATATTATGAAAATGTAGCATATTTTAATTTTGAAACTAATCCGTCATTAAATAAAACTTTTGATGAAAATATAACCCCCGATTATCTAATTCCTATTTTATCGCATATTGCGGGAGTAACAATTGTAAGTGAAAAAACTTTGATTGTATTTGACGAAATACAATTATGCGAAAGAGCACTGACTTCACTAAAATATTTTTGCGAAAATGCTCCTCAATATCATATAATTGTTGCAGGCAGTTTGCTTGGAGTAGCCGTAAATCGTTCAACTTTTTCTTTTCCTGTAGGCAAAGTGGATATCAAAACTATGTATCCTATGGATATTGAAGAATTTATGATAGCAATGGGCAACAAAGACCTGACGGAAATGATAAGAAAATCATTTGAAAGCAATGCACCTATGCCGGCGGCATTGCATGATATATGTATGCAGTTATATCGTCAATATCTTGTAGTCGGCGGAATGCCTGAATGTGTTTCACTTTTTGCACAAACAAAAGATTATGTGCTTGTTCGACATAATCAAGACATAATTCTTGCAAGTTATCTTAATGATATGAGCAAATATAATAATCTCAATGAGATAAAAAAGACAAGGCTCGCCTATGATAATATTACCGTCCAACTTTCAAAAAAGAATACAAGATTTCAATATAAGCTAATAAAAAAAGGCGGAAGAGCATCTGAATTTGAAAATGCAATTGAATGGCTCAATCTTTCGGGCATAGTTTCACAGGTTTATAAAGCGGAACAAATAAAAAAGCCGCTTGAAAATTATCGTGATATTGATTCTTTTAAAATATATGTATCGGATTCGGGGCTTTTATGCGCAAAAAAATCTTTATCTGCTAACGATATACTTTATATGGTTGATGAAATTAATGAATTCAAAGGCGGAATGACAGAGAATTATGTTAATGTTCAGTTGACAATTAACGGACATAAGACATATTATTGGGAATCCGACAGGGGCGCTGAAATAGATTTTATAATACAGCGAGCTTCGGATATTATTCCTATAGAGGTAAAGTCTGCTGACAATACAAAAGCCAAGAGCCTTGGCATATATATGAAAAAATTCAATCCTAAATACGCAATAAAACTTTCTGCTAAGAATTTTGGATATGAAGATAATAAAAAAACAGTTCCTTTATATGCCGCCTTTTGTATTTAAACGGTTGAATTTATAAAAATCAGATAATTTTCGGGCTTTTTGATTTGTAACGGATTTGTAACTGTAAGTTATGTATATTTTGCTTAGTATGTATTGATTTTCATATTTAATTGGTGTATGATTAGTTAGAATTATGATTGACATATTTTGTCCAATTAATTTGATGAGGTAATAATATGAGGATAGTAATTGTCGGCTGCGGTAAAGTCGGCACATCTATAGCGTCCCAGCTTAATGCGGAGGGGCACGACATTGTTGTAGTTGATATTGACCGCAACGCTGTGCAAAATCTTTCTAATTCCCTTGATATTATGGGAATAGAGGGTAACGGTGCATCGTATGAGGTGCTTGCAGAGGCAGGGGCAGAAAAGGCTGACCTTGTTATTGCGGCGGCGGCTCTCGATGAAGTAAATCTTTATACCTGCCTTATGGCAAAGGCCGCAGGTACAACACACACAATCGCAAGAGTAAGAAATCCGCAATATGCGGCGGATATTCACCGTGTTAAAGATACTCTCGGTCTTTCAATGTCTATTAATCCGGAGCTTACGGCGGCAAAAGAAATGAGCAGACTTCTCAGATTTTCGGGCGCACTTGAAATAGACACATTTTCAAGAGGTTCGGTTGAGCTGATAAAGGTAGCTTTGCCGGAAAATTCCGCAATAGCCAACAAAAGAATAAGCCAAATTGATGTTCTCAAGGGCAGAGTAAGAATTTGTCTTGTAGAGAGAGGCGATGAGGTATTTATTCCTAACGGCGATTTTGTGTTGCAGGGCGGAGATAGAATTTCCGTTGCGTCAAAGGTTGATGTTGCGGCAAAATTCTTTAAGCGCATCAGCGTATCAATCGGTAAGAGCCGAGATGTAATTTTGCTTGGCGGCGGTAAAATTTCTTTTTATCTTGCAAAAAACCTGCTTGATTCGGGCGCAAATGTAAAAATTATTGAGAAAAATCCTAATCGCTGCTGGGAACTTACCAACATACTTCCTGAGGCAGTTGTTATTCAGGGTGACTGTATGGATCAGGATCTCCTTTTAAGCGAGGGAATAGAGCACGCCGACGGTGTAGCCGCTCTTATGGACTATGACGAGGAGAATATTCTCATTTCGCTGTATATTCAGAGTGTGTCAAAGGCAAAGATTATTACAAAGGTAAACAATACTTCTTTTGACTCAATTCTTCATAACTTAAAAATAAAAACTATTATTCACCCTAAAAATCTTACGGGTGAGTATATCGCAAGCTATATTCGAGCAATGCAAAATTCGCTCGGCAGTAATGTTGAAACCCTTTATAAGCTCAACAATGACGCTGTTGAGGCACTTGAGTTCAGAGTGCGCAGCACTTCAAGGGTTACGGGTATTCCGTTGCAGGAGCTTAATTTAAAAGATAACTTGCAGGTTATCAGCATTAACCGCCATGGCAAAATCATTCTTCCGCAGGGCAGCGATAAAATTATGTGCGATGATACAGTGGTTGTAATTACCAAGCACAAAGGTCTGAGCGATCTTGATGATATTTTAAAGCATTGAGGTTAAACGACTATGAATAAACGAAGTATTATTTATATTTTGGGTTGGGTGCTTATTGTAGAGTCTGTTGCAATGCAGATCGGCACTGTTACATCACTGATTTATGGCGAAAAAGAGGCAATATATTTTGTGGCAACGGGCGTTGTGTGCGCAATACTCGGTGTGCTTGCCGTAAAGGTCAAAAAGCCTAAAAATATGGTACTTTACCAAAAGGCAGGCTTTGCTGCAACGGCGCTCAGCTGGATACTATTGTCTTTGGCAGGCTGTATGCCGTTTTGGCTCAGCGGAGAAATTCCGCATTTTATAGACGCTTTTTATGAAACGGTTTCGGGCTTTACCACAACGGGTTCAACTATTTTGAACGATGTTGAGGCACTCAGTAAAGGTATGCTTATGTGGAGAAGTTTTCTTCACTGGTTAGGCGGTATGGGCGTTATCGTCTTTTTGCTCGCCATAATTCCAAAGCTCGGCGGTCAGCAGAATATTTTTCTTATGAAAGCAGAAAGCCCCGGCCCGATTATCGGCAAGGCAGTGCCACGAATGAGAAATTATGCAACTATGCTTTACGGCATATATATTATACTGACGGCACTTGAATTTATTTTGCTATTGTTTGGCGGACTTAATGTTTTTGAGGCGATAAACACGAGCTTTTCAACCGCAGGTACAGGCGGTTTCGGTATTTACAACAGCAACGCAGCGGCTTTTGACAGCTACTATGTGCAAATGGTAATCGCTGTATTTATGCTTTTGTTCGGTGTGAATTTCTCAGTTTATCTTTGCCTTATCGCAAGAAAATTTAAGCAGTCGCTTAAATTTGAGGAATTGTGGATATACCTCGGAATAGTAGCGGTTTCAACTGCAATTATTGCGTTTAATATCAGCTCTATTTACAAGCCGTATGACGCTTTTCATCAGAGCTTTTTCTATGTGACCTCTATTATTTCAACAACAGGTTTTGGACTTACAGATGTGAACAAATGGCCTGAATTTTCCAAAACCATTATTATAATTCTTACATTCATAGGTGCGTCGGCAGGCAGTACGGGCGGTGGATTTAAAATTTCCCGTATTATTCTGCTTTTTAAGGAGGTAAGAAAAGAGTTTTCTCTCCTTGTGCACCCTCGCAATGTTAAACTTGTTAAAATGGACGGCAAAACCGTAAATCACGATATAATGCGTACCACCTCAATGTATTTGGTGCTTTATATAGGTGTGTTTGCCATTAGCTTTTTGCTTGTTTCCATAGACAATATGGACTTTACAACAAGTTTTACGGCGGTAGCGGCAAATCTTAACAATACGGGCCCGGGCCTTGGTGCTGTTGGCCCTGTAGGAAATTATGCCGATTTCAGCATTTTGTCAAAGATAGTATTTATTTTCGATATGCTGGCAGGCAGACTTGAGATTTACCCGCTCTTGCTCCTTTTTGCACCGTCTGCATGGAAAAAATCGTAATATTTAACCACCTCACAGCAAATAATAGTTGTGAGGTGATTTTTAATGTCAGAGGCAATTAACATAGCCGCCCAAAAGACAGCAAAGCAAAAAAGGATAAAATTTACATTTTATCAGAAAATATTTTTTCTGTATTTTTTAAATATTACAGATTGGATATGCACCGAGGCTTTGCTTGCAAGCGGATATTTTGCAGAGGCAAATCCTGTAATGCAGCCTGTACTGAATAATTTTTGGCAAACCGTCATAATTAAAGGAGTGATTCCTCTTGCGGTCATTTTGGTGTGCTGTCTGGTGAATAAATGGGCAAATGCAGGCGACAGTCGTGTAATAAACATAATGCTGTATGTGGGCATTTCTATATATATGCTCGTAAATCTTTGGCATATTTTCAATTTTGTATTGCTCTTTTTCGTATTTTAATGTAAAATAATAAAGTATGAGTAAAAATGGAGGTGTTGTTTTTGCCCGCTTTATCAGTAAGTAATCTTACAATGACATTTATAGAGAGAAACCTGTTTACCGATGTATCGTTTGAAGTGGAGTCGAGAGATAAAATCGGCTTTATCGGTGCAAACGGTGTGGGCAAAACAACTCTCTTTAAAATATTGGACGGTGAAATTTCACCTACCTCGGGCAATGTTGTATTTGCAAAGGATACCGTTGTCGGCTATATGGAACAGCACGCCTGCAACAATCCGAGAATAAGCATCTATAACGAGCTTTTGTCGGTGTTTGATTATCTCACCGATATGGAGCAGGAGATAGCCGAGGTAACTAACGCAATAGAAAATAAGGACGGCGACCTAAATGCGCTTGTAGAGCGACAGACAAGGCTTATTGACGAGTTTGAAAGGCTCGGCGGACTTACATACAAAAGCCGCACACGCTCGGCATTGCTCGGACTTGGATTTATGGAATCCGAGCTTGATATGCCTGTCGGTAATTTAAGCGGCGGTCAGCGCTCAAAACTCAGCCTTGCAAAGCTGTTGCTTTCTAAGAGCAATTTTCTTTTGCTCGATGAGCCGACAAACCACCTTGATATAAGCGCAGTAAATTGGCTTGAGAGCTTTTTGCGTGATTTTAAGGGCGCAATGATAATCATTAGCCATGACCGATATTTTCTTGATAATGTAACGAATAAGACGATTGAACTGGAGCATTGCAAAACAATGTGCTACAAGGGTTCGTATTCCGAATTTATTAAGAAAAAAGAGGCATATAATGAGTCTTTAAAGAATAAATATGAAAATGACTTGAGCGAGATAAAGCGAATCGAAGGCATTGTTGAACAGCAAAAGCGCTGGGGCAGAGAGAGAAACTTTATCACCGCCGCAAGCAAGCAGAAAGAGGCAGACCGCATAAAGGCTCAGCTTGTTAAACCCGAAAGCGAGCTTGACACCGTTAAAATGCACTTTACTCCAAAGATTGAGAGCGGCAACGATGTTTTGATGTGCAGTAATCTTTCTAAAGCCTTTGGTGATAAAAAGCTGTTTTCAGATGTAAATATTCATATACGCAAGGGCGAAAAGGTGTTTATCCTCGGCGGAAACGGTTGCGGAAAAACAACCTTGTTTAGAATTTTGACAGGAAAATGTCCGCAAGATGCAGGCGAATATGAATACGGCACAAATGTTACTGTGGGTTATTTTGACCAGTTACAGCAAAATCTCAATCTTGAGAATACAGCCGTAGACGAAATATGGGATACTTTCCCACAAATGACGCAAACCGAGGTAAGAAGTGCGCTTGCCTCATTCCTTTTCAGAGGGGACGAGGTGTTTAAACCGCTTTCAAAGATGAGCGGCGGCGAAAGAGCAAGAATTTCTCTTGCAAAACTTATGCTCAAGGGAAGTAATTTCCTTTTGCTTGACGAGCCGACAAACCACCTTGACTCAGCATCAAGAGAAGAACTTGAAAAAACGCTTGCCGATTATAGCGGCACTTTGCTTATAATCAGTCATGACCGTTACTTTATCAATAAACTTGCCGACAGAGTGCTTGTGCTCGATAAAAACGGTATAACCGAATATCTCGGCAACTATGATTATTATGTTGAGCATATAAGAACAGAGCAGACAGAGGCTAAAGCAGAGGTTGCGGTAAGGAAAGAAAAACCGCAGAATGATTATTTCCTGCAAAAGCAAAGACAGAGCGAGGAGCGAAAAAGACAGACAAGACTTAAAAAGGCAGAAGAGGCTATTGAAAGACTTGACGAAGAGATTGCTCAAACCCAGGAGTTGCTTTCAAGCGAAGATGTGGCGGCAGATTACGAAAAGCTGATTGAACTTACCAAAAAGCTTGAGGATCTCCAAAACGAGCAGGAAGAGCAGTACGCAATTTGGGAAGAACTCTCTGATTGATTGTATTTGATAATAAAAAACAGCCGTATGAAAAATGCGGCTTATATCCATCCGTGGCGCAATTGGATAACGCAACAGATTCCGATTCTGGAGAATGGGGGTTCAAATCCCTTCGGGTGGGCCAAAAAATAAAAAACACCCTTTGTGGTGTTTTTTATTTTTTATATACAAAGAAAACGAAGGGATTTGAAGCCGACCGTTAAGAAAACAGTCCGGTGGACTGTTTTTAGGGAGGAGCGTTGATGAAAGTTTGACTGTGAACAAGCCGCAGTAGGCGAGGTAGAAAGTAGAAAAACGCAAAAAGTACTTCGGGTGGGCCCAAAAAATAAAAGACACCATAGTTGTGGTGTCTCAGCTTGTCGAAAAAGTCCAGCATATGCTGGGCTTTTTGCTATTTTTGTGGTAT
>OLGM01000204.1_pt1 | contig 43849 bp, 42 predicted proteins | sample 1606001 | NCBI WGS metagenome assembly OLGM01 (sample SAMN03283294) | human gut metagenome | biome: human-associated habitat; material: feces | host: Homo sapiens | place: Peru | collected 2012
CCGCACACGTTGAGATGATGGGTCTGATCGGCATGGGCAACAACCCCATGGTCGGCGCTACCGTTGCCTGCGCTGTTGCTGCAGCTCAGGCCAACGCCTAATCTTTTCCTAAGTTTCAGCGAGGGGGAGCTGCTTTCCGAATGAGCAGCTCCCCCTTTTTTGCTGATAGATATCCAAAAACAAGCAAACCAAAAATGAGAAGGAAGAAACAATGAAAAAGAATCAGATCCGCAAGAGCGTGGCTGCGCTGGCTATGGCGGCTGTTGTAAGCGTCAGCCTGCTGGGCTACGGCTGCGGCAGCAAGCCTGCCTCCTCCACCGCAGGCGTGTCCGGCGAGTTCACCGGCACTGCCAAGGGCATGGGCGGCGATGTTACCGTTACCCTGACCCTGACCGATGGCAAGATCACCGGCTGCACCGCCGAGGGAAAGGACGAGACCCCCGGCATCGGCACCATGGCTCTGGAGCAGCTGCCCGGCGCTATTGCCGAGAGCGGCAGCATTGCCGTGGACGGCGTGGCCACCGCAACCATCACCTCTGACGCCATCAAGGAAGCTGCTGCTGCCGCTCTGGTCGCAGCCGGCCTGAACGCTGATGACTACAAGACCGAGGTCAAGGCCGACACGACCAAGGCTGAGGACTCCACCATTGACGCAGACATTGCCATCGTGGGTGCAGGCGGTGCAGGTATGACTGCTGCCATCACTGCTGCTGCCGAGGGCAAGAGCGTGGTCATTCTGGAGAGCCAGCCCATGGTGGGCGGCAACTCCGTGCGCGCTACCGGCGGCATGAACGCCGGCAAGACTGTGTATCAGGACGAAAACGAGTTTGGCGAGTCCGCAGGCGTGGAAAAGACCCTGAAGACCGCTGCTGAAAAGTACGCCGACAATGCCACCATCACCGCTCTGGCAAAGACCGTTTCTGAGCAGTGGGCTGCTTATCAGGCAGACCCCAAGGGCTACTTCGACTCTGTGGAGCTGATGGAGCTGGACACCATGATCGGCGGCAAGGGCATCAACGACCCCGCTCTGGTGGAGACCCTGTGCTCTGACAGCGCTGACGCCATTGACTGGCTGGACGAGCATGGCATCACCCTGCACAGCGTTTCCAGCTTCGGCGGCGCATCCGTCAAGCGTATCCATCGCCCTGTGAATGCCGAGGGCAAGACCGTTTCTGTGGGCTCCTACATGATCCCCCTGCTGCAGGAAAACTGCGACAAGGCCGGCGTGCAGACCCTGCTGAACACCACCGCTACCGAGCTGCTGACCGATGCAACCGGTGCCGTTGTGGGCGTGAAGGCTACCGGTTCCACAGGCGAGACCATCACCGTGAATGCCAAGGCTGTGGTGCTGACCACCGGCGGCTTCGGCGCAAATCTGGAGATGGTCACCGAGTACAAGCCTGAGCTGAAGGGCTTTATGACCACCAACGCCGCAGGCGCACAGGGTCAGGGCATTGAGATGGCTACCGCTGTGGGCGCTGACACTGTGGACATGGATCAGATCCAGATCCACCCCACCGTGGAGGCTAACACCGCTGCTCTGATCACCGAGGGTCTGCGCGGCGACGGCGCTGTGCTGATCAACGCCGAGGGCAAGCGCTTCATCGATGAAGTGGGCACCCGCGACGTGGTTTCCGCTGCCGAGATCGCTCAGACCGGCAGCTACAGCTGGCTGGTGGTGGATCAGGCCATGGTCGATGCGTCCAGCGTCATTCAGGGCTACATCAAGAAGGGCTACACCGTGACCGGTCAGACCTACGAGGAACTGGCAAAGGCTATGGGCGTGGACGAGGCTGCTTTTGCCGAGACCATGAAGACCTGGAACGGCTACGTTGAGGCCAAGAATGACCCCGACTTCGGTCGCACCAGCTTTGCAAAGGCTCTGGATACCGCTCCCTACTACGCCATCAAGGTCACCGCAGGTGTGCACCACACCATGGGCGGTCTGAAGATCAACACCAACACTGAGGTGCTGAAGGCTGACGGCTCTGTGATCCCCGGCCTGTTCGCAGCAGGTGAGGTGACCGGCGGCGTGCATGGCGCAAACCGTCTGGGCGGCAACGCTGTGGCTGACTTTACCGTCTTTGGTCGCATTGCCGGTGCAGCTGCCAGCAAGTACGCTGCATGAGCATAAAGCAAAAAAACTCTGACACCGCCGCCCCCAAGGGCAGCGCGTGGAAGAAAAATCTGATCTTTGCACTGGTGGTGCTGGCGCTGGCCGCAGGTGTTTTTCTTGCGGTGCGGGCGCAGCACCCCGCCAAGGGCAGCGGCTTACAGGCTGTTGTGGATTTCGGTGACGACGTTACCGAGACCCTGCCCCTTGCGCAGGATCATGATTACCTGTACGAGGTAGGGGACTACGTCGTGCACCTGCAGGTAAAGGATGGCGCCATCGCGTTTTTGGACAGCCAGTGCCCGGACCATGTCTGTGAGCAATTCGGCTGGCTGGACAAGGACGGCGCATGGGCTGCCTGTGTGCCCGCAGGCGTGTATGTGGTGGTAGAGCCCGCCGCAGACGCAGGTTCAAAATGAAGTGATCAGGTTTCCATGATGGATGCCTCCCTGAATGTAAAGGGAGGCATCCATTTTGTTTTACAGAAGTGCAGATGTTGCCCGCGCACCAAAATGCGGGCAGAGGGTGCTCTGCCGGCGCGATTCTGCATCTTTTTGTTGACAAACCCGCATTTTTTGCGTATGATAGAAGCAACACTGAAAATTGTGTCAAATTGGCTGTGAAGAGAAGAGTACGCACCGTCTGCGCCTGACAGAAAGCCCGAAGGATGGAACCGGGCAGGCCGCGCGGCGCCGAAGATGGTCTTGGAGCCGCGCAGGTGAACAATGAGCCTGCGACGGGTGCGCCCGTTACCGCGCAAGGCCGGTTTTGCCGGCTAAAGGCTGCGCCCGCAAGGATGCAGCGAAGCAAGGTGGTACCACGAAGGTTCAGCGCTCTCGTCCTTGTCCGGTTATACCCGGCAGGGCGGGAGTGCTTTTTGCTTGCAGAACCAAAAGAAAGGAAGATAGAACCCCATGAGCGAACACAAGACATTTTATATCACCACCCCCATCTATTACCCCAGCGATAAGCTGCACATCGGCCACAGCTACACCACCGTGGCCTGTGATGCACTGGCCCGCTTCAAGCGGATGCAGGGCTACGACGTCATGTTCCTGACCGGCACCGATGAGCACGGCCAGAAGATTCAGGATAAGGCCGCCGATGCCGGTGTCACCCCCAAGGAGTATGTGGACAAGATCGTTGCTACCGTCAAGGATCTGTGGAAGCTGCTGGACGTCAGCTACGACCGCTTTATCCGCACCACCGATGACTACCACATGGAAAGCTGCCAGAAGATCTTCACCAAGCTGTACGAGCAGGGCGATATCTACAAGAGCGAGTACATCGGCCACTACTGCAAGCCCTGTGAGAGCTTCTGGACTGACAGCCAGCTGGTGGACGGCAAGTGCCCGGACTGCGGTCGCGAGGTCTACGATGCCCACGAGGAAGCCTACTTCTTCAAGACCAGCAAGTACGCCGACCGTCTGCTGAAGCTCTACGAAGAGAACCCTCAGTTCATCCAGCCCGAGAGCCGCAAGAACGAGATGATCGCCTTCATCAAGCAGGGCCTGCAGGATACCTGCGTTTCCCGTACCTCGGTCAAGTGGGGCATCCCCGTGCCCTTCGATCCCAAGCACACCATGTATGTCTGGGTGGATGCCCTGAGCAACTATATCTCCGCACTGGGCTACGGCAACGAGACCTACCACGATTACGATAAGTTCTGGCCGGCAGACCTGCACATGGTAGGCAAGGAGATTTTGCGCTTCCACACCATCCTGTGGCCTGCCATGCTGATGGCACTGGATCTGCCCCTGCCCAAGCGGGTGTTTGGCCACGGCTGGCTGCTGATGAACGGCGGCAAGATGTCCAAGTCTGTGGGCAACGTGGTGGACCCCGTCATCCTGTGCGACCGCTACGGCGTGGACGCCATCCGCTACTTCCTGCTGCGCGAGATCCCCTTCGGCAACGACGGTATGTTCACCAACGAGGCACTGATCAACCGCATCAACAGCGACTTGGCCAACGACTTGGGCAACCTGCTCAGCCGTACCGTGGCTATGTGCGAAAAGTACTTCGGCGGCACTGTGCATAATGTGGCCGGTACCGAGGCCATTGACACCGAGCTGGAGACTATGGTCAGCGAGCTGACCGCCAAGGTCACTGCCGACATGGACGACCTGACCATCCCGCAGGCACTGATGGAGATCTTTGCGGTCATCCAGCGCGCCAACAAGTATATCGACGAGACCGCACCTTGGGCACTGGCAAAGGACGAGGCCAACAAGCAGCGTCTGGAGAGCGTGCTGTACCACCTGTGCGAGGCACTGCGCGTGTGCGGCGTCCTGCTGAACGCCTACCTGCCCACCACCGCCCCTAAGATGATGGAGCAGCTGGGTCTGGACGCTTCCGCACTGGATCTGACCAAGACCACCTACGGCGCACAGCAGACCTACACCGTGCACAAGGGCGAGGCACTGTTCCCCCGTATTGATGTGGCTAAGGAGATCGCCCACCTGAAGGAAGAGGACGAGAAGCGCAAGGCCGCTGCCGCTGCTGCCAACAAGGCCAAGGAGGAAGCCGAGAAGAAGGCTGCCGCCCCCGCAGAGGAGAGCACCGTGGACTTCACCCATGAGGAAGAAATCGACTTTGACACCTTCTGCAAGGTGGAGCTGCGCGTGGCCGAGGTGCGCGCCTGCGAGAACCTGAAGGAGAGCAAGAAGCTGCTGCACCTCACCGTCTTTGACGGCGAGCGGGAGCGCTGCATCCTGTCCGGCATTGCCAAGTGGTTCAAGCCGGAGGATCTTATTGGCAAAAAGCTGGGCATCGTGTGCAATCTGGCACCCCGTCCCATGCTCAAGGGCAAGTACGTCAGCGAGGGCATGATCTTCGCTGCCGATACCGCTGACGGCGGCTGCTCCATTGCTTTCTACGGCGACGACGTCCCCGTGGGCAGCCGCATCCACTAAGTGAGGAGCATTATGTCTGATAATACAGCCGTCCGTGCGGCAAAGCTGGATAAGATCTTCGGCACACCGGTGTGCGCCGTACTGCTGGCTATTTTCTGCAATGTCCTGTGGGGCTCGGCCTTTCCGTTCATCAAGCTGGGCTACCGCCTGTTCTCCATCGACTCCGGAAACACCGCCTCCATCTTCTGCTTTGCAGGGGTGCGGTTCATGCTGGGCAGCGTGCTGGTGCTGCTGGGCAGCATCCTGCTGCAGGGAAAGGCACCCCGCCTGCCCCGGGGCAGGGTGGCAGCCGAGTGCTGCGCGCTGGGTCTGTGGCAGACCACGGCGCAGTATGCGTTCTACTATATCGCCGTGGCGATGCTCACCGGCGCGTTTGGCGGCATTCTGAACAGCACCCAGAGCTTTCTGGGCGTCATCTTTGCCCACTTTATCTACGGTAATGCGGACCGTATGACCCCGGCAAAAACGCTGGGCTGCGCTGTGGGCTTTGCGGGCGTGCTCATCGGCACCCTTGGCAACCACGGCAGCGGCAGCGGTTGGGGCGTGTTCTGCATGATGACGGCGACCGTCATCTTCACCCTGTCCGGCCCGTGGAACAAGTCGGTCACCAAAAAGGCCGACAGCTTTGCCGTCTGCTTTCTGAACCTGTTTGTGGGCGGGCTGGCACTGTTTGTGCTGGGTACCGTTATGGGTGGCCGTCTCCATGTGCAAAGTGCGCTGGCTGCGGTGGTCATGCTGTATCTGGCCTTCATCTGCGGCGCAGGCTATATCCTGTGGGCGCTGCTGATGAAAAACAACCCGGTCAGCCGCATCGCCATCTTTGGCTTCGTCAACCCGGTGGTCAATGTGCTGCTCAGCGCCGTGCTCAACGGCGAACCGCTGTTCCGCTGGCAGTATCTGGCGGCGCTGGTGTTCGTGTGCGTGGGCATCTGGCTGGTGAATAAAGCCCCTGCCCAAAAGGAGAAGGTATGACCGGACCTATTTTTGACACCCACGCCCATTACAGTGCCCGCGCTTTTGACACCGACCGCTTTGCGCTGCTGGACAGCCTGCCCGACAAGGGCGTGGTAGGCGTGTGCGAGCAGGCCACCCACTCCGGGGATGCGCCCCGGGTGCTGGAACTGGCGCACCGCTACCCGTGGGTGGTGGCAGCCATTGGCATCCACCCGGAAAGCCTGCTGCCCGCTGCCGACTGCGGCGAGGACGGCCCTGCGCCCACGGTGTCGGTGTACGGCGGCGACTGGGCCGCTGAGATGCGGGCCCTGATGCCCTACTACGACGACCCCAAGGTGGTGGCGGTAGGGGAGTGCGGGCTGGACTACCACTGGCCTGTGCCCAAGGATGCCCAGCTGGCGCTGTTTGAAGCCGAGATCCGGCTGGCGCTGGAACTGGACAAGCCCATCATCGTGCACGACCGGCAGGCGCATGCAGACGTCTACGCTCTGCTCAAAAAGTACCGCCCCAAGGGCATCGTGCACTGCTATTCCGGCAGCGCCGAGGATGCCGTGCAGCTGGCGGCGCAGGGGCTGTGTATTGGCTTTGGCGGTGCCTGTACCTTCAACGGTGCCAAGCGCGCAGCCAAGGCCATTGAAGCCCTGCCGCTGGACGCCATCGTGCTGGAGACCGACTGCCCCTACATGGCACCGGAGCCGGTGCGCGGCACCCGCTGCGACAGCTCCCTCATCCGCTATGTGGGCGCGTACATCGCCCAGCGCAAGGCGCTGGAGCCGGAAGAGGTGTTCCGCACCACCGCCGCAAACGCCCGCCGGGTATTCGGGCTGTAACCGTTTTTCCGCAGGTCGCGGGGCAAATGCTCCGCTTCTGAATAAATCAAGTCAATTCATTGAAAGCAATAAGAATAAGGAGATCACTATTATGAAGGCACGCATTCCTAAACACCGCGAGTTCGTCATCAACTTCCCCGACAGCATCGACCAGAACAAGGCCAACGAGGGCTGGGCAAAGCTGCAGCAGATCGTGGAGGACTACAAGAAGGCCCACAACGGCGCTTCCGTTTACGCTCCCACCTTCATCGAGGACTGCGAGCCCGAGGTCAAGAAGCTGCAGGAAGAGTACGGCTTTGAGTACACCGTGGAGTTCGTTCAGTAAGTTCAGCATCGCCTGATAGCAAAAGGGTCATTGCACAAACCGTGCAATGACCCTTTTTGCGTAAGTTTATTTCGTAAAATGTACCGGAGCGTCCGCAGATGTCCCGTATTACACCTCGTAGTCCAGACAGACGCGGTTTTTGTAGTAGGGGCGCACCTTGCTGTTTGCCACTGCCACATGAGCCGGGTGGGTGGAGTAGCCCTTGAGCGCCTCGGCGCTTTCAAAGGTGGTGTCCAGCATCAGGTCGGCGTTGGAGGAGGGGAGAGCATCAATGTTGACGTGGATGTCCACAAGCCCCGGAATTTTGCCGGAAAGACCTTCCAGCCCCTCTTTGATGCCAGCCTTGACGGCGGCTTTTTCCTCGGCGGACAGTTCGTCCTTCAGCTGCCAAAGAATAACGTGCTTGACCATAACAAAAAACCTCCTGCGTTTTTTCTCATTGTAACAGGATGAGAAAAAATCCGCAAGAGGAAACAGGAAAGTCTTACTTTGGCGCGAACAGCAGCACAACCAAGAGCACAGCACAGAGCACCGAAAGCCCAATACCCTCCAGCCGGGTCTGCTTGATGTATTTTTCCGTTGGTTCGGTCTGCGTATACCGCCCACGGTCATGCAGGGCAATGGCATCCTCCGGCTGCAACGCCATAAAAATGCCGAACCCAATGCCGAAAAGTGCGACTAAGATCGATAAGATGACTTCCATAGAAAACCCTCATTTTTTGTTTTTGTCGTCCCTGCTCAGGGTATAGCACAGATGCGAGATCAGCAGAGCAACACTGAACACGAGCGCTGCCACCATCAAAATAGAGTGCAGCGGCTCTACTCTAGGTAGAAAAATGTTGACCAGATAGAGTGCACCGCAAAGGAGCGACAGGATGCCGAAGGGTCTGTGGAAGTGGTTCTTTTCGTCCTCGCTGCTCCAACCGGTGCCGGTGCCATTGTAAAAGTCCCGGATGCCGCGGTATAAAAACAATACGCCCAGCGCAGCGTTCAGCCAATCTATGGTGGAAAGGTTCAGGTTCATATGTTTCTTGCCTCCCGGCGGCTCAGTCCGCGCTGTGCTCCCAGATCTCGTACAAAATCAGGTAGATGGCATCAACGACAAGGACGATGATGCGCGCCCAGTTACTCAGGGTAGGGAAGTTGCCCAGAAACTGCAAGGAAGCAAAAATGATGGCATTGCAGATCTCCCACACGCCGTTTTTCTTCTGCCACATGGCGCGGTATTCCGGGTCAGTGTCATATTTGTTGAAAAAGGTGTGGATCAGCGGGTCTTTGCCTTGCAGGTCGCGGATGCCCATCCACAGTGCCACAAGGCAGAACAAGAGCTCAAGGATGTTGTACCAGTCAAACGCCAGCTGCATAAAATGCACCTCCCATCTTTTACCATATTATAACATAAGGGGGCAAAAACACAAGGACGGCATTCAACCTTCCTGCGTAAATTTTGCACAAATTGGCCATTAACTATTTGTTGAAACGGCATAAAATAAAACCAGCCGGACGAGGCGGTTGCAAGCCCTCGTCCGGCTGGATACTTACTTCTTCGGAGTCATAAGCCTCTTCTCCTTGGTGACCTCATTTTCGGAATACGGGTTTCATAGGGTGACTCTCCTTAGAAACGTTTCTTCAGAATTTAGGTGCTTTGCAAGGGGATGAAAATCAATTGTACATTGGACTGACCCTTTTCTCAACTGTTGGACTGCGGCAAACGGTTCATGAGGATGAATTTCATATTACCACATTCTTTCGAGTTAGATTTGCAAGGGAAGCGTCTTACTTAGTACATTGGTAGAACTCCTTTTCAGCTATTCAAATAAGGTTCTCCGGATCATTGATACTTTCATAAGAATCATCTCCAGCGGATCTATCTGAACGCTCTGGGGAAGAATTAAATCGACAGGTTGTCGTGTTATCGCTTTATTGATGCTCAAGACCGGCTCTGTTTTTGTGTTTTTATACGGGGGAAACATCCCGTTTGTGGTGAGCCTCTGTTTTGCTTCTCAGCGAATCCCGACAGCCTGTCCCTGCTGTGCGGGTTCCATATCAACCATCGCTCTTCGCTCCTTTCTTCTTAAAGTCAGCGGGAGTAACTCTCTTTTGAGCTTCTGCTGTACTTCTCTGGTTTCTGGCTTAATTATACAGGAAGATGCTCGTTTTGTCTATTGGCAGACTGTACAAAGAATAAATTTTGTTTTTGTGCAATGTTGAAACCTGCGGCGGTGCAGAAAAATTGCCCAGAAGTTCCGGGTCGTTCGTGAAGGATTTTCCACAAAAGGGGAGAAAGTGCCCGCAAGCTATTATGCGCCGGTTCTATTTGTGCTACAATAGCGCCAATGAATGGTAGTCGCCGCCGCCCCGCGAGATGAAAGTTTCGCGGGGCGGCTTTTTTGCGGCGAAAATTTACACAAAAAGAAACGGAGAATCAATCAAAATGCCTAAAACTTTACCGGAACGTATTTTCTTTACTATTGTCATGGCCGTTATTATGGTCTATGGCATGATTGTCTACAATGTGGCGCTGAACACAAGCGGCGTGACCAACGCCACCTTTGTTATGGCTCTGCACGAAATGCCGATCATGGTGCCGGTGGCCTTTGTGCTGGAGTTTTTTGTGGTGGAAAAGCTGGCCACGAAGCTGGCATTCCTGTTTATGCGCCCCACAGACCGCCCGCAGTTCATTACCTACGCCATCTCGCTGATGATCGTGTGTATCATGTGCCCGGTGATGAGTCTGGTCGCAACGCTGCTGTTCAAAGAGCCGAGTTTTGGAATGTGGGTGCACACCTGGGGCTGCAATATGCCCATGGCACTGTGCTGGCAGATGCTGTACTGCGGCCCGCTTGCCCGTGCCATCTTCCGGCTGGTGTTCCGCCGCGGGGAAAAGCAGGCCGCGTAAGGCGGTTTGTGTGCGATTCTATAATAAATATGTATAAGAAATATACATAAGATGCCGCCCGAACATACCGGGAAAGATACCTATACGTTTTTTATATACCTGATATATAAAAGCTATACGGTACGGCTATTTTTGCGGAAATATTTCCCAAAACCGGCAAAATACGTCTGCAAAATGCTGGATAAAACAGGATGTATTGTACAGATTGTACACTTTTAAATTCTACAACTGTGCACTGTGTACAACAGTTTTATTTTACCGGTGCAATGCTACCGGGTAAAATGTAGAATGTGCACAAATACCCTTGCCAATTTTGTGCAATCGTACTATTATACACAACGAAAAAAGACGAAACCGACAAAGAAAGGGGAGGGCGCAGACAGCATTCAGGCAGCGCCTTCCTTGATTTTTTCACGGTACACAGTCTTTTCTTCGCGTGATAAGAAGGTGTGAAGGGGCGCGGAGCAAAGGTGTGCGGCAGATCCTTGACCGTGGGACTGCCGCAGACCCGGCTCCCGCCCGCAAGCCCCTATCCCTGCAGGAAGGAGGAAAAGCAAATGAATAAATTGACGCAGGCTCTGATGGAAGAGCTTACCGTGGAGTATGTCAAGGTCGGCTCGCTGCAGATCCCGGAATCGGTGGTCATCAGCTGGGTGATCATGCTGCTGCTGGTGGTGGGCTCCATCCTGCTTACCCGCAACCTGAAGGTGGATCACATCAGCAAGCGTCAGGCAGCACTGGAAGCGCTGTACTCCCTTGGCAAAAACTTCTTTGAAGGGTTGCTGGGCAAGGAGGGCAGCCGCTATGTGCCTTATCTGATGACCGTGGCGCTGTACATTGCCTGCTCCAACGTGATCGGTGTGTTCGGCGTAAAGCCCCCCACAAAGGATCTGGATGTGACCGCTGCGCTGGCACTGATGAGCATCGTGCTTATCGAGTATTCGGGCGTTCGCGCCCGGGGCGGCGTGGGTTTTCTCAAGAGCCTTGCAGCCCCTACCCCCATCATGACCCCTATGAACATCCTCGAGATCGCCATTCGTCCCACCAGTCTGTGCATGCGACTGTTCGGCAACGTGCTGGGCGCGTTCGTTATTATGGAACTGCTCAAGCTGGTGGTGCCGGTGTTCGTTCCGGCGGTGTTCAGCCTGTATTTTGACCTGTTCGATGGTCTGATTCAGACCTATGTTTTCGTGTTCCTGACCGCACTGTTCATGAAAGAGAGCATCGGCGGCGAGGAATAAACAACACATTTAAAACTGTAATTATAAAGGAGATAGAACTATGAGTGGTTTGGTAGCTCTGGGCGCTGGCATTGCAGCGCTGACCGGTATTGGCGGCGGTATTGGCATTGGTATTGCAACTGGTAAGGCAACGGAGGCAATCTCCCGCCAGCCGGAGGCTTCCGGTAAGATCCAGACGAACCTGCTGCTGGGCGCTGCTCTGGCAGAAGGTACCGCAATTTTCGGCTTCGTCGTTGCACTGCTGATCATCCTGTTCCTGGGCCAGTAACGGAGGCGTGGACGAATGCTGAAGTTGGATTTGAACCTGCTGTGGACCGTGGTGGATGTCCTGATCCTGTATGTGCTGCTGCGCAAGTTTTTGTTCAAGCCCATCCAGAATGTGCTGGATCAGCGCCAGAAGATGATCGAGGCAGACATTGCAGCGGCACAGACCTCCAAAACCGAGGCCGCCGCAGCACTTACGACTGCGCAGGACAAGCTGCGTAATGTGGACAACGAAGCCGCAGCCCGCCGCGTAGCCTACGAAAAGCAGGCCGAGGTGGAAAAGCAGCAGCTGCTGGCCGACGCACAGAAGCAGGCCGACGAGATCGTGGCTGCCGGTAAGGCTGCTGTGGAGATCGAGCGCCAGAACAAGCTGCGGGAAGCAGATGCACAGGCTACGGCACTGGCACGCTCCATGTGCGAAAAGCTTTTGAAACATAATTTGACCGCCCAGGATGATGATCAGCTGCTGGACGATCTGCTGCAGAAAGCAGGTGCAGGCAATGGCAACTGAATTCAGTCGTGAATTTTTTGCGGATAACCGCATCGTCAAGGCCAGCCTGCGCTGCGCCCATAAGCTCCGCGAAAAAGATTTGGACCGCATCAAGTCGGAGATTAAAAAGCTGTATGACGCCACGGAAGTCATCCTGAACATCACCGTGGACGAGAGCCTGCTTTCCGGCTATGTCCTGCAGGTGGGCGACCGTGTGTTCGACAATTCCGGCCGTCATCAGCTGGACAAAATGATGGAGGGCAAGCCCTCGCTGGCTACCCTCAAGACCCGCATCGAGGACTACAAGCCCGCCGAGACCTCCGCAGAGGGCGGTGTGGTCATTTCCTCTGCCGATGGCATCGTGCACATTGACGGCATGAATCGCGCCGTGTACGGTGAGATCGTCACCTTTGAAAACGGTGCCAAGGGCATGGTGGAAAGCGTAGAGCCGGAGCAGCTGGGCGTTATGCTGTTCGATGGTGCCGAGACTGTTGGTGTGGGCACCATGGTCACCCGCAGCGGCAAGCGCGCCGGTATCCCGGTGGGCGATGCTTTTCTGGGCCGTGTCATCAGCCCGCTGGGCGAGCCCATCGACGGCAAAGGCCCCATCGAGGCCGAGGGCTACAACCCCATTGAGAAGCAGGCCCCCAGTATTCTGGAGCGCCAGAGCGTGGACACCCCGCTGCACACCGGTATTCTGGCTATCGACTCCATGTTCCCCATCGGCCGCGGTCAGCGTGAGCTGATTATCGGCGACCGCCAGACCGGCAAGACTTCTATTGCCACTGATGCCATCCTGAACCAGAAGGACAAGGACGTGCTTTGCATCTATGTTGCTATCGGTCAGAAGGCTTCCTCCATCGCCCGTGTGGCCGAGGATCTGAAAAAGCACGGCGCTATGAGCTATACCACCATCGTGGCAGCTACCGCGTCGGATTCTGCCCCGCTGCAGTACATTGCTCCTTATGCAGGCACTGCACTGGCCGAGTACTTCATGTCCAAGGGCAAGAGCGTGCTCATCGTTTACGATGATCTGTCCAAGCATGCGGTGGCCTACCGTGCCATCTCGCTGCTGCTGCGCCGCTCCCCGGGCCGTGAAGCTTACCCTGGCGATGTGTTCTACCTGCACTCCCGTCTGTTGGAGCGCTCCTGCCGTATGCGGGATGATCTAGGCGGCGGCTCTATCACCGCACTGCCCATCGTAGAGACGCAGGCCGGCGATGTTTCGGCCTACATCCCCACCAACGTCATCTCCATCACCGATGGTCAGATCTTCTTGGAAAGCGCCCTGTTCAACGCCGGCAACCGTCCGGCTGTCAACGTAGGTCTGTCGGTGTCCCGTGTGGGCGGCGCTGCCCAGACCAAGGCTATGAAAAAGGCCAACGCAAACCTGCGTATCGAGCTGGCACAGTATAAGGAGATGGAATCCTTTGCACAGTTCAGCTCCGATCTGGACGCCGAGACCCGCCGCCAGCTGGAGCACGGCAAGGCACTGATGGAAATGCTCAAGCAGCCGCTGTGCCAGCCCAAGTCCGATGCCGAGCAGGTGGTCATTCTGGTGCTGGCCTCCCACGGCCTGCTGGACACCCTGCCCACCGCAGAGCAGCGGGAAAAGACCACTGCCTTTGTGCGGCAGTTCCGTGCAGACGTCTCCGGCACCATGCAGAAGATCGATGCCGACGGCAAGCTGGAGCCCGACCGGGTGGATGCCATCCTGAACGCTTGGAAAGCTTATGCGGGAGGCAATGACCATGTCGTCCAGTAAGCTGCTGAAGGAGCGCATCGAGAGCATTCAGGATACCATGAAGATCACCAATGCCATGTACCTGATCTCTTCGTCCAAGCTGCGCAAGGCACGGCAGAACTACCAGAATGTGTCCCCTTACTTCAACCGTATGCGGGACACCATCTCCCGTGTTGTGCCGCATCTGCCGGAGGAGCCGGAGCACCCCTTCTTCCACGAGCGGAATCTGGAAAATCCCCGGCGGGCGTATCTGGTGCTTACTGCCGATAAGGGCATGGCAGGTGCTTATAACCAGAACCTGCTCAAGTTTTTGCGGGAGCACGCAGACCCCAACGACCGCTTTTATGTCATCGGTCAGGTGGGCTACCGCGCCCTGCGCCACCGGGACCCCCGCCTTGTAGAGGAGTTCCGTTACAGCGCTACCGCACCCACTTTGCAGCGTGCCCGCGACATCACGGTAGACGCCATTGACGACTTCAAGTCCGGCAAGCTGGACGAGATCTACATCGTCTACACTAAGATTCAGAACGCCCTTACCAGCGAGCCTGTCATGGAGCGTCTGCTGCCGCTGGACCGGCGGTTTTTGCAGCCTGCTCCCAAGGGTCTGGGCGACCCCAAGGGCGAGGTGGAACTGGTGCCGGACGCATGGACGGTGTTCGAGCAGATCGCACCCATCTATATGCACGGCATGATCTTTGGTGCCATGACCGAGAGCTTCTGCGCTGAGCAGAGCGCCCGCATGACCGCCATGGATTCTGCGACCAAGAGCGCCAATGACATGATCCGGGATCTGCAGCTGGAATACAACCGCACCCGTCAGGGCTCCATTACACAGGAGATCACCGAGATCATCGGCGGCGCGGCTGCCGTGCAGGATCGGACATAATAAAGGAACTTTCTCTGGCATCGCGCAGCGATGGCTGAGAGGGTTCGTTGGACAAACAAGATTTGACAAGAGGCAATCCAAATGATACAGGGAACTATTATTCGCGTAGCAGGCCCCGTGGTGGATGTGCAGTTCACCGCCGGCAGGCTGCCTGCCCTGCAGGAGGCGCTTACCGTGACCGCAGAGGGCACCGAGCGCACCATGGAGGTGACGCAGCACGTCAACGAGACCACGGTGCGCTGCATCATGCTTTCTGCCAGCGAGGGTCTGGGCAAGGGAATGCCGGTGGAAGCTACCGGCCACGGCCTGACCGCCCCTGTGGGCGAGGGCACACTGGGCCGTATGTTCGACCCGCTGGGCCGCCCCATTGACGGCAAGGGTGCTGTGGACGAGCTGCCGCACTGGCCCATCCACCGCAAGGCACCCGGCTTTGCAGAGCAGAAGCCCGCAACTGAGATTCTGGAGACCGGCATCAAGGTCATCGACCTGCTGGCACCTTATGCTAAGGGCGGTAAGATCGGCCTGTTCGGCGGCGCCGGCGTGGGCAAGACCGTGCTGATCCAGGAGCTGATCCATAACGTGGCCACCGAGCACGGCGGCTACTCCATCTTCACCGGCGTAGGCGAGCGCTCCCGCGAGGGCTGCGACCTGTGGGGCGAGATGAACGCCTCCGGCGTGCTGGACAAGACCGCACTGGTCTTTGGTCAGATGAACGAGCCCCCGGGAGCCCGTATGCGCGTGGCCGAGACCGGCCTGACCATGGCAGAGTACTTCCGTGAGGAGACCCACAAGGACGTGCTGCTGTTCATTGATAACATCTTCCGTTTCGTGCAGGCCGGCAGTGAGGTCTCTGCCCTGATGGGCCGTATGCCCTCTGCCGTGGGCTACCAGCCCACGCTGGCCAACGAGCTGGGCGCTCTGCAGGAGCGCATCACCTCCACCAAGGACGGCTCCATCACCTCGGTGCAGGCCGTTTATGTGCCTGCCGACGACCTGACCGACCCCGCCCCTGCCACCACCTTTGCCCATCTGGACGCCACCACCGTGCTGTCCCGTAAGATCGTGGAGCAGGGCATCTACCCGGCTGTGGACCCGCTGGCTTCCACCTCCCGCATTCTGGAAGCAGACATCGTGGGCGAGGAGCACTACCGCGTGGCCCGCAAGGTGCAGTCCATTCTGCAGCGTTATCAGGAGCTGCAGGACATCATTGCCATTCTGGGTATGGACGAGCTGGACGAGAACGACAAGCTGACCGTCATGCGCGCCCGCAAGCTGCAGAAGTTCCTGTCCCAGCCCTTTGCTGTGGCCGAGAACTTTACCGGCCTCAAGGGCAAGTATGTGCCCCTGAAGGACACCGTGCGCAGCTTTGCCGCCATCGTGGACGGCAAGGCCGATGACCTGCCGGAGTGGGCATTCTTCAACGTAGGTACGCTGGAGGAAGCGCGCGAAAAGGCAGAAAAGAAGCTGGCTGAGGAAAAGGGCGGTGCCGTCTGATGAACAAGTTCATGCTGAGCATCACAGCATCCAGCGGCGAGTTCTATCAGGGCGACTGCGAGGACCTGACCCTGCCCATCAGTGACGGCATTTACGGCGTACAGGCCGGGCATAACCCGGTGCTGGTGGCGCTGCACATGGGCATCCTCCACTTTGTGGTGGACGGCAAAGCCCGGGATGTGCTGGTGGGTGACGGCATTGCCGAGGTGACCCCCGCCTATGTGATGGTGCTGGTGGACAGCGCCGAGAACCCGGAGGACATCGACAAGAACCGTGCCGAGGCCGCCCGCATCCGCGCCGAGGAACGCTTGCAGCATAAGCAGAGTATGCACGAGTATTACCAGAGCAAGATTGCACTGGATCGTGCCATGCAGCGTTTGCAGACCGCTGCAAAGTATAAGCGCTAAGGCAGTATCCCTTTTACCTTATAGGATAGGAAAAAATCCCCCGTTTGCCCGTGGCAGCAGTGCCCGGGCAGGCGGGGATTTTTTTGTTGGAAGTACTTGACAGTTTCTTTTTAAAGTGATATGATTTTGATATCAGAAAGAAATGCTTCCGACCCTGATAAGGAGGGACTTGTTATGGAAGAGAAAATTTTGAATACCCGCAAAAACGGCATGGCTATGCTGCTGCTCACCCTGCTGGGCTATGTAGTTGCCATTGCCCTGTTCATTTACTGCATCACCCTGCTGAATGCAGACCGGATGCTTCTGGGCGTGCCGTTGCTGATCCTGTCCATTGCGTATTGGATCGTAGGCATTTTTCTGTTCTGCGGCCTTAAGGTGTTAAAGCCGCAGGAGGCGCTGGTGCTCACCCTGTTTGGCGATTACATCGGTACCCTGAAGGGACAGGGCTTTTACTGGGTGAACCCCTTCTGCACCGCCGTCAACCCCGCCGCCGGTACCCGCCTGAGCCAGAGCGGAGACGTGAACAGCAAGGAAACCAGCGTGGCTGCGCTGTTTGGCAATAACGGCCAGAACAGCCAGCTGAGCGCCGAGTCCATGAGCAAGAAGATCTCCCTCAAGATGATGACCCTGAACAACTCCCGCCAGAAGATCAACGATTGTCTGGGCAACCCGGTGGAGATCGGCATTGCGGTCATCTGGCGCGTGACCGATACCGCCAAGGCTGTGTTCAACGTGGATAACTACAAGGAATATCTTTCTTTGCAATGCGACAGCGCCCTGCGCAACGTGGTGCGGGTGTACCCCTACGATGTTGCCCCCAACGTGGACACCACCGGCGACGGCGTAGCGGACGAAGGTAGCCTGCGCGGCTCCTCTGAGGTGGTGGCTGCCCGTATCCGGGACGAGATCCAGAAGAACGTGGCCGAGGCCGGCATCGAGGTGGTGGAAGCCCGCATCACCTATCTGGCTTATGCGCCGGAAATCGCAGCGGTTATGCTGCAGCGCCAGCAGGCCAGTGCCATCATTGACGCCCGCAAGATGATCGTGGACGGCGCTGTGGGCATGGTGGAAATGGCGCTGGATCGTCTGAACGAGAACAAGGTAGTGGAGCTGGACGATGAACGCAAGGCGGCAATGGTGTCCAATCTGCTGGTGGTGCTGTGCGGCAACCGGGATGCCCAGCCCATCGTGAACAGCGGCAGCCTGTACTAATATGGCCGAGCCGAAAAAACAGGTGCCCCTGCGCCTGAACGCCAAGCTCTACGATGCCCTTGCCGCTTGGGCAGAGGATGACTTCCGCTCGGTGAACGGGCAGATCGAATATCTGCTTACCGAGTGTGTGCGTCAGCGCAAAAAGAACGGGAAATATGTTTCCGACCAGCTGGACGTCCCACCGGAACTGGATCTCCATTAAAGCACCCGTAAAAAAAGCGTTTGGAGTGCTCCGCAGAGTGCGACAAACGCAAATTATAAAATAAAAACAAGGCTGCTGCGCAAAAAGATGCGCAGCAGCCTTTATCACTATCTCAAAACCTTTCCAGTTCCAGCAGATATTCCTTGATGTCCAGCCCTTCGGCATAGCCAGTCAGGCTGCCGTCTGCCCCGATGACCCGGTGGCAGGGCACCACGATGCACAGTGGGTTGCGGTGGCAGGCGCTGCCCACGGCGCGGCTGGCCTTGGGTTTGCCCAGCGCCGCCGCCAGTTGTCCGTAGGTGCGCACCTCCCCGTAGGGGATCTTGCGCAGCTGCGCCCATACCGCTTGCTGAAAGGCCGTGCCTTTTGCCGCCAGCGGCAGGTCGAACTCCCGGCGCACCCCGGCAAAATATTCGTTCAGCTGCTCCTCGGCCTCCTGCAGCAGGGGCGTTTCCACCACCCTGCGGGGCAGCGGTTCCAGCTCCGGTGCGCCGTCCGGGCAGAAATGTACCCCGCACAGCGCGTCGTTCTCCTCCTCCAGACAGATGGCTCCAAGGATGCTGTTGATGTACCAGACGTTCAAAACCGGCCTCTTCCTTTCCTGCAAGAATGTGCTATACTGGTACTATCTTAACACAAAAGCTTCCGTGAGGAAAGGGGCGTTTCAACTATGGTCAAGGCACTGGAAGACATCATTGCAAAAAGCAGCAGCATCGTCTTTTTCGGCGGCGCGGGTGTTTCTACAGAAAGCGGCATCCCGGATTTCCGCAGCGTGGACGGGCTGTACCACCAGAAATACGACTACCCGCCCGAAACCATCCTCAGCCATACCTTCTGGGAGGAAAACCCGGAGGAGTTCTACCGTTTTTACCGCGATAAGCTGATTGTAAAGGGTGCAAAGCCCAATGCCGCCCATCTGCGGCTGGCAAAGCTGGAACAGCAGGGCAGGCTGCGGGCGGTGGTCACCCAGAACATCGACGGTCTGCATCAGGCGGCGGGCAGCAAAACCGTGTACGAGCTGCACGGCAGCACTCTGCGCAACTACTGCACCCGCTGCGGTAAGTTCTACGATGTGGATTTTATCGCAAACAGCACCGGCGTGCCCCGCTGTACCGAGTGCGGCGGCATTGTAAAGCCGGACGTGGTGCTCTACGAGGAGGGCTTGGACGAGGAGGTGCTGTCCGGCGCAGTGGATGCCATCCGTCATGCCGATACCCTTATCATCGGTGGAACCAGTCTGGTGGTGTACCCCGCTGCCGGGCTTATCCGCTACTTCCGGGGCGATAACTTGGTGGTCATCAATATGCAGCCTACCGGGGCGGATGCCTCTGCTGACCTGTGCATCGCAAAGCCCATCGGGCAGGTGCTGAGCGAGGACATCTTGCTGGACTGATTTTTGCGCTTCAGGCGCGCTGTTTCGCGCAGGTTTGCACGCAGTTTTCCGTATGCTGTTTGACAGAACAACAGAACGGAGGAACTGCAAATGATCCAAGTATGCGACCCGCCGCGTCAGCAGCAGGTGCGGCGGCTTTCCGCCGAGGAATTTTTTACATTGGTGCGCTGCGGCGGGGCGGGGTTTTACCGTCCCTGCTCCGAGGTGCTGCGGATGCTGACCGCAGGCGAGGCGTGGGGCACAGCCGGGGCGGCACTGCTGGTGCTGCCCCTCACCGCCGATACTGCCGCCGCAGCGGCACTGCGCAGCTGGCTGGGACGCCGGCAGCTGGAGGGCGGCTGCTTGCTCACCCCGCCGGTGTGCACCGGCACGGAACTGCCCGCCCGGCTGGTGGAAATTGCCGCAGCCCGGGCAGACCGGCTGCGCCGCAAAGGCACGGCATGGGCAGTGGTGGAGTGCACCGAAACGGCGGCAGCGCTGCTGCCGCTGTATTTCCGGCAGGGCTTCGGGCTGCGGGCGCTGCGCCCGCTGGAAAGCCTTGCGCCCTGTTTTTTGCTGCGCACCGGCTGCGTGCCCGCCCGTACCGCACCGGTGTGGGTGCCGCTGGAGGACAGGGTACAGCTGGCACTGCTGCTGGCAAAAGGCTATGCCGCGCTGGACAGCCGCCCCTACGGCGGCAGCCTTGCGCTGGCACTTTATCCGCTGAAAGAAGCGGAATAACGTAAATCAGAGAGGGAATGAGAACGCTATGAAGGCAGTGATCCTTGAAAGCTATGTGATGGAAGAAGGGGACTTGGACTGGTCCGGGGTAAAGGCACTGGTGCCGGACACCACCAGCTATGTGCGCACCGACTACGCCGACATTGCGCCCCGCATCGGGGACGCAGAGCTGGCGCTCATCAACAAGTGCCGCATTGACGAGGCAGTATTGGCGCAGTGCCTGAACCTTAAATGGGTGGGCATCATTGCCACCGGCACGGATAATATCGACCTTGAAGCCTGCCGCCGCCATGGGGTGGCAGTAGCCAACGTGCCGGGCTATTCTACTTACAGCGTGGCGCAGATGACCTTCAGCCTGCTGCTGGCCATCTGCCAGTGCGCCCAGCGGTACGACCGGGCGGTAAAGGCCGGGTACTGGCAGCTGGGCATTCCGGCAGAGTACGGTCTGCTGCCGCAGGTGGAGCTGCTGGGCAAGACCTTTGGCATCTACGGCTACGGCAGCATCGGCCGCCAGACCGCCCGCATTGCAAAGGCCTTTGGCATGGAGGTGCTGGTGTGCACCCGCACGGTGCGCCCGGCGTACGCCGCCGATGGGGTGGAGTTCGTGGACTTTGACACCCTGCTTGCCCGCAGTGATGTGCTCAGCCTGCACTGTCCGGCCACCCCGGCGACCCGCGGGCTGATGAGCCGGGAAGCCCTTGCAAAAATGAAGCCCGGTGCCATTTTGCTGAACACCGCCCGGGGCGCACTGGTGGACGAGGAAGCCGTAGCCGATGCACTGGAAAGCGGCAAGCTTGCCTTTTACGGCGCAGACGCCTTTGCCACCGAGCCGCTGCCGCCCCAAAGCCGCCTGCGCGGCCTGCCGGGCGCGGTGCTCACCCCGCATATCGCGTGGACCACCAAGGAAGCATTGCAGCGGCTGATGGACATCACCACCGGCAACCTGCGCAGCTTTCTGGCCGGTAAGGGCGAGAATATCGTCAACCCTTGATTTTGGCAGGGCGCTGTACTATACTGTTCCATGATTTCAGGCTCTCCCGGCAAAGGAACTGCCGTAAAAATAACGTATGAACAAGAGCAGCCGGCAGCTTTGCCGCTGCTCTGAGGGAGGTAAAAATGAGCTACGCCATCGTATTCAGCAGCAAAACGGGCAACACCGCACTGCTGGCACAGACCCTGCAGGAGCAGCTGCCGCAGGCAGACTGCTGCTATTTTGGTGCACCGGACGCTGCCGCACTGGCAGCAGATACTTTGTATGTGGGCTTCTGGACGGACAAGGGCAAGGCGGATGCCGACACGCTGGAATTTTTGCAGCAGCTGCGCGGCAAGCGGGTATTCCTGTTTGGCACCGCAGGCTTTGGCGGCAGTGCGCCCTACTTTGAAAAGATCCTTGCCGCCACCCGGCAGGCGCTGGACGGCAGCAACACCGTGATCGGCAGCTTTATGTGTCAGGGCAAAATGCCGGTGTCCGTCCGGCAGCGGTACGAGGCCATGAAGGAAAAGCCTGTACACATCCCCAATCTGGACGCTCTGATCGAAAACTTCGATAAGGCGCTCTCCCACCCGGATGCCGCAGACCTCGAGCAGCTGAAACAGGCTGTAAAGTGAGTAAAAAAGAGCGACCGCACATTATTTTGTGCGGCCGCTCTTTCTGTATGGGACAAACGCTAGTCGATGGTGGTCTTGGTGCGTCCGATGCCGATGACGGCGGTGGAGATCTTTTTCCAGCTGTCGCAGCCGCACACGCCGTCTACCCGCAGGCTGGTGCGTTTCTGGTAGCCGCGCAGCGCCTGCTCGGTGCGGGCACCAAAGATACCGTCGATGCGGCTGCCGGTCTGGTAGCCAAGGGTGGAAAGTGCGTCCTGCAAAACCATGACATAGCAGCCCCGGCTGCCCCGGCGCAGGGTGGGGTAGCCTGCGGTGGTGCCGCTGCAGGCCGGGGTGCCGTAGCGGCGGTCAAAGTGCACCCATGTGGGGGTCTGGCTCAGCGGCTCCACATAGCCCCACGCGCCGGTAGCGCGGGCGGCGTTGTAAATGGCGGTGCGCTGGCGCTGGTCAAGGCTTTGTCCCACATCGAACGCTACCCCCGCGTAGTGCTGACTGCGGGTGCCGTGACCGCCCTCCCAGATGCGGCGGAAGGCGTACCCCACCGGGATGCCCCTGCCGTATTTGCGGCGGGTCAGGTTCCACGCTTCCATGGCGGCAATGGTGGTCCACAGGGTAGGGCTGGACGATTTGCCCCGGAACTCCCGCAGCCGCAGGGTGGTCAGGGTGCTGTAGGGCATGGGGTCGTTCTCGTTCAGGTTTGCGTAGGTGTACACCTTGTTTTCATAGGCGTCGTAGATCAAAAGGCGTGCCATCCCTCATTCCTCCTTCTCGCAGCCGCAGGGGTCGGTGCACTGGGCTTGCAAAGCGTGCCATGTTTCGCGGTACACGATGCCGTTTACCGGGTGCAGCCCCGCCTGCTGCTGAAAAGCCCGCACGGCGGCAGCGTCTGCCGCGCCAAAGCGGTTGTTGTCGGCCACATAGTCCTCGCCGCAGGAAAGCTGTGCCCGGCGGTTGAGCCAGCGCTCCACCTGTCCCACCTCCTGCCCGGCGCTGCCCTCGGCGATGGCGCGCCCCGGGTAAGCAGTGCCGAGTGGTGTGTCTCTATCGGGGTTCGGGGCGTGGGCAGCAAGCTGCAAGCTCAGCGCTTCCACCGCCGTCCATGTGTCGGCATCTGCAATGCCGGTCTGCTCCAGCCCCAGCAGCTGCTGGGCACTGCGGGTGGCGGTGGCAGTTTCCTCGGTATAGCGGTCAGCAAGGGGCGGGGTCTCTACGCTGGAAAAATAATAGGCGATGCGCTGCAAAAGCAGATTGTAGTACAGCACGGTCTCACCGCTGCTGCCCACCGTCAGCGGGGCACCGGGGTAGGGCAGACGTTTTAAGGTGACCACCGGGCCGGAGGAGCGCAGCTGGCTGGCGCGGCCATAGAGGGAGTTCCATGTGGTGCGCCCCACCACGCCGTCCACGGTAAGCCCCGCAAACCGCTGGTACGCCCGCACCGCCCGCTCGGTATCCGCGCCGAACTTGCCGTCAATGCTTACCGGCGGGATGCTGCTTTCGTAGGCGCTCATGAGGTAGAGGTAAAATTGCAGCTCCCGCACCGCCGTGCCGGCAGAGCCGGTGCGCAGCACGCCTGGGTACTCGCCGGGGCGCAGGGAAGAGGAGAGCAGCCGGTTGGCGATATCGTTATACACCTCGTACAACTTTTGCCATGTGGTTTGCCCCACCACGCCGTCTGCCGTCAGCCCGAAGTAGCGCTGGAACCGCCGCACAGCCGATGCCGTGCCCGCGCCGAATTTTCCGTCCACAGTCACGCTTTCAAGGCTTGTGTACACGGTGCGGGCAATTTTCAGCCAGAACTGCACCAGCCGCACATTCTGCCCGGAGGAACCCTCCCGCAGTGGGGTGCCCGGGTAGGCGTTGGGGGTGCCGTTGTCGGACTGGATGCTCAAAAACTCGTCGTACAGCTCCTTCCAAGTGGTCTGCCCCACTATGCCGTCTACGGTAAGGCCGTATTTGCGCTGGAAGGCGCGCACCGCATTGGCGGTGGCAGTGCCATATACGCCGTCCACCTTTACGGCGGGGATGGCGCTGTCGTACTGCGCCAGCGTGTTCAGCCAGAACTGTACCTGCTCCACCGCGCTGCCGGAAGCGCCGGTGCTCAGCACCGTGCCGTTCCATGTGCCGTTGGACAGGGTGCCGGTGGAAGTCTCGCCCTCACTGGTCAACTCGGCGAGATCCTTTACCGATACATAGATATAGCTGATTTTGTACCATGTCTGCCGCCCCACTACGCCGTCGGCGGTCAGATTGAACTGCTTCTGGAACGCCCGCACCGTGGCGGCCATCCGGCTGCCGAATACGCCGTCCACCGTCAGTTTGCCAAGGAAGGGATAGTCCTTAGTAATACGGTTCAGCTGCCTTTGCAGGGTGAACACCGCCGCGCCGCGGCTGCCCTGCCGCAGCGGGGTGCCGGGGTAGCTCTGCGGGATGGAGCGGATGTTTTTGGTGCGCACGATCTCGATGCTGCTGCCGTAGTAGTAGCGCAAGATCTGCAACGCGCTGCGCCCGTTGTTGGCCAGCGTCACCGTGCCCCACTGCTTGAGCCCGGGGCAGGTGACCGATTTACCGTCGCAGTACTCGGAATAATAGGGGTTCACCGTGCCGCTTTTGCGCAGATAGGTGTTGAAGATATCGTCCGTGATGCGCACCATCACCTCGAACACCGTGCGCCCGTGGACGTAGTACTGGTCGTAGCTGGTGGAGTTGGTGATGTTGAAGGTGTAGCCCTTGCTGGGGTACCACTCGGTGTAGATACGGTTCAGCGCCAGCGAGATCTGGCAGTGGATGTTTGCCCGCAGTGCCTGCTCCGGCCACGGGGAACACCATAAACCAACGGACGAAATAAATGCTGCATCGTGTATTTTGCGGCGTATAAAAAGCGGCTGCTGCACAAAATGCTGTGCAGCAGCCGCTTTTTTGGGAGCTGATGAAACGCTTACGCTTCCGTCTCGCTCTCTTCCTCAGGCTTTGCTTCGGAATGCCGCCGATGGAACCAGTCGGCGGGGATGCCGCTCTGGGCGGGGGTAAGATCCGGCGCGGGGTGACCGTCCGGCAGGTGTGCACCAAAGGCCGGGACAAAGAAGAACTTGCGCACGATGAAGATCAGCGCGATGGCACCCACGCTGAGCAGGTTCTCCACAGCGGAATCGTGTCCCACCACCAGATGGCGTGCAATGGCGTAAAGCAGCACCTCAAGGCTGCTGCCGGGGCTGTGCTTGGCCAGCATCTTGATGAACTCGATGCCGATCACAATGTCCAGACTGCGCTCCAGAAAGGTGCGGATCTCTGCTTCGTTGCCGTCGAACAGCAGGCCGGGCATCCAGCGGATCAGGGGCACAACGCTGAGCAGCAGACCGATCAGCACCAGCCCGGACAACAGCACCTCCAGCAGACTGGAAGCCTGAATAATGCGGTTGCGCAGGGAGGTGCGCCAGTGGCTTTCTACCGGGTGAGAGGGATGTTCCATAGTAAGACCTTCCTTTCGGCATTCTGCTAAACAGGATTCGACAAACTTCTGGTTAGATTGTAACAGAAACGCAGAAGGGTGTCAATTCATCGGGACAGTCAGTCTATGATGGTCACGGTAGCTTCGCTGCCCGTGGTCTGGGTGGTCATGGGCTTGGCGGCGACATACCCGGCCTTTTCGATGCACTGCACACCGGCGGGGGTGTCCAGCCAGTCGTACAGCTGGCGCTCCGGGCTGTCGGCGGCGGCGTCCGGGTGGATAACGGCGTAAAAATCGTTGCACAGGGGGTAGCTGCCGTCGGCAAGGGTGTCGTTGCTGGGGGTCACACCGTCCACCGCCAGCAGCCGCAGGCCGGGTTTAGAGTACATCTGATCGATGTAGTAATACACGGAAAAACCGATGGCGTTGGCGCTGTTGTTGTAATCGGCGATGCTGTCCACCAGTTCACCCATGGCGGCGGGAGCCAGTTCAGAGGGCGGGGTCATCAACTCACCACCCTGAATGAGCAGCTTTTTGAACAGGGTCTGGCTGCCGGAGTCCTCGCCGCGCTGGAAGGCAACGATGGCCTGATCCTTGCCGCCCACGTCCTTCCAGTTGGTGATCTTCCCGGCGTAGATGTCCCGCAGCTGCTGCTGGCTAAGCGCCTGCACGGGGTTGTCCTCGTTGACGATAAACACCAGTGCGTCCACACCGATGGGCTTTTGTTCCAGTTCCACGTTGGCCTCTTGCAGCTCTTCCTTTACATAGTCCGGCGCTTCGTATACCACCAGCATCCGGGTGGTAGTGTCGTACAGGCCAAAGTTTTCCCATGCGTAGGCGGTGGTGCTTACCGTAATGTTGCTGCGGGCTTCCTCCAAGTCCATGCCGGTGGTATCGGCCAGCATCTGCGCCATCAGGGGGATGCAGGCGGTGCTGCCGTCCAGAGGGGGAAACTCCTCCACGGTCAAAAACGGCTCCGGCTGCTGCACGGCAGAGGAAGCAGCAGAGGATGCGGGCTGCTCTGCGGCAGAAGAAGCCGTGCTGCCGGAGGGCGCGTCCGTGCCCTTGCAGGCGGTCAGCACCCCGGCAGCGGAGCAGGCAGCCAGCCCCAGCAGAAAGCTGCGGCGGGAAATTTTAGCGTTTTTCATAAGAAAGCCCTCCTAGATCAATAGCCGTAACTCGGTTCATCGTCCGCAGTGGCAGACGAGAAAATACTCTGGCAGTACAGCCAGTTTCCGCTTGTGTCCATCCAGCCCACATAGAAGCCCCGCTGTGCAGCAAAAACATGGTCGGGCAGGGCGTTCAGGCTGTTGGAATAGTATCCGGTGCAGCTGGAAAGCCCCTGCAGCACTACATTGCCGTCTGCGTCCAGCACATCGCATACGTTGCCGTAGGCGCTGCCCACAGCACTGCGGATGCCGCAGAACATGGGTCTGTCGTTGGGGTCGGTGGTCAGGTAGTTGATGTAGCCGTATTTACCCTGCAGGGCGGTCAGGTCGCTGACAAGCCCCTGTGGGCCGTACAGTCGGGTAGCGGTGGTCTCGTAACGGTCGTTATCCTGCAATTCCAGCCAGACATAGCCGCTGCCGCAGTTGCTCATCCGTACCCGCTGCTGGTGCTCCACCGGCTCTACGGTGGTGTCGGTCAGCAGCTTGCCGTTATCCTTGCTGTATACCCGCAGGCTGCCATTCAGCGCGTAGACGGCTACGGTGCTGTCGGTGGCGTCCACATCGTACAGCGGGGTCTTGGTACCGGTCTCCAGATCGTAAAGGTCGTAGCCGTGATCCTCTCCGCTGTGCCATGTTACCACATAGCCCGGGAAATACTGGCTGGGCTGCTCGTCAAAGGTGGCAATCAGCCCGCGGTCCTCTGTGGTCATATCCCGCAGTTCGTACCGGCCATCGCTGGTGGAAAAGCTGGCAAGACCGCCCGGGTAGACCTGCAAAAAGCCCGTGTACTGCTCGCCGGTCTGGGTGTTGTACAAGATCTGGTCGGTGCTCTCAGCCCCGGCGGCAACGTCCAACTCCACCCAGTCGCTCAGGGTGTCGCTGTCGTAGAAAAGGCGGTATGCCGAGGCGGCATCGGCGCGGTAGACGGGGGTGCCGTCCTTCTCCTGCACCACAACCCAGCTGTTCTGCTGGTAGTCGGTATCCCAGTCGTAATCGTCCAGCCCCTCCGGGCGGGCGTAGCAGCTGAACACCAGCTTGTCCCCGCATAGGGTGCAGCTGTATGCACCCTCCGGCACCGGCAGCGCTGCGCCGGTGGCAAGGTCGATGACCTGACAGGTACCGTAGCCGGACTCCGGGACGTATCCGCCATCGATCAGGCGGCTCTCCTGCAGCACCAGCAGGCCGTTTTGCAGGGTGGCGTTCTGCTCGCCTTCAAAGGTCATCACTTCGGTGCCGGTCTTATCGTACAGGGCAGTGCGGCGTCCGCCCCGGCCGGTGGGGTCGGACCAGCTGCGCAGCCAGTAGTCTGCGGTGCCGGTGACGCTGTCCTCCACCAGCGAGACGTTCTCACTGCGGGTAGACTGGTGCAGCGGGGTGCTGCCGCACAGGATGGTGGTGCTGCTGTCGCAGTACAGCACCCGCAGACGGCCATCGTTCAGCACGGCGGGGTCGTACAGGGGGTTGCCGCTGTCGTCCGTAGGTACCGAGACGGCAGAGCTTGCAGCGCCCGGCACGCCGGTGGCGGGCGGCAGCAGGGCGCAGCCGCAGCCTAAAGTAAGGGCAAGGGCGGCGCAGACCGCCCCACAGCCGATACGCAAGACAACACGCTTCATAAAAAAACACTCCTTTGCAAAAACAGGGAGGAAAATTTTTCCGTTCACTCAGAATACGAAACAGCCGCATCTTTCATTGCAGGTCTTGCAGAAAAATGCGGCTGAAATCGGTTACAATTACATTACAGTTGCGCCGGGGCAGGGGACGCTTCTGCTTCCATCTGCTCCAGCTGCCGCAGAAAGGCCAGCAGGAAGGGCAGCGAGATGAAAAAGGTAAGCGCATCCGCAATGGGCTGGCAGAGCTCCACGCCCACGAGCCCCAGCACCCGGGGCAGTACAAGGATCAGCGGGATGAAGCACACGCCTTGCCGGCAGCAGGCCAGAAAGGTGGCGCGCCCGGCCTTACCCACGCTCTGGAAGGTCATGTTGGTCACCACGATCACCGGCTGCAAAAGGATGGCAAAGCACTGGTAACGGAAGGCGGGCAGCGCCACGGCGGTGACCTCCGGGTCATCCCGGAACAGGCGGATCAAAGTTTCATCGTTCCACCAGCACACCGCGATCAGCACCATCAGCAGCACAAAGGCGGCTTTCAGGGTAAAGACGGCGGCCTGCCGTACCCGGTGGTACTTGCGGGCACCGTAGTTGAAGGACGCCACCGGCTGCAAGCCCTGTCCCACGCCGATGGCCACCGAGAGGATGAACAGGAAAATGCGGGTCACGATGCTCATACCCGCCACGGCAGCGTCGCCGTAGCTGCGGGCGGCGATGTTCAGCAGCATCCCGCCGATGCTGTTCAGCCCCTGACGGCCAAAGCTGGGCGCGCCGCCTGCAAGGATCTGCAAAAACTCGCGCGGCTCGCGGGTGACGGCAGAAAGTCGGAACTGGCTGACCGTTTTGCCCCGCAGGAACATATACAGCAGAATGCCAAAGCTGATGGTCTGGCTGAGGGCGGTGGCGATACCGGCACCGGCAGTGCCCAGCCCCAGCCCGAACATGAACAGCGGGTCCAGCGCGATGTTCAGCAGCCCGCCGGTGACAAGGCCGATCATGGCAAGATTTGCCTTACCCTCATACCGCAGGATGTTGTTCATCACCAGACTGGAGATCATCAGCGGGGCGGCAAGCAGGATGGGGCGGGCGTAGGCGCAGGCATGGGGCAGAATGGTTTCGGTACTGCCCAGCAGCATCATAAAATCCGGCAGGGTGGCAAGGCCGACCACTGCCAGCACCACGCCAAAGGCCAGCGCCGTAAAAAAGCTGGTGGAGGCAAAGCGGGTGGCGGCGTGGGTATCCTGACTGCCCAGGCGGCGGCTGATGATGGTGCCGGAGCCGTGCCCCAGCATAAAGCCCAGCGCCTGTATGATGGCCATCAGGCTGGAAACGACACCCACCGCGCCGGAAGCGCTGGTGGAGATGCGCCCCACAAAAAAGGTATCGGCCAGATTGTAGATGCTGGTGATCAGCATACTTAAAATCGTGGGCGCGGCCAGACTGAGGATCAGCCGGGGGATAGGGGTCTCGGTCATTTTATGATATTGCACCGCAGTGCGGTCCTGCTGGGTCATGGAAAAAAATCCTCCTTCAAAAAACGAGAAAACCGCCCCTTCCAGAGCGGCAGATAGTCCTGATAGAAACAGTATAACGCAGTTGCGGCAAAATGTCGAGAGGGAGAAAAAACGGCCTTTCTCCCCTGCGAAGGGGCGAAAAAGAGGGTAAAAACAGGATGGTTTCTATATAAAGTGCTAAAGAATTGTCGAATTGCTTGTGAAAAATCACGATATGTGGTATTCTTTATAAGAAGGAATTGGAAAAATCTGTGCATTTTATGATTGGGAGGGATTTGTACATGAAATCCGTAGCACAAACTGTGATCGAAGCCGACCGCTTTTATACCATTGCCGCTCACACCGGCAATGTCATTCAGGCAGTGGAGGGCAGCAAGGACGGCGGCACTGTCCGTCTGGGCAAGTATGACCACAAGCCCGAGCAGGAGTGGAGCTTTGTCCGCGAGGGCGATGGTGTGTACCGCATCCGCAACCGCGCTTCCGGCAAGCTGCTGGATCTGACCATGACCGGCACTGCCAACGGCACATGGCTGCACCTGTGGGAGGACGTGGGCGGCACGTCCCAGATGTGGAAGGTGGAGCACACCCCGGAGGGCAAGGTGCGTCTGCGTTCTTCTTGGGCAGGCGGCAAGTGCGTGGACACCGTGGGCATGGGTGCCGAGGTGGGCGCTGTGCTGCAGATCTGGCAGGAAGTATCCGGCGGTGGCGACCAGCTGTGGGTCATCTCTGAGGTAAAGGACCGCGTAAAGCGTGCCGCTAAGGTTGAGCAGGCAGCGCCCGCTGCCGAAACTGCGGCTGCACCGGCCAAGGAAGCCGCTCCCGCCAAGAAGCCCGCAGCCCGCAAGCCCCGCACCACCAAGAAGGTGGAGGAGAAGCCCGCTGCGCCCGCCGCAAAGGCTGCAGAGCCGGTCAAGGCAGAAAAGCCTGCCGCGAAGAAGGCCGCTAAGGCTAAAGCCGAGCCTGCCGCCCCCGCCGCAGAGGTGAAGGCTGCGCCCGTTGTGGAGACCAAGACTGAGACTGCTGCTCCTACAACTAAGGCTGCACCTGCTGCGGAAGCTAAGACTGCCCCTGCCACAAAGCCCAAGGCAAAGCGTGTACCCTGCAAAAAGACCGTAAAGAAGTAAAAACTTTGAATAGCAAAAAATCGGACAGACCGCGGTCTGTCCGATTTTTTGCGTTTATATGAGCTTTTTATGCAGCAGGGGAGGCGGCATCATCGCTCTGGGCGGCGGTCTGCACGAACTGTACGATGCTCTCGATGGTCTTGCGCAGCTGCACAAGGCTTTCCACGTCAGAGTCCTGCATCCGGGAGGTGGGAGCGGTCACCACGGTCTGGGCGGCAGTTACCGTGCCGGTCAGCTCGGCATGGATGTGGTGGGCGGGCACGTCCAGCAGGATGTGCACCTTGGGGGACAGGGTCTTGAGCAGACCCTGCTTTTCGATGCCCAGAATCAGCTGCGGCGCATCCTCACCGGCGGCGAGGTTCGGCAGCTGAAGGTAAAGGTAGCCCTCCTTGGCGTTGGCGGGCTGAACGGTTTTGAGCTGCCTGAGATCCAGCTGAAAGTCGTTCACCTGCTGCAGTGCGGTGGCGGCGGGGTCTACCCCCAGCAGGGTGGCCAGCTGGTCTTGGGAAATGTAGCTGCCCAGCGACCAGCCCGGCAGCAGCAGGCTTGCCAGCGGATATTCGGCAACGACCGTACTGCGCAGCTTGTTGTACAGTTGTCCGGCGTCGTACAGAGTCTCTTCCTCGCTGATGTACATCCGGGTCAGAGGGGCATCGTTGACGGTGCTGGTGCCCGTCGGGTACAGCGCCAGCTGCAACGCCCGGGGGGTGTACTGACCAATCAGGCTGCCGGTGGTGCCGCCGAACTTGTCCAGCAGGGCGTAAAGGGCAGGGGGCTCGGCTTCGGTGGAGGTGATGGTGTAGTCCAGCGCAAAGCTGGCACCGCTCTGGAATGCCTTGACTCTGCGGCTGACCAAGCTGTACAGCACCGCCGCAGCCACCGCGCACACCAGAACCAGACACAGCAGAACGATCAGCGCCGCCCGCAGACCGGTGCGCTTTTTGTGGGAAGATGCCATGGGAAACCTCTCCTTCCGGTAAAACGTATTTGTTCCAGCATAACGGAACTGTACGCAAATGTCAAGCGGCGCAAACTGCGGACAAAATAAAAAACCTGAAACATTTCTGTTTCAGGTTTCTGGCGGAAAGATGGGGATTCGAACCCCAGAACGCTTTTGACACGTTACACGATTTCCAGTCGTGCGCCTTAGACCAACTCAGCCATCTTTCCACATCTTTTGTTCTGCCTTTGGGCGGGTGCCCTTGGCGCTCCACTATAATACCTGAAAGCAGGCTTTTTGTCAAGGATTTTTTTGAAAAAAATCAGACTTTTTTGAAAATGACGAAAAAACGTGAAAAGACGTTCTGCTGCATGGACGGAAAGCACAAAAAGCCCTTGACGTACCTTTAAAACAGGTCTATATTGAGGGCAAAGAGCGCTGTGGCGGGTCATTTTGTGCCGCAGCGGCGGGAAATATAAGGAGGATGCTTTTATGACTTATCCTGAAGTGCTTGCCAATGCCCGTACCTGCATTGGTCAATACTGCAAGGCCTGCCCGGTGTGCAACGGCGTGGCCTGTAAAAACCAGATCCCCGGCCCGGGTGCCAAGGGCGTGGGCGATACCGCGATCCGCAATTATAATAAGTGGGCGGACATCCGGGTGAACATGGACACCCTGTGCCCCGGCGGTGCACCGGACACCACGCTGGAACTGTTCGGTAAAAGCTTCCGCTACCCCTTCTTTGCCGGCCCTGTGGGCGCAGTGAACCTGCACTATTCCGATACCTACACCGATATGACCTATAACGATGTGCTGGTGCGCGCCTGTGCCGAAAACGGCATTGCTGCCTTTACTGGCGACGGCACCAACCCCACTGTGATGGAGATGGCAACCCGCGCCATCGGCGCTGCGGGCGGCTGCGGTGTGCCCACCATCAAGCCGTGGAACATCGACACCATCCGGGAAAAGATGGCACAGGCCAAGGCCAGCGGCTGCTTTGCCGTGGCCATGGACGTGGATGCAGCGGGTCTGCCTTTCCTGAAGAACATGACCCCGCCCGCCGGCAGCAAGAGCGTGGAGGAGCTGGCCGAGATCGTGCAGCTGGCAGAGCGTCCCTTCATCGTCAAGGGCGTGATGACTGTTAAGGGCGCACTGAAGGCAAAGCAGGCCGGTGCCGCTGCCATCGTGGTGTCCAACCACGGCGGCCGTGTGCTGGACCAGTGCCCCGCCACCGCCGAGGTGCTGCCGGAGATCGCCGCAGCGCTCAAGGGCACCGGCGTAAAGGTGCTGGTGGACGGCGGCATTCGCACCGGCGTGGATGTGTTCAAGGCGCTGGCACTGGGCGCAGACGGCGTTTTGATCTGCCGCCCCTTTGTGACCGCCGCTTACGGCGGCGGCGCAGAGGGCGTGAAGTGCTACATCGACAAGCTGGCCGGGGAGCTGGCCGACACCATGCAGATGTGCGGTGCCCATACGCTGGCTGAGATCACCCCGGATATGGTGAGAGTTTAAAGATTATGGTCTGGGGATGTTTGACAGTTGCCTTGATGCTCGTTCTGATAGCACTATTTAGTGTAAAAGGAAAAGGTGAGTACGGCGAAGATAGAATTTATGATATCCTTCAAAAAGTGGACGGCTATAAAGCTACCCTGCAGAACTGTTATCTTCCGAAAGGTAATGGAGAAACGGCGGAAGTTGATTTGATTTTTCTGCACGAATCCGGTATTTATGTTTTTGAATCTAAAAATTACAGTGGCTGGATATTTGGCAGTGAAAATCAGAAGTACTGGACGCAAAGCTTTTCTGATCGAAAGGGTGGAACGAAGAAATATAAGTTCTATAACCCGTTGTGGCAAAATGATACTCACATACGAGTGCTGCAGAAAATTCTACGGGATAAGAACGTGAATATTTATTCCTATATTGTTTTTGGAAACGATTGCACATTAAAGGACGTTCAATTGAGTCAATCAAATTATTATGTGATTCAGCGTCGAGAACTTTTAAAAAGTGTTTTAGAAAATGCAATGTATTACGGCAGAGTGCTGTCAAATGAAGATATTGACAATCTTTACAGGATGTTGTTGCCGTATACTGAAGTATCTCCTGAAGAAAAAGAAACACACAACCAAAATATTCAGAAAAAGTATAGAATATAACTAAACAGCGGCATCTTTCCGTGTTTACGGAGAGATGCCGCTGTTTAATTGAGTATGAGTGTTACTTCAAAGTGCCGTCTAGCACCTGTTGGTAATACCACGGTTTCGGGGCGTGGAAGGTCTTGCCGCTGAGGAAGGCAAAGTCCGGCTGAGTGAAGCAGGGCATGGTCAGCTCCCATGCGCACAGCGCCTGATACTTCAGCTTCAGTTCCCGGTTGGCGCTGTTGTTGCCGTACTTGCTGTCGCCAAGGATGGGGCAGCCGATGCTGGCCATGTGGGCACGGATCTGGTGGGTGCGGCCGGTGATGAGCTGCACCTTCAGCAGGGCCAGACGGCCGGAGACGGCGATGGTCTCGTACCGGGTCTCTACCTCCTTGGCACCGGGCTGCTTGTCCTCCACGATCTTCACGATGCCGCGGTCAGCGTCCTTCAGCAGGTAGCCGCCCAAGGTGGCATCCGGCGGCACAGGACGGCCAAAGGTGACGCAGAGGTAGGTCTTTTGCACCTCTCGGTTCTTGATGGCGGAAAGGAACAGCTCCTCAGCCTCCGGGGTCTTGGCAATGATCACAAGGCCGCTGGTGCCGGTGTCCAGCCGGTGGCACAAAGCGGGGGTGTACAGGTCGTTCTCCTTGTACTCGCCCTGCTTGTTCAGGTACAGCAGCGCACGGTTCAGCAGGGTGTCGTCCTCCGGGCCGTCCACCGCAACACCGGCGGGCTTGTTTACAATTAAAATCTGCGGGCAGTCGTACACCACCTGCGCCGGGGTGCGGGCGTTCTTCCACGCGGGGCCTTCCACCCGGCGGTCGGCGTCCAGCACGTCGTCCAGAATGAACAGCTTGATCTCATCGCCCGCCATCACGCGGGTGGAAAGCGGCTGCTTTTTGCCGTTCAGCTTGATTTTGTTTTCCCGCAGTGCCTTGTTCAGGCGGCCGGGGGTCAGGGCGGGGTACTGCTGGGTCAGATAATTGTCCAGCCGGGTGGGGGCAAGACACTTTACTTTTAAAATTTTCACGGGAAATTCCTCTCTATCTTAAAATCAGTCGCAATAGAATGGGTCTTTGATTCGTTTTTATTGTAGCGGAATAAATCTACCGCGTCAAGAAAGAAGGGATTTTTATGAACCTGAAATATAAGATTCTGGCTGTTCTGGCTGCAGGCATTGCATTGACGGCCTGTGGTGGCTCCGGCACCCCCGCCAGCACCCCTGCATCCAGTGCAGTGCCCGCCTCGTCCCATGTGGCAGAAGAAGGTGTTACGGAACCGATCAATCTGCTGACCGGGACACTGGACGATCTGGACGACCCGGATACGGTAACGTTTATCCCGGCATCCATCACCTCCGGTGTGCAGGACGGCAAATTGACTGCTAAGGTGTTCAGCTACGACCGTTATAAAAAAGAAGATGTTGAAAACCTTGCCATCGGCGACAAGATCACCTTCCACGAAGAGGGCGCGGCATGGAATCAGGTCGTGAACGCTGAGGTGACAAGCGTTGAAAAAAATGACGAATACCATCTTGTAAGCATCAACGGCGGCATGGAGCAGCCCGGCGGGCTGGATTTGAAGCTGGAGGATGATGACACCTACCGGACGATGACCTTTGACGATTACCCGCTCTATTACGAGATGGGAGAAAAGACGATGCCGCTGGCAGAGGATGTGGTGCTGAAGGACAGTTCTGCCGACCCGCAGGTCGAAGCCGTGGAGACCACAGGCGCGGATGCAGTGGCAGCAGCGATCAATGCAGACCCCGACAACTGGACCACCTATAATACCACGCTGGTGGTGCAGGGCGGCAAGGTGCTGGAGGTGCGCCGCATCTGGGTGCCGTAAATTTTGCTCAAAACCGTTGACAAACGTTTTGCGTATGCTATAATTTAGCTGTACGCAAAGGAGTGCTATGTCTGCTTTGCGGAATGTAAAATTATGACAGATGGCAATGATGGGGTCAGAAATGCACACACCACCGTCCAGAGAGAGCGCCCACGGCTGTAAGGTGCTCCGGTCGGGATCATTTCGCGCCACCCCGGAGCTTCCGGCGAATGTAAACCGGACGCTGCGCAGCGTTAATGCGCCGAAAGCGGCAGGGGACACGTTATCCTTTGCAATTTGGGTGGTACCACGGAGTTTGATGCACAAGCAGCCTTCGTCCCTTTTGGGATGAGGGCTGTTTTTTGTTTTTTCACCGTGCCGCCCCTCTGCCATAACAGCATAAAAACGGCGCATAAGCGCCAAAGACGATTGAGGAGAGAAAGATCTATGCAATGGACCGGTTTGAATGAACTGCGCGAAAAGTACCTGAGCTTCTTTGAAAGCAAGGGTCATCTGCGTCTGGACAGCTTCCCCCTGGTACCCAAGAACGACCCCAGCCTGCTGCTGATCAACAGCGGTATGGCACCCATGAAGAAGTGGTTCCTAGCACAGGAGGAGCCGCCCCGTCATCGCGTGACTACCTGCCAGAAGTGCATCCGCACCCCGGATATCGAGCGCGTGGGCATCACTGCCCGTCACGGCACCTTCTTTGAGATGCTGGGAAACTTCTCCTTCCAGGATTACTTCAAGGACGAGGTCATTCCTTGGGCTTGGGAGTTCCTGACCAGCGACGAGTGGATGGCTATCCCCAAGGATCGTCTGCACATCTCTGTGTACGAGGAGGACGACGAGGCTTACGATATCTGGACCAAGAAGGTCGGCATTGCCCCGGACCACATGGTGCGTCTGGGCAAGGAGGACAACTTCTGGGAGCACGGCTCCGGCCCGTGCGGCCCCTGCTCTGAGATCTACTTTGACCGCGGTCCCGAGTACGGCTGCGGCAAGCCGACCTGCGGCGTGGGCTGCGACTGCGACCGCTATATGGAGATCTGGAACCTCGTGTTCAGCCAGTTCGACGCCGACGGCAAGGGCCACTACGAGCGTCTGGCACGCCCCAACATTGATACCGGCATGGGTCTGGAGCGTCTGGCCTGCGTGATGCAGAACGTGGGCAACCTGTTCGAGGTGGATACCGTGCAGAGCGTGCTGCACCATGTGGAGCACATTGCAGGCAAAACCTACAAGCAGGACCCCAAGACCGATATCTCCATCCGCGTCATCACCGACCATATCCGTAGCTGCACCTTTATGGTGTCTGACGGCATTCTGCCCTCCAACGAGGGCCGCGGCTATGTGCTGCGCCGTCTGCTGCGCCGCGCTGCCCGCCATGGCCGGATGCTGGGCATCGACCACCCCTTCCTCGTGGATCTGGTGGAGACTGTTATCCAGTCCAGTGAGTCCGCCTACCCCGAGCTGCGCGAGCATGACGCCTATATCAAGAAGGTCATCGGCACCGAGGAAGCAAACTTTGCCCGCACCATCGATGCCGGCATGAACATCCTGAACAACATGATCGACCGTCTGGAGAAGGCACACCAGAAGCTGCTGAGCGGCATGGACGCCTTCAAGCTGAACGATACCTTCGGCTTCCCGCTGGATCTGACCAAGGAGATCGCCGCCGAGCAGGGTCTGGAGATCGACGAGGACGGCTTCCACGCAGAGATGAAGAAGCAGAAGGAGCGCGCCCGCGCCGAGCGTCTGAAGAAGAATATCTCCGGCTGGAGCGAGGATCTGTTCGGCGCACTGGAGGCCGAGCCCACCGTCTTTACCGGCTACGACACCCTGACCGACAAGGGCACTGTTGTGGCGCTGAGCGATGAAGAGACCCTGACCGATGCCATTGCCACCGACGAGGAGGCAAAGGACGGCGTGCTGGTGGTGCTGGATAAGACCCCCTTCTACGCAGAGATGGGCGGTCAGGCTGCCGACCACGGCGTGCTGAACGGTGCCGAGTGCAGCCTGCGCGTGCTGGACGTGAAAAAGACCCCCAAGGGCTACTACGTCCACACCTGCGTGCTGGAAAGCGGCATCGTGAAGGTTGGCGATGTGCTGACCGCACAGGTGGACAAGGACTACCGCATGGCCATTGCCCGCAACCACACCGCTACCCACCTGCTGCAGGCTGCCCTGCGCGAGGTGCTGGGCGACCATGTGCATCAGGCAGGCTCCTATCAGGATGCCGCCATCACCCACTTCGACTTTACCCACTTCAGCGCCGTGACCCCCGAGGAGCTGGCACGGGTGCAGAAGATCGTCAACGATAAGATCTTCGACTCCATGAATGTCACCGTGCAGGAGATGCCGGTGGAAGAGGCCAAGAAGCTGGGCGCAATGGCTCTGTTTGGCGAAAAGTACGGCAAGGTGGTCCGCGTGGTGGATATCGAGGGCTGGTCTACCGAGTTCTGCGGCGGCACCCATGTCAAGAACACCGCCCAGATCGGCGGCTTCAAGATCGTCAGCGAGTCCTCTGTGGCTGCCGGCATCCGCCGTATCGAGGCTGTCACCGGTCGCAACCTGCTGATCCGTGCAAACCTGCAGGAGGCTATGCTGCATGATGTGGCCAACACCCTCAAGGCCAACAACGTGGCTGCTCTGCCCGCCCGCGCCGAGGCTGTGATGGCCGAGAACAAGGCCATGAGCCGCGAGCTGGAGGAGATGAAGGCCAAGATCGCCGCCTCCAAGGTGGACAGCCTGTTCGACAATGCCGAGGAAGCAGACGGCGTGAAGATCGCTTCTGCATACTTTACCGGTACCACCGGCGACACCCTGCGCGGCATGTGCGACAGCATCCGCGACAAGGCCGTGAACCCCGTGGTGGCTGTTCTGGTGGGCAAGGCCGAGGATAAGATCACCATGGCTGTTACCGTGAATAAGCTGGCACAGGAAAAGGGTCTCAAAGCCGGTGTGCTGGTCAAGGAGCTGTCCGCTATCGCAGGCGGCAAGGGCGGCGGCAAGCCGGACTTTGCAATGGCCGGTTTGAAAGACGAGACCAAGATCGATGAAGCACTGGCTGCTGTGAGCGCCATCGTCAAGAAGACTCTGGGCTAAAAAGGATCTATGTCCCGCGCCCGGTGCCGGATGCGCGCCGGGGCGGCGGGCTTTTGTAGAAGCAGGAAGGAGTGTTCCCCATGGAAGATTGTCTGTTTTGCATGATCGCAGAGGGCAAGATCCCCTCTAAAAAGCTGTACGAGGATGACCAGGTGGTGGCATTCTACGACATCAACCCGCAGGCAAAGGTGCATTTCCTTGTGGTTCCCCGCAAGCACATCTCCTCTGCCGCTGCGCTGACCGAGGAGGATGGTGCCCTGCTGGGCCACATCTTCACCGTTATCGCAAAGCTGGCCAAGGAGCAGGGGCTGGAAAACGGCTACCGCATCATCTCCAACGTGGGCGAGGACGCAGGCCAGACCGTGAAGCATCTGCATTTCCATGTTCTGGGCGGCGAAAAACTGCCTGTCTGATTCCAATACGAAAGGGAGATTTTTGATTATGGCTGAAACTTATACCCTGCACGTTGCAGGCCTGACCCGTGAGCTGACCATCTGCAAGGTAAACGACCACATGGACATTGCCGCGTTCATCATGCTGGGTGATGCCGAGCTGACCGTGGCTGCTGCTGCGGAGCTGCTGAAGAAGTGCCCGGATTTTGATATCCTGCTCACCGCCGAGGCCAAGGGTATTCCGCTGGCACACGAGATGAGCCGCCAGAGCGGCAAGCCCTATATCTGCGCCCGCAAGGGTGTCAAGTTGTATATGCCGGACCCCGTGGTGGTGGAGGATCAGTCCATTACCACTGCCGGTAAGCAGAAGCTGGTCATCGACCGCAAGGAGCTGGAAAAGATGAACGGCAAGCGGGTGCTGGTGGTGGACGATGTCATCTCCACCGGCGGCTCTCTGAAGGCGCTGGATGCGTTGGCTGAAAAGACCCAGTGCACCATCGTGGGTCAGGCCGCTGTTCTGGCTGAGGGCGATGCTTCCGAGCGCAAGGATATCATCTTCCTTGAGCCGCTGCCCCTGTTCTTCCACTAAGCCGGGATGCGCCGCCCGCTCTGCGCGTTCTGCGCCGGAATGATGGGCCTTAGTTTCCTATGGACTTTTTTGCCGCAAACGGAACTTTTTATGCCGTTTGCGGCATTTTTTGTCGCCTTTTTGCTGCTGCTCTGCATCCCGGATGGCAGCCGCAAGCTGGCGGTCTGCCTGCTGCTGGGCGCACTGGCAGGGCTTTGCGCGGTGTATACCACGAGCACCCGGCTGGAGCGTGCCCGGTCAAATTACGCCGGGCGCACCGTGCTGTTGACTGCCGAGGTGGAGCGCGCGGAAAGTAACTATTTTTCGGATACAGTGGACGCGACCCTGTGGGTGGAAAGTGTGAATGGCAGCCCGGCGGGCTTCCGCATAGCCTGTGCAGAGCTGCCCGCCTGCGCGGCAGGGCAGCGGGTGCAGGGCTGGTTCACGCTGCAACAACCGGACAGAGAAGAGCGGACGGCACAGTACGCAGACGGCATCGCTTTGCAGGCAGAGCCTGTACCGGAAAAGCCGCAGCTTACCGTGCTGGGCGAGAGCGGCAGCTTCCGTGCCCGCACCCATCGCTTGCAGCAAAAACTGAGTGAGAGCCTGCGCCGGGAGATGCACCGGGACACCGGCGGCGTGCTGGCAGCTATGACGGTGGGCGACCGCAGCGGGCTTTCGGCGCAGCTGCGCAGTGCCTACCGGGGCGCGGGGCTTTCCCATGTGCTGGTGGTCAGCGGAATGCACGTTTCCATCCTGTGCGGGGATATCCTGAGCGTGCTGCTGCCCTATCGCTGGGAGCAGAGCTACCGCAGCCGCAGACGGCGCACAGTCTGGAAAAGCCTGCTGACGCTGGTGCTGATGGGCGTGACCGGCTTTACACCCTCGGTGCGCCGCGCCGCCGTGGCGGTGTGGGTCAGCGCCTTGGGCGTGTGGGTGTGGGGACCGCCGGACGCCCTTACCTCGCTGGCGGCGGCAGGCGTCCTGATGACTGCCGCCAACAGCTATGCGGTGTGGGATATCGGCTTTGAGCTTTCTTTTGCGGCAGTGGTGGGCACGGTGGCAGGCAACGCCTGCATCCGCCGGATGCGGGACGCCCACGACAGGCGCTTCTGGGTCAAAGCTGGGGAAAACCTGCAAAAGCCGGTCAGACGCCCGTGGTTTAACAGGCTGCCGGAGCGGCTTCAGGGTCTTGTAGAGAGTGCCTGCATTGCCGCCTGCGCCTCGGCGGCTACCTTCCCGGTGCTGGTGCTGCGGGGGTTGAGTGTCAGCGCATGGGCGGTGGTTTCCAGCATCGCGGTGCTGTGGATGGTGCAGCCGCTGCTTTTGCTGGGACTGGCAGTAGCTTTTGTGGGTCTGGTGCCGTGGCTGGCACCGGTACACGGGATGCTCTCCCGGGCGGCAGACCTGCTGACCGGGCTATTGAATAGCTGGGCGGTCTGGCTCAGCACAAAGCCCGGGGCATCCATCTACTTTGATACCACTTACGCGGCGCTGGTCTGTCTGCTGCTGTGCGGGCTTGGGGTGCTGGCTTTCCGCTGGCGGGTGCGTCTGCGGGTGGCTCTGCCAGGCATCCTGCTGGCGGCAGCGGTGGGCATCGGGTTGGGAAACGCCCTCAGCCGGGACGTGGTGCACATCGACCTTGTGGGCAGCGCACAGGCACCTGCGGTGATGATTGCCCAGAACGACCGGGCAGTGGTGCTGTTCCGGGGCGGCAGCGCCGCCCAGCGTGCGGTGGAAAACCAGCTGGCACGGCGGGGCGTGCGCACTGTGGAACTGGTGGTAGACCTGCGCATGAATGCAAAAACTGCCTGTACCCTGCCCGCGCAGCAGGGCATCCGGGCAGAGCGTCTGCCGGTCTATGCCAGCCGTAAGCTGCGCTGCACCCCGGCGGCGGTGGAGCTGCTGCGCACCCGGGAAGGGTGTCTGGTGCGGTTGAGTATCGGCAACCGGCAGTTTGTGACCCTGAGCGGCAGGGCAGAACTGGCGCAGCCGCTGCAAACGGAGTGGCTGATCGCCACGCCGAAAAAGCCGGAGGCCGTGCAGTACCAAAAACTGCTGGCACTGCGCAGTTACAGCTGGATGCTGCCGGAGGAGCAGTACACCGCCTCCCTCAGCCTGCGCCGCACCGGTGGCGAAAAACTAGGGTAGCGCTTTGCAATCCGGGCCGAGTGTGGTACAATACAAAAAGCATTCTATAACAAGAAAGGGGCATTTGCATGGCCACGGAAGCAAAACTCCGGCAGCTGGCCGACAAGGGCTGCCCGGTCTACTATTTTTATTCCAGCGAGCGGTATCTGGTGCGGCAGGCGGTAGCGGCGGCGGTGCGGGTGCTGTCGGCAGACAGCGACGAGGACGCCACGATCCTGGACGGCGCTGCCCCGGAGCTGGAGCAACTTATCATGGCGGCGGGCACCATCTCCTTTTTCGGTACCCGGCGTGTGGTGGTGCTGCCGGAGCTGGACCCTGCCGCCTACGGCAGCAAGGACTTGGACGAGCTGTGCAGCACCCTTTCCAGCTTGGAAAATGCTGTGGCGGTGCTGGGCAGCGTGTTCCCGCTGGAGCGCAGCAAGCTCAAGCTGGGCAAGCAGGCGCAAAAGCTGCAAGCCCAGTGCAAGGCCATCGGCTACACCGAGGAACTGGCAAAGCCCCGCCCTTTTGAACTAAAAAATTTGATGATGGAGCGCGCAAAGGCGCAGGACACAGCCCTGCCGGACGGTGCGGCCACCGCATTGCTGGAGCGCTGCGGCGAGGACACCTTTCTGCTGGAAAACGAGGTGGATAAGCTCTGTGCCCTGTCCGGCTACCAGACCGTGAGCGCCTCCATGGTGGCAGAGATGGGCACGGTAAGCCTTGAAGCGGACGTGTTCGAGATGATCCGCATGATCACCGCCAAAAACGCCACCGGAGCCTGCAAAAAGTTGCAGACCCTGCTGCGGCTGCAACAGGAGCCCATCGCCATCACGGCAGCGATGATCGGCAGTTATGTGGACCTGTACCGGGTCAAACTGGGGGCGGCAAAGCGGAAAAATTACAGTGCAGTGCACAAGGATTTTGGCTATAAGGGCAGCGACTACCGGTTGAAGCGCTCGGCAGAGACTGCCACCCACTACACTCTGCCCCAGCTGGAAGCCTGCCTGCAGGTGCTGCTGGAGCTGGACCAGAGCCTGAAAAGCCAGCCTGTGGCGGCGCAGACACTGCTGGAAACAGCACTGTGCCGGCTGGCGCTGGCGGGGAGCGGAAGATGATGCAAAGCGAGATGATCCATACCGACCGGGTGCTGATCGTGGAGGGCAAGTACGATGCCGTCCGTCTGGCGCACCTGACCGATGCCATGATCCTGCTGACGGATGGTTTTGGCATTTATAAAGACAAACAGCGCCAGCAGCTGTTCCGAGCGCTGGCGCAGAAAAACGGTCTGATCTTACTTACGGATTCGGACGCGGCAGGTTTCCGCATCCGCAATTACATCACCAACATGGTGGGTGCGCAGAACGTGGTGCAGGCCTATGTGCCCGCCATCCACGGTAAGGAAAAGCGCAAAGCGCAGCCCGGCAAGGAGGGCTTGCTGGGGGTAGAGGGCGTGGACGATGCTCTTGTGCGGCAAGCGCTGTTGGATGCTCTGGGTGCAGAGGCCGGAGCCGCGCCGGTGCGCCCGGCAGGGCGGCAGATCACCTACACCGATCTGTACGAGTGGGGGCTTTCCGGCAAGCCCGGAAGCGCCGAGCGCAAGGCAAAACTTCTGAATGCGCTGGGGCTGCCGCCGCGCCTTTCCAAAAAGGAACTGGTGGAGGCCTTCAACCGGCTGTACACTTTTGAACAACTGGACGAATTGCAGTTGAAAATTTTGCAGGAGTGAAAACTAGCCGTTTTTGACCCACGCTTGCCGCAGCAGCTCCAGCGCGTGGGTCTCCAGCCGGGAGACATAGCTGCGGCTAATGCCCAGCAGCCCGGCGGTCTCCAGCTGGGTCAGGGGCGGCTGCCCTGCCAGCCCGTACCGCAGCAGTAAGATCTGCCGCTCCCGGGCAGGCAGAGTATCCAGCAGCTGCCGCAGCCGCCGGACATCCTCCTGCCGCTCACAGCTGTCCTCCATGCAAAAGCCGTCCTGTATCACGTCCGCTAAGGTCAGCGCCGAGTCCCCGTCTGCCTCCAAGGATTCTTGCAGAGAGACGGTCTGTCCGCTCTTGCGCTCCCGCCGGAACTGCATGCGGATCTCGTTTTCAATGCAGCGGCTTGCATAAGTGGAAAACCGCGCCTTGCGGGTGGCATCAAAGGTATCTACCGCTTTCATCAGCCCGATGGTGCCGATGGAAACAA